>Ga0058701_10002448_pt1 | contig 14080 bp, 8 predicted proteins | sample AgamicOrMae_FD_97039 | JGI IMG/M metagenome (GOLD analysis project Ga0058701, IMG submission 97039) | Agave microbial communities from Guanajuato, Mexico - Or.Ma.e | ecosystem: Host-associated > Plants > Phyllosphere > Phylloplane/Leaf | place: Guanajuato, Mexico | collected 2012-06-04 | reverse complement strand
TTTTGTAACCATTTTCATTAAAGAATATGTTATTGTGGAAGCAATAAATACGAGGGTTGTTAATTCGCAGTTTATCCCTTTTCCTTATTGCGCTTGCTAGCGTTAAATTGTACCAAAATATTGCGATAGAGGTCAAAAATTTCTTAAACCGAACTCAAAATGACATCAAAATGAAGCCATTTTGACGTCAAAAAATGGCACGTTTGACGTCACTGGGACTGAAGTTTCGTGACTTGAAGATGACGTCAAAATGATGTCACCGTGACTTAAGAGTTCTCCTTGGGTAGATTAACGGAGCACAAATGAAATATTTTTTCGCAAATAATTGTAATTTGTTATCGTCCCTGTTCCTTTACCATAACGCAGTGTGCTGAAGAATACAGGCTACGCTCTTGAGTGGCTTTACTCAATATATTAAAAAGAATTTTCAGTTTAATAGAGGAGAATAAATTGCTTTTCACCTCTGCGGATACTGGTACACTCTTTGTATTGGTGTTCCGTTTTCTCCCTTATTCCCCCCCCCCCTCATAAAATAACATTTTACATTTGGACGGCGGCAACAAATCCTGCACCAACTGTACTGATAATACTGTATACTATCCAGCCAGTCTATTTTGCTCTTCCTATTTATTTCTATCAAAAATTACAAACGCATGCACCTGCTTTGAAAATCGTTAACTGGGGTAGGCAATCCTCGTCGCATGTGTGAATGCTGATTGCCTACCTCAAGCGAACCGATCTTCCCTCTGTAGTTTGGTCCTGGATGTGCGAGTGCGTTGAGCGCTTGTTAGACATTCACATATCTGAAATATTTTGGGAATTAAATATTTTCTCTTAATTTTGAATGGTGCCAAAGCGTTACCCAAAACTCGATACCGTACATAAATAAAATCTCCACTATCGTCTAGATACCCAAATCCATAGAAAATTAAGCAGTAAATCTCAGTTCTAAAGACTACATTTTCTTCTTTTCGTTGGGTTTGATTGTGGTTAAAAAGAAATATCATCTAAATATTTCGTCATTTTCGGAGGCATGACCTCTTGCCAACGAACAAAGCTGAGAGAATCGTTTATTTTGTTAGTTTTAACTGTTTTATTTTTTTAGCCTGACAGTTTGGAGAGCTCACATAGCTCATGATCGTTTTTATTCAAAGACCTTTCTTCGCGCACCGCATTTTCGAATAATGGTGACTAGCCGGAGGTTTACAAATTTTTATCGTTGGGTCGGCCTTAACGACGGTATCCATCATACAAGATTGTTGGTAATGTCGCTGAGCGTCAAATCAGATCAGAAAGCAATTTTTGAAGGATCTGAATGGTTACCTCACTGTATGGCAATGAAAATGTGTTTTCTTTTTGTGCATGCAAGGCTGACCTCCATGTCTGACGGTGGTGAGGAAAGGGGGTGTCACTAAATAACACTCACAATTCGGGCCAATCATTTTATTGGTTTCTCTTGAATGCAGGCGACACAACAGGTGCTTACACGCCATGAGAACCTTTACGAGTATGAACAGTGCTAAGTGTATAAGCCGTACAAAATATCGCTGCAATGGTAAATTTGCGTTAAAACTGTTGTTCCTATCTGTAAGGGCTGACCTTCGTATCACATTTCACTTGGTGCCATTTTCATTTGCTTTTGTGTTTTGTTTTTATTTTTTTTAACCCTAAGGCAGAAATTCAAAACGACGTTTTTAATTTAAATAAGCAACCGCTAAAAGATCTTACATGGTGTGATTTATCCTTTCGTCGTGTTTTCCAGCGTACCGTACTTCCTATTCCAGTACGCATGCACAGCGAGATTGGCGCGCTCTCAACCAACTTTTGGAAAGCGTAAAAAGATAACCGTTTTCTTGTAAATACGAAATAACCAGGTTTATAATGGCTTAAAATGGCTTCGATTGTAAATGGTGCCAAACATCTGCTCTAACAAGAAAACAATATGAATTTCGCTTTTTTCGGTTGTTTGTTTTCTTTTTTTTTCGATCAGAAACAAAGTGGAATAGAGACCAATTTTTCTCTCTCGAACAAAATCTACAGACCTGTGCTTTCATCCCATGAGAGGACACAGGAAGGCAAAATAAAAAAAGGACACACAAAACTGTTACCTTTAAATAAATGATGTTCAGATCTATATATTGTGATTCTTTTCTTTTTTTAGGCTTGTACCGGTACTTTTGCACTTTTTTTCTCCCTTTATGTAAAAAGATATCACAGAGTTTTGGGGCCAATATTGAGCTTGGGACCTTAGGAAGAATGACAGAAAGAACAACTGGAATCTTCATGAAAACAAACCATGCCGCTGCGAACAGCACGAAAAAAAAAATGCGATTTAAGGATGTGACTTGTTAAAAAAAAAATCGAACAATTTTTAGAGAAAATTAATGCACTAACTTGAAAATGCTCGTTTCTGAACAAAAATTATGCGAAATAGTGCTGCTCGCAATGGAACGGTTTGCTATCATCACGATTCAAGAGTTTTAGTTCTTCTTTTTAGTTGTCTTCTCCAAAGACCCTTGCTCTATTCAGAAGGTCATATCTTCATTTTGGGACGCCACGGCGGTTTACATTTAGACCTCTGTCGAAACAATTTATAATATTTATCAGCCAATTTGTGTTTTGATGTGAAATCGTAAACGAAAAAAAAAAATTAAAAAAATAGCCGATATTTCCTGCTCATCTGAAGGCAAATTGGAAAAAAGGAACAATGTAGCAACGCAGTTGGGTGTAGACTGAAACAGCGACCCGAACGATAAGACCTCCTTACAATAGGCATCGAAATGTGCACAGAAGTGCTCTTAGACTAACGAGCAGCAGAGAAAGAGTAGCGAATACGTGGAATGTTATTGCAATAGAAAATACTTTCATAGTACCGTTACCGTACTACCGACCTAACTGTTTGCTCGTGCTGTTGAGGAAAGAAGAATGTTGCAGTAGCCAAATTTACCGTCTTAGCGTATCGTATGAACTGTACAAGTGTCAAGGCATAAATCCACTGTGATACGGGCATTCAGTGGAATGTTGAATAACTTGAAGGCAAAAGAGCTTCGTGGTTCCGGCGTGACTTTCTCTATCATTAACTACTATCTAACGCGTCGCTTGCTAACCATTTTAAGATACGTCCACCAAACATAGTGGATTTTAAACTAGCAAAAAAATCGTAGAGTAAAACCTGCGTTTTTAGCTAAACATCATATGAAATTGGCACTTCAATAAACATTTGAATGAGATTAAAAATTCAAATCGTGATCCCATATTCTGAGTGAGAATAAGTCCGGAATAAGGAAATACTTTTTTTATCGCATGACTAGCTTTCTTCTTCTAAGAAGCCAAAGGTAAATCAACTCTGTGTACAATTCACTAAAATTTGCGATTCTACTTTGTTGAAATGCAACTCAATGTAGTAAACTAATACTTCTGTTTCCGCTTTCGAACACAACTCATTAGACTCGTCGATTTGAGTTATTATATTATTATATTGTTATAATAAATAAATTCAAGGCAGTGTAATGATATCACCAGGAATGTCTTTACACATTTTAAATTGAGGTAGGTAAGCATTTCGCAACAAACAGTGTAAGCCAGAGCGGACAGTGGACCACGTTTTCCGAAAATTCCAAGTTTTAGACAATTGGTTGTCACAACCTCTGCTCTCTGGCGAAACACAATCCATGTTGAACACTCTCCTTTCCGAAATGATAAAACAGTGATTTAATCTGGAACTTATTAAAGAAAGCCATGGCTGTGGCAATGACGAAAGCTCAGCTTACCCCACATTAACGTGACAAAGCGATTTGGTAATATTGCTAACGTCATGCGTTCAATCAGAGAAACCTTCCTGAACAGAGACTTGATACCAGTTGCTCGCTGTTTGATGTTCGCTACAATTCTGCAAAGCTTTACAAAGCATCTCTTTTTCTTTTTGTCCAACGACGCTCGCTATTTCCTTCTTCCGTGTCAAACACTTAACTCACATACTGTGGTAGGGTGCTGTACCACAGAGCCCTAGAGGAGTATTTCAATAGGTTTGACTATTCCGAACAACTCTGGTTATCAACGAGGAAAGGCAAATTAAACGGGCGCGGATGAACATCGAACTTTGCTGGTCAACTGCGTTCGACGAGATTTTCCAAAAGGTAATTCAAGCAAAAGCGCGTTTGGTAGTCCATCCGAATAATGCAGTTGCTCCTCTTGCTAGTACATGGAAAGATCACCGAACGTACGAGCCATTTCATCGGTCATTGCCCGCTGCTGTTCCTTTTCAGCTATCAGGTTATCTGTCGCACAAAAGTCAAAATTTTTGCTGCAAAAGAACCTTGTGTTGCATTCACAAAGTGTAGACCTACTGGTAGTGGTCGACACTACAGAGAACCCGAGGAGCAGTTTGACCAGTGCGCACTCTCAAAAAGCTTGCACCTCGTGCTAAACCTGAGGTCCCGAAGCCTAATAGCTCACTTCTCGGCGGCATCAGGCTTAACAAAACCGAAAGGCGCGAGGCACAGGGCAACAGAAGACATAATTCGTTTACGTGAGTCGTGAGTGCATATCCCTCAAACGACTCGTGGGTTGAAATAGTGCTTTTAGAATTTCAATATCCACGCCTACAGCACAAGGTTTTTGGATCACTCGAACCAGACGTTCATCGATCAAAACGGGGGCTAGATCTAGATCAGTCGAAATCCCGATCACTCGTTACGGCTCCGTCATGTTATCACAATAAAATAATAAACAAAAAATTAATCGACACAACAAAACAATTTGCTGTAAAGACTAATACTTTTGTTATTATAACTAAATTTATCAAGTTTTCACCAATTGCTTACAGTGACGTAAACTATAGTACCGATTAATAATTCTTTTTGTCCGTGAGGACGCAGGTTTTTCATGTATTTATGTTTTTCATTTGCTGTACCAGAACACTGATCGCAGTGCACAGCTGCGTAGCATGCAGCCGCGCGGAAAGCGTTTGTGTATGCAACACGCCAACCATGTTTCAGTCTTGATTCTTACATCAATCAAACACGTGATCGGCAAATCTACAAATCTTCAGAGGCGTGCGGTTCACGCGGCTTACAGCGGACATTTAGCTGCAGCCATATCAATTTGATCAAAGCCCTTCCCATCAGAAAAAAAATAGCTGACCAAAGACCCTTAAATTATGACCAATTTAGGTGTATACGATGACGAAAATTGAAGTATTTGGTGGCACCATACGAACCAAAATCACACACCGCACCGTATCCGTAAACCTAGACAAGGATTTAAAAATACTACATACAATCAAACCTGGGTTATACGAATCTGAGTTGTACGAAATCTTGGATTATACGAATTTTTTGCCCGGTTCCGGCGAAATCCCCTCCTATACATTGAAAGTCAGAGTTGTACGAATGTTTTCGGCGGTCCCTTGCGATTCGTACAGCCCAGGTTTGACTATTATTGTAACGTGCCCCTCTGTTAGCGACGTTGAAGGTGTACGGCTGGGGATGTTAGTCAATGGCGCATGACTTACCACTGGTAACTGGCTTAGATACCGAAAAGTCGAAGAAGTCGATTGATTCTGTGCGGATATTCCGCGAGTTCACATTCAGGATTTCATTTGGTATTTTTCAAATGCAGTATACTTGATTTAAGGGAATTTACAATATCTCACGATCTCAGGCTAGACCTGTTTTCTGGCGCGATGATATTGATTGAAAATTTAAAAAATAAAGTTGACTAAAAATGCGCACAGAACAATTAAAGCGAAATTTGGATCTTGCCAATTTTGACCTCAAGGTATTGTATATTTTGACCTCCTGGATACAATCGTGTGATAGAGGTCTCTGGCGGCAGCCATACGTTAAACGGGGGGGGGGGGATAGGATTGCCTGCCGACAAGAAATTGTAAAATAAAATATACCGTTAACGTCGGCTACGGCATCTAAGTAGGGCCCCCCACTTACAGGCATGGGGGGCCCTACTTACATGGCTACGGTAATGGTCGTGGGTTTCCTGCACAATACGAACGAGTGGGATCTTTCTAAACCTCTTTCTCGTTACCTAGCTGCCATAAATCTATGCGTATGGTGGTGATTATGATTGAGGTAGAGTATTTGAGCCAAAAACATCGAGTGATGTAAGTTTGCATCGTTCAAACCTACGTTCAACTTCGCTCAAAAGGCTTTAGATTGTCTCATTTCTCTTGTAAAATAATGCTTTCATAAAATGTTAGATTTTCAATTCTAAAAAATACATAGGGGCTCAGTAGGGCTACCGCGATGAGTTAGTTTGCTTGGCCACTCGCGCGCCTCTTTTCAGGGCAAGATGGGTGTGGTGGCGGGGCCCCCCGCCTACCTCTGACCCGCCCCCCTTTTCCCGTAAACAAGCGATTGAGCGACCAAGCGAACTCATCGCAGTAAATCTACTGATTTTAGGGGATCGAGCATCCCCTCGCAACTCTCCGTCCCATGCCATGCGAAACGTGGAACAAATACGAGCAATATTAATATGTATGTTGAATATATTTTTCCTATATGGCCATAACCGTAGTACCGTAGTTGGTAGTACCGGTACCAAGAGAGCCTGTAAGATATCAACACGGACCACTGATCCGTGATATCAAAGATTCGCAACCATTCTGCTATGGGGGAATTAAGGATGCAACCCGAATTTCGGATTTGACCATTTAAAATAGTGATATTTGCATTTGTGTAGGAAATGTAGGGTCGTATCAACTAGAAATGAACCAAAATAAGCAAATATACTATTTGATCAATAGTGCATATCTTTTATTTTAGGAGGTTTCTAACCTCTTGCATCTTCTGCACAATGCGCTGACTGGCCCTCCGATAACATCGTTATATTTTACCTTTTTACAATTGCTAGCAGCCTTAGCTGGCAAATAAGTAGAGATTAGAAAATGTTAAGCCTCTTAAGTGGGTAGTACCGGTACTTCATGTTTGACGTTTAAAACATGTCTAAATTAATTTAGGATGCAATCCACTCAGCCAGCCAATCACAGAGCTCGACGACCTTTGCGCATCTTTGTTTACTTACACTTACAGGATCTTCAGTAGTACCGTACAGTACCAACCAAGTCGGAACATGTATGGCTCAAAGTATGTATCATACTTATGGGATAAACTTACAATTAGACCAATTAATATAGACCGATTTTCTTTAAGATTCACGACGGCGGACTGGAATGTGTCGAGACGGGAGATCTCGCATTTATTTGCAACGCAAGAAAGCCTAGGTACGGTACCTACTGGTACGTTATTTGAATATCACCATCCGTAGGTAGGCATTCCGCAAAACCGTCCCCTCCACTCGAAGGGTATGCCTACGCCACTGACATAGAAAAGTGGTGGCCGGAAAAAAAGGAGGTCTTGGTTAGATATTCCAGCCGAATGAACTTTGCTTCCTCTGTCGTGACCGAATTTGTCGACTGTTGTGAGGTACGCCTACCCGAAGCTCACACTAGATTTATTTATGAAGCAATATTTGGAGGTTGGCATGGAACTTCCTTTGTTTCGAGACCAAAAACGCTCTAGAGTTAACGCGGGGACGATCTTGCCTCCGACCTCAGGCCCCCAATTTTTCTTGCATATTTTCGATGAGTTGGCCTGACCAAAAGTATGCATGCTTACGCCAGATTTTAGCTCATTACACCTTTTTTTTTTCTTGACAGATATGGCTATGGACGTCGTACTAGCAGTCTTAAATGTATTGACCGCTCAAATTTTTTCAAACTCTCGTAACTTTGAAACGGAGGGAGATACGCCAGAGAAGCACGGAATAAAATCGCTAGATCCTTAAGAGATCTATCAATTTGGTTTAAGCTTTCTTGTATCTCCCTCCGTTTCAAAGTTACGAGAGTTTGAAAAAATTAAAGCGGTCAATACATTTGAGACTGCGAGTACATGTCCACCTGGGCGTTCAGGCTGTCAATTCAAGTCAGGGCAGTCCATTTTTTTTTCTCTGCAGACTTAAAAAGGGAAATATTCTTTGAAGGGTATTCGTTCCTGTAAAAAAAAAGGCGAGAATAACTACCGTACCGGCTAAACGCGTTTGGTTTGATGAGAAACATTACACATCAAGGACCTCGAAACAGTGACTGAATTTCAAATTTGGGATTAAGTTCTCCTGCCAGAAGCTCATGGGTGCTGGATTTTGCTGTCGAAATGGCTATTGCCGTGTGTGGAGCGAGATCTTCGCACGCACTTTCGCGCACCATGCCAAAAGTCTACGTGAATGCAGCCATGTGCTTTAAAAAAGACAAGAGGCGGAAACAACGCACAACCATGCCAGTCAGCAATTTTTACCAGAGGTGGTAGTTCAAACCTTGAGTGCGTTTTACGGATGTGTACTCACAGCTACTGTACTAAGAAATAGCTGGGCGGCGGCGTGCGAGTGCATTCTTTACAAAGTAGAAAAATTGATCCATGCTTGATAGCAGAGCGGTTTAAAGGTACTTCCACTCAAGAAACTACACTTCTACTACGAGTGGGGTTCCACCAATCATGACCAACTATTACTTGCGACCAGGGTGCGGGGTTGCAGGGTGAGGTCACAGGGTCGAAATAAACAGAGCCATAACTTCTCAAGAGGTATATACTGCACCAATAAGATTTCTTTACATGGTACAAAGAGATTGTGTACCTTTTTGAAGTGTACAATAAATTGATGGAAAAAGAACGGTCGTTTTTTTTAACAAAATAGTTTACACAGCGAAAAATGTAGATGGTCAAGTCTCATTTCAAGTAGCTGGATTGCATACGAGCAGATGGTTTTAGCCGACCAGTTCAGAGAAGGTTTGGTCCAGGTCGTCACAAATGTACTTGTACTTCTCCTTCTCATGAACGAGCTCATCTGTTTGGTAAATGGCCAAAGGCAAAACGTTAATTAACAAACATTTCCCACTTTAGCCTAACAGTAAAGTCAAGTTTACATATTTAAAGAAGAATATTGTACAGTTATGGCTGGAAAAAAGCTCAAGCTACGCTCGCATTTCTAAAATGCAGACCTCCCTTCATAGAAATTCCATTAAAATATAAATTACGACAAAAATATACAAAAGGAACTGTATTCGGGATATACGAAGATTCCTTGAAAACAACAGTATGATCTGATTATATTAGTTCATAACTGTACAATAACAAAGAGAAATTCTTTGCTTTCAATAATAGCCTTTGACCGAATGCACGGCTGAGCCGCGCATTCATATTACCTACTATTTCCTGTCTCCACGACGTGACACCTACAACACAACTTCCCGAGGAAAAAATTGGGCTGTTATGGTGGGGTATACAGCTATCTATATAATTATAAATTTATTCTTTTTGATAAAAGCAGGAGCAGAGAAGCATTACCACTCGGCGGCAAGACTCCGAAAGTGCGCTTCAAACAGATCCATTCCATACACACAAATAATCTATCAAAATCGTAACTAATAGTCCGAATTGTAAGAAAAAGAGGAGCAAATGAAAGCAACATGATGTGAGCGGACATGATACCTTAATGTCACATATTTGCAACACAAATCATCTCTCATCATTAAATTAAATTTCTGCTAAAGCATATTACCAAGCATGATCTGTTAATAGCGTAATAATAACAAAGGGAGAAGCAGCCTCGATTTTTTCGCAGCAACAAGAGAACATTATAGTGATAAAAATTATATTAATAAAGCGGGATGCAGTGTACATAAGTCGGTAGTTCCGACCTGCAGCAGCGAATAGAAAAGACAGCGCGATGCGCACTCGAGGCGAACTTGCGCAACCCACAGTAGCCTACGGAGTGGCCTACGCATTAGAAATCATACAATTCTACGAAGGCTAAGTCCAAGCCATCTCCAATCTCCTTATACTTCTCCTTTTCAGCAAGAATTTCATCTGGAAGCCAAGAGACAAGCGTCATTAGCTACGGGCCGTACACTCGCCGTAAAAACGGTGTAAAAAAGTAAAGCCGGTAGGGTCATTAAAAATCCTGTTAGCAATTACATTGCGTCCGTTTTACTTTTCAATATTTTTTCCATCACTATACACATAGAAAAAGACAAAATCCTTGGACTTGAAAATTGCAAATAAATACATTGGTTCTTTTCCAAATTGTCCAGAAAAGGAAAATTTTACATTGAACGTGCACACATTGAATCAAAAATATACTTTCTCCACAGAAACAAGCTTTTTGCGGAAGAACTTTATGGTACAAGTGTTAGCGTAGCACAAGCTTCAAATATTACCGTACTTGCCGACCTATCTACCGGGTGCCACGAAATCTTAGAAAAAATAAAGTACGGGTTCATTTCGGTGATGTAAGTACAAAATAAATACAATATCTGGGATCACTATGAAGAGATGCACATTTTACAGAAGAAAAGTAGTGTGTTCCCATTATATCAGGGCAACATGGAAAAGAGAAGGTTAGCATCCTACATGCGTCACTTCTGAGCTTCGCAAATCCAAGACAGGCTGACGAGTCTGCGGCTATGTACAGCGATGATCAACTTCATTACGGGTTGTGTGCCAAGCACTTGGGCAGTAACCGTACGCGCTCGACTATAAAATATAGCCTCCTCACACGAGGCCAAGCTCTTTGGATGAGCCACGTTCTTAAAGAGAGCAAAGCTCTTTAAAGGAGCAGAGCTCTTTAGAGAGCCAAGCTCTTTAAGAGATCCGAGCTCTTCAGAGGGCCAAGCTCTGCCGGAGGAGCGTCGAAATCTCAGGGCTAAGTTACCGATAAAAATGACAGTTTGGCAGTGACTTTTGATACGCAAACGCACCTTATGTATAAAACATACGTACGCGAGCAAGCAACAACGTTCATACGTAAATCTCGTAATATGCACAATATGACCACAATTACCCAACAAAAAGGAGGAAAAAATAAAAAAATAAATGCGATCTTAAATACCACGAACAATATTGGTCAATATTTGTGCTCAATATATACGCCTGCATTTTCACAATGAGAATTAAGCACGATTTCGGGAAAAAAACATTTCATTTCAAAATCTCGATTTTCTTGGCAGAACAAAGCAAAAGAGGGAAAAAAGAGAAAAGAATAAGAAGCAGCCCAAGAGGTGTCATGTGTGGCTCCAAAATTCACTTTTGAAAGGCCACTAAGCTTTTAGACGTTCAAAATCAGCCCAGAAATGACTTCTCGGCTGATCTCAGTCAACGATCTGATACGCTGAGCGTTGAAAAAAGGCTGCACCAGGATTTTATAGAGACATGCCATCATAAGGCACTTAAAAATATCTTCTTCAATGGGATCCGCTAGCAAGGAATAAACAATGGCGACTAAAAATACTACCGGCCTTACAACAATTGCTCATCAATAAATACTAGCAAGAACGGGACTTGGAAAAAAAAGGTTGGAATGCTCAGAGTAAACCCTGCCATCTCGCTAGGTCATTAACATCGGACAATTTTTGGAGGAAAACAAAAATCATCAAACCTGGGATCAGGGGTTTAACACAGGTGTGCATGCAGGCTGGCCGTGATTGACCGGGCCACATCGCCACAGTGCACTATTACATATTCTGAATATCATGCAATGTCGCCTCCATGTCTTCCTGCAGGACTCTGTTCTTCTCTCTTTCGGCGACCAGGTCATCTGGAAAAATACTTTAATAAGCAACAAAGCCACGACAAGCGCTCACACACTGTTAGAAGAAACAACACGCAACACACAAACTAGCGGTTGTGCGCCATTCACAGCCTTTGCACTATCATGCCTACAATTCCAAGGAAACGCGAAAAAAAAACGCGTTTGAAACAATGCGAGCTCTAAAAACTGACAAAAAGGCCATTGCGATTCTTCCGAATCCTTCCTTTAATCTCAAGAGGTGCAGGTTTAAATCATTTTCTAGGAACTTAACCTGTAGCTTGAAACCTTTCTTTAACCCGTGCAAAAGATAAGTGCCCTTGGCGTTTGACGAGTTGAGCATTTTGGCCAAAAGCCGTCTTCCGTAAGAATAGTTTTCTTTTTATTTTCATCGACGTTAACAAATTACGCCCGTATTTAACTATGTTTTAATGCGTTTTCTGCCGATTTTAATTTAGCTGATTTTGACTGCTGTACATTTATAAAAAAGAATGATAGCGGACCCACCAGAGGCAATTTTAAGAAAAGACTACAAGCGGACGAAAACTACCAACTGAGAATTTCAAAACAAACTTTTCAGTCAAGGTGTAGTTCAACGTCTATCCGACAGAATTTAAGTTACCATTTAAATCAAATGATATTGGTAAGCGAGGATGTCGAATCGTATCAGAGTTAGGCGAGTTTCCGGACGGGCTTTGAAAAAAAGATAGAAACCAACTTTACACTTGCAACAAAATGAAAATGATTTTCGGAATGTTAGCACAAAAGCTGTCTGGAGACTTAACTGCCCGGTCATTCATTAAGAAACTAACCTTCAAACAGATTCAAGCAAAGATAATAATAAGGAAGAGATGTATGCTGCATCTGCTGAGATTAGACTAGAAATATGACAGCGGGCAGTGTACAGTACGAGAGTGAACAAGCATTCTGGCACGGAGATTCAAGTTGTAAACTATAAAAAGACGGCGGGTTTTAATTACTAAGGTACGTTGATTAGTTATTATAGGGCAAATTACAACAATCGGGTACGACTACGTTCAGTTAGTTATCACTCCACAAGGACTATCCAAAACTACGTGGCCGTCCAGGAACGCTATCGAACGCAGTTTAGGAACGGCCCCTTCACGTTAGCAGACATGTCAGACGGCTGGTTACCGGGTCGAGAGGGCACGGTACAAACCAAACGTAATACATCAAACACAAACCAAACAAGGTCGTTAGCTGCGACTGCTGGTATGCGGTTATTCATACCCCACCACATAGATATCAGATCTATTCTGAACGTGACGTAGAAATCAGATTCATTCTGAATTGTCATCGTGCTGGTCAAAGGGTCATTATCTTGTCCGATCTTATTTCGCTAAGAGTTTGCTTCGATACAACTGAGTCATTATAAAGAAACCTTGACTGGAAATACTTGAGTAAAGTCACTAAAAGGTATTTCGTTGAAAGGCAATACTCACCCTCCAGCCTGTCGACCTCCTTCTGCAATTTCTGGACTGACCTCTCGGCGAACTCAGCCCTAGCTTCAGCCTGCAAACACACAAACATCTCTTACAAAACTACCGAGCATCAATCTAAAAGGAAAAAGAAAAATATCCTCATAAACCAACGCAAATAACGCGGGGTTCCTTTAAAAGTTCGTATAGATTTTTCCTCTCTTAGGTCAATTATAAAAAATAGAGAGAGCACAAATTCACTAAGAATCATTTCACTGAATAATAGTTTTAATTTTGGCTTCAAAAGCGCCGGGTTTGGTAACGAAAGAGTCAAGTAAATGTTACAAAATCCAAGCTTAAGCTAAGAAATGACAACAACTGGAGTGAGTAGTGATTCTAAAGTACTTTCTAGAGACTAGTCTGCATTAAATGAGTATCCTCGAAAAGCTCGAAAAAGTTCATACGACAGTCGACTCGCAAAAGGCGAACAACGGCTTACATTGCTCTAGAAATGCTAGGAAAACACTCAAGTCTTTCTCTGGCAACGCGATAGCATTACCAAAACTCCCACGACTTCTGCGGTACACTCCACACAAACAAGCAAGCTTTAAATTAAGCTCAAGACTGGCTGACAAGCTTGGGGCTATAAGATAAAATACCCTCGGTCTTGTGAGAAATTAGCAAGTAGCGAAAAACTTATACGTCTGCCTCCCTTAAGCTAACACACAAGAGGCGTTAGTGTGACCAAACGTGGAGCGTTGTTTTAAGCAAAACAAACTGAGCGTGTAATGATTACAAGGAACACATTAAATCAATCGAACAACGTGTTACTTGTTCATGAGTGTTACCAATTAGTCCTAATTTTATTTTCATCATGTCACTGTTAAAATAAGTTTAGAATTTTCACCAAAAGGTAGGGAAAAAGGGAATATCAGACGTGCAAATGTAAGAAAACTGAGATTCCTATTAAAAGTAACAACAATTGCGAGTATAAATATAATTTTTTAATTTAAGTCAAATTTCAATAAATTAGAAATTTCTAATTTCTA
>Ga0058701_10002447_pt1 | contig 14080 bp, 9 predicted proteins | sample AgamicOrMae_FD_97039 | JGI IMG/M metagenome (GOLD analysis project Ga0058701, IMG submission 97039) | Agave microbial communities from Guanajuato, Mexico - Or.Ma.e | ecosystem: Host-associated > Plants > Phyllosphere > Phylloplane/Leaf | place: Guanajuato, Mexico | collected 2012-06-04 | reverse complement strand
GGCCTAATAGGGTCAAAAGGCTGCGGCTTCGTACTAGAAGTATCTCTCACAACATGTTTCTTCACTTCATGTATTCTACTATGCACATCTTGCATAAAAGCATTGAAATGTACTCTTCTCTTGCCATCAATCTGTCCAAAAAAATACAGAGGTAAATAATAACTAAAAGCTAAAACATGCTCATGAGGTCAGGGGTTAGACACTCACCATACAGCAATTGTAGAAAATATCCATGAGCATGGTTTTACCTCCACCCACAGATCCATGGAGGTACACACCCTTTGGGGTGCTGACTTTGCGGTCAACTTTAAATAACTTATCAAAGACAGAAGGTGTAGGAGGGCTGTAGCTCTGGACTTCATGATAAACCCTCTCAAGAGCCTCCATAACCTTCATCTGGTTATCATCTTGGGTAAGTTCGCCTCGATTGATTCGATCTTGTAAAGCTTGAACAGGTGGCAGCTGGTTGTCATACTCCTCTGTGGGCTCGCGTTTAAGAATTTGTTGCTGATGGTAATACGAACATATCCGTGCAAAAGAAAACTTGTTCCCACTCAAGAGTAATTTTGTGAACTTGTATAATCCCTTGTTGTGAAGTTGAGCGTGCAGAGCCATATTCACGATATGAAGTAAAACTAGACCACAGGTTTCATCTGTTTACCTGAAACACTTTAAAAAAAGGTCATAAGTCATTGAGAAACAAACAAATAATAGAGGTTATGGCCTTGCAGCATGACTTCTCGTACGTTTAATTGAGCTCTTTAACCACCCCGTTCGTTAACCCCACCACTGTTAAAGAAAATTACACTACTGTGTCAATCTAATCACCTTCCGATACATTGACAATGACATTTCACGTTCCAAAACTACCCTTTAACCTCATTTACATGTACGGTCTGAATGTCTGAATGTCTTCCGCTCAAAGCTTACGTCAGGCTTACGTCATCTGTCTGTCAGCTGATTCGATCCGCTATGGCGGGAAAACAGCGCCCTTCCGAATCACGCGGGGAAGTGGCAACTTCTTATCATAGAGAGAAATGTTTTTGTAGTTGTTTTATTTTTGTTTCCTGTTGTTTTTTTTAATGCCTATACATCTTCTCAAGTGTATGTTTAACAATTCAACTGATTAGCTGGTTTTATCAGGAATGGCCTGATCGGCTGTGCGCTGTCTACAGTTGGTCTACACTTGCGCAGCAAGACTGGACGAAGATTTGTTTGAGAAGATGCTGCACGGGGCGTGACTGAGAGAAGATCAGAATTTGTTTTTCCACGTGTCTGTGTAGGATGACATTGGTCGTGAAAGTTAGTTTCGCTGTCCAAGGCCGAATTCGAAAACAGATTAACTTGTCAAAAAACAAAGAGAAAACATCAGCCGAACGCCTGCACATTTGGGACGTGGGCTCATCGAAAGCAAGCTGCTGGCTGGACCTCTCGAACATGAGAGGGGAAATATTATTTTATCTCTGTCCGGAACAAACTATTCATCTTTAAAGAAAAGAATAATAATAAAATTTAGACGTGCCGGTCAATAAACTTCCGAGGGCTTGTCTTAAACCGTCTATCCGTCGCGCCTGAATCTGTAGACAAACAGCGGTACAGCAATACAATTTAGGCTGCTTATATGGTTCCTATAAATAAAATTTAAAAAAAAAAAAACCTTTACGTGGATTGCCGGACCCCCTCCCCATAAAAAAATTGCCCCCTCAAAAACTCATCAGATATCTGCACAATTTACAGAGCAAAGGTAGGTAAAGAGGGACGCTGTTCGACCTCCTTTGAAACGTGTTTTTCTCGTAGTAATCTCAATCGAATATGGAAATTATCTTTTAATAGCTAACGAATATTTGAGATGCAAAAACCTCTCAAATTCTGATAACCTTTGCCTTATTTGTCTACAGTTTTAACTCACGATTTATGACAAGCGTCAGCAGTGATATCGGTCCGACGTGCGTCAGCATGATTAGTAAGACGAGCAGGATTTATTAAATTATGTAATGCTTTGGTCCAGGTGGGGTCGATCAAAAGATGCTGCTATCGACTAATCAAAACAACTGCATTTTGAACTTCGGACTTGTATACTACAATATGTGATTGCTAACTGTTCTTTGCTCTTTCAAATTGGAATGAAATATCGATTCCAATAAACATATCAAGGTGTATTTACTCAATACTATTTGCAAAACATCTTTTATTTTCATCGAGTTAATCTTCAAAAGATCCATTCAAAAAGACACGCGCCCACGAGCGAATTGCGCGTTATTAATAAGAATCAACATCGAGCAGTACCGGTATCAGTGATTAAGATTATTGTCAATCTATGTGGGAGAGGCGAAGCGAACCGTTTCTAGTCATTTGATAGAAATCGTTAGTCACTGTTTTGTTTTATCCTCGCCACGCGCAATGCATTCCACTAGGCATTCAACTAGTGCCACAGCGATATCGTGCTGCGATAACCGCCGCCAAAGTTGCTGCCGCGACGCTCAATCGGCGCTTCTAACCTTTGGACTACTCATGAGAACGCCGTGCTGTTTTTCGCTGTTCGCTTTTTTTTTCTTCTTAATCTATTGAGGACCTGCTTGACCTAAATAAAGGGACGCAGCAGGGGACATTGATTATTTACAATCACTCTTAAGAAAATGCGTTGGACCAAGTCCGTGTAGACTAAAAAGTAACAGCGTCAAAAAGATCTTCGCCAAATCAATTTTGATTCGGCTTAAATTTCCAGCAGTTTCTGTTCACTCAAAAAAAGCGTGCTTTGAAAGATAGCGTCGTTTTGTTGTAATAAACAGTAAGAAATTTATTCTTTCATTATTAAAAAAAATATATTTTTACACAACACAATTATGGGTTTTTAATAAGTTCATCAGAAAGTCCTGATCTGTCGATATCCCACAGTTAAACATAATTACTTGCCATAGTTTTTTTTTCTTTTTTTTTATTGCGAGGAAAATTGCCCCAGAGAGCAAAGCTCTGTGGTAGGGGCTGTTTAACATAAGGAACGTTATTGGAAAATACAATACATGTCATATCAGGGCATGTGCAACAAGTACAAAAGAAGATAAGACGAGAAACAGTTCGACAGTCAATACAACGCTCAGCTTTAATTAAAAACTATCTAATATTTTTTAAGAGCTTTTTTCGAGCAAAATCACAAACAACATTACAATAATATTTTTTAAAAAAAGGAAGAGGAAAAAAAATCCAGGGAGAAAATAATGAATGTTATTTGAAAATCTAGATACGGGCCAAATCCTGTTTACGGAAGAAGGTTCAACGACAATAGTTAGATCTTAGAACCAACTCAGACATCCGTATTCATACTTTCGTAATGTGAATTCCCGAATGTAAGTTCAGACTACATAAAACTGTACGGGAGCAGGAGGCCAAGAACGCGCTCAAAATAAATTCAAATTTTAGGAAACCGCAACGGCCTTCATTTATTAACCGATAAGAGGCATTCGCCGGGAAGCTGCTCGAGGTACCGGTACCTATTTTACGGCAGTGCCATAAAACTAGGTACCTCGAGCGCCTTCTGTCTGAAGGTCTTTAAGGGTTCGTTCCCAGCGGTCGGCTGACAATGAGTTCACGTAGTTTTGCCATGAGACTTGAGCGCTAGTCTCATAGTTTTGCTCTCCACCTTTTGAAAAGTATTGAAAGAAAAGTTTTGGGGACCTATTGAAAAGTGACTTCACGGTTTGGCTCCTTCTTACAAAATATCAGCGTTTATTATAATCTTTACACAGACAATGAAATCAAGTAAAGCGAACGTCTGTAATTAAAAATCCTGGTTTCGACTCCGACGGACGGCTCAGGCGTAGTTTTGACCTCTGCCCTTTTAAATCGATTCACTTTTATCGGAGAGCATTTTTTTTGGGGGGGGTGTTTTTTTCGTCGTGTACCACAGTCTATTTTCGTCTTACTATCAGGCAAGGAAAAAATAAAGGAATGAGGAAGACAAAGTCAATTGACTTTGAAACATGCGGATGATTAATGTCACTGGTGTGCAGCTCAGTTTGAGTCTTTTATCAGCGAGGATGCAAGTGGCGTTTATTTAGTGTATCATTCTCATTACCGGATCTGCTGTTTTTGAAAACGCATATCTCCGATAATTTAAATATCATTTAGCTTAGATTATTTGTGACTTGCATCTTTTAATTGGGTTTACTGTCTTCAGGACAGATGCTAAATCAGCGCGTCATTTTCCAGACAGCAACACTTCTCATAAAAATTCACCTGAATTTTTGCATAAACATGAAGCAAAGTTTAAGAGCAAAGTTATTCATATACGATCCTCCACGTAAAAACTGCTACAGCATTGAGGATACCCATGATTGTTTCATGCTTTATTCAGCTGTAACCTAAAGGTATCGATAGGTAGAGCGCATGTTTCGATCCGGAAGTTATCTTCTTCCACTTGTGATCAGTCTGTAGCGGGCCAAAGAGGGTTTGTGAATGAGTCCTCTGAGTTGAATAATTACCGGTACTGATAATGATCCTTTTCAAGTGAGATTTCATTTTGGGAAAACAGGCCAACAGCACTTAATAGTGGAACGAGCACGTGAAGTCAATGAAGCACGACAAGTGTGAGTGAATTCTTTTTTCAAACCTTCCACTTATTTTCTATCACATTTGCAACAATTTTTTAAGTCACTCTTTCTGCCACTCTACCGGTCCAAATTTACCGTTTTTTTCTTAATCTTTTCAGAGTAGTGTGGTGGTAAAATAAAATTTATGAGCGGTGCTCGAAAATATATTTTTAGTAAAACGCAAAATATGGTGGCTTGTTAATGGCCCTCTTCGATTTGTTATTTTTTTCCTTATAGCAGCCCTATCTCGTTAGATTGAGTCAGAGAAGCCCCTGAAAAACTTATACAAATTCAAATTTAAATGAATATTTTTATCATTTTTGAGAAAACGAAGCGTAAAGATCGTGATCGAAGGAAAAATATTTTTTTTAAAAAAAGCGGAGAATCTCATTAAACGCTAATGTCGCTGATGACTACTCGCCCAAATCGCTATACCCCAAAAATAGGTCAAACATAACGTGAAGCTTTTACAATAGCTCCATAACCAGCAAAATTATTGAAAGGACCCACGAATAGTGAAAGTAGTGTTTATTGGAAAGTCATCTTACCGCGGTACCTCCACTGAAAGTAAAAACTACACAGTCAGCGTTTCAAGTCACCTCTAATATTTCCTCTCGATGTCACTTAGTAACTGTCCGAATCAAAACTAATGTGCGACTTCTCCCGCGGTAGATGAAATAAGCTCTGCCTTTTACGGAAACTGAACAACGCAAGAACGGAAACACACGAGGACGCGATCGTGTTAGCGAACTTACCCGAACGCGACCACCACAATCAACAAAGCGTCCCGCACCCATACTATAGTGCGGAGATAAAATTCAAAATATCGGTTAATACGACAAGCCTCTCGAAAATCATTTCGATTATGAATATTTATCTTATCAATTTGGTTTCGTGTTTGCCACAACTAAACATCCATCATCCACATCACGTGTGGTCCTCTCTCTTTGTTTAAGTTGAAACTATAGAGCTGAAAGACTATAAAGAAAAACTATAAAGCTAAACTATAGAGTTGAAACATACTCCCGTATGTCAGTTTAACTTCCTTTCGGATAAAGCTGCTTATAACGTTAGTTTCAGTCAAGGACATTTTATTGACGACGCAAATAAAAAGATCTTCAACTACTACTTTTTTTTTTCAAACGATCACTGGTAACGGTAGATCTTTTTCTATCAAGGATTTTGTTGTTTTGCACTCAAGTTGCCGCTCTTGTAGTTTTCCTACAGTCAAATAGACTTCGAAAACAAAAACCTGGCATTACTCTTTGAACGACGAGTGTATCGGGACGAAAAATTAAAAACAACACCTTATCTTGAAATATCACTAATATATTAAAGCATTTGTTTCTTTATATACAAATAAAACCTGTATACAGTTTGAAACTTGATTTTACACGTACTTACGAAAGTCAACGTAATTCGTGGCATTCAACGAAAATTTATTGAGTTTGTCGACTATGATTCGTATTACTAACATACGTATTTACGATAGTCAACTTTTACGATCAATAGATACATCACGAGTTTATTTCCCAACGAGAAAAAATATACCGGTTCCTCCAAAGTACATCGCCGTCATAACGAAAGTACTTTTCCACGGGCTACTTCTGCATGAGGGGCCCTTAAAAATCATCATGAACTAAAATTATCTTTTTTTTTAATCAACATAGCATGACGGTAGTACCTTTGGGAGTTACCGACGAATATACAATCATTTCTCAAATGCAGGACTACGATGGCTGCACAGTCTTGTTAATTTATTAATAAGAACAATTGTTCAAGTTATAGATCCCGATCCGGCCGTTCTAGTAACTCTTGCAAACTTAACCTGAAGAGCTCCTTATCGGAGCCTGGAGCTTCGCAGGTCGTTTCTCTGTTTGGAAGACAGCAGAGTTGACGTCTGAAAAAACGACCAACACTTCATTCAGTTTTCAACCTCTTTTCGGCGTCAATTCAAAATTTCCTCACTTCAAGTTAGTTCCCGATACTTTTTTCAAAACATACAAGCACGGTATGTTAATTTTTTCCAATCCAGTGACTTGGCAAAAATCAATTTGGCTCAAGTCGACCGAGGATCACGAAAGAACTAGCTTAAGTTAGCCTAGGATCGCAATATACTTATTTTGAGTAAACAAAGGTTTAAAATTTACCAACCTAAAGAAACCGTAAACTGCCCGACGCACCCGTGTATCACACCCGGATTTTCAAGGCTACAAAATTGTCAAGGAAGTGTGCTAGTCGGCACTTTACAGTCATAAACTGTACGTAGCTTAGGTGAGCCTAGGTCTCCTTCGCTACTTAGGTTCGCCTGAATTCCGAACAGGGGAGCTAAAGTTTGGATAGAACCAAATAACTTTCCCGAGTGTAAAACAGAAAAGTTCCCCTGTTTTTACTGGCGGGTTCATTCATAGACCTACCTCGAGTTTTCTAAACCCTAGAGCCAGATTTAGCTGCAGTGTTGCCAGATTCTGCAATCTCGTAAATTTTAATTGCGTCTAACTTTTTAACCATTAAAGATAAACTAGTATGTCGGGTATGTTTCGGATCGCTCTCGAGCTGAGCATTCCAAAAATAGGATGCAACACCATGTATCTTTAACGGTTAAAAAGTTAGACACGTTTAAATTTGGCGGAGTTGCGGAATCTGACATCACTGTTTAGCTGTGCTATGTTGTAGAGAAAGGAACTGACCTGAGTGCAAGGTCTCTTCGAGCAGAGAGTGCTCGCTTGTAGGGCCCCGCGGCCGAGAGGAAAGCCCGCCGCTTGGACCGTCTTTGGACAAGCGACGAGTGAATTCCTGCGACAGGATGAAAAAAACTCGGAGGACTAACGTCATCCTCTTCCTCCTCTTCGTCCCCTTCTTCTTTCTTCTCCTTCTTCACCTTGACTACGTTTTCTTGCTCATTCTCTTTATCTGCAAACGAGCGAATGGTATTAGAAAGCTGAGCTGATTCCTGGGCATTTATCAAAGAGGTTAGGGAAGGAAGGAGCAACAGGATGGTTCGTAATAAAGTTTAAGGAACTTATCATTCCCGTAGGACGTTTTACATACAGCTCGGGAATCTTGTTTCCGTAGGGTGATACTTTATGCAGCTCATTGAGGTTAGATAATACGATTGAAACTCAAGCTGTCACCTCTTGTATTCCACCTTCCGTCACAGATTAACCCACAAGCACCCAGCGATACCGTTCCGAAACAGAAAAATTTATTTTAGAGGATATTTTTAGTTCAGTACTGTCAAAATGTAAAAGATATCACCCCTCTGGAAACCTTAAATTTAATAATTTAGGCATTTTCCAAAGCTTAAAATCGCGTATTTTAGTGAAAAAAAATCCTTCCAATTTCTCTTGACCTAAATTTCACTCCAAATACTTCGGGCTGTTATGGGTAAAAGTGCCGGAGGCACAAGGCAAAATCTGATCTAATATAATTTATCTCACGCGATCGTTAACCCGCGTAATGAAAGGTTGAACCTGCGTGGATAACGGAGAATCGAAATCCGACCTCAAAAACAGAGGATGTATTTAGTTGGATCAGGTTCGGAGATGAATATGTGGCACCAGTCTGATAAACGACAAAGTCGGAGCGGTGTTTATCAGCTCTCGAAAGTTATTCCTCAAAACGTGGCCTTACCTTCCTCTTGGATGGCAGCAAGCGTCTTGGCGGTCAGTTGTGGTCCGGCGTAGCGCATCGACAGCCCTAATCGGGCCAAGACGCGAGCGGCGCTCCACCGCTTTTTGGCGCCTCCCCCGGCGCCCGCATCCGGACGGGTCCTCGGTCGGGTATCCGCGACCAGACTGGCCCAATCCACACCCAAAGCGTCACCTATACCTGAAAAAAAATGAACGAGGATTAGAATTTAATTACAAGCGAAGTCATTCCAGATTTCATAAATGGACTAGGTTTTCAATCTATTTTAGAGCGAAGTTATCATTCATTTCATAAAATGCATTTAAGCATGGCTCAGTGTACTATCTGTGGCAAAAGTATTACTCCCTCTCATATGTTTCAACTCTCTCTAACTTGAGAACGAGGAGACATACGACAAAAAAGCACTCTACCAGGTCGATAGAGCAAATATTTACAGAAATCATTTCGTGCTCTTTTGTTGTATGTCTTTTCATTTCCAAGTTATGAGGGTCTGAAAAAAATTGGGAGGGAGCAATACCTTTGCTATTGATGATACCTAAAGGCTCATTGTGCCCAAACTGAAATTCTATTGTTCGTCGAATTTCGGTTTACGTAAAGCATAACGGGTTTCAGGTAGGTCCGGTTTAATGTACTATGACTTTTTTCTAGATGTTATGGTGAGCGGGAGGATAAAACATATTTAGTAGCTTTAGTCCTTTGGAAGTAACGTCAGAGGTTTCGGAAGGTATTCATATAAAGATTGATTTTAATATTCTGAATGATTCGGTCATAGAATATGATTTCGGAAGACGTTTCTGGGTACTGGTAGACTGAACAAGGCCCACGGCAACATTTCAAGATGCAGCCTCTTTCATCCCGGAAAATTCCCGAGAGTATTTACGAAGACTTCCACGTTTTTGAAGGCAAAACGTTAACTTCTCAATTTTTACAGGTTATGTAAGTATTCACCAAATGTTTCTTCAGACTGTTGAAATGTTTACATAGAGATGAAAAAAAAAAATATACCTCGACCAGCCCTTGCTTCCTCTTCTAGTTCCTCGTCGGAGATCTCCTCGAAGTCTAGATTCTCCACGGCATCGTCTTCAACTTCGTTCGAAGTTCTGCGAAACAAAATACTTCATTTTAAAAACTCTCCATCCTTCCAGATCAATAAAAGGTAGAACAGGGTCTCTGAGTACTGACTGTAAGACAAAGTTCCAAATTTTTCCAGGCTAAAAAAAAAATGTTTTCCGTATTCTTTTATAAGCAAAATATCACGGTTTGCTGACTTCCTTCAAGTGACTTGATTAAGACCTCTTTGGCTGAAGTTTACCTCGATTTTTAGACTATTGAAAACGAGCGGGCTTTGTATTATACCTTGCTTAAGTTGAGTTTGGTTTGCAATACTGTGTTTGCATGATCTTTCCTCTCTCTCCTCCAAACTCCGTTTTCTCGCTCGCTCAGGTCCACCATTTGTGATCAGGGGCATCCCCCCCCCATCCAATGAGAACGCTCCGGATTACAAATGGCGGACCTGAACGAGCGAAAAAACGGAGTTTGGGAGACAGAGAGGGGGGATCGTGCAAACACGCTACGAGCGTGTTTTGGTAATATGGATTTCATCCATATTACCAAAAACGTAGCTTACTTTAACCTGGTAAGTAAAATAAATATATAAACAAACTATCTTAAGACCTTAATTCCACCTATCAACCGTGATTTCCTCCGTATGCAACAACCTTGTTGTGAACCTTACCTGTGATCGGTGGGCGCCACAGAGTTGGAACTGATCGGCACGGCTCCAGCGGTCTGGACCGTGTTCGACGCAGGCACAATTTCCGCTTCGCCAGTCGGCGAGGTATCCACTGGTTCATCACAGGTTGCACTTAAAGCCTCCTGAAATCAAAACCCCATAACAATGCTCACACACACCTTTTCACTTATCCAAATAACACGACAAAATGACATAAAAAGTCTCAAGCGATTATTTCCAAAGCCGATGTGCGCGTTAACATACGCGCTAGCAAGTTTACACGATATTCCCTTTCCCCAGCCGCTCTCCGCATGACAGTTCATGCTGACGCATGTTGTCGTTTTTAAAGTTAAAGGTCCTGGGTTCGAGTCCTGCCTCCGGCATCGACATTTTTTACGCACATCCAATATGAATGAGTGAATAACGTTATTTCCTGGTACTTGTGCCTTGGAATTAATAACTTTTAATAAAACGATCTAACAGCTTGATAGCACCTCAATTTGGAACTATTTTAACCAGCACACTGAAACAATTTTAACCAACAAAATTGACTTACCCCATCGTCCCGGTTGAGAATTTCATCTGCGTCGTCACTGATGTCGCTGAGGACTTCTTCCAGGGGCGCCGTGTCTTCAACGAATGGCCGTTTCGGCTCAGAGCCTGCAAGACTTGCCTCATCGTCGCCAACTTCGCGCAACCTTTTGAGGTTAGGAGCCAAACCCATTTCGCTTGGAGGTTCACCTGCATCTGATCAGGAGAGGATATTTACATCACAACCTCATCCACAACTCCAGATAAAAGTTGAAATTTAGTACTCACCGTCGGGTTTGCTGTCCGGTTTGTGATCAAGAAGTGAGGGGGGTATATCTTTCCCACGAGCCCTGGAAAAAGTTGTTTCATTAGTGGAGGTTTTCACCCTACAATCTAAACCACGGATTACAGTACAGACTAAAATTACCAACACGTCTTTCCAATAACCCAGAGCTGCCGGTCAAAAGTGACTTAAGTGGTAGTTTACCCAGACAAAAGTGACACAATACCTACAACCTACAATACCTACATGACAAGAAATGCTCTTTCCGGAGAAAAATGTATAAAAATAAAAACAAATTGGAGAAAGGCTCACCTGTTTCGGCCCTCCCATTCCCTGCTTTCCCGGTAGTCCCTGTTATCCCAGTCCGCTCGCTTCCCAGCATTCCCAGCAGGAGGCCCAGGCCGTCCCGAAGGCTCGCTTCGCTCGTAGCGCTCTCTGTCGTGCAAGCCCTCCTCCCACTGGCCTCCGTTGCCCGCCCTCGAGGCATCAGGATTGCCCCGGCTGCCTTCCCGACTGCGCCTGCATTGCACAACGTTATAAGCTCCAATGTCAACAGAACAGTGGAGAAAGTCGTGTCGCATTCGAATCTAGGGACTTTTTCTTTTTTAGAAATTTATGTTGGCAATACCATTGAACTGACCTTACCGAGCGCGAGGTCCTCCGTACTTAAATACATTGTTACCAACACAAAATTAAAAGTCACTAGTTTCGAGTGAGACACGACTTTGTACAGGCCTTCTGACTTAAGACTGACCTTCGGTCTTCGCCGTGAGTATCCAGTGCTGGTCGGCGATCATCAGCCGCAGGAACGCCGGCCTTATCGTAGCGCCCACCCTCAGAGCCAAACCTCCCACGATCTAAAAAGAAAACTTGCATCAAAATCGATCGGTTCTACAAGCACGCGGTAAGACTATTTTAACTTCTAATAGTTGCATTTTTGTGACTCTTGACTTCAACCTGTCTCCGAAAATACAGAATATGCAACCTTAAAAACTGAAAAAAAACGACATACCTCTTCGCCCTTCGAAAGGACTGTCTTCCGCTTCCCTTGAGCGATCCATCAGAGGTAGGCGGTCCAGACCACGTTCGTAAATCTGATCGACAGAGGAGCGATCAGAAAACCGATCAAATGATCGGTCAGAGACGCGATCTCTTTCCGGATTCCTGTCCAGACCTCTGGGGGACACATCCAACGCTCTCTCCCGTCCATGGTCCAGAGATCGTTCCGATCCTCTCTCGGACCGTTCCGATCCCCGGTCAAGACCTCTATCTAATAGGCGGTCTAACCCTACTCGCTCCAAGCCCCGATCCAGACCTCGGTCCGAGTCCCGATCAAGCAGTCTGGGAGAACTTTTATCGAGGCCTCTGTCCAGACCTTTCAGGCCTCTGTCCGCGTTCCGATCATGGCCCCGATCATGGGCGCGGTGCTCGTGACGTTCCCTGTCGTTGCCCCGATCAAATATCCGCTCGTTGTTCCCGCGGTCTTGGTTTCTCGTCAAAGCCTTGGCCAGCTCCTTTTCGAGTCCACTGTGGTCCAGACCTTTCTCCAGACCCCCTCCAGACCCACGTCCGCGGTCACGGCCCCGATGATCACGCTCCTGACTGCGGTCGCGGCCGCGTTCCAGACTGTGGTTCCGCAGGCCCCGATCACGGTCTTTCCGATCGCCCGGTCTGGGACTCGATCGGAAGTCCCCGGGGTTGTGGGGGAGGGCCAGAGAAAGCAACGATGGAATTTCCTGGGTTTTCGACTTGGGCAGGAGGCTGTCTTTGTCCTTGTCTCGATCACGGCGATCCCTAATAAAATGCATTAATTAGTCAAGACTTCAGCTCATTTTCCTTCATACGCACGTCAACTTACCTGTCTTTTGAAGAGGTGTTTCCCCGATCGCGTTCTTTGTCCAGACCATCGCCATGACCGCGTCCTGGAATACAGAAACTCGGTTAAATGCCTAAACAGGACACTAGCGTAAAACGCAGGTGAATCACCGATGTATACGCTGATTTAAAAGCTTTTTCTTTTATCAAAATATGCATTAGAACTTGAAAAAAATGGATTTTGTTCATGGGCCTCTCATTTTTCCAAACATCGTATTTAAGGCGTGGCTAATTTTTCAAATCCCGAAAGAGAGCAGTAGGAATATAGGATTTTCAGACATAATTTGATACTTGTCTTTGGACCAAACGCACACGCTTTTCACACCCTCTTTTTACCCCAATACGTAAAAAACACCCCACATATTTTCGATCAAAGGCAAAAAGATCTAATATATCAAATGATAAACTTCTTTTAAAAATCTGAGCGCAAGAAGTGCATGTCTAATTCATCCGAGACCATTGGGCTATTAACGATTCACCATGTTTCAATCCCGTAAATCAAATTTTGCCGGTCTTCGTCTACCGTTCCGTATTATTTGACCTAATGAACAGGCTATTTCTAGCGTACGAAAAAAATAACTTTTAAAAAATGTAACTTGTGGATCTTACCTCGCACAACATATTCTCGATCTGAGGATGTCTTCTCGACAATACCCGGCAGCATTTGCGAATCTTTTCTCCTCCCGTTATCGTCCCGTCTCTTGTCTCTGTCATCTCTCTTCTTGTCGTCATCCTCGTCCTTCTTATCTCGATGCCAGTCTCTCCCGCTTTCTCTCCCTTTCTGATTTCCGTTCCCCGAGCTCCTTCCGCTTTTGCCGTAATGCGAATTATCCGGCGAATCTTTCCTTTTGGAATCCTTGGCGCGTCGCGGCGACCGGGATCCTCTGTCCTTGTTCTTCACTTTCGGAGACCGGCTCCGCGCACGGTCTTTCTCTCTTTCCCGCTCTCTTTCCCTTTCTTTTTCCTTCTCCCTCTCCCGCTCCTTCTCTCGCTCTCTCTCGCGTTCCCGCTCCTTTTCACGCTCTCTCTCTTTCTCGCGCTCGCGCTCCTTCTCCTTTTCACGCTCCCTCTCCCTCTCTCTGTCTCTCGCTCGAGGAGAGACGCTCCTGTTGTGTTTCTCCTTCTCTTTGTGATCCCGTGATGGCGACCGGTTGTTCCTCGGCGATGGATTTGCTCGGCTTAATCCTCCTACAATTCAAAACACAAAATAAGCATCTTAATATGATTCGCAAACAGAATATACAAAGCCGGACCTGGCTTGAGGTGATGCATGGTCCGACGAACAACAGCGGATGTCGCTAGACAATCCCAGTGGCGTAGCCACGGGGGGGCCCAAGGGGGGCTGAGCCCCCCCTCGGCTCATTTTGAGCCCCCATGAGATCCGTGCAGATCCGAGGAGAAATATATAAGGGGAGGGGGGGG
>Ga0058701_10002446_pt1 | contig 14082 bp, 5 predicted proteins | sample AgamicOrMae_FD_97039 | JGI IMG/M metagenome (GOLD analysis project Ga0058701, IMG submission 97039) | Agave microbial communities from Guanajuato, Mexico - Or.Ma.e | ecosystem: Host-associated > Plants > Phyllosphere > Phylloplane/Leaf | place: Guanajuato, Mexico | collected 2012-06-04 | reverse complement strand
TGAGCATTCGTTGACATCCTCTTGGTGCGGTGCGTTCCTGTGTAATGCCGCCAGCGGTGCCGCCGTGATGCCGCCGCGTGCGTGCCGTGCGACATTCGATCCTGTTGGTCATCGTGTCATATCTCGTCGCACCTGTTCCTAACAGGTCCCGCATCCGAAGGCACGTCATAAACAATGACAGTTGAAACTCCTGAAACCAATCCCGACTAACAGCGAGACGGTAACACGACCCGCGTGATCAGTTGGATGCTGGGAATGTACCAACAGCTTTTTGGGAGGAAAGTCTATACGGTACATATGATAAAGTAGTACATAAATCGTGATTCCATAAACGGAGAAAATGACTTTGTTGTCTCAATAAAACAAGTGGTTAATTAAGCCTCATTAGACCACAAGAGGATGGTGACAATTTCACTTGTTACGGTAACAACCGATGCAGGTGTGGTAACAGTTCAATTTTTACGCTAGGTTTTGGGTCTCGCTTTGGGGGTAAACTAGCTCACTCCTCTGCAGTACTTCTCTGCTGCTGCAAAGGTATTAGTCCTTTCTTTTTCTTTGAAACCTCCATAACTTGGAAATGGGAGAGTATACAACAGAAGAGCATAAGATTAATTGCATAGCAATTTTCTCTTTCTATCAATATCGTATATACCTTTTTGGTCGTGTCGCTTTCCGTTTTTAAGTTAGAGGAGTTTGAAAAACATGCAAGGGAGCGACTTTTGAAACTGTTAGTGCCACTCATCGCTATAACCCCGGTGTCACTCTAACCTCACCTCTCAGTGGCAGAAGTGTGTCTCCTAGAATAAAGCGGCATCCAGCTTGGCGATTGTAAAGTAAAGTGCAATGTGCATCGCTCCGCTGTCACTGCTGCATTCATTCCGCTGCAAAGCTGCGTTCATTTTTTGTGATATTTGCCTTTACGATGCATTTGGATCCCTCCAAAGAAAATGCGATCAGAGGGAAGAGCGTGTTTCAAAAATCGATCAAGTAAAAGGTTACGTTTTTTTTTTTAAAAAAAAAGGAAAAACGATATCAACTGCAATTCATAAAAACACCAGTTGTTCAATTTTTCAGACTAACACTCTTCACTTGATCGATATTTTATGCATGCATTTTCACTTGATCGATTGTTAATTGGAGGGATCGATTTGTTTGCAACACTTCCAAACGCTAGGTGGTGAAATTTCTTCATTTGCAACAAGACGTTAATACACACATGTAAATCCAAAACTTTGTCAGTATTCTAAGACCACGGATTTGCGTCCTTTTGAATAAGATTAAGATTCTGATCTTGGAGGACATCCATGTCGGTAAAGTTTGTACCTACATGGATAAGAGATGAAGGCGAACTTTGGCGTCTCTTTTGATGCATGTTGCACCTCAAAGTGCATTTCGGCGAAAGAGCCTCTACTCCTGAATATTCCGGTGGAGTCAACATTTTCAGAAGCCTCGCCATCAGATAAGTAATACTGTGTTTGTAAAAAGCGCAGTGCCGGCTTGGCGGCAACCTCCAAAGAGGGCTTAACAAACATGCTATATGCACTTTTCCCAGCTCGCTATAAAACGACTAGCGCAGTCTCCAGTTTACTAAACCTGTTCAAAACGTAAATCTGCTTAGTCAAGAGAATTCTTTCGCTTTTATCTAATAATCAAAGAATATTATGAATGTATCAAAGCTGCAGAGGATAAAGGGATACCCGTATTTCTTGGATTTGGGGAATAGTAAAAATGTATCCATTACTGGAAATTAATCTAATAATAGATATCAAATCTTGGCATAAAAAGACCAGACTTGACTTTTTTACCCCAAGTAAAATACTTCATTTTTATTCATATGAAATCAAAGCTCGCCTTATTTTTGTAGACGAGAAACACTAAATTATTTTTCTATTACTTTTAAAATAAGCCCATTGTAAAGCGTTTGGTGTTGAAATGTCAGCGAGGACAGGCACCCGGTCTCCTGCGTAGAAGACCGCAAAACGAATAAATAAAGTTGATTATTGCGTTGAAAAATGAAAATTTTGGACTATCTAATAATTATTTAAAAACAGTTTGACCTTAGTAAATAGGCACCTTTTATTGGAATGAGCTAACAATAATGACCGTACTTTCAAACTTAAATCAAATGCGCAAACTTTACATATGAGACTACATTTTAAAAGAGGACAAGTATTACAGGTCTGTCCGTATGGCTAGATTGCAAGGCCGCTCTAGTCTCTTTAACTCTCCGTTTCTCATTAAAAACTACGGCTAAGCCATACTTACGCTGAGCGATAGAGTACGCTTGAAAATCTTATGCAAGGTTGCGATTAACAGGTGCTGGCACATCGTTTTCAGCGTGAATTTGTGCGTTCACGAGTGGCGTCTGACAGTGTTGCCAGATTTTACGATTCCGACATATTACAGCGCAGTTAAGTTCGTAACCGCTTGTGATAAAATATGATTCAGAATGGAAAAAATGTCGATTATGGAACTTTAAAACAAACATGGAACAATATTACAGAGGCATCGCATGATTTTTAAAAGAGCACTTTTAAATAAAAAACTGATTCTCTTCTGAAGTGTTTAGTTTGGTTACCCTAACCGACTATTCTCGACCGTCTGTAAATGTATCTACCACCAGAGATCTCCATATACCTTCTGAATTACAATGAAAAATATTACTGCAACTTTGCCCTTATCAGAATATTCATCAAACATCATGATTTCACAAGTAATATAGAAAAAAGATACTTATCTTTACGTATTATTTTCAGAAACATGCAACTTCTCAAACATTAATGCGTTTGAAGTCATCGTAAAATTGAAGCTCGTAAAATTTCTTTTTAACAAACTGGCGCACAGAAGTTCAAACTAAAGACCACTAATTTTGAAACCTACCTTAAGAAAAGTTTGTAGCGTTGAAGTACATACAGACCACTTACATTGGAAATACTTTGTGATAGAATTCCTGTGGCAGTAAGATTTCATTTTTTTGCATGAGGTTAAAAGTTATCAGCGAAAGAGTCTGGAAGAACACAAGCTACAAGTTGCTCCAAATATACATGTATTTAGGTTAAGTGGACACGCGACGATGTAGAGCCCTTGGCCTGTAAAGGAAGACTGGTAAAGGACGTCACGGATTAACAGAGAAATGACGGGGACTGCATTCAAGGGATGCTTTGCAATTTCCCCGGCCTTTCTATCGAGGAAGGCTGCTGCATTAAAATAAATGGGCACCAGTTGCTGACCCAAATTTGAGCAAAAAGCGAGAAGGAAGCTGACGCTAAGAATGCCCTGAGTGGAGCATGCCTGGACCGACCACCTGCTCTGCGGTTTTCATGTCGACGAACTAAGCAAATCGGCCATTTCTCGCCTACATAACGAGAACTTCTGTTCGAAATACCATCACCATGGGGTGCCCATGGAATACCCATGGGCTTTCCATGGGCTTCCCGCACATGTCCAGTTAGGCGAAGTCACAAGTGTTTCGGACAAACGACCGTCTGAAATACGACAAGGGCCGAAACTTTCAAGGTTGCATAGGTTCCTCCCTCTGCGTGCAACAGGTAACAGATACGCATGATTGGGCCCATTTTCATCCTGGGTTGAGGTAATTAGTTGGGTAAGAGTCAATGGAAAACCTAGATTAATTGGTTAGGTTATACTAGCAGTCAAAAGTATTGACCCCTCCAATTTTGTAAACCTCCTAAAGAACTAGAAACGGACAGAGATACGTCAGAAAAGCATGAAATAAAATCGTTAGTTGTTCAAGACATCTATCAATTTGATCTCAGCTTCTTTGCCGTATCTCATTTCGTTCCAGTCACCGATGCTTAAAGAAATGGAGTGATCTCTTATTTTCTCTGATACTTTATCTGATCTGATACTTTATTGACTACTATAGTACCTACCAATTCGAAAAGCTGGGGCTCTTGTAGGTCTACTGGAAAGATATTGGGTAAGTGAGGTTACGTTTAGGAAACGTGGGATTGGTGAAGTTACCTTTGGTTCCCGATATGTGATATTAGACTTAAAGTTTTATTTACGTAAACAACATGAGTAAAGAACAAAACTTTGCTGCACAACCAAATTCGCGGTCTTTTTTTGAACAGAATTGAAGAAGCAAGAGATTGTTTCTTTTCGTGCAAATAGGAGAGTGTTTCCTATAATTACTCATGGACCATCAGCGACACAATGCGGCACCACCTAATCGTGACCCACAAAGCAAGGTCCCCCACACGAGCATAGAGGCCGATACAGGCAGTACGCCTTGAATAGGGAGACGAAAGCCCACAGCAACGTGCTCGCTTTTCACCTCTGCAAAACCACACAACGGTTCAGTCCGCCCCCAGCACGCCCCAGCACTCGACATCTGAGCGGATTCGTCAGAGATAACAGAAAATATAGGCAACAAGAAAAGAGTAAAAGGCGACCAACCGGCTGAAGTCATTCCATACACGTATATGTATACAAACGCTCTTGTTGAATCAACACAAAAACCTGCACAGAGTTGTCAAAGAGCGAAACAAAAAAGTGCCAGTTACATGGACGCTAAAAATGAGCTGGACGCGTAGTTTACTTGGGATGATGAATTTTCTACCGTGCTTTCTACCCTTTTTCCAAAGGCGAACAGAGTGACATTGGACTGATGGGATCAGGATATCTAACGTAACCTAATAGTTGCGAACGTAATTTCGTCAAGAAGTTCAGATCTGCGCGCGCTCTACCAATAACGCTGCAAATGCCGAAAGGCGATTCATAACCATGTATCTGCTCAAGCGCACCGTTGTTGATACATCGGTATTATAGCTATGCGGCAGCTCCAGCGTTAGGTAGATTTACATGCAGATCTACGTACACTTGCATACAGACCTACCTACTACCGCTGTAGGAGGTAAGTGAAGAAGTAAATATTTCTGGCGCTGCAGCGCTATAGAAATATTTACTTCTTGACAGGATATACCAAAGCCTGGAGGACCAGCTAGTAGAGTAGGAGTAGGGTTGAAAAGCGTAGGCAAGTTTTAGTAAGCTTGGGTTCAACCTAAACTTGACTAACCTTACCTACTTTAACCAAACCAATGCCGTTGTATGCGTTACGATTCTAATAATATGATAAAAATATGAACCAGTGAAAAAACACAAAATCAAAAAAAATCAGCCTTTAGAGTTGGCGGTGTATGGAGACGCTCACATGAAATCGATCCGAAACAACAATAAGTTGGACCAAAAACTGGCGTTAGTTTAATAATATTGTGGGTTAGTATTCACATTCTATTTCATGATTTGTGTTTTGCCGGTCTGAAATGTGATGAGGCCTGAGAGGATGGACAAGCAGAGCACTGCGAAGTATTAAGAATGAAGAGTAATCAAAGAGCGTCAATAAAACGCACTGCGTAAAAGGTAGAAAAAAGAATGAGAAAAGGAAGAAAAATGAACGAAGAGCTTAATGAAGGTATGCTTGTTTTACTCTTTTCAATGTACATGAAAGCGTACGAGATTTCAAAAATCCGATTGCATGATTGTACGTTGCATACTTGTCTTACGAGTGCGACCTAACCGATGCGTAAATTAACACGTCGGCAACATTGGTAATTTTCTCTTATTAACAGACACCCTGAAAAAGTAAGACGACGTGAAACTTCATGAAAAATTTTCGTGTTTAAAATCATGAATACCTTTTGATTTAACCATAGACGTATCTAAAATGAATCTATAGATTCACTATTTATACAGCCAGTGAATTAGGTCTGGTTACACCACTAATATTATCCGAGTTCATAGAAAAAAAGGAGGAGAAAAAAAGAACGGTTCATGGAAATACGGATGACTTGAGAGGGCCAACCCTAAATCATCGCTTTCCTCTAAAATTTCGATCCTTTGATACAAAAGGTTTTATTACTATACATGAATTTTTACAGTGGTCAGTAATTTTAGCTTTCCCTTTTCAATCATCTTTACATGGTATTTTGCGACACTATGACTCAATTTTAATTCAACCAGACAAACATCAATTTAATGTAAGGACTGACGGAGAAATGTTGTTTATAATTTACATTAATAAAAAAAAGGATCGTCTAATATTTTTTCTGAATGTCAACATTGGATCGCCTCGCGTCCATCACAATTTTGTGGCTTTCGTTTACTAGGCTGGGAAGAATAAAATGATGTACATTAATTATGAATTGATTATTGTTAATTTCGGATCACATGCGTAATTGAAAACGACTTTCATGCTGAGGTGAGCAGGCCTTTTTAGAGGCAATTTAGGAACGTCTAAAATTTTTGGTATTGTTGAAAGTGTTGCATTATGTTTTTGAATTAGATGAAAAGGTCATCGTTTTGGGACCGTTCACAAAAAGATTTCATCATTTCAGGTTACCGTGTCTTTCTACCCATTCACAATAGGACAAATGGAAAGACTGGGTTAAGCTTTCGTTCGCTGTTTCCGCATTTATCAAAACGCCAAGCGGTCGATAAATAAAAATTTTCAACAGGACTGCAGACCATCATGGCGTAACGAGATGACGAGAATTCCTTGAATGGCCCCAAAAGAATGGCCATTCTTGGATTAAGCCATTGATTTGTTTTACAAAGCTTGAAGAAGCATCACTCGAACATGCTTTAAAAACCATAGCTCATCTAGCTTCGGTCGCAGCTTCTGCCATGATGCCTTCTGGTGTGTATGAAAAACTATCACAGCTCTCAAATTACGCACAGAAAAACTCGACTTGATTGCTCCAGTTTGATAGTCAGCACGAACACGTCAGTTATTCAGGATTTATATAAATACTTTTTTCTCTCCTTTACGGAATAACAAAAAAGAGGACGGCGTGAGGTGTAAAAAACGAATTCCCATTAAGGACCTTCTCGACATGATTGAATCAAAGGTGTATGCCTTGTTTGATTTATATTACTGTAACGATATAGAAAAAAAAATATATCAGAAAAAATCGAGGGATGTCATTTAATAAAAGCAATGGTAATCATGTTCAGTGTGCAATTGCTCTAGAAATATAATTGTGGCGAAAGCTATTTTATATTTAGTATAACATTTGTTCGTAAACAGGTATTCACTTGAGTGATATTGGATGAAACAAGGGCCTTCAGAGAAAAGAAAATCATTAAAATTTAATTCTTTCCTTCTCCGGTGCACACACTTCTAATTTTGTGAGGAGATTTTTTCCTTTTCAGACCTTTAAAATAAAATATTTTTCATGCATAAATGTAGAGTTCATCCAAGGAACTCGCAAAGTTAATATGAAGGGGAAGTTGAGGCGCTGGGAGGAGAAAAGATTCTCGCATCCGGTCGACCGGCCCGCCGCGCCCCGCCGCGCCCCGCCGCGCCCCGCCGGCCAGCAAGGTCGTTCCAGGTGAGCGACTACCGTCGCAAGACGCGCGCCCAGCCGAACCAAAAGAACGCCCAGCAGGGCGAGTAGTCCCACAGTGTTGCCAAATAAACTACTCCGCTTATCACGAAAACGTAAGGACGCTTCTCAAACAGAACAAGCAGGTCTATGGAAAATTATCTTCTCACGATATTTTTCTCTAAAAGTGTTTGTAGCACGCTCAGGAATAGGATTGAAAAATCAGCAAGACTTGTATATTCTCAGAAAAGATTCTTTTGGTTAAGAATGTAATACTTGATATGTGACTGAAACTTTATGTTGTTGGTTCAAGAATATTCTTCTTCCGTCAAGAATATTTTCTGAAACCAAGAAGATTTTATTCTTAAAATTTTAGAAGAAGCAGTAAAATAGTCTTGGTTCAAGAAAAGTATTATTGACGTAAACAAAAATATTCCGACTCAGCATCCAGATATTTTAGTCACTACTATAAGCACAATATTTATGGTTATAATTATCTTTCCCGTGAGAGTTCACACATGGTTACTCAATAATTACGCTTTCTAATTTTAAGTATTGTTTAATATAAAGAGGAACGAGGCACTAGATAATGGACTTAAACCTACATCTGTTGATTGTTTGGGAATTTCATACAGAAGGGGAGCCGTTTCAATGTTACCTGATTTTGCATCCGTTATCTTTGAACGCGATTAACTTCTTAACTAACGGAGATAGTCCAACATGCAGCCCATTCTTTAGCCTGCTCAGCTCAAGAGCAACCTAAACTACTCCATGTACGCTAGGTTATGTCAGTTTTCAAGTTAAGCACGGTTAAATTGACAAAATCAGGAAATGTGACTCGTACCTCATGCAGAGTATTCCAACACACTTTCTTTAGCTTCAGAGACATATCAAAAAGCGTTGCATAGAGAAACGAGGTCAAACTGGATGCAGGTTACAAAACGTGTCGTTAAAAATTTACGAACGAGTCTGCTTTTTCTGTAACGATATTTTCTGGTGTAGTGGATGCGGTCCGCGTCGCTGGGAGTGGCTTTTGATCGTATTGCAAATATTGTCGAATTGCAAACAACGAGCGCAATTACTTTTGCAAAGACGCCAGCTTGTAAACGGAGCGAAGGGCGACCGAGCACACAGTTCTCCGACCAAGCATCGCTGCGCTCGGACAGGCACTGCTTCAACCTGACCCAAGAACGACTGCTTTTGACTCGTTCTTTTCATATACAGCGTCCAGTAAAGGGCCTCCACTCGATACACTAATGTGGGCAAGGGAAGTCACCAAATTGGATCCGCGGAACTTCAGGGCAACGATTGGCTTGCAGCTTCACACGAAACAAGAATCGGTGGCCTAAAGATTTCCAAACGTTACAATTTCAGCCTTTTGCTAAATCTTCACTCTTAAAATGAAATAGTCGTTTTTTGACTAACTGATTTAGTCCGTTTTGTTCGAGTATTTAATTTAGTCGTTTTTGAATTATTTGTAAAATTGTCAAAATTGATTTAGATATAGCGGTTAAAACATTCCTACTATTTTTAGCATTATTATTTTCTAGTACCAAAATCAGTTGGTTTCTGAGTCTGAAATCAGTCATCTTTTCCACCCTTAGTATTCAGCGAGTTATTATTTAAGTAGTCATTTTTTTACTAAAAATTTATTTAAGATTGACTAATTGAAATGTTGAAGATTTAGCTAATAAACATTGGTGAAATTTTACAATTTCAATTAGCAAGCTGTAAATGGCTTATTGAATAGTTAAAAGTGACTGTGGAATAGTCATTTTTGACTATAAAAAAGGGTCAAAATTGACTTATTGAAATATGAAAATTTTCGCTAATTCTTTTGTCAAATTTGACCATTTTTCACTTGCAGTGTTCCAACGCTTAGAATGTTTGACCATTTCACATTTACAGTGTTCCGTCGCTTCAAAAAAGATCAAGAAAATTGGCAAACGTTTCCGTAGGTTCATCACAGATAATTTGACCAAATCCAACCATGCAGATGGTTGGTTTAACATTTCGATGCGTGTGCCTATTAATTCTTCCCAATTATGAAATTTCTAAGCAATTTCTTTCCGGTAAAAAAGGGTTGTCAAGGTAGGTCCTAGGATCCTGTAAAAAAGATGTCACGGGCCAAATTAATGGGCATCAATGAGTAAAAGCAAAGCTGACTGGCCCGGAGAAATCGATGACTAGAGTAGCTCTCATCATCAAAGAAACGGCACCGTGGCGATTGCCGCAATTAGCAGGTGACATACCATCAGAGGAGCCCATATTCCCCGGCTTAATTACCCCCTAATGACTAATTCCCTTTCGATTCCCTTGTCCGTAAAAAAGAGGCAACGGGCACCCTCCCGCTCACCGCCCGCGTTTACCACTCACAGAATTGAGTCGTTGACAGTCTTTGTAACAGACTGACCGAGCGGAACACTCTGCAATAAGGTCAACACGCTTTTAATTTTTACGCCAAACAAGATAAAAGGAAGAAATTATTTTTGTTGCTGTAACTGAGCGTGCCTTCTTATAACGAAGGTCGATAAGACCGTCTTTTTCTAGATTATAATGCTGCGAAAACTTTGCTCCTTTGCCATCGAACGGTGCGATAAAAAGGAGCATCTTAATTACAATGCGTCTTCTAGCGAGTTGCTTTGCAAAATGATAAATAGGCATTTTTTATCGTGGAATTTGTGACACGTAATTGTAAATAGTCCTAGATTTTTGCATACAAACACTAATCGCCACTTCAGACGATCTTGGAGGCGCTTCATGGCACAGGCTCTGTAACCACACAAGCTTCAAGGGTGGGGGCTTTAAGACAAGGAACTCTAAGAAACAGGAACTGGAGCTCCTGAGAAGTGGATTTCACAAGCCCCTATAGAGGTTTAGGATAATCCTTGAGAAGGCCCAGGAACTCCTCGAGCAGAGGTTATCATAGATACCATTCCTAAAACATGTTCCTGTAACAAGAAGGTCTCGAACAGAAGCTCCTAAGGCAAGATCTGATCTTAGACCAGGATCCTGTTGCAGAAAGTCCCCGAGCAGAAGTTCCTTGAGGAGGAGTTGATTTCCTAACAAACTTCTCTAGCCGATACTCCTCGGAGAAACGCAGTCCACGAGTTCCTTGGGGTTGAGATGCAGACCCGGATATCAGGAATAAGAGAGGGTGCAAATATTGTGGAATTAGTAACCAGCAGCACAAGTATCGAGCTTCTCGTTGGTCTTATACCGCTTTCCAAGCTACCGATGTACACCATACAAACGCCAAGACGTCATGGCGATCGTCCCATGTATTATAGGGCAATATGAGCGGATAGGGACTACGCTCTACAACGTGTAGATAAGGCGAAATGAGGCATCTTACAGCATTCGAGTCACTTCAAGGAGAAGGGGGTTTACAGTCCTCAACACCTGAATTGAAGTTGTCATCATGAAGATATGACTTTCAGCAAGAGGTCTGGTGCTTGTGTTTTCATCACGAGACGGTATTTTAAAAGTTTGTTCATTTTACATTGGGGACACTATTTTGGTGATCAAATGATATTTAGCATTGTACTATTGAGGCCGCAAGGTGAGACCATCATGGCGGGACACTTCTGCTCACAAGGACTTTTGTTTTCCTTTTTTTTAAAGTGATTTCTAGTCACTACTGTTTAAGCAAAGAAACCGTCTCAATTGTGCAGAATTTTAAAAGAAATATAAACATAACACACCACCAGCATGTATGTATACAAAAAACACCATTAAAAATACCGATTCATTCAGTACTAAAAAAATTAAAGCATAAGTTTCCTTTGAACAAATGTTGAAAAGAGTTGCAATACTTTAAATACTTCTGCAAGACTGAAAAATGCTACTCTTTCCAATACCGTTTGAAAAAAAACGACTTCTCTCAAGTCACTTTCTCTTAATTTAAAATAATTTTCAGGCGGTTCTTCTTGGAACGGAGCACAAGTCCTTGGACGAGACAAATGCGCAATTTCAGCGTGAAAGCACAAAATGGTATAAAAAAACTCGGTGTCCACGCCGCCATATCTCACTTGAATTGGAGTACCGTAAGAGTCGCTACCTCACTACCCGCGCTTGCAGACGACTATTCTCAAGTTCTTTTGTTGCTTTGTTTCGTTTTATTAAAAAGTGACGTAATGAAGGTTTAAGTTAAGCAGCCTGACGGCTAGCCTACCACAACCAATGAATTTTGAACATCGCTCACGTTTTCTCCTCGATTCTTCCGTCCATGTATTATTTCCTCGTGCGTCTCTCGCACAACCAAATTATTTCCCAACCTATTTTGACCTGAACTCTGCAGTGCTAAGGCCTGAAAAAAAGCTCCTTTTTTACATTTTTCTTTCAATTTCGCTAATTATATCACTTAAGGAAAAAAAAGCAAACTTTTCGAATTTGCCATGATACCAACTGGAGACCGCAAATACATACCTGAATAATGACCATACTTTCCAAAGAAAGTAAAACCCCGTCTGGGTAATTTCGAGGCGTGGCGAGTATGGTTTATACTCACCTGCAACAAAAAAACATAAACACTAACGTTACACTTTATAAACATAACTTAATAAAAGAATGCAATGACTGAAATTGAACGGTAAAAGTCTTAGCTTGTTGACGCGAATTCGTCATTGTTGTGAAAGATACTAAACAAAACTCATGCATACAGTACAGAAGTGAAGAAATCAAGTTAATATTAATAGAATGTTCACTGTGAAAACTGAAATAGGTTGTACTTCTGCATTCATTTTTTCAGCAGATTTATTTTCTTCGAAACCTTGTTTATGATTCTAGAATGGGTCATTCGGAATTACATGGACATAAGTATAGCTCTCATCCGACTAGAGAACAAAGCAGTCATTTCCGTGTCTGTTAATTATACTAAAGAACAAACGGTACATATAAACAACCTCATATTATTTTTCTATTTCATTTTACCCTGATTCAACCTGTCATTACATTAAAAGATTTAACGCACGTCTTATTATGACTTGCTTTGGTGTCGTTCGACTAAATTGTTGCTAACTAAGCCAAAAACCGCTTACTCCTCGGCATCAGTTACTGCCAACGAGAAGTAAGCGGTAGTCTTAGCGGCGAGCGGTTCACTTGTCTCAGTACACGTATTGAAGGAAGAGCATAATAATCATAAAATACAAAGTTTTTGTATTTCGTGTGCTGGCCTGATTGCAACTAATGTTTCTCGGAATACGCTATCCCGAATAAAATTTAAAATGACTGCATAATGTAAGCTTTCAAGATAATTACTCTGATAGATGGAATATACTGTAAAAGAAGTCGGCGTATGCAAGGGAAACGGGTCGGGAATGGCTCATACGCACTTATGCAAGAACGGTTTGTTGATTCCTCAAAATAATTCCAATGTGTCCTTCAAACGTACAGTTCTTGATAACATCATTGCCACATTTACAGAACTGTAAATTCAAGAGGATAGATTCTTTGGTTCTTGTGATTACCTTTTGTCAGTAAGACGAGCGGAGCATCAACGCAGGCACACATGGCACAAAACTAGTGTCGTCGAATTCCGCGACTCCGTCAAATTTGATCGCGTCTACCTTTTTAACCGCTAAAGATAACATAATGTTGAATCTTTTCTTTTTTTTTTGAATTCCCACCTCGAGAGCGATCCAAAACATACCCGACATGCTAGGTGATCTTTAATGGTTAAAAAGTTAGACGCGATTAAAATTTACGAAATTGCGGAATCTGGCACGTAATTCACCTCTTGGCGTTAGTGGAACACTAGAACGTAGAAAACGCTTGGATGTTTACAGTGATGTCCAAAACTGATGAGCCAAACAAAATATATTGACTTTTTTGTAAACTAACGTGTGTTGGCAGCAGCGCGTGTGGTGGGTCGGGGAAGGTTCCAGGGCAAAGGTGGGCACCTCCTTTTGTCTACCCACCCTCCCACTGCCCTCCCTTGGCAATGCAACGAACATACATTAATTTACAAAATAGTCACTATATTTTGTTTGGCTCATCACTTATGGACATCACTGTACACTGAAGCTTGATCAAGTGCAACAATGGTCTATATGAGATGCATGAGAAACAATAATCTTTCCCCTGATGTATAAATAAAGCTTATCATGGGTAGACTATATCAGGGAAGTGCATCTCGTATGCAGACCCTACGAGCGAAGTAGACGAAGCGAGTCCAGACCCCTGATGATAATAGTTGTTTCCACCTGGTCTGGCCGTCGAGAAGAAAAAGCAAGGGAGCTCAAGCAAGTGTATCACCCTCTCAGATCCGCTGACTGCCCTCCAATTGATAGAGAGGGGCGAAGCGTTGGGGGAGGGGGAGGGGCAATTTACGGGGAGGACACGTTTAAAAAACGCTGAGGCAACGCAACGTAAACGCAAGCGGGAGACCGGTACGCAAGCGGGAGACCGGTGCGCAAGAGACCGTGTTTCCGTTTACGGAATCTTTGAGGAAGCGCCAACAACTAAAAATTCAATCCATCTCAAATAAAATAATTAACGTAATTTTTAAAATGCGGCGTAATGAATGGCCGGGTAGCTGTCATAAGCGCCAAAAACCACAAGCGCCAATCCGTAACCACCAAACGCGAAAAGTCGCAAACGCCAAAGGTCTTAACCGCAATACTAACCTTACCTAACCTAACCTAACTTACCCTAACCTAACTTAACCTAACTTGACCTAACCTAACCTATACGAACTCTGGCGTTTGCGACTTTTCTTGTTTGGCGGTTACGGACT
>Ga0058701_10002445_pt1 | contig 14083 bp, 12 predicted proteins | sample AgamicOrMae_FD_97039 | JGI IMG/M metagenome (GOLD analysis project Ga0058701, IMG submission 97039) | Agave microbial communities from Guanajuato, Mexico - Or.Ma.e | ecosystem: Host-associated > Plants > Phyllosphere > Phylloplane/Leaf | place: Guanajuato, Mexico | collected 2012-06-04 | reverse complement strand
TTCATAATTCAAAATACACCTAGCTGTTAAACATCAAGACTTAAGAAGAACAAGTGACTGCTCGCCAAACGTAACAATTTCCCAAAATTTGAGATTTTTAAAAAGGTTTATGGATTTTTTAAAAAATGAATTTGAAAAATGCATCGCTGAAACCACCTTAAATTCATTCCTGCGAGGATCCGTAAATTATTCTCAGCAGTCTCACAAATGACCAAAACGTTTACAAAAGCTCCAACAACGCTAAAGCTCTCAGCCTCCAAGTCCTGCTCGGATAGCTCATAACATGAAGAGCGACTCCGCTGTCAGTAGGGATCACCCAAATCCTACAACTCACCTCAAATTCGACACAGGCGCGCCGAGCGGCGTACGACTGGTTGAAGCGATCGAAATGAACGTTGTCAATAGTTCCACAAGTCTGGAATACTTTCCACAAGTCCGTCGACGCCAATCCTGCAACAAGCGTTTCAATCAAAGTCGTAGGTTCCTTGAAAGAAAGGGATTTATCGCGAGCAGGTCCCGGAGAGCGTACCGAAGGGCACGCCGCCGATGAAGACGGCGTTGATGAACTTGCGTCCGTCCCAGGGCCGCACGCGGATCGTGTCCTTGCCGAGGAGGCAGCCGTCCTTCTCCAACGCCTTGCGAGCGCCTTCCTCCTCCTGCAACCAGGACATCCCATCCCTTCAAGGAAACAACTCCCTTTGCCACCCGCAATGGGTAGGTCCAATGAGACAAGCTCACCTCAAATACCAGAAGCGCCCGACGGATGGACGAGTCGCGGGGAAACTCGACCCAAACTGAGCAAATATTGCCGCACTCCTTGAAATATTCCGTAACGTCATCCCTCGAAACACCTGAATACAAAGTTAAGGACAAAGGCTCCATATTAACGTCACATTTCGGCTGGGTCAAATTACGGAAACGTGGATTACAGCCCGGTAAGGGAGGAGGAAAAGAAGATTCCAATTTTGATATGGATGTCCGACGAACATACAACTCAACAGAGATATGTTACCTTAACCCATAACAGCCCAAAGTACTTGGAGTGAAATATAGCTTAAGAGAAATTGGAAGGAATTTTTCCATTAAATTCGCATTTTAAGTTTTGGAAAATGCTTAAATTTTTAAAATTAAGGTTTCCAGAGGGGTAGTATTTTTTTTAAATGTTACAATACTGAACTGAAAAGATCCTCGAAAATATTTTTGTCTGTTTCCCAACGGCATCGCTGGGCGGTGGTGGGTTAACTTGCCGCCTCCGATTTTCTTGAAACTTTCAAGACCATAAGATAGCTGTTCAGAAGATACCCAAGCTCAAAACTTGCGGCCGAAATTAAAGCTTATAACCTTGAAAAAGCGTTCAAAATGGAACAAAAATTTTAAGTGCCATGCCTTAAAAACGGCTAGGAGTAACCCAACATCCTCAAAATTTGACCCTGTAGACGCAACTTTGAAGTGATCTACATGGAAATATTATTGATTTTGAATTATTTCGAAAAATATACTTTTTATTCAATTTTTAAAGCTATTTTTCAGGTAGTAAAAATGGATCTCGGCAATAATTTCTGGGTTTGGGTATCAATCGGGGGCGGACAGTTGTAGTACTCTATGTCAGGCGGGCCAAGCCATACCCGTGCTTCAACTACACAGATCTCATCCAGTGTTGCATGATTTCCCCACTTTGTTAAGTTTAATCGCGATGAACTCTAGAACCATTAAAGATACCTTACTTATCATGTCTGGTATGTTTTGTAACGCTCTCGAGCTGAGCAATCTGAAAATAGGATTGATCTCAACATTATCTCAACCATTTAAAAAGTTAACAGATTTAGACATGACAGCTGCCAAAACTGGCAAAACTGTTCTTATCACAGTGTAAAATCACTTACTATTGCTACCTCACAGGGAAAAGCAAAAGAAATATACATTGGCTAACTGAATACTGTGTGCTTGGTTACTTGATAACTCAAATGAAGATAAATACATATCATGCCTATTTGCTGAGAAGTGGGGCAGGGCTAGAATACCTACGGTGCAATAGACCAAACACGGCGATTCCCAAACTCTGCTCTTGGCAGGACCTCCAGCTTCTCCACCTCAAAATGGAGCAGGGAGCTCCTTTCAGTTCACTCCCATTAAGAGCCAAAGCAGCCTGAACAGCTTCTTCAGTCTGCAAAATAATCAATTCAAGTTAGAAATAAAGACGATAGCAGCACGGCATCACATGAGTAAGAACCTACCTCAAACAGAACATGAGCTTTCCGGCTATCATGCTTCAAGCGAATAGCCTTGATAGAGCCACAGCCTTCCAACAGTTGCCAGATATCCTCTTCGATGACATCAGCACCTGCATCCACCTTGCACGAAGTTGGTTCATACTTCAGATCATTTTTCTCTGGCAAATCAACTATGATGTGTCTACCCTCTAGTACAGAACCGTGAACAGCCAGGGCTTTCTCAACTGACTCTTCTTGACTGAAAGTGAAGACACCCTCATCACGGGGTCCATTCTTGACAAATTCCATCTGCAACAAGAACTTTGCTCTCACTGCACGTCCTGCTACGATCACAGAGAGAGAACAACACAACATACTTTCTCAACAGGACCACAATCTTTGAAGAGAGCAGTGAGCTTAGTCTGCCAGTCCGCAGCATGTGATGGCAAGTTTTTCACCAGGACAGTTCTGGAAACAAACAATGGCATGGTCACTTGTGCAGTGAACGGTGAATGAGAAAGTATAGTGTGATGAAACTCACGTCTCCCTGTTGACTGTGCTGCCGGTCTGCGGCAATCCCCTCTGCGCCCCGTGCATCCTGGGGGGCCCACGGCGGTTGCCGCCCCTGCCCCTGGACCCTCCTCGGCCACGGCCTCCTCCGCGGTTGCGGGGATTCGACCGATTGTCGTAGCCATTTCGACCGCGGTATCCACCGCCGCGGTTTCTGGGAGTGAAGCCGTTTTTATCTCCCATCATAAAACTCTGAAAAAAATATCTTATTCAATAACAAGCGCATATTGATTATCGGCTCAAGACTTCGTCGTAAACGCAGGATGTCAACCTCAAATTTCGCCCAGGGCCGGTACGCGAATGAAGGAAAACCTTTGACGAAAACAACACATAACTGTAACACTAAGCGATCTGATCGGAAAATAAGCGGTCGGTAAATGTGCGAAATGATTTTTCCTGATGGGTATTCACTTGTATCATATCGGTGGCGTCTGCCCAGCGTTAGCCAAGGTGCCGGTAAAGCGTTTTACTTCGCCCAGCAAGTGACGAAGCAGAGGATGAGGCAAGGTAAGTGCTCAATAATAGAAAGTAATTAGGCTAATTGTGTGTCTTTGGCTTGTTGATTAAGTTTTTATGGCAAAAGGGATTGAAACATTTTGGTTGAAATGTCCGCAAGGGACGAGGGCTGCCCTGTACCTGTCAAAACGACTCACGGGGTTCCGATCAAAACACAGCTTTGTTTACAAACATAGCTCAAGGGTGATGTCATGGTGACGTCTCACCTGCCGAAAGTCCTCAAGAAAGCGAAATTAAAGTAGATATTTTCGAAAATTGTCCAAAAAGTAGGTGTATGCAGGAAATCTGATGACCGGTTCCGGTGAATCCGGTTGTTTACCGCACGGCTCTGAAGATGCCTTTTAACTTCAAGGAGGTAGAGTCCTTAGAAGGAGATTGTTGAAAGTCTAGGAGACTGTGGATCTTTCATTTTCATTTTTTTTAAAGTATTATGTCGCGGAGGTTATCATAGGCAGTTTCGATTTCTAGCACTTCATATTAAATATAATTTAATTAATTTTAGCTCCCTTCGATCGTTCAAAACCCTTATCCCAAACATAATGGATAAAGCCCCACATAGGGAGCCTACAAATTAGAGGGTCGAAAAGTGCGTCACGGTCCCTGATTGGTCTTTGGGGGATGGAGATCTTAAGTAGAGAGCGTGGTGACAAACCAAGCAAAAAATAACTTTTGATTCTGAAACCAAAGAAGCTGCGAAGTTGCGCAATGATGGAGGCCAGAAAAATTGTGAAAGTTTCATTTAATTAATTTTGGGTAACACTTCCATAAGAACTTTTAATGTTGAAAGAATTCTCGATTTGAAAATCCGAGGTGAGCAGCAGACGACGACTTCAATGAGTGATCGGAAGCTTTCATGGAAGAAATTAGAAGAAACATCCAAAGGAGAATAAAAGAAGTTGCACAATTTTTAACATTTCTTTTGTGGCATAATTTAGCTAATTTAGCCGCTTTGGTTCGGAGATTTGTACTTGGTACCATGCTCTCTAAATGGCTCTTTACTTTAGATCTCTATTCGGGTCTGTGAAACGCGAAGTCATTTGTCTTCCAGTAACCGCGTGTCCTTTCCGCTTCCGTTACTGTAGGCACTTAGGTACGTATCGCAATGCCGAGATTTGCTATCGTTAATTTATTTTGTAATCGGTTGAAATTTTGAGGTGATGTTAATTTGTGTCCCGTTATATTTAATTTGATTGAGCGATCGATGTCATAGGCGTAGATTTGAAACATGTTGCGACCCTCTTTCACATAACCACTTGTGTCGTGCTGCACCTCCCGGCCGATGTTTCGTTCGTAGCATGAGTTTTCTTGTTCTCATGCTTAAATGTTGAGTTAATTATAAGTTTTTCCTCTCACCTACCGCAATCCCATCGGTATTATTGGTGTTCATTGCTACACCGAACATCCGTTGTGCATTTTGAGTGAGTGAACGTCAATGATTCGTAACCTAACCCTTGCCGCTTGCCAACTGGCATGTTTATGTTTATCTTAATTTTCTTGTTGATGCCTCGCTCACTCTAATTCCGATGCCAGTTAAAACAACCGCGTTTTTAGATAGCTATCGTCATTAATTTGGGAGGTGGAACATCTTGCACCTTTACCAGATTGTTTATGCGTTTGAGGTTAAGTTCCCCCATGTGTTTCCATTGATGTTTGTTACTGCTGGGTCCATTTTATCAGTGTGATCCAAGACTTTATTAAGGGAACTCTAGCTTCGTTTTGTGTTACGCTGAGCAGATAATTTGAACGTTGTCATTTGTCGCAGGTATTTACAATGGGACGTGTTATTCGTGCCCAACGTAAGGGAGCGGGTAGTGTTTTCACTGCCCACACAAAACACCGTAAAGGTGCTCCCAAGCTTCGACCACTCGACTTCGCGGAACGTCATGGTTACATTAAGGGTGTAGTCAAAGAAATCATCCATGACCCCGGGAGAGGCGCCCCTTTGGCTGTTGTACACTTCAGAGATGCCTACAGATTTAAGACACGCAAAGAGTTGTTCATTGCCCCTGAAGGCATGTACACTGGCCAGTTTGTTTACTGTGGAAGGAAAGGTAAGCTAAATGATTGCTATCAGTCTTAAGTACATGTTTCCTCGAGTATTGTCTGTTAAGTCTGAAAGGCCTGTGATTATGTGACATACGGCTAGGTTAATGTTAGTTTTCATGTTGTTTTTCTTGTTTTCTCTCTAATTTTCAATTTCTTTGTGGCATTTTTGAAAAACCTGCTCTTGATAAGCTGATGAGACAGTTTGAGTCAATTGCTGTTTGCCCTTTTTTTTTTTGTATTCTCTTTTTACATTTCTGATCATTATATATTGTTGAGTCGTACACTGGGACTAAACCTTAACATATCTTGGTGTGTCTTGAAAGACAAGTCTTGAATTTTGGTCAGTTTGGCCCAATGGTGAATAAATTTGTACTTTTGGTCGGCTGCAAAGAAAATTAGACTTCATTCTGTAGGGTCATTCTCTTACAACAACTCTGATAGTTATATTGCCATGTTGATCACTATGTTAAGGTACTATCCCATTGTGATGATATTCAAAATCCTACTCCTGAAAATCTTTGGAGAGAATAGAGGCTCTTTCTGAGGGATTGACAAATACCTTATCAGCATTCCAAGGCCATTTCAGTTTGAATTGCCAAGTGATGAGAATCAAATCCTACTCCTGATTAGCTGTGGAGAAAACTAGAGGCTCTTTCTGAGGCACCTATTCTGGAATGGTCTATGAAGTCTTTACACAGGATTGCCAGTTGATGATGGTTAATGACATTTGAAACCCTAAATCATTTTGAGGACAAAATTTTACTGATAACTGGTTCCTGTTAAACTTGTATGTGTTGGGTCAATTGTATTCATGTATCAATACTCTATGTTGCTGCTTGGAAGGGGGAAGTTGTGTTATTTAAAAATGGTTGTTTGTGTGGATCTTTGCTGGGCTAATACTAGTGTTGTTGACAGCCACCCTCCAGATCGGCAATGTTATGCCTGTCGGCTACATGCCAGAAGGTACGATTGTGTGCAATCTTGAAGAGAAGACAGGAGACCGCGGCCGGCTCGCTCGTGCTTCGGGAAATTACGCTACCGTTGTAGCTCACAACCCAGACTCAAAGCGCACCAGAGTCAAGCTGCCCTCAGGTGCCAAGAAGGTTATTCCATCGAACAACCGCGCCATGGTTGGTGAGTAATCATTTTAGGCTTTTCATGGACCTGGAAAACTTGAAAATGTTGGGGAGGTTTAAAGGTCGGAAAAGTCGGGAAGTGTTGACTTGTAACTGGATAACTTCTGAAATTCTAGAGTAATATTCATTTATTTTGGAGCAAAGTAAAATGTGTGGAAGATTTTGATATGTTTTAGAAAAAAAGGTCTGAGTACTCCTTAAGGATGTTTGATCGCTTTAACAGTCACCTGTTTCAGTTGTCAATACTCCGAAAACTTGTACCTGGTATAGTCCTGCATGGTTGTTTAAAATTTCGGACCCGGTTACCGGAGTGGTTTTAAATTTCGAGGAGCTAAAGTTGTCGAATTTTACATGGTGTCGTATGGACATCAACTTAAAAATACCAATTTTCAGCGTTTTGTGAATCAGCCCGGAAGTTGCTTTAAAAAAAAAAAAAATCTTTCTCGGTTGTTGAATACTTTGGAATTAACACTCAAAGCCAAAAACATGAATTCCCTTATCGAGCATTTAACATAGATATTGCTATGAAACATGTAAATCAGGGCGTTTAGGCGCGAAGATGAGTCAAATCAGCAGTTCTTGCGTTTCTATAAAATTGATGTCATCTTGATTTTTGATTGGATTCAAATTGGGACGAATTTTTAAGGAAAGGGAATGGCTTTGATTGCGTTTCGATTTTTTCTACATTTCAAGTTTTACTAGTTCGAAGCGATCAAATATCCTTTTAGGAGGGAAATTCCAACTTAAGTTGGGGAGAAATAAGGAAGTTGTCCCAGAGAACTCGAAGTAGGTGAGAATGAAGGATATTTCATACAGATAAAGGGTGCCGATAACAGGCTCTTTTTATTAATGAGAAATACAATTAAGGTGCTCTTACATACACCTGACCACTATAAACGACGTGTCAACGTCTTAACTTTTGAGTTTTAGACATTCGAAGATAGCAAGAATAACGTGGCGTTATATGGACGTGTACTATATTAAGTTTTTCGCATTTTAAGATAAAATCTGCTCGATAAGTTTGTTTAAAAAACGGTCCACATGATGGATCGAGTTAAGGTAAACAAATGGAGGCTACGAAATCAGTATCTTACCGTCGTTCAAGAAAAATATGTGATCATCACCTCTAGAAACGGTACACTTTTTAGAAAAAAAGTCTAATCAGCAACCATTAAAAAAATTGAAATTACCGTGAATATTGGCGGCCAACTAATCTTGATCGTCTGTTTAGTTAAATATTATAATAGTTTTTCGTGCTTTTTTAGATTTGTACACAGTTTTGTCATCTTTTGTACAACGTGTTTGTGAATTTTACTTGCTAAGTCGTGGGAACATCCTTAAAATGACGAAAATGTGGCAACTTTGTATTTAAGATATTTTTTTCCCAATTACTCGCAAATTAATTATTTGTGCAAAGTCTCTCAAGGGGAGGTGCAGCTTACCTTGTTTCATTAAAAACCTCAACCTGCGAATTTTCAAGAAAAAAATAATATGAACTTAATCATTTTTTATTTTATTGTTGCGTGTGTGTTAAGACAAACTTTTGATGAATTGGCCACGGTGATTGCCGGGGATCAAAGATTATGACATCGTTTGCCGTCCAGAACGGCCTTCCGCAGTTGTATACGAAGTTACAAGGCAGTGCAATTAGTGGTGGACAATGTTGTCTGACGGTTAGGTTGTCGCTGAACGAGCTCTTCTCTAAAGTGAATTTGTGTTGCAGGCATCGTTGCCGGTGGTGGTCGTATCGACAAGCCCGTGTTGAAGGCAGGCCGAGCTTATTACAAGTACAAGGCGAAGCGTAACTGCTGGCCCAAGGTTCGTGGTGTGGCTATGAACCCCGTTGAACATCCCCACGGAGGTGGTAACCACCAACACATTGGTAAAGCTTCGACTGTCAAGAGAGGAACCAGCGCGGGTAGAAAGGTACGTTCCCGGTTTATCGTCGACTCTGCTGTGGTTTTCATACTGAAATGTTTGTCTTTCTCGGAGAGTTGAGAACCCAGTCAAGTGATGGTTTATGACATTTGAAACCCTATGTCTTGGTGAGGACAGAATTTTGCTGATGACTGGGTATCTGAATTTTAACAAGGGATTTTCCATAGGGGCTGTAAGAGAAAGAATCGGGACTGTTTATTCACCCGACCATCGTTTTTTGTTTTTTAACTTGGCGGTCCCTAAGGCAGCGCCTATGCAGGTACATTACATTAAAGGTGGTTCCAGCGTGGTAACCTAAAATTAGACTTAAAATTTTCAGAAAAGGTTCTGAATAAGTGTACCTATCAAATGGCGAAGTAAGAAAACATTGACCGTTCCGTTTTTACGGTATTTAATCGCAAAGTTGGGTGAAAATGCATTGGCTCTCATGGAAATTTGGAAAAATTGCCGACAATTTGTTGAATTTTGATTTTTAACGTCTAACGTATATAGACAAAGGGGGGGGGGAAACTATTTCACGGGAAGATAGGAAAATTAGGAATAATCTGGTCAAGTTTGCCGTTCATCTACCGTTTAGTTATTTTAAAACACCCGAAAGACGACAGCGTTTTGATGGAAAATGAGTCAATTCAGCGACTGAACGAAAATGCACAATTCAAACTACACCTAGCTGTTAAAGGTCAAGACTTGAGAAAATCAAATTAAGGGACTGCTCGCTAAACGTGATAATATCCTTAACTTTGTGATTTTTAAAAGGATTTTTGGATTTTTTATAAATGACTTTGACAAGTATGCATTGCTAGAAACATCTTAGAATACAGTGCGTTGAAGTGTCCCCCATATGATCGCGTTCTTGTCGTTTGCCGAGTGTTTAGGTGTCTTAATGTAAATGCATGTTAATAGCAACACACTATTTGAATTTAAACGATTTTAATGTTTTCTGCTATTTTGAAATCGTTCCTGAATCTGGGGTAAAACAGGATTACGAGTTACTGGTTCATGATGCTTGAAAGATTCATTGTGAGTGCAGTAATTTGATGATTGGTACCCTCGATGCAAACTTTGATCCGGAAGAAACCTCTCAATTTTTTAGTCAAGCAGGATTGCCAGTTAATGATGGTTTATGACATTTGAAACCCTAAATCATTTTGAGGACAAAACTTCACTGATAATTGGCTCCTGTTTGCTAACTTGACTGTCAGTTGGATCAATTGCATTCATGTAACAATGCCCTATGCTGCTGCCCCAAAGGGAACAGCTGTGTTATCTATACAATTTCAATCTTACAAGTTAACCGATCGGCTGTTCTGAAAGTGAGCAAATTGTTTTTCATAGGATTAGTTAGTTTTCCTCTTGAATGATGGCTTTGACATTTGAAACTCGAATTTATGAAGTGGAAATGTTTTTGACAACCGGCTTTAAAGCTATGTAACATGAGAACAGTTAACAAATTTTATCACTTGTTTTGTTGACAGGTTGGTCTTATTGCTGCCAGAAGAACAGGAAGAATTCGTGGTGGAAAAACCGAAGCCAAGAAGGGCGACGATTAGGCTACAGTTGCTGTATATTAAGGAAAATAAAAGAAAAAAAGCTATCCCCCGCTTCTGATTTATCCTCCTCTCGTTCGTCTACCTAGAGGGAAGTAAGAGCGTATCGTAAGTTTTTATTTTATTTTTAAAAAAATGAAAGAACAATTTATGAAAATTACACCGACGAAAAATGAAAGCGGAATGTTTTTACAAGTAGAAAATCCAAGCTCGTTTGTGTGTAACGTCATGGTTGTTGCTCATCGAGCCACGTTTTGGGATCAGCGGTGTATCGAGACCAATGCTTCATATCCTCGATGAGTTTTTTCCCGGGGCTCATATTGCTCTGCAACTGGTTCGCGCCGCAAATCTTGAAGTTTGTAGTGAGATGGCCGCGCTGGGCGGCTTGCTCTAAGAAGTCGAGAGCCCTGTGCGTTTGCCGCTCGTGAGGATGCACCGCGGTGAAGTCGCCGATGAAGGCCAGGCCGAGGGTTCTCGAGTTGTAGCCCCTCGTGTGGGCGCCGACCTTGTCGTAGCCGATGCCTTCGTAAATCCGAGCGTCCCCCCCGACGAGGAAGTTGTAGCCGATGTCACAAAAGTCGGCGCTGAGGTGGTGCTCCTGTATGGATCTGATCTACAAAAGGATGCAAATAACGGGTTATTCCTGTTTCACAGAGACGGGACGCATTTAGCTAACTTGCATTTTACGTGACACCAGTCAGGTCAAAGCTCGAGTTGTCTTATTCCAATAATGGGTCTCATTTTCTGTTTGATCCTTAACGGGGAACTCTCCGATATATAGGGTTGTTGCGGGTCTGGAAAACGGAAAAATAAGGGAAGATTGGGAATTTTCATTATTCACCTTGAATATTCGTACGCTTCTCCGAAAATCCGGTCCGCTTTCAGAGTTTCATTGGAAGAAGCGAAGTAAACGTACGAAGCATATGTCATCCATGCGCGTGAATTCCTCTCGTTTGAGAGGTTACTTTTGAGGCTACCCCGGCTAAAGCTCACCTTGGCCACAGCGTAGCGAGTCAGTGATGCAAGCTGTTGGGTACTCCGCTTACCTTACTCCAGTGATCCTATTTATTACTTCCTACAAGACAATAACGTCAGATGTTTGGTTTGGAAAAGTCGGGAAAAATCGGGGAAATTAATTCCCTTTAAAGCCCAACAAGCCCGATATACCGTACTGTTTGTCCCCTACGGAGGACTCCTCAAAAGGGTATCGAGGGGCCAATAACTCTTTTGGGGGCTTATGCATCGGATTTTAGGGATTTCAAGTATTTTAGGCTGGATTTTAAGGATTTGAAGTTTTCGAACGGTTTTAGGCCCGATTTCAAGGAATTCAAGTCGGGTGTAAGGGATTTCAGCGATTTAAAGTTGGGTTTCATGGATTTCTGGACACATTTTAGATATTCCAGGTCAGATTTGAAGGGTTTCAGGCCATGTTCCAGAGATTTCACGTCGGATTTCAAGGTCTTCAGGGATTTTACGTCAGTTTTCAAGGTTTTCAAGCCAGATTTCATAGTTTCGATCGGATTTCACGGATTAAACAGGGATTTTAGGTCGGATTTCAGGACAATTGTACACCGGATTTCTGAAGTAGTTGGCCCCTCGATGGGTACAGTTTGTTCAATAAATTTATATGCCAAGACAAATCGTGGAAACTTTATCGCCTTATTCTTTTGTTCCCTCCGCGTTGGAGCTGTTTGCTTGAAAAGGCAGTATAATGACCTTTTCAACTAGAGGAAGCGGCATTAGTTTATCGAAGTTTAACTGATAAAAGGATATGATCTGGCCCACTGACTGGAGTTGCAAATGCGATTGAAATTCTGGGTTTTTATAGATCCTGGAATGCCAAGATAAATCGTAAGATAAGTCGCGTCCTCGGCTATCCACTGTTTCTTACGAGAAACAAAAGTCGTCAGCTTGTCGCTGGGCAGTAGCCTTTAAGTTGAGGAAAACTCACCATTGAGGCACATGTCTCAAATGTCGTACATTCATCTGTCACCGTGTGATGGATTATAACTAATGTCGGCACAATTTTCAAAGCATCCCTTTGACATGAGGGCCATCTGGCATTCCACTCTATCCGGGTAACGAAATCGCCTATGCTGTCATCTGATATACCAACACACCAAACCAATCCATAGTTTTTAAAGCGTTTACTGTTAGCACCTACTAATAAACTGCGGGTAGGCAACCCGCTAAAACCCAAGAGGGGCATGTTAGCCTATCGCAAATGCTGACAACCTCCTGAAAGTTATTTAATGAAGAACTCTGGTAAAACTTACCCCGCTTAAGAATCACTGCTATTGCAACCACCAGTATTGTTATTAGCAGGAGTGCACTGAAGTAAAGAGCTATTTTTTCTCTCGAAAGGGTGATTCTCGGAAGACCTGTGGGCAACAAAATTAAAGTTTATTCATTTCTAGGTCATTTTATTCCCGCGTGTCTTTTTTTTTGGGGGGGGGGGCATTAAAGAAGTGGGTCGTCACGTCAAGCTCAAGTCTCATGTGTGACGGTACCTCTTCGGTTTTGTACTTGGGAAAGATTTTTAATCAATCAATATGGAGGTCACACCAACAAATGCCATAAATTCGATTTAAACTGCTGGTATTTTAAGAAAGACGTTAGAACCAAATGGGTGAAAGACAAATATAGTGGAGAAGTTGGTTGCGGGATTCTGACAACGTCCCCCTCCTAAAAAGTTAAAACAAGCGATCAAAACAAAAATGGGGTCCTTACCCACCTTGCAGTAATGGTGGCTTCCGTGATGCGCCTTGAGTTCTCTTGCTTTTTATCAACTGCGAAGCAACTGCAGGTAATCTCGTTAATTTTTGATTTGGAATTAGAATCAGTTCACATCTAACATCGACGTTGTTCCCGAACGTCGCAGAGGAATTTTTCAGATAAACTTGGGTTGTGGAGTTTTGCTCTCTTTTCGCATCCATGTCGAGCCCATTGACTCCGTGTCCGTTGTTGGCGTGAGCTTGGATGCCATTCATGTCGTGCGATTAAGCCTCTTGCGCACCAGGAGACGAGGAACACACTTGCGTCGCGATTCTGATTGACTGACTCTTTCACTGCTTAGCTCGTCCCCACCAGCCCCCACCCGCCGTGTCCACTTGTTTCGCTTATCAGTTATGAGCCCATACCGGCTTATACTTGAACTCACCCGCATATTGTTTCGGACGTTCGATGGAGCTAGAATACGTCCGTCACGTTCAAACTGCAAACATGCAGTGAGGCGGCTTTTTTACATCTTTACCTTAACATTATTTCAACCGTAGGTCGACCCCGCCGACCTGAGTGCGACAACAACGAGGAAAGTTTTGCAGGCCAATGACGAAAGGAGAGAGTTCGCACGAGCTCGTGGTCATGTAAATCGATACCGGTACGCTAAATCATTTTGTTGGGGGGGGGGCATATATCTAGGCGTCTAGAACATTACTTTTGTCGGTGGTTTTGTTGACCTGTGAGGAAATATGCGTTATTCCTTTTCCCAGTCGGGAAGGATTACAGTTTCAGCGAATTCAAAGATATCGCACTTCAAAGATAACGATTGAAGTGGCATTTTGTAAAATAGAATTCCTTCCCTGAAATTTGAGAATTTTACGAAAAGGGGAATGACCCTATTTAAGACTATACACTTTGTGCTGAAACCAGGTTACTTTTTACCACCAGTGAGTATGGGCCGGAATTCTGGTTTTGTTCTGTGGCGCCTTCTGCGAACGATGCGTCTGTGGCTAGTCAGCCTACAAGCGGACTCCTGCGAACGAGAATCAAGCGAGCGAAAGTCTCATGAAAGAATCAAGGAAAAACGTACCGGTTATCAGCTATAATTGACTTCCTGTGTTAAAGGATTATTATTATTAAACGCCTTGAAGTGCCAAGATAAATCAGAAAATATTTTTTGATGACTGAGATGAACCCAGGCGTTGTTGGACATAAGCTGATTCCTGTGACCTTATGAACTGTCACTGTCTGAAGAAGCTAAAACTACTGTACTTTTTCTACGCATTTTTTTTCATATGTATATAAAAGTTTAAGAACAGAAAATGTGTGCTTTGCCAGCTCGACAAGGGTTCATATTTCCCTTTTTCACTCAAATAATTTCAGGATAATAATATGCAGG
>Ga0058701_10002444_pt1 | contig 14083 bp, 9 predicted proteins | sample AgamicOrMae_FD_97039 | JGI IMG/M metagenome (GOLD analysis project Ga0058701, IMG submission 97039) | Agave microbial communities from Guanajuato, Mexico - Or.Ma.e | ecosystem: Host-associated > Plants > Phyllosphere > Phylloplane/Leaf | place: Guanajuato, Mexico | collected 2012-06-04 | reverse complement strand
GTGGAAAATGAAGGGTGTTTCCAGGCGCTACCTCCTGACGCGTAATTCGTCAGAGTGAGGTTGGGTAGGTCTATTCAGAGGCTCCGTGAAAGCCGTGGTGTTACTCAGCCGACCAGATTCCAAAGATCTTCGCGATTTTGCGAGGCTGGCCACGGCATTTGATCGCGGATTTTAACGAAGAAGCTCTAACCTCTACTGCCGGTATCTACAAAAGCATTAACAAACTTGAAAAAAATACATAAAACTACCCGTGGCTTAGCCCCTTCTTAACTTCCCGGATCTTAAGGGATTTTGAAGGGTGTTTTAAGGACTAGTACCTCCTGACGCGCAATTCGTCAGATTTGAGGCCAGGTAGAGTATCTTCTCAGCGGCTCCGTGGCTGGCGAGGTGTTACCCATCCGTGTATCCAGCATTAAACAGTGGCCTAGGGGATAGGGGATATCATATGATACTTCTCCGTCAAGGTTACCTTGCAGTATCCCTCCAGAGGGTACCTTGTAGTATCCCTCGGGCGGGCGGGTTATTTATGAAGGTGTCCTACACGCAAAAAAGCGACTTTTTACAATTTTTAGACGACAATTTTGTTTGGTTACAGTTACTAAAAAAATTGTAACGGTCACAAGAAAATAGAAAAGGCGACAAAAATGATTGTTAATTCAACAAAGACGGTTGTATTCTTAATAACAAAGCGCTTTTGTCAGTGTCACGGCTTTTTGTCACTGTGACAAAGTCATTTTTTTGCGTGTAGTTGAAGTCCAAAGGGGATGAAAATAAATGAGCAGAAGCCAGGAAATCGAGAAGAAAGTTTAAGGAAACGTCGAGTCGATTTGCATTGACAAATATAGCGGGCCCGCTCCATTTACGCCCCATCGGATCGCCCTTGAAGACCAAGGCACTAGCTCTCTTTGCCGCGACCGACAACTGGAGATATTATTTATAGTGGCCTGGCCAGGATCATCAGCATTGCTAAGCGCGTCCCTCGAATGAGATGGAAGGGATCGTCAACCAAACGTTGATCATTTACAAAAGTCCAATCTAGAACTCCTTTTAAAGCAGCATATTTTGTGTCTCTGCTAATGTTCAGCCTCGTTGTGTTACCAGGTTTGGCCTCGCAAAACAAATCTTTGCGTGTAATTAATAAATCGCGGAAAACTTAATTGAAATCGACTCATTTCTTTGCGAGGATTAATTATTGAGCTCAAAAAATGAATCTGGTGCTCCGACTCTTTTTACACAAACTTGGCTGATTTTGTGGTTCCTGTTAAATTAAATATGGGAAGGGGGAGGGGGATGGGCGTCCAGGTGTCAAGGCCATCGTTCTATCAACGCTGTTGTTATTCGCGGTTTGGAGAAAAGGAGAAATACGGATTTGGGTAGTGTGGAGAAACGTTTGCCTGAAAGAGATAGAAATACTTCTTACGTATACGTACACGTCAACTGCTTAGAGATACGGGCGTAGCGTATAGTCTGGTCTATTTTTTCCTCAAAAAATATTATTAAAGAATAAAACCAAAACACTATTTTCTCTTCAGCTTTGAATTCTTTTTTCGTAAAGAAGAGCAATTTCATTGAATCAAGAATATAAAAAAAAACAAGAATGGATTCACAGTAAAAAAAAAACGCCTTAGGGAATGCTATACTTCTTTTGGGTGTGAAACCAAAACGGGGGTGGCACGTATTGTGGTTATTTTTAAACATAGGCGTATGTTCAGTCATATCATTCCAAAAGGTCTCGGCGAGAGCTTCCCATTGATGTGGCTGAACATAGATCTATGTTGAAATACTACCAAAATACGCACCACCCCCGTTTTAGTTTCATACCCAAAACAGGTATAGCATTCCCAAAACGGGTGTTTGTTTATAATCTGTTCCCTAACTCAAGAAAAAAAATTACAAACCCTATTCTTGTTTTCTTTCTTTCAGAATAAAATATTAGGAAAGAGATTGAATACGAAAGAATGTCGTTGGTGGGCGTTCTTAATGTATTCATCTCGTAAACAAACCAAAATATCTGCTGTCTCGTTTTACCTGCGGGCGTAAAACAGGTGTTTGACAAACGACTGAGCTTTTACACGTGCGCTTCGGCGAAGAGCGACTTTTCTTGTGAGTAGCCGTAAAGTTGGAAATATCCGAAGCGACCTCAGCACTCGCGCCTACCTTAACTTTTACTTGTTCGTTGCTTCATAAAAAGCCGTAACTCTGGTTCTATGAATGGTGCAATAAAGTGATTCACCTCTCGAAGTTTGTGATCGCTGGCTTACGATCTGAACGGATTCAGTTTTATTTTCAATCGTTAGTTCTTGTTTTTAGTTTCCCGGTCTTTGCTGGTTTCCGCGAAAGTTGTTGATCTCGCTGTATTAAGTTGCAAAAAGGGGCTTAAATCTGCATTATGGGTGGGAAGAGTTAACCTGTGGTTTTCCGTGTATCAGGCGTAGTTTCTATTTTTCTTAGCGTACTTTGGCTTCAAGGGCGGACTATTTATTATTTCTGGAAACTCTGTATTGCGTCGGCGTAAAGCCGTATTTTGCAGAAAAGAGCCATAGGCGCTTGAATATTAGCTTGAACAAGTCAATGCTGAGGCAGCCTATGATTAAGGACCTGACGATGGAACAAAAATGATTACACAGCAGATGTTGGGGCGGCTGACAGTTCATCATGAAATGACGAGATTTCAAAGACTGGGACATCGGATGATGAGACACCCAATTATGGAACGCCCATTTGGGACATCCAACGAGGATGCTTATAATGGGCAACCAATCCTGGGACAGTGAATGTTGGAATACTCAATGTTGGGACTCAGTCTGTTTCAATCCTTTGATGGGACACCCACTGATATGGGACAGTGGGACACCCAACGATGGGAATTCCAACGCCCAATGTGGAGACATCCAATGATGGGACACCCAATGGGACACCCAGTGGAACACCCAATGATGGAACACCCAATGATGGATTACCCAATGATGGAACACCCAATGATGAGACACCCAATAATGGGTCATCCAATCATGGGACACCCAATGATGGGAAACCCAATGATGGGACACCCAATGATGGGGCACCCAATGATGGGGCACCCAATGATGGGGCACCCAATGATGGGACACCCAATGATGGGACACCCAATGATGGGACACCCAATTATGGGACACCCAATTATGGGACATCCAATGATGGGTCACCCAATGATGGGACACCCAATGATGGGACACCCAATGATATCGGACACCCATAATGATGGGACACCCAATGATGGGACACCCAATGATGATTCCGGGCACCCAGTGATGATGGGACGTGGTAATCAAAGAAAGAAAAATCCTCGGTGTCTCCTTTATGTCTATTCGAAACGAAGGATTACCATATTCATCATGTGCGACGACAGGACGAAAATTTCAGCGGCCGGAGAGGAGCACTGCTTTGTCGCTTCTACTCGAGATCTGCTCCGAGTATGTGGTAGTTTGGATTTTGAGGGTACTCACCTGCCGCAAAGCGGATAGTTAACAAGAAATGCTTTGCTGACACCGAGCGCAATCTCCTAACAATGACTAAGTTGAGTGTGCACTCAGTATTTTATTTTTTTCTGTTACAGGTAAGGGGAGAATCGCTTTGGGGCGTCTTCTTGTTGTAAGTTGGAAAGCGATTTCGGATTGTTGGACTTAATTTCTTTCATAAGATAGACATAATCAGTTTCGAATATATAAGATAGTTTCGAGCAACATGAGCGAATAAGGTCGGCCTATGGAGTCATCGAACTCTATTGACCCGAATCTGTAAGCCAGGCAATCATACCTCAAAATATCCTTCCGTGAAACAGTATTCTGAACATTGAGAGCAGCAATTTATAAGGAAGAAAGCTATCTTTAAGTATCCTTTAGGAATTTTATTTTGCGGTGTATCTTCTCTGTTGTGTTCCAAGACGCAGTTTTAAAAAGGTCCCTTGGGCAGGAAGAATATGTTTACGGAGGAAAAAATCCTTGTTTTGACTGTTCCAGAAAAACTGAGAGAGTTTCTTGTATACATGGAGACTATCCAGACACCCTGTTTTAACTCGTACTATATCCAGCGCGAGTTAAAATAGAGAGTCTGGCAATCCGCGAACCCTTGAAAATCTAGAAAAAGCCTTGAATGAGAATCATCCTTGAAAAAGTCCTGAATGGTCTTAAATACCCTTAAAATATCGACTGATTTAACCCCCCCCCCTTTTTAAAGAAAAATCACAACGCGCTCCAACGGTCGGTTCAGAAGTCGGTCAAAATTTCTATTAAAAAAAGAAGAAAACACTCTTGAAAAGGGGAACCATTACCCTTGAAAACCCTTGAAAAAGCCTTAAAAATTACTTCTTAAGAAATCGACAGACACCATGCGAAATCCTACAGCAAATCTCAACTCTTAAATTATCAGCTTAATGACAGCTTAAGCAAAGCGTTGGCTTACAATTAACCTTAGAATAAAGTTGCACAATTCGCGAGGCAAGGCCGAAAGGTGGTCCCAAGAAGGATGTCAAATTAAAAACAAAAAGGTGCGCTGCAAGAACTAAAAACTGGAATAAGGGGGGGAGGGGTGATGCACACACAGGCAGGGTATAAAAATTTCAACTAGTACATCACAGCTCGAATTGCTCCGTCCGAAAGTTATTTTTACCCGGCGGCGATTATAAAGCGATTTGACGAGGGGCGGAAGCCTGTTGCTCCGGACAGTAGTTGCGGTCGAAAGTCACACTGGACGACGTCAAGCTACGCTATCGGGGAAGAAGCGTAGGGGGCGTACGAGGAGGACGCTCAGCTCACCGGCAAGGAGCCGCGGGTCCGTCCACCTCTCTTGGGCCGCTCGTCGCTTGCCGCTCGCGCGATTGATCCTGCGCCGTGGCGCCCCCTAGCGGCGCCGGCGCCAAGCTCGCCGCGCCGCTCTGCGCCGGGGGGCCACCGCCCCGCGCTTGGCGCGAAGCGAAGCCGAAGCACGCAGTGCGCTCTCGGCGCCCGCTCCGTCCACGCGCTCGCGGCTCGCGCTCACTTAAGTTCGCTCGTCCTCCGAGTCGTAAGGTGTGTTGTGGTTACACTGTGTTTACTCCCAATTCCATCGGCGAGAGCGGCGTTTGGCATTGCGTTAAAGTCTCTGCGAGGGTCGTGTGATATCCGCCCGATAGTAGGGAAATTCCTATTGGAGCGTTTGAGTTTCTTTGAAGGTTTTCTTGTATTCTCCCGACAGGATGGAAATTCGTGTTTGAGCGTTGAAATCTCTTTGAGGGTTGTGTGATATCCGCCCGACATAGTGTGGAAATTCGTATTTAGGCGTTAAAGTTCCCTTGGGCCTTGAGGGATGTGTTATTCGCCAGACAGCGTGAAAATGTAGGGCGTTTACGTCTCTTTGACGATGGCGTGATATTATCCACCCGACAGGATGGAAATTCGCATTTAGGCGCTAAAGTCCCCTTGAGGGATGTGTTATTCGCCAGACAGCGTGAAAATGTAGGGCGTTTACGTCTCTTTGACGATGACGTGATATTATCCACCCGACAGGATGGAAATTCGTATTTAGGCGTTAAAATCTTCCTGAGTGTTGTGTGATATCTGCCCGAGAGGATGGGAATTCGTATGTGGGCGTTAATGTAGAGGTGGAGAATTCAGCATTTAAAACTCAAAGCGAGTGCTCTTCCTTTTCGAGTGTTCGACGGAAGCGCGTGCCTATTCGCCCGACAGCTTTGTTTTATAGTGCTTTGCACGTCCGTTGAAGTTTAGCGACGTTGTCGGGTCTGTATCCTACCCGGGTACAACGTGACAACGCCGAATAAACTTTGTGAGCATCTTAGACAAATATCCGGTGTCGTCATACTGTATTCTTATTCTGTCTTTGACGTTAAAGTACATCTGATACACAGTTAAGAATCGTTCGTGTTTTAGGTAGTCCTATATGTGTTTTGAGATGAAGATAAAACAGGAAAGAGCGTAATTTAGCTATTTTTAAAGTTAGACCAATCAATGACTCCTATTGAGAGCTCTCGACGAGACCTTTTCATCGGTATGGTTGTTTTAAAGTTTATCTTCAAATATAGCCCAATTACGCTCTTGTCCCGGTTTACCTTCATACCCAAAACAGGCATAGGACTTCCGACAACAGGCACTATTTTTTACTGTGTACTCAAGTTGTTGACGAATGACGTTATGGTCTAATTTGAGTCCTACAACGTTACCAAAACGATGACATCGCTCGAACAAGTTTATCATTATAATCGCCTCTGCAAACCTCTCTGATCATTAATATTATCGTAAGCGAAAAACTGACCAAGTCTGAATCTCGTTGGCTTTAGTACCGTGGCCCATAAATGCATATTTCAAACTGTTAGGCCCCCTTAATACGGAAAATTATATACGGCGTTGCGCCCCTGTGTAACGCTATTGTCTGTGCTTAAGTCAAGCTCAAACTGTTGCTCAAAACAATGTAAAATGCCTAGCTGACCTATATTCACCGCGGCCGGCCTCAAAACCCATTCCTCCAAACGTCAACGCTACAGATATTTAAATACCTTAAGGGAAATCTCACGGGAAAACCACTTAACTCTATCAAGATCAAACCAAGGGGTAACAACTCATGATATCCGGTGTACAAAAGACCTTGATATCCGGTTGATATCCTTTATATCCGACTGGTGGATTTGCTCCAAACATTGCTGTTTTCAGCAATTTTTCACGTTTTTGGCTCTCTGGCCACTGTTAACTCATATCTGGTTATATTTAGGTATATCCAGCTGATATTTTTTAATATTCTGCCGAAATCTGTCAGATATTATATTGAAATGTGGTCAATTTTCTCATGATATCCGTCTATTGTACCTCTGATATCCGGCTGATATCCTTGATATCCTGATATCCGGTGTACAGATTTCCAGCAAGATGTTACCCCTTGGATCAAACTCTTACCTATTACAGGAAATCTCGGTCTCATTAGAAATTATTGAACGAAGCATTCTCTACGGGTTAAGTCGAGTGACCTCAGGAAACCCAGGTGACCTGATTAAGTCCAGGAGTAACTCAATGAGACTCATTATCAAACTCGCATATATTTAAACAAAAATGCGTGCCGAGGGAATGTGGAACTCGAAACAGAGACGGCAGTGGCTTAAGCAAGGCTAAACTTTTGCGATTTGCTGTGCGGTCTCGTCGCGCTGCGCTGCTGGGGGGGGGGGAGTCCAAGAGACCTGGAAACCGGGAGTTACCAACACATTCATTATGGAAATATTAGATGACATAACACCAAACTTGTTCACCGTAAGATTCATTATTTATCGGCGCCCTAATCAAGGAACTCGTAAAGAGCTCTATTTATGATAGGCTTCCTTGCAAAGTCATCATACAAATTTCAACAACTCAATCTCCTCCGTTACAAATATCTTTGATAAGCGTACGCCTGCGTATAAACTTTCCTTTATAAATGAATCATATTTTTTCGTCAAAACGTCGTTTACGACGTTTCGGAGGTAATTTTTAAACATGCTAAAAATATTAGCTGTAAACATTGCTTTACGGAGTAAAAATCAACTTCTGAAAAGTGTGAAGTGATCCACTATCAGCAAATTACTGGCTGAATTTTCACTACTTATGAGTGAATTTTTCTTTCCTAAGGCGTATTTTCTCTGCTATTTTTTTTTTTAGCGTGAACTGTATTGCCTGCCTAAACGTGTTTTTGATTTCATCAATAATGATATTTAGGAGTGCCTGTCTTTTTTTTTTTCTTTTTTTCCTTTCCCGAAGATTGTTTAAATGTTATCATAGTAGCGAAATTATTTGATCATCATATTATTTCATTTTGTATACCTCGGCAAAAAATCATCTTAGGTAATTTTCTCATCTATCTCGTTACTTTTAATCAAAATTTTAACTATTACCAATATTGATATTTTGGTAATCAAAGCCTTTGTTAAAATGTCGCTTAAACTTAGTTATTATTTCGTTATTAAGATTATCTTCCTATGGTGACTTCTCTTCCGGCTCGTAATATCTAAACGAAATTTCGAATGCAGCGAAAAAGGTCACCCGGAAAGCCTGGCAGCAATGAAGCTCTTATTGGGTTGGTCGTTGGAAACTGTTATTTCCGTTTAGAAGGAAACTTAGCGGATGCTTTGCCTTTTGTGCGCGTTGAATATCAGAAGCGTGAGTTGGCGCGCATTTCCTGCGGGGCTCAATTGAATCCTTATCTCGGAATAAATGCATATCGCATTCAGACACTTTTATGTCAGTCTAAATAGCGCTAATGATCGCCGGTCACGTTATTCTTCCATAATGTAGACCTCTAAATACGCATACCTTGCTTGTCATACCACTGATTAATCATACGGCCTACACCGGAGAAAAAACATGTGTGCACAGTCCTATTTCTCTTTCGGATGTGAAATATATCCCGTATTTCTAGTTGATTCAAGCCCAAGAAGATATGAAAAGCAAAATTACAGGTAGCCCGGCGTTGGAGGGTAGGCAAACGCACGACATTCATGTCCAGGCAGTTGCCTAGTCAAACTTTGCCAGGGGCCCATGAATGACGTGATGTACCGGTACTGTACAAATAGTGAAATACAATGCAATGTATTTTTTTTTCGGAGGCCTCGTAATTCTGGAGCAGAGCTGCTCGCGTGTTTAGGTAAAACAGTTAAGAATTCATGGCGATGTCAGATACGATGACTGCTGCATATTTGATTGTTCAAAAACGATTGCGCTGTGTTCCTTCCGGCCTGAGTGCAGTATTTGCTCGCGAAAAATAACAGGAGTCAGCCCCAGTTTGGGGGGGAGGGGGGCTGAAACCGTAATGAACACGCTCCGACATTAAGGTACTATGAAATGGTTAGGCAACTAAATCGGCGTGGCAACGCAAGCAGATCTAGCGGACCGCATTTTTGGGAGAGAGCATATCAAAAGAAAAATCGCGTCTCTTTAATGGTTGTAAGCTTTTTGTGTCTTATAAATTATTGCCCCGAAACTGCCTATGTGCACTTTGAAACATGGCCGCTTAAGGTTAAGTGAGACGGTAAATATTGTCCGCCCAGTAAACCGAGAGAACATCTCAGAGCAACCCATCCGTAGCACATGTCGAGAAAATGCCTTGGAATGTTTCCCCGGATTTAGCTTGATCTTTTTTTTTAAAGGTGAAGTAAGCAGGTGTAGTTTTAGCTTGAAAATATCGTTTATGAATCGCTTACATTCTCGGTTTACGTAAAATTCAGGTCTTATTTTCACGTAAAGAACTTACCAGTGAGAAGATTTAGGTTTTGTAAACATGTACCGAGGGTTTAGCAGTAACCTTTTGGTTCGACGGTCTAAACGCAGTGTTTAAGACGCTCAAAACAGTGAACATTTTTACGTTTAAGACGCCGTAAAAGTAAGTTGCTTTTGTTGTTTCCTGCAAGCTATAAGGTGAGATGTCGTGGAAGACGTTAAACTTAGGCCGACATAATATCTATAAGTAAAAGCTACACTGGTGAAAACTAGCTACCCATTTCGGTGGTATTAACACTGTTTCTGGAGATGAAATATCGACCCGTATTTTTATCAATTTTTGACTAAAGATTGTCAAATACCCAAACCAAATAGTAGAAGCCGCACGTGAACTTTTCGAAACTCTTCTTAAGTGTATTCTTAAACGGTGCATTGGCCTAGATTTGATGCGTTATGATTATCGCGATTAACGAGCAGGACTTGTCCCCCTTGAGTGTTGTTTAACTTTTCGCTGCAAAAGAAAATACACAGGCCGTGACGTCTGTCTGAACGCGGTTGGCAGGCGCGCCCAAATACTGCATCCAAATAAACGCGGTATTTTCAGGGATCCGTGCATTTGCAAAGGGATATTTGCGCTCGCTTCCACCTCCCCAGTCAAGGCAACTCAACTTGGTTAGAATCAGTAGGTCACCGCGTCTGTCGATGCGACGCCACTTCTTCCGCGGAGCCCCCGCGAGGGAGCGGCGCGACGCTGCCACCAAGTTGCGCCCTTCTTTTTGATTTCCTATCAGGGAAAAGCACGGAGAGAAGAGCTTTATTGGCGCAACCAAGTGGATTGGTTATAGATACTCAACCAAATATTTTGGCTGTGGCAACCAAGCATTTGGTCACCCCAACAAAAAAATTTGCTTGCTAAAAAAGAATGGTTGCCACAACCAAAAAGATATGGTTGCAACAACCAAAAAAATATGGTTGCCACAACAAAAAAATGGTTGCCACAACCAAAAAAAATGGTTGCCACAACCAAAAAATATGGTTGCCGCAACCAATAAAATATGGTTGCCACAACAAAAAAATATGGTTGCCACAACCAAAAAAATATGGTTGCCACAACCAAAAAAAATGGTTGCCACAACAAAAAAATGGTTGCCGAATTTAATTGGAACTTTGATACTGGTAACATATAACTTGTTAAACGATTTTTTTCTTTATTTATAACGTTTTTGGTAGGATTAGATTTGTTGCGCCTTTGCGCGTTGCCTTGCCAAAGTTACTCTCAACGTGGTAACAATAGGTTAAGTTAGGTTAGGTTACCGAGTCTCATTCCTTTCCGCTCGAACTTTCAATAAATGCAGACCACGAAGGTAGAAATATATCCCCGAAAATCAGTGTGCGTTCCTCTTGATAGCTGTGATAATCCCATGGTGGTGAGTCGGTCTTTGAGAAGCGTCCTTTTTGTGGGTCCTCTTTGAAGCGACCATTTTAGCGGCTGGACGCTCTCAGTGAAAACTCTTTCCGAACTTTTTCGGTCTACATTAAAAGTTTAGAAAACAAGGAAGCGGACTTGGGGTAACGAGCTGTTATCAGGTTGCTGAGCTGAGCTCATTATGACTGCACTATGAATATCCGTCGCGTCCTCGAGCTGTCAGAACGGGGAGGTACTTCAACCGGGCTAGCTTGAGCAGCGCCGTCGACAAGTAGCAATATATCCCCCCCCTCCCGTCACGTGACTCCAAGGTCCCGCTCTACGCTGAGTAAGGACTTTATAGTGGCTTCAGGCATAACTTCACTTCGGCACATGTGACAGTGGAGCAGCGCTGTCGAAATCGGCTTTGAGAACCGCGCGAGTGTTTCACAGCGTTCCGCCATGTTCCGCCGCGAGTACTTCGCGCTAAATTGGCGACGTGAAACATGTTAAGCTAGCTCTCAAAGGAAATTTCATCCGAACGCTGATCACTGCACGCCAAGAGCCTTTATAACCTAATCCTCACTGTAACCGTACTATTTAATCCTGAAATGACTTAAAATTAACCGAACCAAATGGAATGTAATTTTACCTGACCTAACTTTATGTGCCCTTGTGTAATCTGATCCAAGCGATCGTTATTTGACCTAATTTAACCTATTATCTTATTAGGTTAACCACTCACTCAAAAAATCTTGTCTCACCCGGCTTACGTAACCTAACTAAACCTACACTACCCTGACTTGCGTAACCTAACCTAACTGTAACTACCCTACCCTGACTTGCGTAACCTAACTGTAACTACCTACCTTGACTTGCGTAACCTGATCTAACAAAACCTAACCTATCCTGACTTGCGTAACCTAACTAAACCCACTCTACCCTGACTTTGTCAGTCATGAAAGCGTAATGCCTAAAACAAGCTGCAGTAAAGGCACTCAATTTTGGGCAAATTTTAGTTCATTTTACTGCATTAAAAAATGGTGGTGGGAAAGCTTTTCAAATCACGTAATCGATAGAAGATACTTAACCAAATCATTTATTTAAGGTAGTAAAAGTTGCGTGTTACGGTAAAACCTTCCGCTCACGAACTACTTTAAAAGGCTTTAAACTTTGTAGAGTGACTTTTGGAGCACAGAGGCAGCGAAAGCCGTCCCAACTCGGAACATACAACCAACTGATTATTAAATTTGCGGGTATCGAAAGCTCTACAATAGGGGCGAACGCAGTCCAGGCCAGGCCAGGGCTGTTTATGAGTCGGTCGGTCCGGTTCGGCCTCAACTTTCGGCGATGCGAACTTAAACTTTGTTAACCTAACCGTACCAACGTCATCCTAACCTAACCAAGGTTAACCTAACCTACCCTATGTTAACCTAACCTAGGTTAACATAACCTAATCTTAATTAACCTAGCCGCACCTAATTTGACCTAAACTAGGTTAACCTCACCTCTAGGGTAGCCTAGCCTAATTTAATCTAACCTAGGTTAAAACCTTACATAGGTTAACCTAACTTGGGATAACTTAAACGAGGTTAACCTAACCTATGGTTTAGGTTACAGTAGATGAGCTATGTTTCGCTCCAATTGTACCCCGCTTGGCGACGAAAGATGGAAAATGTAACCTGCTTTTAAATCCAGTGTTCTCAGCTGGTGCTGACATCTGTCGGTCGACACCAGGAAGGTCCGAAAGCCGCCACTTACTCTCCTCGGGATAATCTCTTCCCTCTTCTCCCCAGCTTTGTTTTGGCCACCAAACGGGGAAACGCGCCCAACGTTTTACCGCCAATGGAATAAATTTCTCGGCCGGGATTCCGGGATCGTCTACCCGCTTTTCTTATGGAAATACGACCCACGGGAAACCCTTTCAAAATCTGCGTTCACATAAAAAAAAAATAATTTGGAACATAGAAAAATAAACCATCTTTATGGGAAACGTACTTACGCAACCCAAGTGCTTCTAGTAAAAATATGTCATCTCCAAAAAACGACTTTGTCCACGTAGCGGTGCACCCCCCTGTCTTTATATGGGTCAATAGTAGTTAGGGCTATGACAGTTCTGGCGCCTAACCTAAGGTAGCATGTGGTTATTTTGAAACCTAACCTAGGGTTATTTTGCAACCTAATCTAACTTAACGTAGGGTTAAGTTAGGTTAGGTTACAAAATAACCCTAGGTTAGGTTTTAAAATAACCATAGGTTAAGTTAGGTTAGGTTGCAAAATAACCCTAGGCTAAGTTGGGTTAGGTGGTGGGCCAGAACTGTCATAGCCCTAACTACTGCATGTCAATATTTTTGAAATATTTTTTAAAAAAATATGAAAACGTGGCACCGACCAATGAGTTCGGAACATGCCGTATTAATTTGACCTTCTCTTCTGGTTTGCCGCGTCCCCCGCAAACCCTGGGGAAATCTTCAAAACGCATATTTCATAAAAGATGTTTTGCAATTCCGCTGCTACTTAATTAATGTCTAAACATCTGATACCTAATTGCTTGATATAAACTAAAACCTATTTGATGTTCGGTCTAAACGGAGATCGCATCAAAACTCAAAGTGCGACGATTAGCCCACTTAAAACCATTTGCGGCGGAAACCAAGTTTTTTCGATAAAGATCTTAAAACCAAGATTGTTCGATAGAAAAAATAATCGAGGTTTTAGAAGAATGATGTTCTATTCTACATATGTATTTAGAGAACTAAAAACATTTTTTTTTCAAAGTTTATATAATTTAATGTAGGGTATTGCTATTGACCCGACATGCAGTAATATGGAGACTTAAACGTATGTAACCAACTTGATGCATTTTAAGTGGGAGGTGACTTGAACACACGGAACCAAACATTTATACATTTTAAACAGGGCAGTCGGGTCAATAGACACTCCCTAGAAGAATATCAATAATTTAGAAAAATGATGTTATTCTCTACATACGTATTTAATGCTCAAAAACTTTTTTTTGTGCAGATTACATAATTTCACAATAAAAGACAAACTCTAAAATATCGCTATCTCCGTATTCAATTTCTGATTAAACTGATTGTATTCCGGAGAGGTGCGAGGTAGCAAAGGACTTGGCTTATGGTGATCGTAAGAGCCTTTAATTAGTAGTGCGTTCCAGAGCAGCACATATTAGTCTGTGGCCATGGTATCCAGTGGGCAGAGCCGCCACAGTCTCGCCACAGCTGCTTTTACAGCCACTTTGATTCCACGTTCAGTACGGCCTCAGTTAGCACTAAACACCCATTGTAGTAGGACCATGAGAGTAATACGCTCTACTCTCATGGTAGGAAAAACACTTTTTCCTTGTTTTAAAATTTCCTTTTTTTTAATTAAAAAAATAAAATAAAAGCATGCTGACTAAAACTGGACAAAATCTATCTGATTAGTTAACGCTTTACACCAGAGAAGAGTG
>Ga0058701_10002443_pt1 | contig 14085 bp, 4 predicted proteins | sample AgamicOrMae_FD_97039 | JGI IMG/M metagenome (GOLD analysis project Ga0058701, IMG submission 97039) | Agave microbial communities from Guanajuato, Mexico - Or.Ma.e | ecosystem: Host-associated > Plants > Phyllosphere > Phylloplane/Leaf | place: Guanajuato, Mexico | collected 2012-06-04 | reverse complement strand
TATATATATATACATAAAATCTTTCCATTTTTTTCTCGTGATTAATACAAACATAAGCGATCGAGTCCAGCTGCCCAGCTGCAACAGTTTAGCTGTCAGTGTGACACTGAGGTTATTTATTCTTGGGGCCGAGACAGGCCTGGTATCACAGGGTTGTAATTCCCGATAATCTAAGCTCCCAATTATCCCCTCTTTTCGGGCAAAAAAAGAAGAAGAAAAAACGGAGAGGGAAAAAATTGCAGACGAGCTTTTTCAGCAATCCCCAATTCCTGGCTGGAGATACTAAGAGTATACACACAGTATGAGGTATTCATAAATGATATAAAGATTCAGAAGAAAGAACGAAAAAAAAAGGCTGAAAGCGCCGCAAAGGGACGGGAAAAGTAAAGAGAATAAATTAGAACGAGCTAGAGGATGGACGCAGTAACGAATGAACGCGCGCTCTCGGCGGCAGGGCTGCAGGACGAAAAGGGCGCCAGAACACAGGAAAGAGTGAGCGTCTGCCTCAGCGGCACGGCCGCCTGGCCCTGCGCCCACGATGTGCTTCGCCCAGCGCCAGGCGCCACCACCGAGCGCCAACAAGAGATACGAAAATTTCCCTGCGGTCGGCTGGCTCCGGCTCGGCTCGGCCGGCTTCGCCTCGGCTCAGCTCGGTTGTGCTGTGGCGTAGCGGGGTCGTGAAGCGTTCCGAGTTAATGTCCCTTGCATTTATGTCGGCTTTAATGTTCCCCGGCGGCGTCCATTTTAGACTCTTTTTAAGCTTCTTCCATTTCGTTTCTCGCTCAATGCTTCCACTAAAAATCTTTCCTCGATAAAACGTTATTCTGCGTTCGAAATTTTTAACCGCTATGTGCGGAGAGAGCATAGACTTGTCAATAAAACTAAAAAAAGGAATAAAGATCAGCAGAAAGGTCAATCTTTAATTATTATTTTTTCGCTATGGAATTAATGATATAATGAAATTATTTAAATGGTGGAACTATTTGATGAGCATTTTTAAACAACTTAGTGACTATACATTTTTATATGAAATTAATTAATTATGTATTATTTAAGTTATAACATTATGAAACTGTTATTTCACTCTTAGAAAATCTTGAAACTTGCGAGGGGGAAAAAGTAAGGGTACCTTTTAAATTAAACAACATTAATTATTGAGATGCAATATATTAAATAATTGCATTGGATGTACAACTAGCCCAATTGAATAAAAACACGGTTACTCAAAATCCGTTGGGATGGATTTTAGTTCACCTCAAGCCCTTTGGGATGAATTTAATTTAGTTTCTTCATGAGAGAAGGGCCACTCTTCTCTCTTGGTTTTTTGCTTTAAAATAAAGAGATGGTTTCGTTGGCCGCGTCTTATCTCCTCGAAGCGAGAAGACCAACTTTGCTAACAGACATTCAAGGTTTCGATTCCTTTTTTTCGTTGAAGATGACAGAGTGCACGATAAATTTAAAATGTAGGATTCGCCACCTGTTTTGTTACTCTCTTCGTCGGGGCGATTGGAGAGACAGAGAAGCGAGGCATAATATTTAACCCAACTTAACCCATACATGCGAAAAGCCTGAACAGCTTACTTCCATCCAACGGCAACTACAGCGTGGAGGTCACGGCATGGTAATTGCCAGAGCGGGACCACGGGTTTCTTCGGAACCCGGCTCAACGGAACAATATCCAACCTAACTTGATATTTCATTTCGTTAATATGCATTCATTTAAAAATTGATAAAGGGGCAAAACTGAAAAGATAATGTTGCAAACTTTAAAATGTAAAGTGATTAAGCCTTGGCTTGTACCAATTTTTTGAAAATGTAACGTATCTAGCACGCGTACTTATTTATGCGAAAGCGAGAAGTCAACCTAGGGGCTTGATTAATCGGCACGCAGCAATTTTATTGCTCGCATTTAACGATCGTAAAAAGAGTGTGAAGGGTCGAAATCGCTTTTTTATTCGCGCCAAATGAAGAATTTCTCCGTTATAACGAAAGCTGGTTCACTCCAAGTACGATTTATGTCGCCATTACGGTGAATCTTCGTCAGAAGTGAGAGCTAATAAGTGATAATTCGCGTGGGGGAGGGAAGGGGAAGGACGATGCAAGAATACGAATAATTTTTGCTGCGTTGGCATAAATCAGATTTAGTGTCAGAATTCGATGTTAGTCTTATTGCACGTAATTTGGACAAACCAAAGGTTGAATAGTCTTTTTTTTTCTTTTTTTTGCAGTGCATCCTTTTTTTTAAGAAATAAATTCTACCGTGATGGGAGCAGCGTAAATTTGAGGGTTCACATTATATTTCACTTGCACGGAGAAAATTAATTTGTTGCCTCAACAAAACGTTTTGTCAATAAAACGTCAGCAAACCAGAACTGTTGTAGTGACAATTTCATTTGTTCCGGCAACAACTGTACTTGTTGTAACAACTCATTTCGTTGTTTTAACAATTTAACTTGTCACCACAACAATTGCGGTTTGCTAAGGCTACATGAACAAAACGTTTTGATTAGGCAAGAAAGTAATAGGGAAGGTAAAGAATTTTTAAAAACGCTTTCATTTAAAATAGCACAGAAAACAATGAAGAACCCCACAAACCGCGCACCGATTCCATCATCCGATCGCTAGAAAATCAGTTTTCAAAATTCCGTATTCCTCCCCATTTTCTCCGTGTTTTACCTGTCGCCGTTGAGGAAAGCAAGGCACATGACTAATCTAATTTTGGTTTAAGTACGTAGTCGCCAAGGCTGATGACGAAACTATGCCGGACAATTAAAAAAAAAGAAAAAAAAAGAAAAAGAAAAAATCTAATTCTGTGTGATCAATACCTGTTAGTCACTGATTATTTAGAAGGAAGTTAATCTTTATATCCAGGATTGCACGTTCTGCCTCTTTTGTTCTATTTTACGCCACTACGCCTAGTAAAGGCTGAGCGGAGCACTTCACGGGTCGCCTCGCGTTACAGGAGGGCTCCTCGGGTCACCTAACCTTACCTTTCGAGCCTTAAGCTGAAGGACGCTTCCTTTTTATCGGCCTCAGCTCGCCACCTGTCAGTGGAACGAGCTTTAGTCAAACCTAACCTCGGTTGTCTGGCGTTAACGTTCAAATGATCAAATATCGATTATCACGGCAGAGCAGCACGCGAAGCGGGGAAGGCGCCTTAAAAACGCAACATGCTATATGAATAATACGGTGAAAGTTCTTTCTCTCTAAACCTAATCTAAAACCAGAAGCTCCCGTCAACTTTTTATTCCCCTCTGAAATAACAAATTACTTGCCGCCTATCTAAGTGTGCGAGTCAACACGTGCGCAAGAGGCGAGCCGCCATTTTGGAGGTCCGACGTCAGTGCAGTGCCACCCGACGCTGGGGGAGGAGAAAATACATTCTGCCTCGAAAAAAATCAAAATGGGAGAAAGAGGGGAAAGAGCAAACAAAGGTGAAGGAGAAGAAGAAGTTGAGAGCAATTACGAGAATTCCAGTGGTGTGTGCGTTTGTAACATAGGGGTTGCTTTTTTCCGGGGATGATATAGGGTGAGGGGTGCATTTTAAGACTGATACGGGCTGAGCGAGTGCTTGTGTCTGACGTCCAAGTCTACAGTAGAAAGGGTGGAATCGGCCGCTGCATGGCGCCCTCTCTTTTCGCCTTCCTCGAATAAATTATTCGTGATGCCCGTTAAAAAGAGATATTTTTTGATGAGGTGCCTTGTGTTGGACTAATGGCGAATTTTATTTTTTGTATTTAATTGATTTTTAGTGTTCTAATCGGGAGTCGAGTGAGTGCACTTTGAGTGTAGTATGTATTCAAAATCTTAAAACTGTCTTTATTGTACATGTCACCGTTTAGAGAATTTGAATCGTAACAATGCAAAATAAATCTCTTGCAACGGTTAAGAATTTCGGTTGGACCATAAAATGCTTTTTCAACACGATTAGATTTTCATTTTTCAACACCGTGTAACTCTATTTCTTTTTCCTTTTTTTGAGTGATTTATACAATCATAAAAAATAGTACTATTTTTGCATCCGTTTTACGAATCAAATCTTTATGAGGCTTGTGCTTTTATATTGACTGCATACTTGCAACATCTTGTATCGTATTGGTTGCAAGATTTTTAAGAAGACAAGACATTGGCACTAACGTTGACCGTAGCGCGAAGTTTCAATCTTAAGTTTCTCTGAACAAAAAAGCAAGCAGTTTAGACGGGTCTTTGAAATTTGAAACGCGTTGATTGGTGCAAAGTCATAATATGATGATTATATTCCCTCTAATTTAATATTATAAGCCTTGCATGGAAAAAAATGACTCTGACAAAACAAAACGTTCAAATAAAGCCTAACCTAACTAGAATTGTTGTGGTGACAATATCACTTACTTTGACTACTGTAATTGTTGTGTTAACAACTCATATTGTTGTTGTAACAATTGATATTATCACCCCACCGATTCTGGCTTGCTGGAGTCTATACAAAACAAAACGTTTCGTTCAGGCAACAAAGTCATTTTCTCCATGAAATGGCTAGGTGTGGTTAAGTTTTTGTTACGTGCCTCTCCCTCCTGTTGATCCGATCAGCTTGACGACGAATGGTAAAACAAACGAAGTGTAATATATCATCTTTGAAATTTGCAGAGTACGCCTTCATTTCTCCGTTAAAACAACAAAAGAAGGGAATTGAAACCGGAGATTTGTATCACAGAGTGGATCTCTTCTATTTAAATGACTGTTGCATTGGGAACTGCGTTCTAAGGAAACAAACTGAATCCGAGTTCTGAATATGAATGTATTTACACAAACTGCGTTTCAAAACTCACTGTGATAACAGCCGTTATACAAACACGTAGTATGTATCTTTTTCTTAAAATTGGATTGTGGATTGGTCATTTTAGAACGTATAGGCTGAAACGTTTGTTTTTATCACTCCCGGCTATGTGTTCATATCTTTCAGTGGGTACTTTGCGAACTGTACTGAAAGTAATCGGGCTCTGATCATTTTCTGTCCTTTCGCTTGTATTTCAGGGTTTTACTGGGCTCAAATGACGAATGATAGGTTTTCAATAATATGATGGTTCCTCATTTTTTATTTTTTTTGCTGTTGCTAAAAAAAAGGTTGTGTAAAAGAGAAGCTTTTGTGACCGTGTTTCCGTAGGTTCTTGCCGGGTTAGTGAGTACACCGCGAAAAGTTTTAAGCTTACTTTACGGTACATTTTAGCGGTTGTATCACGAAGAAAATAAATTTACCTTAAAAAATGCCAAAAAAGATACAGCCCAAGCAAACCAGAATAGTTGTCGCGACAATACCACTTGTTTCGGCGACAACTCTGATTGTTGCGGTAACAACATGTTGTAACGATTGAAATTAACATTACAACAAATCCGGTTTTCCTGAGGATATTTTACGTACTTATTTTTTGAGGCAGCAATGTCGTTTTCTGTGCGTTGCTCTATTTTGCGTTCTGCGTGGCTGTATGTCGTTGATCGTTATTAGTTAATAAAGAAAGATCAAACCCGGGTGAAATCTGACAGGTCAAAAATGCTCCCTATAACTCTTCTATTGAAGAGTGATTTTAGTATGTACCGCTACTTCACTTCCATATTATGATGAGATATAGAGTCACGTTGAACGCGGTGTGGACGTGAACACGATCTTTTAACACATTTCACCAGAATGCAGAAAGTAGCTTGTTAGACTTTGCACCCCGGTGAGCACCTAATAGCCCTTTTATATTGTATCATTTCAATTCCTCGAGTCCCGTAGATTTATGAAGCATCAGACGTGTGGTAAAAAAACATGCGAGATTGTTTGATGTAAACCATGATCATGTAAAGTACACGTAATTGCAGACTTAAGGTAGCGGGAAACCTAATGTTTAAATATCAGAAAATCGACCAGCGTATTCGAAAACGTTATTGCGTAATGGTGGATATATAGCTTAAAGTGATTGCAATAATTTTAACTTTGCTGTAATAGCTTTCAAGTTCAACGCGTCATACATAAGTTTTTTTAGTTTCGATCCCCTCACGATTTCTTAAGAAATAAACTCTACGATCCCTGCATCTAAATCATCCTACCATTTGAGCTCACCAGGAATACGAATGGAGAATAACGAATCGAATTTTGCTAACGCGATATAGACGGGCCCGACCTTTCCTAATAGCAACACGTTTACCCCTAAATTTAAAATGCTTATGGTCACAATTATCAAATCAATCCTGTAATGAAGCGTAAAAAATAATAGCCATCGCCCCCTGCATCCTTGTTTTGCGTTTCGGTCAGTTTTAATTTACTTTCCAGACCGATATTTGAAATAGATTACACGCTGTTATTTTTATTCCGTCGATCTGTAGTCCGTTTATGCCGGACGATTGACAAAGGCAATCAACCAATCAGCTCTTGGATCAATCCGACAGGCACTAGCGAGTCGCCAGCGACTGGACCGGTTAGGGGTCCACTGTTGATCTTTGGCAGGGACGCTCTTGGATCCGGGTGCCATCCCTTCCTGGACCAAGAGCCCAACCTGCGCTTCCAAATCCAAACAGGATGAACTGCTCGCTGTGGCGAGGGGAGGAAATTTACGTGCTGGAGGGGGAAACTGCATTTGCGACAAGATCGGACTTCCCATAAGGTACAGCCGAAAGGTGCTGGCATAATCAGGGCTGCTGCGGAAATTCGACGTGTAAATCAAAATCATCTTGTAAAATTATAAGACATCTTACCGAATCGCTTCCTCTCATAATTTCTTTTACATAAATCTCTCGAAAAATGAAAAAGAAAAATGGTCTTACAAGGAAAATCCAGACTAAAAGCAAGGGACAAGACAGTCCTAATTGGAATCCAAAAAAATTAAAAATTGCTGCAGTCTTTGTACCTGTGCCGAGGAAGTTTTTGTCGTCAACCCTAAGCTGATAAGTTGAACTTACGTCATGTTACTTTGTAAGACTTATTGTAATATCTTAATCATTTTGTGTATCAAAGTCTCACTCGCACACTAAGGGAGAGTTTCGAATCATTCGGAGATGACACCTGCGCTTAGCACACATAACCTTTGCGAGAAATTTATTAGTTTTTTTAAGATTGGTATACCACTTCAAAACTCTTTGATTTATCGTTGCAAATTCGTTTACTTCAATTTTTAGCTGACGGTAATCCAGCTGAATGCTAACGTAAGATTTTTCAGTACTGGCGTTGATATAGGACTTTTTTAGTGCTTACATCTCAAGTTGAAAGCAAAACTTATTTCATCATAACCTGAATGTCTGACTGGTCTTTGAATTACGTACTTGAATAGTCATCGAACTCGGATCGATGAGTACGAATGCTTATTAGAAAAACAGCCACTTTTAATTTCCTTCTTTATCATCGAAACAAATTGTTATAAATTCGACAATATCCTTTGAGTTGATGATATTCTTGCAACGCAAAGACCACTCGCCTTAGTCTGCAGGTTGATCGATTTGTATGAGTAGGCTGTAGTAGCAGCTGCAGACGTGCCGCGGAATCGAGATGCAACTGTCATCGGGACACAAACTTCGGCCCCCGACTTATGTCCGACACACCGTTCGGAATTCCCAACACATGGATGTCAGCCCTTGTCATCGATGCACGTGCGAGAACCCCCTAATTCGATTTTTTTCCTGGCAGAAAATGAAAACGGAGATGTGCAGGAATGCATTGGCACCAGACCGAAATTATAGATTTCAGGTGAAGAGGATACCCATCGACGGGTTTACAAGATATTAAATCGAATGAAAGTCAGTCCTAACAAATATCCGAGGGTCTAGTGACTCATGGCCAACACTTTAATTCAGATTCTTTCTATAGGAGGTAGGTTAGGGTAAGGAAAGATTACTTTATGGCATAACATTACAAATGTTTAGTTGTCTCCCCGTTGTTGTGATTTAAATACTACATTATAAATCCCTTATAGCTTTTGTTTGATAAGAACGGTGTTCAAGAGTAACAAAAAAAGTATGTATCACATACCCCCCCAAAAAAATACCTTGCGAGTGATAGATAAATTTATGTATAATCATGGTTTATGTTTTGCCAATGTAACAGTCAATGTTTTGTTTAAACATTTTTTTTCGTCATTTAGGTTTGTGTTTTTCTGGAATATCTAGGTTATGGTGAGTGACTAAAACATCGCAATATCATAAATTACTGTCTTGAGGGGTTTTTCTGAACGTAAAAGGTCGGCCAATGTGAAATAACACCGCAGAATAGTTTCATAATCTCTGTTATAACAAAATCGCAGAGAGGGGATATTCAAGCATAGTGTTTATCACGTAACTTAAAGGTAAACACAATTTAAAACGTAAAGACGAAGGCAACTTTTAGATACGAATCATACGGTCAGCCACCACGTTTTTTTTTGTTTTTTTTTATTTTTAACCGCATTAGTAGAATGCTTTTTGCTAACTTGTAGCAAACAAGCAGATGGTATAGAGGTGATTACATTACATTTTACTGTATTCTACATTGTTGTGCGCCGCACACGCACCTTTATCATTCGACTTCGTTTAAAAGACAGAAACTGCACAGAAATCTTTTGAAACGTGGCGTATAATACATATATCTTTCCCAATGTGGACAATCCCAATCCATCTGGATTCTTGGACGACAGAAGTTTCCGTAACAAAGGATTTTTTTTTAAATGCTCTCACGAAACATTACTGTAATTTATGGCTGTGCTTATATAGAGTCCTTTCCACAATACTAACAAGAATATTAGATTGCGATGACTTTCGACGTGGCAACAGAAGTGCTTATTCGAATGATATTTACCGCTTGCTTTTACGTAAAAAAATAAATAAAAATACTTACACTTTTTTAAAGTCTTACTATGCAAGCGAAACAATGACGAGAATGCCTACACCATAGCAAAGCAAGAAAAAATGCTCCTATTCTGTGGGGAAAAAAGAATTATGTGGAGGTATGTAACTAAAATAATAACGAATAAGAGTAGCAACGAGGAAGACTTAAAATGTACAATGTTCGTCTAGCATGCTACGTATTTAAAACATGAGGAGATATTTTCTTTTTTAAATAGCGCTCTCTCGTGCGGTTTTAACTTTTTTGCTCATTTTGCGAAAATGTGGTTGGAGTCGGACGAAAAATAGAATATCAAAGGAACCAGAAAGTGAACGTTTTCCTCTTTGGTTCCCACACAGCGCTTTTAGCAAACTTCTCCATGCCTAGTTTCTCATCAAAAAATTCGGAGATCATAATTAAGGAACGAATATTTTCCAATATTGGGAGGGGTGGTTTGCGCCTCTTGAATATCCAAGTAATTAATAATTACGCGTTCGGCTTTGAAAAAAGACGAGATGAGCTCGTTGCTTCACATGAGTGGTATCACGTTAAAACACATATTTTGCCATCGGTTTATATTTCAATATTTGAATAATTCTCTCAGGTAAATATTTTTAGTTTCAACAGAAATTCGTAAAAGTTTGATTTCCTACAAGATGTAAGTAAAAACTATCTCTATGAAAAAAAAAGATAAAAACTCTTTAATTATGTGTTAGTCTCCTTTACCCCTGTTTGTCTTAAGGCTTGACGCAGAAACATCCTCTTCATCTTGTTCTGAGAATCCTCTTTCAGAAGACGTTCAAAAATAAAACCGATGTATCTTTGTTTTAACAACCATAAAAGCGTGTTTCGAGTCAATCAAAAATCTCGTCTGCTCCTCTAATCAAGCTCTGACTGAACCTCTGAATACCTCAAAAACATCAGACAAGGGTTTTGGTTAACAATATTTAAAAGAAGAAAAATGTAATGATGAATCATATACCATAGATGTACCTCTATTACCGATTTCAGCATTGCCAATTTTAACGCCACTTTTAAATAAAAGATACTGGTGAATTGGCATTGAAAAAAAAAAACAAAATTATGAGACAGGAAAACAAAACATTTAGCCCCATTTCATATTAAATCAGAAATGATGCATACATTGTTTATGTTTTTCGACGTTAAAAACTGTTCCTCTCTGAAATAAAAAAGATTTGTAGGGATTCTAATGTATTTCAAGGCTCTCTAGCGGTTTCAATAAGTCTCTGCGGTCTGATCAGTTATTTTGAAAAACACTTTTGGAAAATGTAGTATTAACAGAGAATATCAAATGGTAGCCCTGTAACATCCCTCAAATGAAATGGTTTGTAGAGTACCTAATTTGGATGTTTTGGAGATTTTGCTACTTTCTTCCCATTAAAAATTTTAGGAGACGACAATTGTTGATGCTTCTGTTTTTACCTCGATTCTATTGACTGTAGGTTCCTAATGTTCATGTTTGGGCGTTACCCCGACTGTATAAACCTTGAGAAAAATTCTGCTGCTGTGCCCTTTGATAAACGTATGATGAAGGAAGTGCATTTCCTTTTGTGAAAGAGCTATATTGGCGAAAGGTCATCTTTTCAATGGTTGAACGTTTTTGTTTTCATGCGCCACAAAATGGATATGTTAGACTTCACTATTAATATCTTCATTCCAAAGATTTGCAACATCTTTTATATTTGTTGTCTAATGATTGATAAGCTAAGCGCAGTTTAGTTGATTTATAACGTAACTTTCCAATCGTAAAATCATAGATTTTGGATTTTTACGATATGTATTGCATGAACATTTCGATTGAAATATAATGAAACCTGTTACATGTATTTTGTGTTTTTTGTATTTATTATTATTATTAATTTTAATAAATAACCTTAGGGGATGAAATGAATTTTGCGCTGATTTTAACAAACTTTGTGTTCCCAAAATATTTCAACGTCAAATATCAACTTTTATTATATCATGGCAAGCAAGGAACCTATCAATAAAGTAGCTTCAGAACCATAGACTTGAGCGATCCTTTTTTTATATCCCTTAAGCAAATGCAATTTCAGCTTTGCGTAGGCCTATAGATCTTGCAGACTCGATTATGTACGGATGTCATACTATCCAAAGATAATGTCTCGAAAATCCTGATAAAGATTTCATTCATTTAAGATGTTCAGTTCTATGACTTAGTGTAAAAATAACCTTGATTCAGTGTCATCTTCGATATGAGCTAATAGTAATTTTATCTCTGAAGGCGTGAAGAATTTATTAATTCAATCAGAAACAAGGTGCGCTTTCATATGAATGTTGAAGCAACGTTTGCACATTGATGTTTTTCTTGATATGACGTCTGTATAAATTGTAACATGAAATTTACATTTGAACTGCTGAATTTGTTTCAAAAAGTACTTCAGATGCCGTGTGTGTTTTTGAACGCCAAGTATTCTCCATGTCTTCGGAAAAGATGTACCACTCTTTAGAAATGCAAAGCTGCTAACGGCTAAAGTTGTTTGGCACGTGCAGGATGTCGTACATTTTACTAAAAACAAGTTTTTCAAATGCTGAGTGTTAAAGTAATAAGATGATTTCCATTTTCTTGACAGTTTCCGCTTTTGAATGTAAAAAGCCGGTTTCTCACTTGGGTTGTCGTTCATGTTTCCCGTTAAAAATTCACGTGTGGAGGATGCGGATACTTGTTTGCCCATTATATCGATATCTTGCGATATCCACGCTTTTCTACTACCATAAGAAGTTTCCTTACCGTTGCATGATTGATGTGATATATTCGTGAGGTTTGATGGCATCAAGGCTGACAGCACTTGTTCAGAGGAAACATTGTTTTGATGCCTAAAAATGCTCGTTACAAAAAATCTCTTTTGCAAGCTTTTTGCCGTGGCGATTTTAGGTGAAAGCATCTTATATTTCTAAGACCAGTTTTCATGTAGGTCCCATACACAATGATATGTAGTTCTAAAGCATTGTACTGTGAATATCATCTTTCTGGAAATTTGTCTTTGCAGAGCCCTCATAATGCTGTCATCTCATAAAATAAGTCAAAATGCTGCCTTGAGTTCTATCGGACTTCAAGGTAGACCCGTAGTACCTGACTTTCTAGGCTGATTTCTATGTGGAACAAATAAAGGCATATTGTTCCAATCGTTGCAAACTTTAATAGTTGTTAATTTTACTTATCGTCACACTCAATAAGTGCAGAAAATGACTTCGTTGCCCCAACAAAGTTTTGTTCATACATACGTTTAGAAGATTAGGCTACTTGTGACAATTGCATTTCGTTACTACAACAATAACAGCTGTCACACCAACAAACTAAATTGTCCCCTCAAGAATTGTATTTTGCTGAGGCTGTATTAACAAAATTTTTGCTTAGTCAACCAAGTCACTTTCTGCGAGTGTAAATGACAAGATTTATTACAAGTATCGATATGTCCTGCTCAAAATTTTCTAGAGGTTAACATTCTTTATGTTAATTCAACAAGAAATTATCGGATATTTATGTTGGGTGCAGACGTCATTCATTGGATCCGCATGTTTTCTAGTGAGTTAATTTTCGTGTTTATAGGAATTAGGTAATTTTTCTGTCGCAATTAACATAGGAAGAGATACTTGGGCCAAAGAAAGATTCATTTGTGATTTGGTTCCTATAATTAGGAGACATCAGCTTTGGCCGGTAGTTGGCGCCATGTGGAAAGAGCGCGTGATTTCTTCTTTTTCTTTTTCTCCCCCAAACCCTCTGAGACTGGAGTGGGGGCGGGTTAACGAAAAGAGAACGCGATAAAAGTGTGCAAGAGGAATTGCGAAAAAAAGGGGGCGTCCTGCCTAGTGCTGCCACAGCGGCCAAACGATGAAGCTTTGAACTTCTATTAATAAATGGCTACCTTTTACTTTGTCTATACAATTCGTTCATTGGCAATACTCCATATGGTACTTTATTCGCCCGAATCATTCATCGAAACTGAACTTTTAAAAACCAGACATTCTATGAAAAACTACCTAAACTCTAACCCTAATTTTAAACTTCAACTACTCAAATAACTTCAGTTTTGCATCATTCTGCAACTTATGTTTAAGGAGGCCGCAATGAATTTGCAAATAGTTGTGTCTACTTGATTATTGTTTACAAAAAAAAGTATTTGATTAACGCTAAATCTAAAGACGAATACAAAGTTGCCAAAAGATTTAGGTTAATTAAGGTACTGTAGTTCTGCTGCCTCAGTGCTGAACCGTGAATATTTATAAGCCAGCATTTTAAAGAATGTAAACTTCTTTTGCCATCCCAAGCGTTAAAAAGTTCTTTGTAACTGTAAACAACGTGCGTCTTCGTTGAAATCATGACTAAATGAAAGAAAGTTCTGGAATAGTTTTCGGTTTCACGTAAATATCTCCAATAATCACATTTTTCTAAAAGGGGTTGAATTTTTTAGGTCTACTGTATCTTCGTGAGAAAATCCTAACTTTTCTGACCAAAAGATTTTTCCAATTACTAAGTCAAAAGGCCAGAAACTTTTGATGACATTTTTTGAATTCTATCACTAATATTTATGATTGGCTTGATGTCCAATTAAAGGGAAAAGTAGTTTAGGCCGTGTAATACTTGTTTATACTATCATTAAATAACACATTTTATGAGATAAACTTCATTAAAATATTTTGTGAAATCTGTTGTCGTCTCTTTTACTTTTGTTAAGGAGCACGTTCCAATCGTAATATTCGTTTTTTTTTTTTCGAAATTCCATACCTAGTCTTATATAGTTTATAATAATGTGACCTAGCAGTATCTAGCCGAACCAGCTCTAATAATCATCAGTAGTAATATTCCTACTTGAGTATAATGTAGTGGGATCACATTCAACGGAAATGATCTCAAGGACTCACTGCAAAAACAAATGCTTAATTCAAGTATGGTTTCTGGTCTTATTTTAAGTTGCAACATTTTTAAGTTGAGAAAATCTTGGTTTAAGTACAGGATATAATGCTTAAATCAAGAGAGGCATATGACTGAGTTTCAGCGGTAAATCGAACAGAAAACTTAAATCAAGTATCAAAGCGACTTAATTTAAGTCCATATTTTGACTTACAGTAAGTTCGATAAAGTTCTTACCTAAAAAGCAAAAGAATATTATTTTAGGCCATTTTAAGCTATTTATAACGTTAATAATACGTCCACAAGACACTTATTGATTGCAGTGTTTGGCTTCACTGCAATTTTGGATAGATTTGAGAGTTTATTACGTATGATGTCACTGAGATTC
>Ga0058701_10002442_pt1 | contig 14093 bp, 9 predicted proteins | sample AgamicOrMae_FD_97039 | JGI IMG/M metagenome (GOLD analysis project Ga0058701, IMG submission 97039) | Agave microbial communities from Guanajuato, Mexico - Or.Ma.e | ecosystem: Host-associated > Plants > Phyllosphere > Phylloplane/Leaf | place: Guanajuato, Mexico | collected 2012-06-04 | reverse complement strand
TTTATCAAAGTGACTATTCACACGCTGCCCCATCTAAAATGTATTAGGTTGGTTTCCGCGCGTTCAAGTCACCTCCCGTTTAGAATGCAATTGGTTACTTTCCGTGCGTTCAAGTCTCCCTTGTATTAACAATGGCGTGCGAATATAGTTGACCAAAATATTATTTATGACTAATCATGGAGACTCCATGGACTAATAATTAAAAATCCATGTACTGGTACTGCATTTACCCTAAAAATTATTACTTATAACGGTTATCTAAAATTAAAAGCAAGAATCTCTTATTTCCTCAAACAAAAAAGAAATAGCTTGAAAAAGTCGATTTTCCCAGAAATTAAAGCGGTGACATAACAGTTAAGGAGTAATTCAGGAAGAAATAAGTCCGATAAACATGGTCTTGCATTACCTAGGTCAATATCTTTAGTAACCTAACATGGGATATAGCGTGTTTCGGCCCAGTTCCTGAAACTAAGTGGGACTTTTTACAACAAATGAAATACATCTTTATTCGCACAACAAAATTGAAACAACAATACACAATTAGTATCAAACAGCACGATCTAACATACCATTATGGTCTGTATGTACAATATTTTCCTCCATACTTAACACTCTTTCCATTCATTTCATTCTCGAGCCGAACTGGCGGGCTTTCTCGATGGAACCGTAGGCACTTTAAAAGTTCGTTCTATCGATAAAACTATTTACCTTCTCACTACTTAAATCGCTTTCAACTCGTCAACAAGTTCATTTATCACACCAAGAGTATTGATGCTCCAATCATACCAACATAACACAGTCGTTTAAAAAAAATAGTACCGGTAATTACACGTTACTTTATTGTACGGATCGTCAGGTATGGTTATAAAAATACAACCATAGGTAATTGTAGAGACAATTATTTAAAACTATTTGATGTCAATAACTCGGAGAAAATTTCGTTACCGAAACTAAATAAAACGATATAGAAATTATAAGAAAAGAAATTGCAAAAAGACGCAAAAAAACAGACGTATACAAATATTTAGGCGTTTTAGTAAATTGGCAGTGTTTAAAAATACTGTTGAGATGACAGTTTAGGGAAGAGTGGTGAAATTCCATAGGAAGATAGACGGTAAAAGGATTGTTGACTAATGGAGATCAGGTTATTCAGTCATCAATGTTATATGTAGACTAACAAGTTGAGGCAGACGCTTTTGAAATTGTTCTTTTCTTTGGCACACTTTAACGCGAACGATTCGTAATCCGCCTTACAAAAAACACGTGGCGCCATATAGCGACAGTCGGGAAAACTACTCGATAAAGGGTTGATGAAATAAGCTATTATAACGAGAATCTAGCTCGACTTTAAACGTGGTAAACAAAAATCTACTGGACAAGTTCCACCAGCTAACGGACATCTCAACCCCTCATGTCATTTAAGGTCACCAATTGAACTAAGTGTGCATAGGTACGTTGAAACCTTAACTGAATAAGACCGCGCTGATTGTTGAACTGGGATAAAAACAAAGCGAAATGGCTATTCGCCCGCCTGCCCCATATAACATGTATTAGGTTGGGTTCCGTATGTTCAAGTCACCTCCCATTTTAAATGCATTACGTGCGTTCAAGTCTCCATGTATTTGCGTCGACGGGCGAGTAGCCACGACCAAAACAAAAACAGATGCTATAGATCACGTCCAGTAGTTTTACTTCATTGGCTGAACTATCAGGTAAGAACTGTAACTTATTTTTGATCATCTTGGGACGATGGAATGTATCTCATACTGCTTCCTTTTCTCCGAACGAGGAAAAAAGATTTCTTAGAAAGAAATAAAAAAAAAAAAATGCGCGGTCATAGTCCGTATTTTTCAAGAGCGATGACATCTGCCGACTACAATTCGATATTGCGATAGATATCATGATTGTTATAAACCCAAAACTGATATTAAATGCGTTGAATAACAGGATGCGCTCAGTTTTATCCCACAAAATACTTGCGATTCACCCGAAAAAAATGCGAAAATACTACTCGCTTAAAATTTTTATCGACGAACAAGATATTACTCCTTGATAAATCAGAGAAAAAAATCCGAGGGTTCCCGGTGTTAATTCGAAATTGGGCAAATGCGTATACCCAATATAAAAGTTACGGTATACTTCCCGCTGGAATTCACAGGAAGCGTTTCTCCGAAAGCGCGGCTAGCAAAGCTTAACACGCCGACAGTCCTGTCATATTCCTTTAACTGACTCACTCGAAATCAACTTGAAAAAAATCTTGAGCTTACAATAAAGTTGGTCTTTTTAACGCACAATAGCGTTCACTAAGTCCTTCCCACCGCAGTCTTAAGCTAGGCCTCATGGGCTCAATAAATAATGAAATGCTCGTGCAAATTTCCGATCTAAAGAACTCTTAAGCATGGACGTCGGAGGAGTTTTCTGCCAGATTAAACATACTGTCATTCGACTAGTGAGCAGTAGTGAGCACGCCTTTCGGATTGAGCAGGTAACCAATCAATCAGAACTACATAAATCAGGGCCCGAAACGGGTCTCGGTCAATACACTAAAAAGAACTCATTCAAAGAGTTACCTGACGTAGGGAACAATCACCATAACATTTTTCGAGGCGATACTCCGTATAGTCCATTATCGACAAGAGTTTATAAGTTACTGTTTTGAACGGTATGAAATTATCTGTGGGCCGCCAGATCGGATTTTATAAGGGGTCCTACTTAAAGTATGTCACTTTGGAGGGGAAATCAGCGTGAAGGGCTTTTTCCCTATTCTGTGTTTTCATCATCTACCCTCTCTTTCCCGCAAACTCAGTTCTCTCGCTTTTTGTAATCCGGGGCATCCCCATCCAATGAGAACACTCCGGGTTACAAATGGCGTACATGAAAAATAGGAGTTTGGGGGAGAGAGAGAGGGGAGATCGTGCAAACCCGGAGGGAGATGACGTACTTTAAGGGCAACCCCTTTCCACTTAAAAATACTGGATGAGACCACGCCAGTGAACAATTCCCATGGCATTAACTTGTTAGAAACGAGAAAAATTCGTTTCGATACGTAGAAACAAAGAATATTCGTACCGTACACATTTGCGGACAAGTCAGCTTAAAGTCGATCAGTCGAAAGTTTATCACTATTTCATCATATGTGCATTATATCGCCCTCGATGTTGGGGTGGAGAGTTCCAGTTATGCCTAGCCATTTGATGATGATGGTGATGATGAAGTTGACTGAGATGATGAGGCATGTGATGGGGGTGGGCGTGGTAGCCGTGGTCGTCCAGCTGATTGGACGACTCCGTCCGGCTCGAGGTCCCGGGCTCGGTGTCCGATTCGGACGCATCGCTGTCGTAGTTGTCCGGCTGCGCCGCGGCTCTCCCTCGCGAGTGACTCTTTCTGCTCGGTCGGCTATACTCGCTTTGTTTCGAAGACTGGAAAAGAGAGAACGCGAATCTTTTGGCGGGAAAGTTGTATCGGAGGAGGGAAGAACTGTGCTGGTCGGCATTGTGACTGATGAGAGTTTGAATGATGGAGGTGTTGAAAGAAAAGCGATGAAATGGGACCGAACACAAGTGAAACGATAAATCGGAACGATAAAAACGAAAACAGCAAAAAGGAACGCAAAATAAACGATACGGCGAGTCGAAGCAGGAACAATGTTGGGAAACGAAGAGGTAAAACAGGAAAAAAACTAGAACGAAACGATCAGCCGGAACAGGACCAACAGAGAAAAAAAAAATAAGCCAAAAAAGAGACTAAAATAAATCAAAATGGAGGGCCAAAACGGAAAAATAAATACGACGATGAACCAAAACCAAAACACACATGAAAATAGAACAAGACGAACCAAAGAAGCAAACGAAAAAAACGAGCCATAACAGAAACGAAAGACGAAATGAAAAAAAAACAACAAAAAAACAACAACAAAAAACAAACAAACAAAAACAACAAAAATCGATCTAAAATCGAAGGCCAACAGGACGCAACACAACCAAATACAATATAACGGAGGGTAAAAATATGAAAAGAAGCCTTCTTAAAGAGGAAATTGACTTTTTAAAACAAGGAAATGTTTTCAGTGGGTCTGCCATTGAAATACTTGGCAGAGCTTCAGCATGAAGCCCATTTTTCGTCGTACGCGGAGATTGTGCGCCAGAGCGGTATGTGGGTGTCAAGCATTAAACGCAAGCCAATCTAACGTTCACGGAACAAATCTTTCAAGAAACGGGAAAAACAATCGTTAACAGGGAAAATGCCATCACCATTGATATTGAAAAAAAACAAAAAAAAAATGGCGAAGTTTGGCTTACTCTTCTGCTAGGTGACGGTTCACTTTCCAGAAGTTTCCCGCTCCCCCGATATGTAAAAGTCTGGAGTTTCGTGGCTTCCGGTCCAACCGGAACGTGGAACGTGGCGTATGGACGAATATCCTCCGCGTATTCTGTAAACAAAATGATTATTAACCTCAAATTTACTTCATCTTATACAAATCGGTTTATTTAAAAGTAATTTTAAAGGTTGCAATTCCTCTTTTATTCCACCTCCCGAGGCTAACAGCTAAACAACTTAAAAATTCATTAGTTCTAAAATGCCACTTGGCAAAATTTCGACCCCAAAACTTTTACTATTTTTGAAAAAATAAAATTTTTGAAGCCTTCCGTTGTAATAAAGCGGCTAAGGAGCCGCGGCTGGGCGAGTATTTTTCGACACGATCGAACGCACGCCGCACATTAAGTACAACATGCGAAAAAGGCTCCTTTTGGACCCCGTTCCCTCCTTTCAATACCGTAAAGTGGGGGAATTCGGAACTGGCGGGGCGAGTTGGGACAAAGTCTAGAGACCCTGAAAATAGAGGCTCACCTGATGAGCAGACTTTTTGATTTTCGGAAGCAAACTTTGATTTCGGAGAAGCATCGAAAACTCCCGCTGCACCGAAAACTCACCCGTGTAGTCGAATCTCTTTTTTCAAGGGTCTAAACTTTGTTCCAACTCGCCCCGCCAGTCCCGACTCGCCCCACTTTACAGCATGACCGGTTACGCTTCTATCGACCCCCCCACACACCCAAGAGCGTAACATAATGAAACCTCTCCCTCCCTGATGTCCTACGCAATCCTGACAATTTAAAATTACCTTGGACTAAGAATCAAAAAGCTGAGTTGTCAAAAAAGGAGTCTTTTGAACGAACTATTCGTTTTGGACTTGCTTTAAGACTTGCGGGTAGCTATAAACGCCAAATTTTAAATCAGCCAACGCCACTACCACAAATGTTTCCAACCGCCAAATTACGAATCCGCCAACCCCGCTTCCAACCTAAGCTAACCTAATCTATCCTTTGACTTTGGCGGTTATGATAATTGGCACTTGTGGATACTGGCGGGTACGGCGTTGGCGGTGCTGAAATTAGGCGTTTGTGGGTACAGTCCGGACTTGCCTGGAATTCGATGAAGAGAATTGGGCGAGTGGAGGGCGCTGTGCGGCGACGGCGGCGGCGGCGGGCTCGGCGTTCTCGGGAGCTTCCGCACGGTCGCGTAGTACTGCTCGCGCCGCGCCATGTTCTGCTTGTTCTCCTGGGTGGGAGTCTGCATGCCAAGGCCGCGATCTGCCGGAGACGGAACAGGGCTGCCATCAGACGACGTCCACCCTACGCAGGCGTGCCAACTTACTCAATTCGTGAAAAACATTAACCTACGGCAAACAATTCTTTTCGATACATTAGAAACTCCTGAAACTACTTCGGAATAAGCGTGGTCTGTGCACTAGCGATTATACGGTAAAGTCATTCATCTCAAGTCATCGATGTAGATTAGATAGTGAATTAAAAGTAAAGTATTATAGAAAAGTCAATGATTTTGTCTATGGTTCTCACAAATGATGACAATGGATTTTGACTGTGACAAACTGACGCCGTTAAGGTTTTCCTCCTTGCATACTTCAAATTAGCTCTGTTGAGCTCAGATGATTAACAGTAAAACCTCAAGCATTTTCAAGGATGTTTGCGCAAAAAGTGCGACCTTGGTTTTTTGATCATTCGATATTGCATTAAAGGATTTGGAGAGGGTGATAATTTAACAAAATAATCCGTGTTCCGCCTTGATATTGCGTGGGAAAATTCCCTCTTGGGTGAAGTTGGCTGTTCCGGAAGGCATTGCTTGAAGATGATGGGTTTTACCTCTTTACTGTCAAATGGACGCTTTCAAAAACCGTGTTTATTTTTTAAAAAAGGAAGAAATTTTGCTCTTAAAACAAGAAAATACCTGTTTCAAATGGCAAAGATCTCGTACTTAAGGCATCGGTTGTAGAAAGGCTAAAATGCTGATTCAGTCAGTCTGTTTTACGTGCGTTTCAGGCTGATAATAAGATCCACAAATATTGTTTAACTGTTTCAAACTATGAATTTCGTATTCAAACCACGACTAGCCCTTCAATGACATTCCTCATTACTTACGTCTTCGTAGGCAGAAAAGTGTTACGACAAAGGCAACGACTAGGACGGCGGCAGCCAATGACGTCATGACTGCCAACCTCAAATCAGGAGACGTCGGGGTACGAGACGACGGCGTGGCAGTCTGGGAGGGACTCACTGTTCCTACAAAAAGAAAAAAAATCGCGTTATGATATCTATAAATTAGAATTAAGAGGCCCAAAATATTGGCAGTTACCTCCGAGCGAGCTCAAAGTTGAGACAGAATATTCTGCGGTTGTAGACCCTGCTGCGTTGTGCGCTGTGATACGAATACGATATGTTGTGGACGGAGAGAGACCGGCTAGAAGGTAAGGCGAACTGGGATCGGCGTTATTCGATGCTGCCAACATAAAAGTGAAATGTAGGATACAAGATCTTGTTTAACACAAACTCTCAGCGTCTGGTGTTTGTCTGAAGCTGGATTAAGCTAGGTTGCGTCACCCAGACAGCAAATAGACGTCTATACCAAACGATCTACGTAGATGGACTGTAAGTGGCCGCAAATCTGATGTCTATTAGACGTCTACAGACGTCCATTAGACGTCTGTTAGACGTCTAGTCCATAGACGTATTAGAGACGAATGCTACCAGTCGTAGACGTAGATCTCTAATAGATGTCTAATAGAGTCTGATAGACGTCTAATAGACATCAGATTTGCGACCACTTAGCCCGTCTACAGATCGTCGTCAAGTATAGACGTCTTTTTGCTGTCTAGGTAGGCTATGTGTACCTCAGTCAAAACATGGTAACGCTTATCAGTTGTTGAGGCCAGTTACTTCCAAAGTTAGCCTCACCAGGATTGGCGACTGTAAGTTACCGGTACGTTATCACAGTCCCTCAGTAGCGAGTCAATTCGACGCCGATACGTCGAAGCCGAAATGCAGGTCAATGACGAAATTAAGTCGAAATTTTTGAATTTTCGACCAACAGTTTACTTACGTCAAACTGTGTTGAGTATTTTCCCGTGAGAACTGTCTTTTTTTTACAGTAAAAGGCAAATGAATGTCGTCGATTTCGACCAAGATTTCGATTTATTTAGACCTCCGCTTCGACGTCGAATTGACGTCGATTCGACCAACCACTTCTCACTGGGGAATCAAAGCGCTTCTGTTCTTTTGTGGACACAAGTTCTCTCGATAAACGCTGCTTGAACAAACACCCATCTGGACATGTCCTCCTTTGGCCCATATGGATATATCCATATAAGTACATCATGGCTTTAATGGATATTCATTCATAGCCATGAATGTATCTATGTTTAAAGGTCCATAGAACAAACGGATATCCATAAAGATATCCACATGAATATTCATGTGGGTGTCCATGTCCATGTCCCTAGAACATGGCTTTGGACTATCATACCTAGCAACCAGCGCTGCTCGCCGGTTCCTTGGGAGAACTCCACGACGAAGTAAAGGAGTGGACAGCCGCCGTCTGGCCATGAGTCCAGCAGGAGCTCGACGGACGTCCTGTTGGGTCTGATGACGGCCTGCGCGGGCGCTATCTGCGGGACTCCGCCCCGGGTCCTCGCCGTCAGCGTCGTGGACGCGGGCCCCGAGCCCACTCGGTTCCACGCCGTGGCGTACACCTGGTGCGCAGTCCCGCAACGAAGACCAGACAAGGCGTGGGTTGACAAAGAACCTGAAACAATCACCAAAACGTCGGGATAAATATTGGCAACCTCGACCTAAACTATCTCACAGAAAAGGAAGACTTCGTTAATTTTCTTTACCTAAAGAAAAAAAAATGAAGTTTTCAATAATGTCTTAGTTGATTCGTGCCTTTAGAGAGGCATGAAATAATTTAAAATATAAACATCAGAAAGAAAACCCTCATCGTTTTGCAGTATATTGCTTTTGAAATTGACTTATTTTTTAAGGAAGGCCAAATTGAGGTCTTATTTTTTTCCTCTAGTACATAAAGCACGGAGAGATTTTTCTAAATTTTAAGTTAAAAACATGCCCTGGTCGAACCATCCGTAGTACGGATAATTGTACACCGACATCCGCATGGATATCCGTATGGATATCCATGCAAATGGTGGGTGTGGACATCCGTACGGATATCCTTGCTCTGCAATCATTACTTGTATATCCACACGGATATCCGTGTGGAATGTCCGTGTCGAATTATCCTTGCTACGGACAGTTCGACCAGGGTAGTATCTAACTTAAAAGTTAACATAAAATTTAACATAGTTTATAGGCAGTTGATAACATTAATTTTAAGATATATATTATGTAGGGAACCTTGCTCCATTGAGGTTATTCAAAGCTATTAATAAATAAACTTAAGAAAAATCAAAGAGAGAACCCCGTGAAATTTTGCAGAACATTCTTCTGAAATAGACTAAGTTTTGATTGAAGCTAATAAGTTGAGGTCGCTATTTTGCCTATAATATATAAATGTGGAGAGGGTTTTGTCATCGGGAAAATATATTGGTTAGGTCAAAAACAGCCCACTGGGTTGGAATGGGTTGAAGAAGTTTCCTGAACTCTTTTGTCAGCCCATCTTAAAAACGCGGTTCGGATGATTTTTTCTTGAAAGAAACCACGAGAGCTTACAATAAGCCCTATGAATCAGAGACGTTTCCAGACTGTTTACTTCCTTAAAGAAGCAAGAAAAGTTTTCTTTTCTTTCATAAAAACAGTTCTCTTTTGTTCTCTCCTCAGACAATCGCAGTTCTACCAACCGTTGAGGCGAATTTCATCCCACTCTCCGTGTTCTGCCTTGAAGTGTAACGCGAACCCCCGAACAGGGGTGCCACCATCGTCACCCAACTTCCACTGAAGTTGAAGAGTATGAGCAGTGCTACCAGTAGACAGTAAGAGCGGTGCTCCAGGGGGCACTGAAACATTCAAATAACCCAACATCAGTGCAAGCTGTATCAATTACCTCCACCTCAGGATACATCCGCATCCGGAAGTCATCCTAAAACCGGATATTGCGCTCACCGTGGACTAATAAATGATGGGATATCTCATCGCCCCCATAAGGGTTGCTGACAACGCAGCGGTAGCGGCCTTGATCGTTCCTCCTAACAGATGAAATTCGTATACTCCCATCGGAGGCCAGGACGACCCTGGATCCAGTGTCGCCGTCGACGACGGTGTTGCTCTCTGAGGCTTTCTCCAGTTGCAAGGCTTCGTCGTTGAAGAGCCAGCGCCTTGTGGGCGCAGGTTGGCCCACGGCTGAGCAACCGAGGCGGAGAGGCACTCGCCATAACACCACTTTCCGCCCTCCGAATGACGTTACCACGGCTGAAACTAAGAGTAAAAGATCTTTATAGCTGTTCTATTTTTTATAAAGTTCTCAGCTGACCTCTATGATACACGAAATATCTTTGTATTGCAGGAACGCGGTTAGGATGCTGCCGAAACGCATGTCCATGAACAAAACTGATTCGCCGCCCGAAAAATCTCCGAAAACTATTTAAAAAAACTGCCGAAAATACAATGAAATCGACGTTATAAAGGCAAAAATATTATGAGAGAGTTTCAAAGAGCTGGAATGCTGCTTACAAATTATATGAGCTTTGAATTCTCAAAAATTGAATTTTAAAACTACTTCAACGCACAAACTTTTTGAAATTCAACACTTGTCTGCATACATTTTCTAAAACTGGTTTTTAAAAGAACCGATTGTTATTTACACGAATTTTTTAGGATTGGATTTCAAAGCATGAATTTCTGGTTACAAGCAAGAATTTTCCAAAAAACCAAATTTCAAGACTTATTTGTACGAGCTTTTTAAAACTGTATTTTACATCTCTGTTTTTGCATGATTTTTGAAAATTTAATTTTAAAACTGTTTCTTTTCTAATGAAAGGTAAACAAATCGGCTGAGCAACAAGGTATTTAACATATATTGATTATATACAAAACATATCAGGTCAAATGCTCTACTAGTTTGTACATTAATATTAATGTCATCTAGCGCTGAAAAAAAGTGTTTATTGACCCGACTGCGCACTTTAAAATGTATTAGGTTATGTTCCGTTCCGTTTAAATGTATTAGGTTCCGTGCGTTCAAGTCACCGCCCATTTACAATGCATTAGATTGATTACGTGCGTTCAATCTCCCTATATTAATGCATGTCGGGTCAATAGCAAAACAAAAAAAAAATCTTACCATTACGATGCGACGTTAAGCTAACTGTTGAGCTCCGCTGCCCCTCCCCCACACTGGTGTGCGCTGTCACCCAGATTTCATAGCGATGATTCCGTCGGAGTCCAGGAAGGCGTTGACTCATCGCTCCCTCGTCCGTGTCCTCGATTCGAACCTTGGACTCCGCGGCGTCCTTTGTCGGCGTCACCGGGACCATGAACGTCTGCGAGTCCACGCCGCGGTTGTTGGAGTCCAGGATGCGGAGGTGCACGCTGTACTTGGTGAGCTTCCCGTTGGGGCGCGTCGGCGGAGTCCATGAGACGATGGCCTCGTCGACGGCCGTCAGCGCCGCTTTAACGCCGCCGGGCGCCCCGGGAACGTCCTCGAGGGTGCGGCAGTGGACGGGCGTCGACGCGTTGCCGTCGCCGACCCGCGTGAACGCCAGCACGGAAATGCTGTAATTGCGGTACTTCAGAAGGCCGTGAAGAGTGGATGATAGCGTTGGTTCAACTAGTTTCGTTTGTGGGACACCTGGTTCTGAAAACACGAAACATTTACCCTCACAATCAAGGAAGTCATCGTGGTCATTTTGAACTGCAAGAGTCGAATTCCCGACGTAGGCAATCCGCTTACACCGATGTACAGAGGGTTGCCTAATGTATCGACAGCGAGTCTTACCAAGGAAGGCCGATGTTTCCGAAATGGAGAACAAGTAGATGGCGACTGTGCGGATGAAAAATCGAAATGATTGAGATAGACTGCAGGCGATTTAGAACCGCGATAACAGTTACCCTCTCGATTTGTATTTATGGTAATATCGCCTAAAATTTAGCGTTTCAAAAATATGAATTCATCAAGATTACTTCGGCTCCAAACAGCCGCGAACTTGCTCCACTTTCATCACAATACATGATTTAAATGGCATGTATAAGTATTTTTTTAAAAGAAAGCGGAAGACATTTTTTTTAAAAGACAGAAATCGAAACGTCAGGGTACAATCATTTTCAACCAATTTTCCAGCGTTATTTGCAATGCACTGATCTCCTGCTTCTCCCGGCTACCATAAATAAAGATAGGTTAGGCTAGGTTAAGTTTGGCTCGGTTAAGTTGCGCTAGGTTCAGTTAGGATCGGAAGGTTAGCATTAAGTAGGGTGAAGCTGCAACCTCCTGCACTTGTTTTAAGTACGCTTGGAATAAGAATAACTTGAATTCAGATTATCCCGGAAAATGGTCAAATCGCACAAACCTAAATCATCATCCTGTCCATTAGGTTCTGGATGATAAATGATACGATATCCTTGGATATCCCCATGGACCAAAGAATCCGGTGGAGGCTGCCACTGGACTTGAATGGTTTCTGGCGATTTGGGAAGGCATGAAACTTCGCGCGGAGGCGCTTCGGGCACTGAAAAAAAAGAAAACTTTAGAACAAAGGAGCCTTTATTCCCGCTGGGTGTGAAAAAAAAAGTTCGACAGCGGCTGGGGATCTCTTGTCTAACAAAAATATTAACTCACCATCTTCCAAAGTTAGTGCGACAATTTCCTTTGAGAGTGGACCGGGTCCCCGGCTGTTGTAGGCTTGCACGACCACACCAAACTTACGAAATTTTGCGAGACCACTGAGGAGTACTTCCTGCCTACCCCCACTTCCCCTTCCACTTCCGCTTACAGGGCTGCCACCCTTCCAAGGCACTGTTGTGAAATTGTATTGAGGGCTTTCCTCAGAGTCCCTGCTAACAAAAGACAAGAAAATAATATTAAATCTCGGCTATAAAGAATTTTCAAGCTAATAGAAAGGGCTTTCTCGTCCGCAGACCGAAGATGTCCCTTAATCCGACATCCGGGGAATTCCTCTCTCTTATCCTGTTTTGTTTTATTTTGTCTCTTGATCGAAATAAAAAAATCTTTAAGGCCTTTCCCCCTTTACAATAAGGGGAGCTAGTTTGATATCAACGCTAGACTTAATTTTAAGGGTAATTAAAAGTCGTCTTAACATTGACCGGATTGTTACGGATATCAGAGAGACTTGCATTAAAATAAAACTTGATGCTCAGTGAGTTAGCTAAGCATTCACAATAACTATACGTACTGTCACTGTATTTCCTAAAAATAAAATTCACATTGTAACTTAAAGAACGCAATAATTATAGTATCGTGATACTAAATTTAGAATACAGTACCGGTATGATTTTTTTACCACCTTGGTTTTGTCTTACACTGAAATTCGATGAAAATTCTGTTTTTAGAATACCTCCCCTATATTCGATAAATAGGCTGTAACTTTTTCGATCGCCCAACCCTGCTGAAAGCAGACTATTTTTTTTTCTCGAAATCAGTAATTCTGTTTTAGAGCGAGTTTTACTTTTCCAGAAGGCACACGTTTTCCTTTGAAAAAAAAAATCACAAATCCCGGAGCAGATTTTCAGCGGAAAAGTGCGCAAGTTAAAGGATGAAAGGGTTGCAGACGATTTTTCGTTTCTGTGGATAACACGAAAAGCCACCAGAGTGGAACAAGAGGATAATATTCATACCATGCGTAAGACGAGACAAAAGTGAGGCGATTTTCGTAGAACCAGAATACCTCAAAAAACGATGAAATAAAATGGCCGAGAATTCGTCGCTAGAAAATAAAGGCAGAGCAAAACTGGAGCACGCAATAACTGCTCAAGTTTTGTCTTTCCTTACATAAATCACAATCACGCCATGATGCATGCTTCTATAACTTTGAAAAGATCTTGTAATAAGTATACTTGTAATCATGACAAATGTCTGGAGAGAGAAATGTTCACCGTAACCAGAAATTATATTGCTCGCACTGTCATTCATGGTAATAATTCTCTTTTATAACGTGCTGAGATCCCTCGCGCATCTCTTTGGCTGTTGGACTCTAGCGGATCTAGTATGGCGGGAAAAACGTTCTCACACATGGTCATTTAGAGTGAGGTTAGGTTAGGTTTTATTCATGTGTGCTGTTCGGATAGCAGTAGCGATATTTGCTATTTGAGTTTTACGTACTTTATAGTAAGGCGGCGACGAATCGATTTTGATTCAACCGCAGTGTTAGTGCTCTTTCAGGGAACTCCAGTCGGGGGGATAAAAACGGATTGGTGTCGCACGGGAATCGGATCGTAAAATCGATATCACTTAGCGACTCTTTTGCGCGAGGAAGTCAGGTTCACGGCCAGCAGCGCTTTGCACGTCCTGGCTCAGGGGATTTCCAATCGAATACGGAATGAGGAAAACTAAGCGAATAGTTAGATTTCAAAAGCAGTGGGCTACCAATGCTACGGCTGAATTTAGATTATACGTAATTTAAACCTATGATGCGAATACGAAGAATTCTTGCATAGATGGATTTCTATGGCAATCCGCGTGTGGATTTCAAAATCTCGGCCGAAATACGGATTAATTTTTTAAAGGAAATTCAACTGCTTTCCTGCCGATAAAAATATCTTTCAAAACTGAACATATCCAACTCAAAAAATATTACACGACGAGAGATTTTCGTGAGTTAGCGTTTCATAGGTTTTGAA
>Ga0058701_10002441_pt1 | contig 14095 bp, 7 predicted proteins | sample AgamicOrMae_FD_97039 | JGI IMG/M metagenome (GOLD analysis project Ga0058701, IMG submission 97039) | Agave microbial communities from Guanajuato, Mexico - Or.Ma.e | ecosystem: Host-associated > Plants > Phyllosphere > Phylloplane/Leaf | place: Guanajuato, Mexico | collected 2012-06-04 | reverse complement strand
CCCTGGGGGTCTCCCCCCCCCGCGGGGGGGGTGGCGGCCCAGCCCCCAGCTCGCGCTACCGCAAAACTCCTTTTTTTCCGTTTGCGGTGTTTTTTTTTTTTTTCCGGGGGAAAATTTCCGCCGTTTTTTTCTTAACAAATTGCACCAAAAAAGGTGGGTTTCGTCCAAATTTAATTTTTCGTCAAGTACCCCATCGTTTGTCAGTGTACCGGTATTCTTATTTATTTCTATCTTTGGTTTTTTAAGCAAGAATTAATTGTTTGGACACCTGGCACCAATCTCCTGTCACGATGGCACGAGGCAGTTTCTGCAGCCGAGTGAGCAGATGTCATCAGGCTTGGTGACGATGTGTTATGTGCCCGGATTCTTGCCCCGCTTGGAGATTGTAGGTGCGATATGGGAGGCAGAAAATACAATTTTAAAAACGTTCATTCTTTGACTGAATTCGCCCGTTTTCTGGTTGCTTTCTACAAGTTGACTTATAGAAGGGAAATTTGTTATAAAAGTACAAGCGATTGAATCGTGGCCTGCTCAAGAAAATGATACTGGGCACATTTCGAAATTCCCTACTTATCTGGAGCTGTCTACTCTTTGGGAGTCTTTGGATGAATCGGGAAGCTCACAGATAAAATTCATTGTTGCGAGGTCGGCGATTATCGTGGTGCTAGTCGCTTGGTTCCAGCGGCGCAAAGCGTAGACTCCCCCCCCGGAATCATCTTCGACCAGAAGCTCCAATCTCATCAGAAATGAAATATAAACTTAAGAAGAGCCGCTCTGCATGTGTCAAAATTACAATAGCTTATTACGTCACTCGAATTCAGGAACCATTTATAGAATTGAAATTTGGAGCCTAGATACTCTGAAAACCATCCTCCTGAACGCTACCCATAACCGAACCTGGGTGCCCGTACTTTACAACCCATTACTGTGGGAAAGTAGTAACTGTTTCCAGGAGCACAATTCATCTAAATGAAGGTCAGTGAAAGTGCTGATTTTTAAAATCAACCAAGTGAAAAAGTGCGTTTTAACAAGCGACCAGGTGTCGTTCTTTGTTGAACATAGCCTATTGATCGATTGTTGAAAGGCACAGTTTCAGTTGGGTGATTGTTCGAACCATCATTTACGGATCTGTTTTTGCTTGGAAAGATCCATCTTACAGTCATTCAAAATTTGTGAAATGTATAGTAAAATAAACTGCTGTCTTATCCAAATCTATTTATTCTACTCAACCTAAACCAACCTGAACGGAAATCCAATCTCGATATCAAGTTGTTTCTTACCAGAGCCGACTGGAAAACATGTATAATCTCCCAAGTGAATTTCAAACGGCTATCTTTCATTTGTACTATATCCTGGTCAGATCTCATTGCATTATGAGAATCCATTTGCGATCTTTCCGCCAGGCATGGTTACGAAAACAACAACAGAAAGAGGGGAAAAAATCTAATCTAGATTGAGCGAAACTTGAAGAATCATCGACAATGAAATCGCTCTTGTTTCGAAGTATGTTCGTGTCGGAAACTTCGTCTTTTCAAACTCTCGGTGATATGCATTTTGGGAAAAGAGGTGGAGGCATGGTTTTGCGGCTGTTGTTCTTCGAAAATGGTCGGCAGTTCCGACCATTTTGCACAAGGAGCTCGGCTTTCGTTATCTGCATGTCATAGAAACGACCTTCATCACTCTGACATCCGGTGCTCAACTTTTCAACCAAGTTTTCACAATGGCATACGGACTCAGTTCCAGAGCGTGAGAACGGTAGCAAGTGTCATTATGTGAATTTACAAGTTCCGAGTCTGTCACAGAACACTTTTTTCCTCTTCTCCGCTTATCGTCATCTGGTCATTTTTCCGCAGTGATTTTATAGCGCAGTGTTACTTCAATGAATTTTTAAGTTTGACCGTCAGACTTCCAGAAAAGAAATAAAAAAGAAAGTATAATGCAGTCCTCGTTCTTTTTCCTTATTATTGTTGACCCGCTGAATAATTTCTTTTTACTCATATATTTCTACTTTAGTGTTCTGTTTTGATTACAACTTTATTTGTAAATGCATCTTTGACTTGCACGTAATAATTGGCTTGTTTTTTTACAATTGGTTCAGAATTAGTTTGGTGTTTATATTCCTTGATACAGTGCTTTGTGAATTAGCGATGTGTACCAATGGGTACTTTCATTCCACCTAGTAAGATTTGAGTAATTCCGTTGCTGTAGCTTTAATGTTTCCTTGCATGTATATCGTTTTCCCCTCCCTGTCCTTGCCTGAGGAAAAGGCCTGACCACCACGCTTGACCGGCCGTGCGCTAATGTAGCTCTCTTCTACATTGATGCACCTATAGTCGTCAGTCTGGTTGTCGATTCAGATGGACTCACCAATAAGGTAGTAGCTGAGGGAGTAAATCAGGTTCTCTTGAATACCGCTTTTGGTCGTCCTTCATTAGCAAAGCCTATCTGCCAACCAACACATACGATATCCGTGATGTAATTTTAAAATAACGCCTTTCTAAGAAAAGAATATCAACATTTGTTGCCTTGCAAAATTTTACGAAAAAATGCTTTTAGTGTTGGCATTGTCCTGCAAACCATTTGTGTTTATAGGTTATACATGTAATAGCAAAGTCTCGTAACAATAAATTTTGATTCAGAGAATGGTAAAAAAAATATTGTTACGTGATACTGGCCTATTTTACTTCTTACAGTTAGTGGTTCATCAATTGATATGAATCAAAATTACTTTAACTATGAGCCTCCTGATTCAATTTACCGGATCCACAAAACACATGTTCAGATGCCTATAATCAAAATCACGACCCAGCTTGTTTATTGTACGGTCTCAAATAAGTCGTTTCTACTCCAAGAGAAGAGTAATGGAGTTATGTCTGATAAAACCCCGTCAATTTATGACGTTATGGAGATTACTTTTTTATGATAAATGAAAGAAATCCGGTAGTGGAGAAGGAAAGCGTTCCCTTCCCTCGTCATGAAAAGAGCTCAATTCTAATTGCGGCTTGACGCTTTTTAGAGAGATTCTTAGAACTAAATAGGAAAAGGAAAACTTTTATGCAGCGTTTGTGCTAGACAAAGTGCTTTTAAGCAAGAAATTTTTATGTGCCTTCACCGAAATCATTATGACAGGACGATATTTTCGCCATACCATACTGTGGCAACTTGTGGTTTTAAGAGTTTGGGGGCGGGGGCATTGTGTAGCACTGTTGTTGCAGAGCTGTGAATCTGAATCTCATTAATGTTAATTTAAACGATTTTCATTCTGATGTGATGTCATGAATGATGTAAACTGATTCATAGATGTCGGGGCTGTTTTTAATCGGACACAATGGTTGGGAGAATCCCATACGCGGTGGTGTCGCACTGTGTATTTGAAAGGTACCGGGACGACCTTCAACCTCGTGTGTTGTGACCTGGTTCTACTTCATCCTTCGCAGTTGCCTTGTTCATTCAATTAAACGATAAGAAAACAAAATGTGACATAGTTTTAGAAATCATCGAGACTTGCCGAAGCAGGTAAATAAACTGATATCCTGAAAATATGAAAATTGAACCTTTTTGTCAATGAGTAATTGTGGTTCCGACACATGTAGTCTTATCGAGAACTGATGGATGTAATAATTTTGAGATGTGATCATTACAAAACACAAATATCATATACAAATTATAGCTATCATGTACTAACCCACGTTTCATGGCGGGTCACGTCATGCGGATAGATATGTTATCAACTTTTCATTTTATGTCGCCTAAAATCAGTTTGGGTCGGCGGATTACCATTAGTCTGTCACGTTAAAAATTAAGTATAGAAAGCGCGCAAAAACTTATCCAAATCAAGATTAAATTAACATTCATTAGGCTGAGTGCCATGTTCCGCGCTGCGCTTACACTTCGTTCAGCTTTTCACTGTTAATACCAGTACTTCAAGAAGTGCTGTCTAGAGGTAATTTTATCCAGCTAGTGACAATAGGTAAGGTTAAGTTAAGTATGTTGGTCTTTGCCACGCTTGGCTTGGGGACGAGGGGTCTAAACATTGAAAGGAAAACGACCCTTAAAATAGAAAAGTTCACCCTCAAAACTGAGAATGTAGGAGGAAGACGGCGTTTTCTGTCAACGCCGGGGGACCACATCAAAGATCAAAGGTGTCGGTGGGCCAATCGCGTTGTTGCGGCTTCCATGATAATTTTCCCTCAGAAAAAGAAGCTTTCCTTTAGTGTGTTGGGTTAGCGGCTATGGGCTTGATACTGGAAAAGATGACGTTAATTTCACAAACCGTACTTTCCCACGAAAAAAAGGTACTTAAACAATAGAATACATGGAGCTCCAGCATCTTCACACTTCTCGGAATATGCAGATTTCCTGCTGCAGTTTTTTGTAAAAACTCTCTCATTTCATTTGGTGCCAAATGCAACACCGCAACCACAGGCTCCTACTATACGCAGACAGGATCACTTCAACTCGTCCTCTCTGCGAAAAGGCTGGCATTTCTGGCACCTTGTGTATTTCTTTTTTTTTGTCTTGTGGCGTGAAGCATAGAGAAAGAGTGCAAGGCTTTTAACGTGACTTCAAGTCAATCTAACAGTTGGAAAGTCAGAATGCTCCTTACTTTTTGGTGGCTGCTAATGCCATCGAGAATGAGGCGGCATCTGATTCCGCCAGGAAACGGTATAGCGTATCAAGGTGCAATGCACCTAAACTACGATGTATGTTGTACATCCTCATGACGTAACTTTTCTGAAAATCAGGACTTCCGATCGGAACTTACGAAGTGAAACTGGAACACATCCGATTGGGAATCTGATTAAAAATCCATACGAAACGCAACGGCTCATCGAATATCACATTCAAAATCTCTTACCAAAAACTCGGATTTCCGATCGGAAATAACAGTTTCCGATCCCACATCGCACCTCCTCAATCAAAGATACTGCTTTCCGATTCGATGTTATAATCTTAGATCGAATTTTCTCGATCAAAATTGATCGAAACTCAAGGCTGGAGACAAAGAATTGACCAAGGAAATAGGCGGATAAGCAATACTTTTAAACCACCAATAAGAGCTCTCATTGGCAGTTTAAAAGTATTGATTATCCACATCCACCCATTTTCCTGGTCAATTCTTTGTCTGCAGCCCCGAGTTTCGATCAATTTTGATAGTGGAAATGGTCGTTCAACGAACCTTGTAATTTAAAATTCCGAAATGAGTTGCTACACATGTTTAGATATACTTTGCCAACTTCAAACTCAACTGAGAGTTTAAATACGTCGGTCAAACTTTTCCGCTCCTTCTTACTCTAGTTTAATCATCATTGATTTAAGGTTACAAACGCTACATTGAAAATGAAAAATGCTTCATTATTAGGTAGCGGACGGGTTCATGAAGTTTTCGTAAGTTGCGCCTGAAGTGTCTTACAGAAATTTGGAGATAAAACGGAAACGGTTTAATTGGACAATTGCAGTTGCACAAAGAAAAAAAAAAGCAGAGGAAAGCCGATTACAAAATTTACCCAAAGGTATGCTTATAGAAAGCAACATTTTCAAAATATAACCCCGCTTTTTTTTTTGTATTCATCAGTTGTTTTGTAGGTAGGCCGATTTGTGCTAAAGGGAATACGCTAAAGTGTAGTTTACCTTAAACATAAGAAAAGAGGGAGATTGTGCCTTCAAACACGAAAAGCACATATGGTAAATCTGCAGCCCCTAAAAAAAGGAAGAAAAAAAAAGCATCTGATGTACGAAGGAAGGCCTCGCGCGATAAACACGCTCTAGTTGGTAAGCGCCAAAAGTGCTCGAGCAACACATTTAAGCGCGGCAACCTACGCTTCGACGGCGGGAGGTGCGCGGGCCGTGACTAATATTAGCCGATTTAATTATTTCATGGCTACAGTGAACTTGACCTTGACCCTCAATTCAAGCCTACTATGACCCTTAAACACCACTTTGCTCTCACGGTTTCGCACGGTTTACTGCATAAGTTAGGGTAGAGTACTCAACGAAAACAAAAGCTATGACGCTGTTTTTTTGTACTTTTTATGACTTAACTATTTACCTTTTTGTTTTACTTTCCCTTCTTTTGTACACATATTGTTTTAGGAATAGCTTGCACATCGCTTACTTTCCTTTTGTCTTTCGATTTTTATATAATGATTTTCAACGTTATTACGATGAACTGTTTATTTAATTTTCGTTTTTCTTGCACTTGTCGTGAGCTTTCCGCGTTGTATTTTTTGGTTAGGATTTATGTGAGATTTGAGAAAAAATATACTATAAGAAACAGTTTCCCCGATCTCACATGAAGGACGAACGAACTGAAATGCAACTCAAGGTTGCACTTTGCGTCGGCTGGGCTACAGATGCGCCGGGGGCTACCTGCTTTAATCCGGGACCGTGAGGTGGATTTACACTTGCGCCAAGGACCCCTTTTTTCCTTACAGATGCGCCGGGGATCGTCCCGTCGCTAAGAGGGAAATAATTTCTTTGAAAGCTCTTCGTAAAGAAGTGTAATAACCAAACTAAAACAGCGCTCAAAATGATTGCATTTATATGCAATCGTCTCAACTTAAACATCATGTCAAGTTCACAATGGCACCTCCGTTAGAAGCTCATGTGAAAACAATGATTTGGTGTGGCGCGTTGGCGCAACGCCTGCGTTCCCGACGCGAGGACGAGTGTTCCGCGGTTCGAATCCCTTTCGGAGCAACTATCTTTCGTTCAATTTCAAAAAATTCAACGCTATTCTAGTAAATTCTACGACATTATAAAAGGACAGTTGGTTTCCGGGCCGCGTTTAGTTCCACGTGTTTATTAGTGCCGTAAATATGGAGTTCGTGCTCGCCGAGACTTCAAAAGGAAACCCGAGCATAATTTTTAATAGCCACAAAATATCGCCTGATCCAACGTGCTAGTGATGAAGAGCTAACATGGAGGTCAGTATTTGTGATAGAAAATTGTGTGGGAACATTCAAAACATAGGAAACTTTCGTATTTCGCAGGTGCTGTAATAGGTTGTGTTCTGCAAAAATTAAAACTGATCGGACTAAGTCAGACATTATTGACTCAGATGGCTCTAAAACCCACAACCACGGCAGTTTAAGCTCCCGTGCGATAGAACGTGCGCTCATTTCAATTGCATGTAAAAGGAAGGCGATTGATAACGTCGAGGTAGCACCAAGGAAGATATTGTGCCCTGAGATGAAAGCAGCACGGGAAATGAATGCGGCCGATATGCATTCGGTAAGGACGGTGTGACAAATGACAGCTTAGTTTGGGATGTTAAAGTTGAGACGATTGCATATAAATGCAATCATTTTGAGCGTTGTTTTAGTTTGGTTATTACACTTCTTCACGAAGAGCTTTCAAAGAAATTATTTCCCACTTAGCGACGGGACGATCCCCGGCGCATCTGTAAGGAAAAAAGGGTCCACGGCGCAAGTGTAAATCCACCTCTCGGTCCCGGATTAAAGCAGGTAGCTCCCGGCGCATCTGTAATGTAGCTGCAGGTGCAAGTGGACCGGATTTTCGGCGTCTTTTTGATTTAAAACGCGAGTTCGTTAGCCGCGCTGCATTGCGACTCGACAACTTAACCCCGCGAATCCAGATCATCCAGAGCTGGTTTACAAACATAAATATCATAAGGTTGCGAATCAATAATAAAGCCGGGACTTGAAACCGTCGCTTACAACAACCGTATGCTCATAACGACTGAGGTTCTCGTTCAAAACAATACATTGTTTTCCTTTTACCATAGCATCACAATGACCACTGTTTATGACGACCGATTTGACTCCCTCCAATTGGTTAACAACAACCACCTGATTTTCTTTTGCAATTTCGAAGGTTGATTTAAATGTTCTCAACCACACACTAGGTGTATGGTCGTGATCGTCCACGTGGTGTAAACCTGAATTCTTCGCAATAAACAAAATAGCCAAACCTTCGGATATCACATCGTTCGTCACAGCATCCCACAAATCGAGGATCCAAGCTAATCAAAATGGCTGGACGAGGAGTCGTATGGCAGGTCCCTGGGAGATGCGGGGTTGGCTGGCTGCTTGCCGGGCGGCTAGCTGGCTGGTTGCCGGCGGGCGGGCGGACTACGGCTGGGTCGGAGTAATGTGTCACCTGGCCCGCTATCTGGGCACATCACTCAGGATAATGGCCACCGTACGCCCTATCTCGCTACCCGCTCGCCGCCGCGCCGCTACAGCCGCGCCCCGTCGGAACAGCACAGCGCCACTATGCCAACACACCTACGATTTTCTTTGCCAACCTGCTCAGATTGACCGATTCTTCAGTTGAATGTCTCTTTTCTCGGCGGATTTTACAGGAAACGTGAAAATGAAACATCGAAGATTTTCAGCTTGCCGAATTAACGAGACTATACTGTATAGCAGCATTCTTCAGTTAGATTAAGTTCCTTGAGCCTCGCTCAACTCGAATGATCGATGAAATATAGAACACAGGAGGTGGAAAAATCCATTCTCGAAATTTTCTCCGCGGTACAAGTGATTCAAAAGGTTTCCGTTATGAAATATTGTTTTGAAGTGAGAAGTCTTCATCAGCTGACGGAGGAATAGAAGGCCAGCTTTCTCGCTAAAACAGAAAGTGTAATAACCGTTTAAAAGTTTTCGCACGCCCGGCTCTGTCTAGTCACATTCGTAAGAGTACGTGACCAGGTTAGCATTCACCGCAAGTGTATGGCAAACAACCCCTAGAAATGGACTCGGCTAATGGGTGGGTGGGCACAGGCGGGGGACGGGGGAACCCACCCGCTTCATCCCACTTCATCCCTGCAATGCCCCATAAGGAATTCGTGGGAGCTTTCGACAAGCAATCCCTATGACAGTGTGACAATAACCACTAGCTTTGAAGCGGCCGAGAAGCGGACGAGGTTGGTGAGGGGGACGAGCTGGGGCGCAACTCAAATCTGATCGCTAGCTTGCTTTTGCGACGGCGCCTCGCTCCCCTTTTAGGGTCAAACTGATATGTACAATGGCGTCATTTTCACCTATAATTACAATCTCTAAGTCGATTATAATACTCTGGGTATTGACTTAATACCTTGCTGTTCCTTCAGCATGTCTTTTAGCATTACTTATACAATTATGTCATGTAATGATTTTTGTTTCTCTCAAAAAATATCAATACAAGCGATTAATTACTGAATATTAAAATTGACGACTTTTAGTAAATTCTTTTTTAATACTGCGGCATTAAAAAAATACAAATTATGCTTGAGATGAATAATTAAGAAAAAAAAAGCGAAAAGTGTACCTCTCTTGCACTGGTACTTCTTACAAGTGCCAAATTTACGTCGGTCAAGAAAAGTTGTGGCCCTCGGAATGTGAGGAACATCGAGCTCCCATTTCAAATGTAAATCACAGACAGAAGAGAAAATTGCCCGTAATCATGCCGACATAACGAAATTCCGGAGTTCACGAGCAACCGGTTTAGCTAAGACTAGCATCAACGTTGTACTACTAAACACCTCCAACGAAATAAAGAACGATCGAAGGCTAAAACTGTTTTTGAACTTGTTTGAATGAGTACTCATTATAGTTAATCGGACGTCTAAATTTCGTATTTGCGCGAACAATCGCGCTATTTTTAACTGATAATCAAGCACCGCGGAGAGGAGAGGGATGACATAATGAGATGTTATTAGTTGACGTGTGGAAAATCAAATGGGTAATGCAACGAAATAAAAATCTTCAAAAGTATTTCAATCTCATCTAATTCGTAAGTTTTAAGTTCACAAAGAAATGACACTAGACCACGCACGTTTATGTAAAATAAAAGAATATAATCTCACAGGTTATTATGTAACTGTGGCCTTTTTTTAATTTTCCATGTGATATTGGTTTATTTATTTCCAAACGACAACTGCATTCTGTTAAAAGGCAAAACAAAATATGTTTGACCGGATGAATTTCGTTGGATGCCCAGAGCCTCGCTTCCATACCAGCCCGCTCGGCATGATGACTAACGAAAAAAACACAAGAGATGGAGAATCTTTGAAATTGACAGTTGAGTGCGGTACTAGAATCAAGTTCGTAAAGGCGATGGATATGAAGTGTTTCCAGCGATTTGCAAATCAATCTGGGCAAGAAAACGAGGCATCAAATGTAAGCTTTGCGTCTTGGTTATTGTAGCCAACGATCGATTTTGCTCTCAAGCCTCCATCGCATCGCCCCGTCCCATACAGTCGTCTCCCCACCGCATCCCATCGCGCTCTTTTCCCCTCCTTTTCAACAACCCCACCCGAGAAGACCCGAAGCCGGAGCCGGTCCCGATCGGAGGCAGCGGCCCGCCTCCGGAAACCCGACGGCCCGGGCCGGGAAGACCGGCTCGGAGAACTGCTCTCTAAAATATGGATTCCAATTATTTTGGAAAACGCGCGCCAATTCCGTTTTATGGGCTTCTTTTTGCGCTGTCTCTCATTCGGTACCAACCCGGTCTGCTTTGCTCTTCGTTTATTGAGGTGTCCTTTCGCTGGTTTTCAATTAAAAATCATAACTGCCTGCAACTAGTTAATGCACTCATTAAAGTATTACGGGGTGCTAACTACCGCTGAAATTCTATTGGGTGAATGCTCCTTATCATGTCGTTAGTGTGTTATTTCATGGAAAATCTCCTCTTCAAGTTACGGGCAAATCAAATCACACCGGTTGTAATCTTACTATCACCGCTTTGTTGGAGCTCCAAAACGACTGTTTTTAAAAGAATAACATTTTAAGTTCGAATTTTGTGGAGCGGCATTTTAAGGTAGATTAATTTCAAATCGGCCTCTCAAGCGGAATAAGCGTGGTTATACATGTCTTCACAATTCACGGCAAGACCAAAACGTCCATTATATATTTTAGTTTTATTTTTCATCATTCATTATATTTTGTACTTAAATAAGAACGTGATGTGGAATTAGACAATAGTCCGGGATTGATAAAAATTCTTACATCACACGGACAAAAAATCCGCGCAGGAAAAAAAAAATGCATTTACGGAACCACGAATCGAGGTTGGAGCATCCGCCCGGGCAGCAGCTTTCAAAAGAGCATTCATAAGACAATATCCGCGGATTTCCATTCATTGATATTCACACTGCACTCAAATAACAAAATGGAAGGGACAATGTTGCAGAAGTGCAGACGCAGGAGGACCGCAGTACAAACAGATTCATAGAAATAAATTTCCGGAAACTGCAGCCATCGCGAGTCCCAACTTTAGTCTAACTTCCGACCCGGTCGGCCAGCCCGTCCCGATCCGGCCTCTCATCCCATCTTTTCCCTTATGGTTTCTCCGTCCTTTTCATTGTTCGCAGTGTTCCTAGATTACGATGAGCAAGGCAAAGCTTAAAGATAAATGAACCAGCCGTGCGCGCAAACTTTGTCCCTTTTGCTTGCTGCGAGACCCGGTCGCTCGCCAACTGTAACCCCACCACTTGGAGCAACCTCGTTTTCCATAACTTCCACATATTTTCTTAATCTCATGTTGCGAGAAACCGTTACTACTTTGTTAATTTTGGGCCTTTCGTGTTTCACTTGGTTTTTCTTTTAATTTCCCTATGAGGATTTGCGATATATCGCGCAAAAAGTTACTTTGCAGGTTAGGTCGACCTCCCGTTATCTACTGCAACCGAGAAGCAGGCGGCATCAGGCTTGGCGATCGTTAATTTTAGTTAACTTAGGTTAGATTAAGTCACGGTGAATGCCTTGTACATCACTTCATTTATGGAAATGCGGTATAAGAGGTAGAATGTAATACCTCCCAACTTTACAGACGCTATACTTCTGTAAGATAGGATGAAACAGCCGTGCCTGGTGACTTGGTTCATGAGACGGACTAGTCTCTTGCTTGATCGCTGGTGCTTGGCAAGCCAAATCCCTTCCTCCACCCCACCGGACAGCCTCGTTTTCCGCTTTTCCTGCAATTTCATTCACCTTCCCTACATCGCATGAAACTAAGTTCGGCCAATTGAAGCGAGTCAGCCTGATGTAACCAGATGTACTACCGAGGACAAAAGAAACGGAACAATCATAAAGTTTCCTCTTTTTCAAACTCTCGCAACTGTTGAACCTGGTGATACATTGCCCCATATTTTTTTACTACATGTAGATCTTCATCACAGGAACAACTGAGAAAAACCTGTGCAGTTTTACCTTCTTTGAATTGAAATTTGTGTCAGTTTTACGATGAGCAAATCTAAAGAAATATTCCGTTTCATTTGTCAGCTTTAGTATGACATGCATCGGAAATATTGATAGGGGAAGAACTCTGCGGAGTTCACGAATGGTCCTTCTGGGTTTTCCAAAGTTAAAAGCCAAAAGAGCGAGATTTTATACATTAGAACTCAAATAATACGTCGCGAACCACGTCTTACTTATGAGAAGTACAGCCAAAATCAACTGTAAGATGGAGTAATTCAAACCGGCTTTTCCATGAATGTTAAACACTCAATTGAGGGGAAGATTTAATTTTTAATTACAGCCTTGAAAAATAAACCAGGCTGATAAATAATTCAAAAAGAAAATGAAAAAAAAAAAACAGAAAACAGTATTTTCCTAATTAAAGTGTGCGATTAGCCCGAGTAACACAAAAGATATTTTCGCCGTGATGTAGTTAAGGACTCGTGTTAAAAGCCGTGCAAGTCCAAGGTAACTGGAAGAAGGAAGCTTTTGTAATTAGGCCGATGAGAACACTGTTTGCAGAGGAAGAATCAATTTTTTCGGAATATAATTAATTTAGGACACGGAGGGTAACAAAAGGTATCCCTGGTGTAATCGGGAAAACGTTGCATGTTCTGTGTTACCTTGGGCCGCGCAGAAATTACACCATGGCTTTGAATACGTTACCATATTTCAGATGGGCTAAAACGCGTGAATACTTCAAGTTGGACTCGCGTAGAACCAGTCCTGCTTAAAATAAGGTCTTATGTAAGGTACTTGTGCACTTACTGCATCCATTCTAAAACGTTGGGCGTCACCGCACTACGTGCCGTAATTCCGTGCCGTAGCGGGACACAAACGCTATCCAATGCACTTACAATTGCATTTATCAGATATGCGAGCGTGATATCCAGTACAGACGGTATTCCTGAACTTCCAAATCTTCCGAAAATGTTCAGATTGTTGTTCGGAATGTGCATTAATGAATGGCAATTTCGAGTTGACCAAGAAGAGGCGGTCCGTAAATTAAGTGGGCGTACCTCCGAAGCCACCCAATAGGGACGCGAACCGGAATCAGGTTAGTCTTGTTTGACAAGTTCCTCTTTGGTCCCAAACCAGCTTTTTCCTGTGTCCACTCCAGTAAGGCCATCTTACCAAAAAGCGTTCTAGGCTAGATTCAACTCGTCAATAAATACCAGGTTCTCTTTTCCCGATATACAAGTCATAATTCTTTCGAGCGTTTTAAAGCATCGCGCGCAAATGCAGCCCCGATTATTTATTGCACTTCGGCTGGATTAGGAGGGAAGGGAGCGAAGGGGCGAGGGGGGCTTGCCTGGCTTGCTTGCACGCACCTCCTAAAGTTAAACCAAGATTTGTGATACACGATGTTTATGCGAGGCATGCGTATGCCCACCACATACTTATGTTAGTTGGATCGTGCGCCAAACTGCCATAGCTATATTTTATTTCTTGATACCTGCAGGGCAAAAGTCGAGCAAAAGTTGCTGCAAAGGGAACTCATCAAAATCTGCTTCGCAATTGACCTTTCCTGGGCTAGCAATTGATTTTTACTTTGCTTTAGTAAGTTTAACCATCAAACTAATTAAGACTGTGTCAGAGGCATTATTCAACATTTTCCCAACAACTTCACTTTGCTTGAACTACACCTATGAAAAAAATGTTGAGAAAAACCTGCCAAAATGCCTGTTCGTCCAAATCGGCCTGTTCCACTATAAAAAAATGTATCTTTGAAATTCCAACTAGATTGGAAAAAAAGTAACAACGTTTTATTAAAAACATCTAGTTGACTCTTTCAGGACACATTTAAAAACTATGGCTCAAATTTTTCCAGTACATAATTTCATATCGAAAAATTTCCATCAATAAGCTTTGAACCGAGTTTCAAATCGAGCTTCAATGAGAAGGTGCACAAT
>Ga0058701_10002440_pt1 | contig 14108 bp, 12 predicted proteins | sample AgamicOrMae_FD_97039 | JGI IMG/M metagenome (GOLD analysis project Ga0058701, IMG submission 97039) | Agave microbial communities from Guanajuato, Mexico - Or.Ma.e | ecosystem: Host-associated > Plants > Phyllosphere > Phylloplane/Leaf | place: Guanajuato, Mexico | collected 2012-06-04 | reverse complement strand
TCTGTAACGTCCTGTTTTGAGGCCATTATTACTCACTGGGCTTTCGAGCTCACTCCGTTTATTAACTTTTTCAGGTCAGGACTAAGGTGATGGAACAAGAACTATGCATGGACGTGCTAATTTCTATGGTCACAGAAAAAGCATGTAGACGGGAACCTCAGTAGCACTTAAAATATATTTAACGTTATCTCTACCTGGAACAGCATTACCTATATTATGCAATGTATTTTGGAAACATCTGCAGTGGTTATTCTAGCCTTAGGGATCACAACCTGTGATCTTGGCGGGTGTCGCACCCCCGGGACCGGGGTGTGACATTAGCGTTTTTACAGAATTCAAATTTACAAGCCTAAATCACAAGATTAGAAGATATTCTTAAGGGTCTAGAAGATCAAAGAAGATAGCAAAAGAGGCCTAAAATGACCTAACGCAGGCAAAGCACGCGGACCAGACATGCACCAAAACGCAGCATCCGGGAAGCAGGAGAACAGAGTGAGTAGGAGCAACCACAGGTAGACCATGGTGTTCGCCACAGCCCGTGGTGGTGAATGCTTGGCTACGCTGTTTTACGTTTTCCTTCGTGCCCTTTCATCTTCCAACGCAGTTTTTCGATTTGTGCTGTGAATTTGCCTTTAAAAGAGGATGTATCTGGACACCCTCTTGTCTCTAGATTCCATTGTTCCACCATTTTCTTCATAATCCAGTTTTAGTTCTTCTTTTAGAGTAGAGGAAAAGACGGAGCAGCGAAGAGTGCAAGGATTCCATGCTGGGCTTGTGCTCGGAAGACTCAAGCACGATTTTGGCTGAACATTTCTTTTCCTTCTCTTCTTTTTTCCCAATTTAGTTTTATGTTTCGTAATTTTTAATTTGAGTATTGTAGTTTAATCTTGGATTCATGCAAATTCTAGTTTATGTACTCGATTTTGTGTTATTTTCGATGCTTTTGAGTTTATTGAACGATTTTATGATTCCTAGATGCTAACTGTCTTGTGAGAATATTGATAAAATTCTTGCCTGTTTTGGGTTTTAGGTGATGGACTGAAAGGTGAAATCTAAAACTGGAATTCTAGAAATTAACTTAATTGTGTGTAGTCTTGACAAAGTCATACCGACTAAGAAACGCTAAATTAGACAATCACATATTTATTGAACCTGAATTAAATCGAGAAACTTTGAGAAATTGTGATTGATTTAGATTTAGATAATTCACTTCAGCTTGAAAGAGGGTTGTGATAATTCGATTGTCGATTTTGAAACGGTCAATAAACAAGAAAGTGATCAGTTAACAATTTGGGTTGGAAATTTGCTAGATTTGTTTTAATCCTTGATCTCTATCATTTAGATTAGTTAGTTTATTTTTTTCATTTCATATCATGAACTTTGAATTCGCTTAGCAAACCTTGAAAGAGCTTAGCCTAGTAGTTCACATAGTCTCTGTGGGATCGACTTTGAAAAGCTATAACGTCACTGGGTGCTTGCGGGCTAATCAAGGGTTTGGCGCCAGTGCCGGGTACTAGTGTTGGATATTGGGCTTTCTCGATAGATTTGACTAAGAATTTTGTTTTTCTTTAAAAAAAATTAAAGAAATTAAAATTGTAAAAAAAATTCAGATGACAATTTTCCATTTCCCTTAATTCGAGCATGAAGTATTTTGTTGGTATTTCAAGCGTTTGAATGCATTTCTTGCTCAACGTCATTCTTGTGTGGGTAAATGGAAAATTTTAGGCATTATAGATGAAGGTGTGAATAATGAAACTCGAATTCTTTTACAGTATTGGGATTTTCATGGTAAAAGTGTCGACGAAGCTTGGTCTTTGCTTGAGGGGGTTGCTTGGGATTCATTTGAGTTTGAAAAGGCTAGTTGTGTTTTATGGACATGTATTTCGTGACCCACGTGGATTATATGCTAGATCATATTATGCTTCTCTTTGGTGTGACATGTATAATTCTTCTGTCCATAATGTTAGTTCATGTCCTTATTGTGCGTGCTATACTCATTCTGATTCGTCTTTACCTTTAACTCCGAGAATGAGGCTTGAGGCAGGTCAGCCTTTTGGGTTAGCTGTAGTTTTGGCATGAACAATGCATTATGTGGGTTGGAAGATACATTTAATAAGTAGCATAATCTAGTTGACACTCCTTTAGAGGGTGCCAAGATGTATTTGTAAATGAGGGATCTCCTAGCCTAGGTTCTAATCATGTTATCCCCAATCCCCTTGAGCATTCCCATGTTTCTACCTTTTGTTCACAGCCATCATTTTCTGCTGACTATACTTATGATGTACCCATTGATAATTTTGAGATTTGTGATTCTAATGTTGATTTGGCCAATGAGAATAACGTGCTAATGTGCTTGGTGGGAATGTTGAAACTTTTGAGTCCCTAGGTATCTTTAGTGGGTATGATGCCGCCCTTGACCCATATTGCATATACGTAGTAGACAAGCCTAGAAAAATCTTATGGAATACTTTCTTTGCTTTCTCTTTTGATTTTTCTATGGCTTTCAATTTGAGAGCACTAATTTGATTTTCTATGCTAATTCTCATGTTCTCTCATATCTATGCTTGTGATTCCTATGCTGTGGAGTTCGACAAGCTTCTGCGTACCTTAATTGCAACTGAACGGAGGGCACAGGTCTTAAAGATGTGATGGAGTGGCTGATGCTCCATACGCCCCAACTTTTAGGAGGCCATATAGCTTAGTTGCATTCAGCACGTAACCTGATGAGATTGTTTTTTCTTTTCTTTCTCCCTATCCCCTTGTTTCATTTTTGTTTTGTTTGAAATAAATATGCTTTGTCCAAGCATGGGGGAAGGGTAGTTTTCAAGTTTTCCTTTTTTGGATTTTAGTTAGAGCATGTAGCTTTAGATTTTATTTTCTTATTTTCATATGTTGCATTAGTAGCACATTAGGTTTGCATTTTAGGAGATATTGTTAGACTTAATAGCATTCATGAGCTCAAACGTCTTTTGATCTGTAGCCCCTATAATGCAAAATTTTTGAAGGTTTTATAAATGTTTCTTGTTTTGACCTTGACTTGATTGAAAGCTAAGTTAACCCCGTTGATTTCCTAGCACTATTGTTGGCATCTGATTCATTATATGAGCTAGATGACTGTGGTGGATAACCCGTGAGACTTTGAGCCTTTGATAGACTAATTCATTATATTTTAGTCTCATTTCTTTCATGTGTGTGACTCATCTAAGTTGCAACTCTAGATCTTTCCTAGGTTCTTATTTGAAATCACATTAGCATGTGCATGTTTGATAAGATGATAGAGACATTCTTTCCTTGAATATTTTAAGCCACATAACCAAATAGCCTGCCTTATACTTCATGTTTATCCTTTGCTAGCCCTTTTTGAGCCTATGTTTCCTTTTTTATTGTGAACCTTTCATATGTACGCTTGGCCAAAACACAAATTCCTATCTTTAAGCCAAGTTATGGTGCTTCACTACAAAACATTAAGGGCTAGTTTGGGAACATTAAAGGTCGGTTCGGCATGTTGGTTCTATTAAGAGGAATTATTTTCCTTATCAAATGAGTTGTCTATATATGTTAGGTATGAGTTGTCCATTCATGAAAATTATGCATTTAGAAGTTTTTATTTTTCCACTTGAAAAAAAAATGAAAAAAAACTAAATGATGAAAAATGAAAAAAAAGAAGAAAATAAATTAAAAAAAAGGCATAGTTGACTTATTTTCCTACCTCAATTGTGGGTAGTACTATGTTATTTGGGGTTAGAGTGTTGATCATCTTTATTTTCATTTTGATTCGTTGTTGGTTGCTCCATAATCTTCTTGGTTATTAGCTTCACAAAATTCCTAATCATTTATCCACCTCTTTTCCCCTACCTTAAAGCCACATTACAACCTAAGAAAAGTCCTCTTGTCTATGTGCATATTGCATTTTGGTGGTAGAGAACTTGAGAATCTTGGCAAGTATATGGTAGTTTGCATCATTGAATTTAGTCTTGAGTGAACCTACATTATATTTCAAACACATGAGTGGGAGTGATACACATTTCCCTAAAGTGAGGTTCTACTGGTCTATTTAGCTCTACTCATCTCTATGTTTTGCATAATGTGCTTTGTGATTCTTTGGGGCGATAAAGTTTGATATCAAGTTGTTGGTACTCTGCTTTTTTGCAAACATTCACCTCCTAATTTTAAAATGTTTATTACATTATTTAGGGTTGTCATTGACTGCTATTCTTGTTTATGGTATGTTGTTGATGTCTACCTTGAGGAGGTTGTCGTGTTTATTAATCCTAGATGGATCTCCCCTAGTTGGTTTTGTATAGTGTTTTGCTTGAGGACAAGCAAAAGTTTAAGCACGGGGAGTGATGAGTGCTATATTTGCATGGATTAATTTGGTGTTTAGCAGTCATTTTAGGAGATTAAAATGAATAATTATACGATTTACACCCCTATTTCTTCTATTATGTGTGGTTTTGCTAATTTTTAGTATTTTTGTAGAATTCAAGTTTAGAAGCCTAAATCACAAGATTAAAAGATGTTTTTAAGGGCCTAGAAGATCAAAGAAGATAGCAAAAGAGGCCCAAAATGACCCAACACAGGCAAAGCACGCGGACCAGACATGCATCAAAATGCAGCGTTCGGGAAGCGCGAGAACGGAGTGAGCAGGAGCCACCACGGGCAGACCGTGGTGTTCACCACTGCCTGTGGTGGTGGATGCATTGCCATGCTATTTTGTATTTTCCTTTGTGCCCTTTCATCTTCCCACGCAGTTTTTCAGTTTGTGCTGTGAATTTGCCTTTAAAAGAGGATGTATCTGGACACCCTCTTGTCTCTAGATTCCATTGTTCCACCATTTTCTTCATCATCTAGTTTCAGTTCTTGTTTTAGAGTAGAGAGAAAGAGCAAGCAGCGAAGAGTGCAAGGATTCCATGCCGGGTTTGTACTTGAAAGTCTCAAGCCTGATTTTGGCTGAGCATTTCTTTTCCTTCTCTTCTCTTTTCTTAATTTAGTTTTATGATGTTGTAATTTTTAATTTGAATATTGTAGTTTGATCTTGGATTAATGCAAATTCTAGTTTAACTACTCGATTTCGTGTTAGTTTCGATACTTTTGAGTTTATTGATTGATTTTATCAATTCCTAGATGCTAATTGTCTGGTGAGAATCTTGATCAAATTCTTGCATGTTTTGGGTTTTGAGTGATGGACTGAAAGGTGAAATCTGAAACCGGAATCCTAGGAATTGACTTAGTTGTGTGTAGTTTTGAGAAAGCCACACCGATTAAGAAACCACTAAATTAGACAATTGCGTATTTATTGAACTTAAATTAAATCGAGAACCTTTGAGAAATTGTGATTGATTTAGATTTACATAATTCACTTCACCTTGAATGAGGGCTGTGATAATTCGATTGTCGGTTTTGAAACGGTCAATAAACAAGAAAGTGATGAATTGACAATTTGGGTTGAAAATTTGCTAAATTTGTTTTAAAATCCTTGATCACTATCATTTAGAATAGTTAGTTTATTGTTTTCATTTCATATCACGAACTTTAAATTCGCTTAGCAAACCTTGAAAGAGCTTAGCCTAGTAGTTCACTTAGTCTTTGTGTGATCGACCTTGAAAAGCTACAATGTCATCGCGCACTTGCGGGCTTATCAAAAGGGAACCATATATACAGCACCACATTGACCTTATTCCTTAAGCTATCCTACCTAACAAGCACCAGAAGGATGCCTTGTTTCAATCGGGAGATTATGGAGTGTGTACCTTCAATGACACCGATCTCAAGCCCTACTTTGAAGATGATAAGCTTGAGAATTTGAGGAAAAATTCTTTCGTGGAAGGGGAGTACGATGCACCTATGGGGACCAAAAATGGAAGCCTAAGGTAAGTCCAAACACTCAAGATTTCAAGTACACAAGCCAATTAGATAAAGAGATCTCAACCGGCCTACTTTCCGATTTGAACCCGAAAAAGACGCTGCTTTGCTGGCCTATATCTTTAGCTCCAAAACTAGGGGGAAGGTGTGTTTGGAACCCCCTTAAATCTTAAGAAGTTAGGAGTCCAATGGAATAATTTTGAACTCATTTGGAGTTCATTTTCTTTGTCAAATTGGGCTACAAAGTCAGGCTATCCAGATTCGACTCTAGCATGCGCTGGATACGGATCCTTCTATTTTGACTGATTTCTTCTTGATTCCTTTTTACATTTTCTTGACTCTAGATGGTGTTATAATATTGATCAAGCCTTCCCCCAAAGGCTAGTTCCTTTTACACCAAGGAGTTGCTTTTATCCAACTAAAACGATAAGGAAATTCCCTTTTACCCAGTTTGAAGCAATGTGTCAACCCCTTGGCTGGCTGGCTGTTTTGTCTTCAATTTGGCTAAATCAAGTACAAGTAACTTGCAAGGAGTTCCGAATCTGGTATTAGAGGTTGTAAACTAGATTATCTCATGTATTGACACCTCGTTTTCTTTAGCTTACAAGTTAATGTGTTGTCAAGTTGTAAGCCTTTAGATTACAAGTGGTAAGAGTGAGATGTTGGATGATTAGAGGGCCTTGTAAGCTATGTACCAACAAGTGTGAGTGAGGTTTAAGTACTCATTCCTTCATTTTGTAACTCACTTAGTGATTGTATGAGAAAAGGTAGAGTTGAACTCCCTCTTGTTTACTCTTGTTGCTTATCTCTAGTTTAGCTTACTAGAATGGTGTTCAAGAACCTCCATTGAATTAGTTGAGTGGTGATTCTTATCTCAATTAGTTTAAAGAGAGAGACATAAGAAGCTTGGTCGTGTTTCTTATCTAAGTGACTTAGTTTATCTTCTTGCTTATCTCTAATTTAGGTCACTACAGTAGTGATTAAGAACCTCCATTGAATTAGTTGAGTGGTGTTTCTTATCTCAACTAGTTTAAGGAGTGAGCTCTAAAAGCTTGGTGATGTTACTTATCCAAGTGACTTAGTCTATCTTCTTTTTCTTTAGTTTACCCCCACATCCACTTACTACTCAGTCACTACTTAATATCTCATCTTTGCTTCTAGTCTTTAGAGCTTAGATGTGCATCAGACACCCTGCACAGATTTGGCTCTATTATGCCCGATTTCACATTTTTCTTTGATTCAGCTGCTTCTACTTAATTTATGGGTGATTTTATTATTTGGATTGATTACTAACTTACCTAAAGTTATCAACCACGCAAGAAAATATTACTTAAATCAAGTTTGGGTTTATCTTAGGTCCTATGCAACAAAGAGCCCAAACCGGGCTATTTGGTGCCAAAAGGTTGTTTGAACCTTTCCCAGTCATTTTGCTTAACCCTGTGGGTTTCTCTTTGTCAACTTGCTTGCCCAGTAGCTTGCGAGCTAAGCCAAAGCCTTCATGGCTTTACTCAGCAAAAGCAACCAATGGAAAGCTAGTAAAAGAGTTCTCCTCATTTTGATTGGCCGGCCGAAAAGTGGCCACCTGCAACCAAAATTCTCTCTCTCTTGCTCGTGGAAGTGGATGCTCATTAGGCTAATACATGTTCAAGCTTGAGTGATGGTGATTACTAAGCATATAATTAGTTCGTTTTTGTAACTTAATACTGGCTGGATTAAGCATTTGTAATTAGCTTAGTTTTAATTCTCATTAGGAGGTTTCCTAATGGCTAAGGCATGTCTTTGTGGGAGAAAGCAATTGCGCTAAGCCTTAAGTTGGTTGCTTGCTTGTAATGAACCAAAACATTGATGAATGAGCACAAGGTTTTAGAGTTTTCTCAAAACTCTCTCAAAATTGCTTGATTTTGTCCATGTGATTTAATCTAGCAAAACGATTCCTTTTCTTTGAATTTGGTGGCTTTGCCTCTATGATTCAATTGTGAAGTGGTCAACCTAGCTTAGGTGGTGGCTTGCCCTTTATCCCATTCATATCGAAGGCTTATTTGACTATTTAGATTTAGATTGTTCTAAGCGTTTGAGTATTGTTCCCGTTTTCAGTTTAGTGCCTAGCCATTTTCAGTAGAATGCCTTAAACTACCGTGGCAATTGCATCAAAGTGGTATCAGAGCACAACATGGTGATTGGGTTCTTATTTTACTCCATTTGTTTACTTCCTTTACTGTCCAGCATCGCACGTTTTCAACTCAATTCAAAACACAAAAAACCCTTAAGATTTCAGAACTGAACTCAACTACAAAGAACCTAAACTCCACAAAACAACTCCAGCCAACTCTATTTTTCCATGTCCAATTTAGAAGGAATTGTGGTTCCAAAGCCATGGATTCCTCTAGGCCTTAACCGTAAACAAGCTAGAGAGCTTAAGAGGGGTAATGTCATTCACCAAATTCAGCAAAATTATCAAACTTTGTTAGTTGAAGTGAGTCAAATGTCCACTGAACTAAGGGAGGTCTTAGCTCACCTAAGGAATGACCCGGGAGGAGGCATGAGGAGAAGTCGTGTTCCCCAGAGGGAGGAACCTTCATCATCACCATCCTCTTCATCCCAAGATGAGGAGTCACCTAAGAGAGAACGAAGACCACCAAGACGTCCCATGGATGATTTGAGGGACGTGAAATTTGATCATCCGAAGTTTGAAGGTAATCTAAACCCAGATCTTTTCATTGAGTTGATTCAAGCTTTGGAGAGATTCTTTGAAGTCAAAGAGTATTTTGATGAGAATGCCTTTAAGGTGGCTATTCTTAAGGTCAACAAATATGCTTCCCATTGGTATGGAAACGTAAAGAAACAAAGTAGAAGCGAAGGCAAGCCCCGAATCAAAACTTGGTTAAAACTGAAGAAGTTAATGACTAAACGGTTTTTACCGATCAATTACAAGCGTGATCTCTACCTTAGAGTATCATCCTTAAGTTGAGACAATTGAAGTGTGGAGGAATACATACGTGAGTTTGAATAACTCCAAATTAGGAGTGGTATTGAGGAAGAACCAAAACTGACCATGGGTCGGTTTCTAAGGAGCCTTGAACCTACCATTGTAAAAAAGGTTTTTATCCAACCTTAATGGTTGTTTAAGGATGTTTGCAAGCTAGCCATCAAGGTGGAGAAATACTGCCAAGGCAAGAGGTTGTTTGGTAGCTCATACACCAAGCCTACTACCTTACCTAAACCGTTTGTTCCCTCAAGACTTGAAGTGACTCCAAAAGAGTCCGAAAGCAAAGACAAGGGTAAGCCCTTTGTCAAAGAATTTCCTAAGCAGCTTGATGGCAAAAGGTGCTTTAAATGTTATGGTTATGGACATTTCCAAGCTAATTGTCCTAACAGAAGGGTCCTAGACCTTAAGGAGATTAAGGAGATTGATCACTTTGCCTTAGAGTTAGCTGAGAAAGAGAAAGGGGAAGAGGAGGGAGAGACCGTCCTAACTTCGCATGTGGGAGAGATGCTTGTCCTCCAAAGAATTCTACATGCCAAAGAGAGTGTCAAGGAGGAGAGCTAAAGGGAGCACATCTTTCACTCCCAGTGCACCATCCAAGGGAAGGTGTGTAGCTTGATCATAGATGGGGGAAGTTGCACCAATGTAGCTTCCACTCACTTGATAAGCAAGCTGAGTGTACCTACTATCCCACACCCCCAGCCATACTTAATCTAATGGCTTAAAAGGGAAATGAGGTGCAATCTTGTTTACATATTCTATTGGTAACTTGAAAGATGAGGTCTTGTGTGATGGCTTGCCCATGGATGCATGCCATTTACTGCTTGGTAGGCCTTGGCAATTTGATATGGATGCCATACATAATACAAGGTCTAATACTTACACTTTTAAACTTAAGGGCTGTAGATATACCTTGACCCATTTACTGACTAGTCAAGTTAAACCCATCCAGAAGCCAAATGGGGAGGGAAGCACAAGTGAGAAAGCCTTGGTTTTTAGTGAAACATGGGTTGAGAGATCCATATGTAAGGCAAAATAGTTTTGGCCTTGTTTGTGTTGGAAAAAGGAGAGGGAGAGACCTCGCATCCCTTATCTCAGCCCCTAATTCATGTGTTTAAAGATGTCTTTCCTGATGATTTACCTCAGGGATTACCTCCGGTGAGGGGTATTAAACATCACATTGATTTATTGCCTGGAGTTGCCCTTCCTAACAAGCAAGCCTACAGGTTAAATCCCACTGAGACTAAGGAACTCCAAAGGCTGGTACAAGAGCTCATTGATAAGGGTTATATCCAGGAGAGCATGAGTCCATGTTCTGTTCCAGCTTTGCTTGTGCCAAAGAAGGATGTCACCATGAGAATATGTGTGGACAGCCATGACATTAACAACATTACAATCAAGTATAAGTACCCTATTCCTAGACTTGATGACATGTTGGATGAGTTACATGTTGCTAACGTGTTTTCCAGAGTTGATTGGAGAGGTGGTTATGACCAAATTCGGATGAGAGATGGAGACGAGTGGAAGACGTCCTTTAAAAGCAAGGGATTTGTAAATGGCTTGTAATGCCCTTTGGTTTGTCAAATGCCCCAAGCACTTTCATGGGGTTGATGAATGAGGTACTTAAACCTTTCATTGGGTATTTTGTTGTTGTGTACTTTGATGATATTCTGTTTTATAGCGGGAAAGAGAGAGAGCACAAAGACCATTTGAGGCAAGTGTTCTATATCTTCACAGGCTAGAAGCTTTATGCCAAGATGAAGAAGTGTGAGTTTTTCACATCCCAAGTCACATTCCTTGAGTATTTAGTTTTTGCCAAGGGGATCCAAGTGGACCCAAGCAAAGTTGAGGCCATCTAAACTTGGCCAACACCTAAGTTAGTCACGGAGGTGACGAGCTTCCATGGTTTGGCTTCTTTTTACAGCAAGTTCATTAAGGATTTCAACTCCTTAATGGCACTTATTACTGAGTGCTTGAAAAAAGGTGCATTTGAGTGAACAAAGGCTGCCGAAAGGGCCTTTGAGGAGGTGAAACAGAAGCTATGTCAAGCACCAGTTCTAGCATTACCTAACTTTGAGGACTTGTTTGAGGTGGAATATGATGCTAGTGGGGTTGGGATTGCGGCTATGCTAATCCAATCCAGAAGGACAATTGCTTATTTTAGTGAAAAAGTCAATGGATCTAAGTGTAATTATAGCACATATGACAAGGAGTTCTAAGCATAGTCCAGGCTTTGACACATTGGTGCCATTACCTCAAACCTAAGCCATTTGTCCTATATTCTGATCACCAAGCCCTCAAGTACATCAATGGACAATACACGTTGAGCCTAAGGCATGCTAAATAGGTGGAATTCCTCCCATCATTCTCTTTCACTTGCAAACGCAAAAGTGAAAAGGGGAATGAAGTTGCGGCTGCCCTTTCTTAGAGGTATACTTTACTTTCTGTTTTGGAAGCTAAGTTACTTGGTTTTCATACTATTTAGGAGTTATACAAGGGAGATCTAGATTTCCAAGAGGTTTTACAAGGGGAGCGAAAGGGAGGACCTTATTCCATCCAAGAAGGCTATGTATTCAAGGAAAACAAGCTATGTGTTCCTTGGGGGCCATGGAAAGAGCTACTAGTCCGAGAGCCTCATGGTGGTGCTTTAACTAGCCATTTTGGTCTTAACAAGACCATTGACATTCTCAAGGAGCATTTTTACTGGTCTAAGATGGGAGGAGACTTGAATGAGGTGATCACAGCTTGTTTCATTTGCCATAAGCCAAGACTTGGTTCCACCAAGGCTTGTATACCCCACTGCTCATGCCTTTTTAGCCTTAGGATGATGTAAGTATGGATTTCACCATGGCTCTCCATAGGACTCAAAGGGGGAAGGATGCAATCATGGTAGTTGTGGATAGATTTTCCAAGATGGCTCATTTCGTTCCATGCCACAAAACAGATGATGCTAGCTATGTGGCTGACTTGTATTTTGAGGAGATTATTAGGCTCCTAGAGTGCCTAAGACCATTGTTTCAGATAGGGACTCAAGGTTCTTATCTCATTTCTGAAAGTGCGTGTGGAAATTGCTTGTAACTAAACTCTTATTTAGCACGGCCTATCACCCTTAAACTAAGGTAACTAACCACTCTCTCACCACTTTGCTTAGAAGTTTGGTTAGTAAGAGTTTAAAGGACTAGGATATTAAGTTGCCACATGTAGAGTTTTCTTATAATAGATCCCTTGCTTATGCTATTAAACATTCTCCTTTTGAGTGTGTTTATGGAGTTAACCCTCTTACTTCTTTGGAAGTGCTTCTAATTCCAACTGAGTCAAGAGTTAGCTTTGAAGCTAAGACTAGGTCTAATGAGATGAAGAAGCTTCACAAGCAGATTAGGGTCGAGATTGAGAAGACCAGTGAAGCATACAAGGCAAAGAAAAACAAGAACGGAAAGCAACTTGAGTTCAAGCTGGGAGACCTAGTTTGGCTTCACCTCAGAAAGGAGAGATTTCTGTCAAGGAAGAAGAACAAGCTCATGGAAAGGAGTGATGCCATTTGAGGTAATTGAGAAGGTAGGAAGTAATGCTTATAAGCTGCAATTCCTTGGAAATAGGGTTGTTTCAGCCACATTCAACATTAGAGATCTTAGTCCTTATGTGAAGGATACCATTAAAGACCCCTCAGATCTGAGTTCAAATCTTCCCGAAGAAGGTGAGGTTGATGCTGGAGCATACCTCTAAGGATATCCAGGAGACCACCAAGGCTAAGGGGACAAAGATCAACGGGCATTGAATGGCCAAATACTAGGCTTATTCTCATTACTATTTTGGGGAACCAATTTGGAGATGTTCCTCAAGTCATGATTGGACGAGTCCTACTTTGTTGGACTCCCTAACATGTCTACTTTTGCAAGGTTAAATTGTTTTTAGATCATGCTAGCTGCATTTTGTTCAAAGGCTCATTTCGACACCTTGTGCAGATTTGGCTCTATGCTGCCCAATTTCACATTTTGCTTTGATTCAACAACTTTTACTTGTTTTAGGGGCAATTTTATTACTTAGATTGATTGCTAACACCCTAAATTTATCAACCATGTAAGAAAATCTGAGTTAAATGAAGTTTAGGTTGGTCTTGGGTCCTATGCAACGGAGAGCCCAAACTAGGCTGTTTGGTGCCAAAAGGTTGTTTGAACCTTTTCCGATCATTTTGCTTAGCAAGGTGGGTTTTCCCTTCACCAACTTTCCTTCCTAGTAGCTTGGGAGCTAGGCCAACAACATCATGGCTTTACTCAGCAAAAGCAACCAATGGGAAGCTAGTAAAAGAGTTCTCCTCATTTTGATTGGGCTGCTGAAAAGTGGCCACCTGTAGCCAAAATTCTCTCTCTCCTCCTCGTAGAAGTGGATGCTCATTAGGCTAATACACGTTAAAGTTTGAGTAATGGTGATTAGCAAGCATGTAATTAGGTTTTTTTGGTAACTTAATATTAGCTGGATTAAGCATTTGTAATTAGCTTAGTTTCAATTCTCATTAAGAGGTTTCATAATGGCTAAGCCATGTCTTGGTGGGGCCAACCAATTGAGATAGGCTTTAAGTTGCTTTCTTGCTTGTAATAACCCAGAACATTGATGAGTGAGCACAAGTTTTTCGGGTGTTCTCAAAACTCTCTCAAAAGTGCTTGATTCTGTCCGTGTGATTCAATCTAGCAAATCGATTCCTTCCGTTAAAATTTGGTGGCTTTGCCTTTATGATTCAATTGTGAAGTTATCAACCTGGCTTGCATGCTGGCTAGGCCTTCATTCCATTCATATCCAAGGCCTTAGCAATGGTTGCCTCGAAGATGAAGGATGTTAACAAGCATACCATTCCTTGTTAGACAAGAGCCATGCCAAATTCACACTAGCGTTCAAGGTTGCTTTGTTTGACTCTAGAAGACCACTCCAATAGTGATATCCCAGACATTTATTATAGATTGGGACACAATGCTGATGGAATAATCCATTTTTGTACGTGCATAAGCGTGCACACGTGTGTGTATATATACACACACACACACATAAAAACACATACCCACACAAATATTCCATATAAACACGCACACACATATATGTATGTATGTATGTATGTATGTACGTATGTATCTATGCAGCCACACATACGTACAGGGGTGTGTGTGTGTGTATACATACAAACACGCACACACATGCATACACTTATACACACAATTATGCGCACGTGCATACATATATACATACATACATACATACATACATACATACATAC
>Ga0058701_10002439_pt1 | contig 14109 bp, 7 predicted proteins | sample AgamicOrMae_FD_97039 | JGI IMG/M metagenome (GOLD analysis project Ga0058701, IMG submission 97039) | Agave microbial communities from Guanajuato, Mexico - Or.Ma.e | ecosystem: Host-associated > Plants > Phyllosphere > Phylloplane/Leaf | place: Guanajuato, Mexico | collected 2012-06-04 | reverse complement strand
TTTTTTAAGGTAGCATTTTCAACCTTTTGGTTTAAATTTGGTGCTACCCTCCGTCGTCAAGCCGAGCGGAGAGATAGCGGGACGAGGCAAAAGGCATCCAACCAAGCCCAACCTATATCATAAGCAAGCCTCTTGCCGTAAACCAAGTTTTGGTATAGTGCCTTGTGCCTCGCTCCGCTCGGCTGTCGCCAAGCCTAATGTCGCTTACTTCTCGGCGCCCCTGAGCGGGGCCTAAGTTAGGTTAGGTTACGTGGCTTGTGCCTCGCTCCGCTCGGCTTGACGATGGAGGGTGGCACCAAATTTAAACTAAAAGGTTGAAAATGCTACCCTAAAAAATTACAGTGTGGGTATTCATTAATTCGGAATTGTTTCAAAGAATTTTATCTCATTTCCGGAGGAAAACTATACCATTCGGAGCAGTTTTAAGCCCTATACAAAACGGTGGTGTAAATCGAAGTGAAGAGCTAAGTTTGAGAGGGAAGTTTGTCCGTGTTGCAGACTCAACTACCGATCTGCAACGAGTGCCTGGGCACGGCTGCCAACAACAAGAATGGCCAGCCGGAGGAGCTTAGCGAGTGCGGGGAATGCGGCGCCTGCGTGCATTTGAGCTGCGTGCCCGTTCCTAGCGGCACGTCGAGCAGCCAGCTGGTGGCCCTCTTGGCTCAGCCCGGAGCGACCTGGTTCTGCGAAGACTGTCGAACCTGCGCCAAATGCGATGCTTCGAAAGATCAGGTACAGGCACCTGCAAAGGTGGAAGGTGGCGTTTTCTACCTCTTGTGTTCCACTCCGGTTTAATGTTTCGTAATGATGGTTAACGACGTACAACAGCATATGAGAGGTTGACTAGGTTTAGCAGGACTGCTACAAGGCAGGGAACATGTACCTCTGTCAGGGAATATCTGGAAATGTAAGGAAAATTGTGCCGAATTCCGAAAATGTCAGGGAATCTGGGAGAAAAATATGTTATTGGTCAATAATGGAATAAACTGTTACCTTTTTTTTATTCCCAAATAATTTTGCCGTTTTGGGGCTGAATTTTGAACTTTTTGGGGTTTATTTGTTAAATCAGATGTTTTTATTACAATTCCAGAATTACAAAAGAAGAAGAAAAAAACAACAAAAAACGAAATTTAAAATAAATACATTTTTTACCGTAAAATCATAATAAAAGTAAATTCGGAAAAGCTTAAAATAAATACCACCGGACATACGTTTTTAGGCATTGCGGATCGAGCATCTAATGTCAGAAGTACATATCGGAGGCAAGTAACGTCCAGAATATGTATTTCTTCGAGTGATAATGTTTAAGAAACACCATCCATAATCCCCCCCCCCTCTTCTATGGTTTGGTGAAGATTGTAGAATGCCAGGGAAATCTGCGATTTAAGTCAGGGAAGTGGAAAATCCCGATGTATTAACAACCCTGGTGTAGGTCACAGCGTTGCTCGGGTTGGCGACGAAAGGAACACAAGTTGTGGAAGATTTTGTGTCTTTCTTGCGGTTTGTGATCATCTGTGGGTATGTTTTGTTTGTGAGCGTTTAATCTGAATTTGGACGGTTGCAGCTGTGTCTCCTAGGGTGCGTGAGGTGTGCTCGGGCGTATCACATGGGTTGCTTGGATCCGCCGCCCGATCGGAAACCCAAGTCATCGTGGCTCTGCAGGCATTGTTTGCAAGTCCACAAAGACAAGAAAGGCGGCTCGGTCGCCAAGCCTTTAGACCACGCGAGCAAAGTCCGCAAGAAATACATGCGGGTGCGCGACAAGAAGCTGCAGAAGCAGGCGGGACGGTGAGTTAGGGGAGGTGGCTGCCGCTGAGGCGGTCGACGAGGACCATTAATGAGACGGGTTCGGTTGCAGGGCGTCGGACAGCGACGGCCACGGCCAAGGAGCGGCCGGGATGGGGAGGGCCGTGGCGGGGCCGCGGGGCTCGGCCAAGAAGGCGGCGCTGCCGCTGCTGCTGGCAGCGCCCAGCAACTCGGGATCCACCTCCGAGGAGGGTAATAACTCCTCTCCTTTCCTCCCTCCCGCTGCCCCTCGCTCACTCGGTGGTGGCTCTGGAAGCGCTTGTAGGCAGTTGGAGGAGAAACGTAGTGATCGTCTGTCCAAGGAGAAGCAAAAGTTCTTTCGCCTGAGCGCGTATTACAATTCGAAGCGCGCCGCGGGCGGCGGGGAGGCGAGCGCGGCACACGCGGCGTCGGGCGCGGGCGCGGCTGGTCGGGGTAGGCAGGCGGGGGGCAGGCCGCCGGCGGGCAGGCCGACGGGTCTGCGGGGGCGCCCTGCGTCGGCGAGCAGCCGCAGCAGCAGCGCTAGCAGCGGCTCCAGCCACAGCAGCAGCCGCTCGAGTAGCGATGACGAGACGGATAGCAGCAGCACAAGCACGGCAGTGGTCCAGCACAGACTGGGGGCGGGCGCGAGCGCGAGCACGAGCGCGCTGGCGTCGGGGGCGCGCGCGGGGGCGAGGGGCGGGCCCGCGCAGCCGGCGACCTCGCCGGCGCCGGCAGGCCCGCTCACGCTGGGCATCGGCGACAGCGACCCCAAGGCGCCCTGGGGGTTCGCGGCCGCGGCGGCGGCCGCTGCCAAACTCAACTTCTCGGGCGTCGCCTCCTCTTTCTGTGATAAATTTGTAAATAGGGAGGCTGGGGGATCTGTGATGGCGGTGGGCTCGGAGAAGGGGCGAGGGCGGCCGGTGGGCCGGGGCCGGAAGTCCGTGCCCGTCAAGGGCCTGAAGGGCTTTGCAGCGCAAACGACGACCTTCCACAAGAGGAGGTTCCGGACGCTGGCCAAGGCCAAGGAAAGCCGGGAGCGGAGCTCGAGCAGCAGCAGCGAGGAGAGCCGGTGGGCGCCGAGGACCAAGGACGAGTCCGTGCAGACGGGCGTGGACGACTCCGAGGGGGGCCGATCGGCCCACTCGTTGGCCATCCTCAAAGGAAACGCCAAAGATAACAGCAACGGAAACAACTCGTCGTCGGGGAGCTACGACAGGCTGGTCGGCTTCGGCCAGCTGCGCAGCTTGTACGACGGCTTGAGCCACCTGTTCACGACGCCGGCGCACAGCCGGCGCTCCGCAACCACCAACCCGCCTAATTACACGACGACGCGCAAGAACAAGAAGAGGGCGCCGGCGCCGGGCAGCGTGAACCCCAGCACGGGCCGGCCCAGGCCGGGGCGCCCGCCTTCGAAGCACAAGTCGGACGCCCTCTTGAAGTCCGCCCTGAAAAAGAGCAAGCTGGCCAAGCAGACGCGGGCCAAGAAGCTGAAAAGCGCTCTGGTGGCGGGCAGCGACGAGAAGAAGCCCTGCTATCCCACCTGGAGACAGATCACGAAAAACGGCGGGGTCCTCACCCCCCGGTGGAGCTCCGACAAGGAGCGAGAGCGAACCATCGGCCGAAAGCGGAGGAAAGAGACAAAGAGCGCAGCGGAGAAAGGTGGCGAGGGCGGGCCGGTGGCCGGGCCGGTGGCCGGGCCGGGGTTCCGCAAGGTGGGCCGGCCGCGGTGGGACGGACGGAGGGTCGCCGGCGAGCCGCACACCCGGTCGGCGTGGGGCCACATGTCGCCCTCGGGCCTCGTGAAGACCGCCGTGAACTCGAAGCGGCACGAGCAGGATCGGAGGCGCCTGGGGAGGGACGAGTCCGCCCCTGCCCCTGCCCATGAGCCTGGTCATAAAAAGAAGCGCTTGATTGCCGAAGCAACTCAGACTCACCACCGATACTATCCTTTTCTAGTGCCTCAACCACCCACCAACACTGCGTCAGCATGCATGGGGTCCACCAATCAAACGGGTAAGAATCATACCCACCTCTATCCTCTTGGCTTTTCATTGCAAGCATACCGTCACTGATTGTTTTTCCGCTAACATCAGACTCGACTTGTTTGCATAGCTGGGTTTCCCGTCACCCTCTATTCACCGCTGTGGCCCTCCCACTGGAAAGCACTCCAAGCGATCCAAGCCCCTCCGAAAACCACTGTCAGCGCGGAGCGATCACCTGCTTTTCTTTGTTTGACGTGCTTGTCTAGTGTGCAAGCATCCGTTGGCTTCGCTCCCCTCCCACCTCAACTCAGTCTGTTGCAACCCACTGATCTGATCCGATCCGATCCTCTCAGTGAGAGATGGAGCTTAGCTTAGAGGAAGCTTTTCCCCGTAAGGAACCCTCCCTTGTCCTAGCATGCGGCGGTGTGTGGTGGAAGTGCAGGGCATAATATTGAGCCTCTTTGATCTGAATCGATGAGCGTTGGCTTGAGGGCTTAGTCACTCGCGTAGTCGCTGTCCCGGCACGGCACGTCTCTGGACATCCTGGCCACTTCCGTGCGTGCTTGTCCGTGGTCACAAACATTCGTATAATCGCTGGCTCAAGCTTGTCACGCCCCCGACGAACCAACCGGACCGGACTGAACCGAACCGGCCGTGTCGCTACTCCGCGACGTACCGCACCGCAAGCCGGCTTTGCCAAGGCTTTGCCGGAAGCGGAAGTTCGTACGCGGAATGAGAGCACAGCTAGTTCCTTTCAACTCTGCCGTTAGAATCGAGTTCCACCACTGTGTTTCCTTTATTTTTTGTATATTTTTGTTTTTCACCTGATGTTACGTGCTTTTGACGAGTCTTGTTGCAGGACCCGAATCAGAATGTGAAGCACTTTGCGCTAGGGAAATTTACCGACCTCTCGCTCGAACACGCGACTGGGGTTTCGGTGTTGCTAAGCGGTCTTACCTTCATCCATTGACTTATCAATCCAAGGAAGGGCATTCCGTAGTGCCATCTTGCCTAGCTGTAAAATTTGATAGCTTACTAGCCTAAATATAAAATGGCGCTTTTTTTGTGTTGTGTCTTGATGATCTCAAGACTCTCCTTAACAACGATACTATCAATTTGTGATCGTATTTCCCGCGTCTGGTTTTGTTATACTTCCGTTTATGGCAGGTCTTATTTCCAAGGTGTTTGTACGGTACAAGGCATTTATTTATTCCTTAAGGGAGACTTAAATGCGCGCCGAGGCACCTACTTAAGCTCACTCATAAGGAAATAATTCAGCCTAACCTACTCTAACCTAACCTAAACCGACCCGCCTGAACCCATTTTCACTTTTCACAAAATGGGCACTCGTCGAGGTTCACGGCAGAGTACACGTGCCTTTGACATACTCACTTTATTTTTTATGTTAGATACGCACCCGGAAGATTTTTCTTTCTTGTGTAAAAACAACGCTTTATGCTTTGCCGACTAACGAACTTAAGTTCTATTCAGTTAACTCGGCAGAGGCACTTGCAGTTAGCGTAGGAAATAGTTTCATGATCACAAGTTGTATCAACGTTTAGACTTCGCTCTATTAGCTCTTCAACATTTCTTTGCTCTATTAGCTCTTCAACATTTCTTTGTAATTAGTGTCTTTCTTGTAATTAGTGTGTAAGGAACAACCGGCCTGCAAGTAGTTTGCACCAGCAAAAAAAAACACAGTTTGTGAAAATTGTTGTAATATACATTGTAAATTTTAGAGGTGGAATTTTCCATCTCTTTGTTCCACCTCACGACTAGAATCCGAGAGGAGCTACAACCTTAACTGATCAGACTTAACCTAACGGTCGCTAAGCCTGATCCTGCTTGCTTTATCACAGCCGCCTGTGATTAAGTAAGCGGCATCAGGCTTGGCGACAGTGGGGCCGTAGGGAAGCGAGGGATGTCGCGTGACCTAACCCAACCAAGGCTGACCTAACATAGGTTAACCTTGACGCGGTTTAGGTTGTTAATCCTCACAATGTAAAGAAGCATCGAACCTAGGTGGAACACTTAAGGTGGAACACTTGAGGTGGAAAAGGTCACCTTTGGAATTTTCAGTGTAGCTGTGCACATTTATCCGTCTTTTTTTTCTCTTGAAATTTGGTCCGTTGCATGTCAAGAAAAAAACGATCGCTAGCGTCGATAGTTATCCTCACTTATTTTACTAAGTGCCCTTCTTTTCCTTGTCGAAAGAAAATTTGTCGTGAGCCCCTGCGAAAGAAATCACCTCTGCTTTGTGTGCTTGAACTAAAATAAAACACTAACGCGGGGTGTGGTCTGCTGATGCGTGCACTAATCAACACTAACGCCGTTCACACGTTTAGCGCTTTTAGTTTGTGAATCTGCATAGAAATAAGGTCGCCTCCCCCCGCTAAAGTAATCACAAAAACGCCTCAGAGCGAGAAGAACTTTTGGATCTCCTGGTGTTCCTATTCTGAGTCACGGTGCTCCTCTCGTTATGACGGCGTGGTTGCATGTGCTGGAATCTTGTCTGTTGCAGTGCCATTACCCATAAATCTCCACACGAAACTCCCTCCCGGTGTCACGCAAAAGGACATAGCCCTCTACAAAGAAATGAGGCAGCGAGCGAACTCGGTAAGTAATCTCTTGTGGAAGGCTGTGCTTTCATTCGTAGTTCCGTGTTCGACGAAAGCTGTTATCTTTTGGCCAGATGACACCGGCCGTCTCAGCGAATGAACCAATCCTACCGCCCGGAGCGCAGCCAAGCCCTACGCAGTTGCAGCAAAGATGCCCCGGCGCAATTGAGTTCGGACAGTATGAAATTCAAACCTGGTATTCGTCGCCATTTCCGCAAGAATACGCCAGGCAAGTCCTCCTTCTGCAGAACTGCTGGTCGATCTGCTCTGTTTTAACCTATTACCGCGCCGCGTTGCCGTTCGGAAACGGAAAAAAATATTTTGGAGTATCTTTTCAGTTGAGCATTGTCACAATTAAAAAAATATCTCTCCTCTGGAAACCTGAAATTTGATCATTTAGACATTTTCCAAAACTTAAAATTGCGTATTTTAGTGGAAAAAGTCCTTCCTATTTCTCTTAGACTAAAATTCATCCCAAATACTTTGGGCTGTTATGGGTTAAACGTGAAAACCCTGTTTGTTTCTTTGCAAACTTGTGTTTCGTTTTTTTGGAGTCCAGGCAAGCTTAAGCTACATGTTGAGTAAAGTTGTGTTAACCGAAGCAAGATGTACAGTCAGTCACAAAAGTAATGAACCCTGCTTCCGTGTATTTCATATGAAAGCAAAGTCATGGCTTTTGTGGCCCACTGTACAGTACTTTAAAGCTATCCTAACTCGAACAAGATCTAATACAAACCTAGGGTGAACTGCTGTAGGCATCGCATAATCCGGACCAGAGTTTCCCGATGCTTAGCTTAACCCACCAGGTGTCCTGTGTCTGAGCGCACCCGCTTAATGTACGCACCCAGGTTTTCGGAACACCGGCATTATGCGAAGAGGTTCTTATCGTACGCGGGCGTTCACAGTATACAGCAAAACTGTGTTAATTGAGATATTTTGCAATCTCTGATCACTTTTTTTTTAAAGCGATGGTATTCTGTAACATGTGTGCTGTTATTTTTGTTTAGGTTGCCTAAGTTATACCTCTGCGAGTTTTGCTTAAAGTATACGAAAAGCAAGGCTGTTCTAGAAAGGCATTTACATAAATGCTGTTGGCGGCATCCACCTGCGACTGAAATCTACAGGCATGAAAATTTGTCTGTGTTTGAGGTACGTAGTGCACTTAGTTTTACAACGCGCTTTTTACTTTAATTCTACCATGGATTTTGTTTTTACGTGCATTTGTTGGTGTTTCAGGTGGACGGCAACGTGAACAAAATCTACTGTCAAAATTTGTGTTTACTCGCTAAACTTTTTTTGGACCACAAAACGTTGTATTATGATGTAGAACCCTTTTTATTTTATGTCCTTACGAAAAACGATTGTAAGGTGAGTAACTCGCACCTCATCGGCTGCTAAGAAGTTTGAAACTAGTATTAATTTGGATGGGTTTTTTTTTCCAGGGTTGCCATCTTGTTGGTTACTTCTCTAAAGAGAAACATTGTGCTCAAAAGTACAATGTTTCTTGTATCATGACCATGCCTCAGTATCAAAAGCAGGGCTTCGGCCGTTTTCTAATACATTTTAGTAAGTATTACTCAGCTAATGGTGTTGATAAGTCGATAAATTAGTCTATGTTTAATGTTTAGTTTTCCTTTTGATCCTGCCTGGAAGAAAGTTTGTGCTGAAAATGCAGGCAGTCGATCGTATTTAATTATTAAATTTGTTAAAATAATTAAGTAATCGTTTTTAAGTGGACGCAGGAAATGACTATCTGTTAACCGTTGCTTCTGACTTCCCCTTCGACGTAGTCTTCGATCGTAATCACTGTCTTGAAACCACTTCAAAAAATTATCCATGAAAATCTAACTGTAAATATACGGCGCTGATGTTCTATAGCAGCCTTTCGAAGTCGAAATTTATTTTTATGTCTCAATTCCACCTTGTTTTTATTTTATTTTATTCAAGGATGCATGAATTTGTTTTGGCTTCAAGGATCTTTGAAGTTCTTTAAACTGGTCCAGGCTTAATTTGTCTTGAATCACTTGTTAATCTTTTTGTTTTGCAGGTTATTTACTATCCAAAGCGGAGGGACAGCCAGGCACTCCTGAAAAGCCTTTATCGGATTTAGGCCGGGTTTCGTACCACGCTTACTGGAAATCAATTATCCTCGAGTACTTACACGAAAATAGGAATAAAGTTACAGGTAAGTACCCGGACGTATAATTACCTCACTGCCAATTTTAAAGCTGGAATTTTCGGCCTTTTGTATTCCCTCTCTGTTTTGATTTTTCACTTCAATTTTACGACTCACGCCTTGGTTTTTAAAAGTGCACCATGCGAGTGAAGCCGAGATGTCTTTTACCTCTATGGCTTACGGACGAATGGTGGCAAACTCCATCTTTTAATTTACAGTTGTGTAACACGTTTTATTTTGTGTTCAGGCCCTGGGAAAATTACATTAGAAGCCATCAGCAAAGCGACGGGCATGTATTCGCACGACATAGTTGTTACGTTCCAATTGCTGGGTATGGTCGAGTGGGACACGAGGCAGAATTCTCCTGTGCCGGTGATCGTCGTGGACTGGAAAAAGGTGGATCAGCACATGGCGCGGGTCGCTACCAGCAAATCGAGGATCCCGCTAGAACCGGAGTGTCTGAGGTGGACTCCGCTTATAACGACCACCACCCCGTTCCCACAGAGAAAGGTGAGCATTAAACTGTCGGGGCTAGTCAAAGTACAAGTGAAACTTTTCAGGTGGAAGATATTGAGGAAATGATCGCGTTCACTATTTATTGCGTTGTTTGGGTTTAGGGTCGCTCTTGACCCGACACGCATTAATGTAGTGAGACTTGAACGCGCGTAACGAACCTAATGCATTTTAAATGGGAACGTGAACGCACGGAACCCAGCCTAATACATTTTAACCCATAGCAGCCCAAAGTATTTGGAGTGAAAAACAACTTAAGAGAAATTGGAAGGATTTTTCCCATTAAAATACGCAATTTTAAGCTTTGGGAAATGCCTAAATAATTAAATTTTAGGTTTCCAGAGGGGTGATATTTTTTGAATTGTGACAATACTGAACTGAAAAGATCCTTTAAAAGAAATTTTTCTGTTGCCGAAGGACATCGCTGGGCGGTAGTGGGTTAAATGGGGCAGTCGGGTCAATAGACACTACCTTAGTGTTATTGACGCTTACTGTAGAGTGCGAATAATGAATCACCTTTTTAACGACCGGAGAAATACCTCGGTGGAAAGGACAGTAGCTGGTAAAAAGGCATATCCGATTTTTTGTTCGGTCAGCGATCTTTTTTTTTGAGCAGGGAGCCATTTTACTTCCTTGACCGACTTGTCTCGGAGAATGCCTCAGAATTCGCATCTATAATTAAAACTACAATTCTTGGTCGCCTATTACGTGAAATGTCTTCTTGGAACAGATCAATAAGTTTCCGTAAGCTAACTTGAAGTTTTGCCTCCTTTTTTTTGGAGTAAATCGACGTAATCTTTGTTTCGTATTTTTTTTATGAGATTCGAAATACCCTTTTGAATAAAAAAAAAAAGGCCTCGATATTTCTTTTAGTTCATTTTATCATAATATTTTCGTCTTTGAAAGAAGACTTTGCTCAGTCGAGAGCAACCGTGTCTGGTAAATCGGATCTTGTGCTAGACGTGTGATTCACTTAAGGCGAATTATTTAGCAGGAAGAAGAAGAGAAGGAAGAAGTTGTACAGCAACCACCGAAGAAAGTGAAGAAGGAGACGAAACGAGAGCAGCAAGCCAGAGTCAAGGTTGAAAAGAGAGAGAGAAAGCGGCTGTCTCTGGACCAAGAAGAGGACGAAGAAGAGGACGTAGAAGATGAAGACAAGTATTCACCGTACGAGCCTCGATCCAGTAGACGCTCAACCGTGCCTGAACAGGTAACAATTATCTCAATCGCGTATTTCCAGAAGTCACGAGGTTTACCCCCAATGTAATCATTCAATACTTATAAAAGAAACATTCTTTTAACACGTTAAAATAGAACAAACGAGTTTAAATAGAACACCTCAAGGATTTTGTCAATCTTTTTTGTCAAAACAAATCAGTATCATGAACATTGAACGCATAAATTAAGAAGTATTTTCTGCAGTTTGAAAGCAGGTAGTCCCTCTGAAACTCTTTTACTTTTAGACCGTTTATATTTTGCGTCTTGAACCTGGTCTCAGCATGAAAAATAACCGAATTGGCAAAGTAATTAATCTTGAATGAAATTAATGGAACTTAATCAAAATTGAACAAGTTCAAAGGCTCGAAGACTTCTGGTGCAAAGTAAGAACGGTCTGTTGACTTGTTGCAACTGAAACTGATATGCTAGTTGTGACCTTAAATTATGAAGCTCTGGTGATTTCTTTGTGATTACAGTACCGCCAATTCTTTTTTGGACTATCTGGCATGGTATGCAGAATAACCTGCGTTACACTCCTTCAGCTGTGACCTTTTGTTCATTCTGAATTATTCTTTTTGCAGCGTTCAAAACGAGGCGTGCAGCGGAGGCTGAATACCTCCGAACAGGAAGAATCTCCAGTCCCGCCGGGACGAAGAAGGCACGATCGCGTCGCCAAGGTGAGGGACAAGGATACAAGATGGGAAAGCTTTGACCCCCTCACCTCCTCTTACCAGAGATGTCCTCTTTAAAATGCTTCGTAATATCATGGTCTCGAAAGCCCGCCTGGGTCAGAAAGTTCTTTTTAACCCGTGTAAGAATCGAACTAGAATTGTCTGGAAAGATTACGGATTTTTCTTTTGTCCAGGAAAATTCAGGGATTTGCGTTTCACGCTGGGAACAGTTACTTGATCTTTTTAGTGTTTAGGTAACCTTTAATCATGCTTTTCGGAATACAGGTTGACTTACCCTTGCTTTCTGTCTCATAAAAGGGTGTTGCCATTGACCCGACATGCATTAATATAGGAAGACTTGAACGTTCGTAACCAACCTAATGCATTTTGGAGGTGACTTGAACGCACGGAACCCAACCGAATACATTTTATATTGAGCAGTCGGGTCTACAGACACTCCCCTCAAAAAAATCTTGATTGGGTTTCCTTTTCGGCGTGGGAATATTGAATTCCATTCTAACCTTAGCGCAACATTCTCAAGGCCTTTAGTATCGCAATAAATGAATAAAATTTAAAAATCTGTCATCCTAATTTTGCGTGTGTGACTTTTCAGTCAAATCCCAAAGTCGACGCGGTGTCGGAGGCGATGGTAGACAATATCGAGCAAGAAGTCAAGAAAGAGGAAGGGGAGGTAATCGAGCCCGCCAAACCGGGCCGGAAGAGGAAACAGGAAGCGGATACGACGGCAGTCGACGCGGAGGAAGTACAAGAAGTGGCTGCTCTTGAACCTCCCGCCAAAGTGCGCAAGAGCTTCGGCAAGAAGAGGGTGACGACCAGTGTGTTCACCCCGGGATGCGTGCCGAAGGGAGCGGTCAAGAACGTGAAAGCACCTTCGCCTCTCAAGAGTTCGCCGAATAAGTCAAGGGTAAGACCTTCGTTAATCCGACTTTGAAGAATAGAAATGGCGAACTTCGGTTGACTGAAGCTAGGCATGTTTTCCAGCGTTTGATTTCGAAGGGGGTGTTTCAAATCACAGTATTGGTCAGGGAATCGAATTTTTGTGAGAGAAAGGTCCGGGGATTTTTGTAGAGGACTCTTTTCCGTGGACTGTTTCAGTTGCACCTGCGGCAGCGACTCTTGAGAAGCTTTACTTATTGCAAGTTTAAAGGTCTTATTGTTTAGGAAGGGTTGTTGCGGGTCAAGGAAGTCAGGGAAAAATCAGGGAACTGTTTTGGTCAGGGAAAGTCAGGGAATAGGCCGTTTTCCCTGGAAATGCCACTTTTTGTGCATTTTCATTCCTTAGTCCAAAAATTTGGTGCGATGTTTAATAATCTTATAATATTAGGCCTGAAGTACAAGCTGCTTTTTTATTTCATCTAAAATTACTTTTGAATCACCTAAACTACCAGTAAATGATAGTTTTGGATTTTTTGAAATGGGTATTAGTTACAAAGTTTAAAAAATAAATACTGTATAAAATATTAATTTTAACCCACTGTGGGTTGTGCTAATTTTAAAAAAATTCTGTGCTTGGCAGTTTTGATACTCCAGTAGTCCTATAACTTACAACCTGGAAAACAACCTGTTTGGTCTGAAAAAGTCAAAGAAAAATCAGGGAATTTCACTTTTCCCTAGAGCGCAACGACCATGTTAGGGCATTATCGTATTTGTTGATCCTTCTATATAATTCGCGCTTAGAAAATGTCTTACACGTTTGCATGTTTTTTGATAAATATAATTCAAAAATCAAGTTGAAAGTTATTGGCTGACCAATAGTTAAACAAAGCTGCTCTAGTTACGACGACAGGTTGATTATGAAAGGTAGAAAGGTACGTGTATGAATTACAGTGCTAAAATATTGATGTTTTCTTATTTGTTTTTTTAGGAAAGAAGTCTTACACCGCCTGATTTCCGCAGCAAAGGCAGGCGTTCCGAAGTCGCTTCGTCCCTCAAGAGGCGAAGCTCCGCCCTCAAGGATACCAAACCATATGGTAAATACTCTTCAACCTTTTCCTGCTGCATGAAAGTTGAAGTTTTTGGTACATTGTTTGTTTTTATTTCCAGAAACAACGCCTGTTAGAAAACAGAGGCAGTTCAAGGTAACCGATTACTTCCCATCGAGAAGCGGCTCAGAGGACAACGAGGATGGTAAGTTATTTTTACCCTGTTAACTTTAAATTTGCAAGGTCGGAATTTCCGCGTTCTGTGTCCCACGTTTTGTCGTCAACCCAATACATTTTAGGTCTGTTTTATTCGCACGCTTAAGTTAAATGGAGACTGAAACACATGGAAACCAACCCAATGCATTTTAAATTGGGAGATGACTTGAACTCAGGGAAACCAACCTAATACATTTTGAATGGAGTAGCGTGTGAACAGTCACTTCGTACCTTTCAAATGGGACAACGTGTAAATAGTCACTTTCCTCAAATTTCTGTGTCGTTTGTAACGTTTTTGTCAGAGATATTGACTCGTGTGTTTGTCGCAGGCTCGGTGGATGCGCCCACTAAAGTGAGTAGCTCGCCGAAAGTGGGAAGGCGAAGTGCGTTGTTACGGGATGCTGTGTTAACGCCGACGGCCGCAAGGAAAGGTCGCTTATCAGACCGTCGGCCGGATGGCCGCAAGGACCGCCGCTCCAAGTAAGTCTCCCCTCGTACTATTTTCGATTCCTGTTCAACGCAGCTCCAAGGAAAGGCTCGATATCCATCTTACGGAGCTCCCGCCTGATTTTAAGTAATTTAGAGGTAGAGGCATTGAGTAGGGCTGCACCGTACCTGTATTGATTAATCCTTTGTGTCTAGGAAAATTCATGTTTTTCTCAGGAGAAGTTTATTTGTAATTTTACAAATGTTGGTGGCAAGCTTCCTCTTTTGGAGTAGGAGGGAGCACATGCTTGATACTTAGTAGACTTTAAGGTTAACTTGAGGAAGGTATGATACAAACGTTGGTTAACTTGAGCTAGGTATGGTGCAAACGTGGTTTAACTTGAGCAAGGTATGGTGCAAACGTAGGCTAACCGGAGCGAGGTGTTTTGGAAACTTTGGTATCTTTAGCTTGGTATTTTGCGAACCAAAGTCAACTTTAGCTGCAGTGATTTCAGCTTTGTCTTTTCTTTGGTTCAAACTAACTGAGCCTTTTTATGATTTTTTTTTTTAGTATAGGTA
>Ga0058701_10002438_pt1 | contig 14110 bp, 13 predicted proteins | sample AgamicOrMae_FD_97039 | JGI IMG/M metagenome (GOLD analysis project Ga0058701, IMG submission 97039) | Agave microbial communities from Guanajuato, Mexico - Or.Ma.e | ecosystem: Host-associated > Plants > Phyllosphere > Phylloplane/Leaf | place: Guanajuato, Mexico | collected 2012-06-04 | reverse complement strand
GGCCCACTGTACAGTTTGTCACCAGAACTGTCGATAAATCGCGAACAGTAAAAGTCCCTATCCAATATCAAGGGAAGGATTTCAAAAATAGTGGAAACCTGCGCCGACGCTTCACGCACTTGTCCTACTTAGTCTACGAGACGAAAAGCATGCAAATATGATCCCCTCCCTGGAGTTAGGCAGCACGCATAACACCACGCTCTGACAGCAGACATATTTCGACTCGTGGTAGTCTAACAAGGCCGGCGAAACGTAATCCGGACGATCAAAGATTAAATGTCTACTTGGACAGCAAATCTTTCATTTGTTTCACTCTTATTTCTGGGGTAATCTTTCTATTTCGTGTGTGCTAAGCCTGATGAGGCTTACTGCCGCCGAGAAGTAAGCACCCTCAGGATTGTGATAGCTGAGCGGAGCAACCGCTAGACCCCTATGCGCCGTTAGAATATTTTATAGAAAATTTATAAAAACAATAATTATAGAAAAAAGGAAAACTGGTTTAAAAATGGTTTTAAAATTAATACATGAAAAAGCAACACCGATATCAAACAAAAGATGATTCTAAAAAAAAAAATAATCCACTTCGGAACATTAAAAATACATGATTTTTTTTTTTGACGCCGAGAATTCAGCTCTGGGATCGAAAATACTATTCTCAGATCAAGATTTTTTTCCTACAAAAAGGAGGAACAGTTAAAGCAACTCCAACATCATTAGGCAATCTTACATCTTCATCGCCATGGCTTGTTGAGCCCCTGAGCTCCATAGACGATAAAAGAACTTTTTCGGTTTTGGTATGATTAGTTCCGGTTCGAAATATTTTATGGAATCTCGCGTGATAGGTCCTTCAGAGGAGGCCGTCAACCAATCACAACGCACAGTCGTCACTTTTAACATTAAAAGGACGTCAAGATTAACTTTCGCCGCTCGAATACTTAAGTACTGTACAGTACCTACCCAATAATACCCATCGACCCAACTTTGCCAAGTTCACCAAGTTTTGCCGAAAAACTTTCGACTAATTTTATCGGACATGATTTGATGAATCAAATCACTACTTTCCAGATTGTCTCACAATGTCAGTACGAGAATGGCGACAATACACAAATTTGTGCAAAAGTTTTCAGTTCCTGTTGCCTTGCCGATTAAAAAAAATGTTTCAGGCAATCAGATGGGTATTTTAAAAAGTCTTTTGGTTTGTTTTCGTGACTTATAAGTGGCTACATAAAGATAAGAAATTTGAGAGCTTTCTATTGATACATCTATTGAAAGGCGACCAAAATATGACAAAACCGTTACAATCATACTTCAAACAAATACTCTGTTTCTGGACAACTTTTTGAATATGCAATTCCGTGGTGCGTCACTAAGATTGCAGGTCCCACTTGAAAATAGTTTGCCCAGTTCCTGGTTTCATTAGGCCAGCATATACTTTCCGTACTAAAAGAATTACGAATCCACACACCTCACTCCAATTTTGAATCTTAAAAAATACGTCTTTCCTCTCAAATCTGCATCCTAAATGTTCTATCAAATTCAAGCTTGATTTAAAATTTCTCTCCGTAACGCATCAGTTCCGCAATGATCTGAGACTTTTCGCCCCAACTTCGGTCACCAAAACCAATGGCAGTGCCTGAAACATCATTACATCCTGCGGGTGTGAAACAGTGATTGTCGGACAGTCTCCACTCGGTTAACATTCCGATTGAATTAAGGGGCGCTGTTTTGGGAAACAGCTGAAAGGGACTCGACATCAAATAGGTCAAGTTGGGGTTTCGATTCTGATGAATACGGCTGGCGCCAGCTTTTTGCGATAATGCAACCGCAAAACGAGTGGAGTGCACCTCACCGCACACTTCGGAGCCTGTTCAGCATGTCACTGACAATGTTGGGGCACAATAAGTGCAGCTGCACGATAATTAGTTTTATTTAGGGCCCATTTGACCTACTAATAATTGCGCTGCAACTGGTTTACGGTATGGCCAAAGCCATGCTCAAACACCTTTTCGATATTGGAAGGTTTCGAGCTGTTTTTTGGACACAGTATTCAGGGACCAGTAAACGACGTTTCGTGCAATTACACACAATGATAGCACCAAATAATCTACGTTTGTCCTAAATTTTCCCATATTATTGGACCCTTGAAAGCTTGTTATTAAGGTCCTAGAGACACAATTTATAGAATACCCGACGCCTTTCAGCGATGAACATAGTGCGACCCGGAATGGTAAGTACCCACTCTTGTAATTAGTCTCGATAAATTACGGGTTAGGGGAGAGTAAATCCCCTTACGGGATCCAAATTAGAAGGTAGCTAAGCGGGTAGCAAGCAGTTCGGCTTCGCTTACGTACATAGACTATAGGTTTCGGACAAACTTGTCCCAAAGCAATCTCCTGTAAATTTATCGGGAAAACGTCTTTATCACGCCAACCAGTAACAAAGCCAAACTTAGGATCCGAAATAGGTGTTGCTCTCAGAGGGAGAGAGGTTGTTAACTTTTATCAAGAAATGTATTAGTGAAGTCCACTTTGACTCAAGGGTTCTCATGGTCTGCTTTTCTAGCACCGTAAGATTGACAATTCTGCCCTCCAAAACCCGTAGAGTAGTATCGCCTCAGAACGATGCTTGGGCTTCCAGGAGTGAGATTACACTGTAACTTACTGATTTTTCACCCAAAAGATTTAGTTTTGACCTACACTTCGAGTACGCATTTCGCAGAAATAACTCAGAATTTTTTAAAAAATGCTTAAAAAAATTGTTAAGTTTTAAGAAAACTATCTTAAAATAGCCTATCGGCATATTAGAAGACAAACATTTGGTTATATTTTATATTAAAAAAGGGATTTCTGTGCGCACTAATTAGTGAAAAATGGTAAATAAGAAGTTTAAAAAGTTTCCTTGATGAAAGAAAGGGGAACTTAAGCCTTCCAATAAACTAACGAGAAGTTTTAAAACCGATAATAAAATAGTTATCTTAAAAAAAAAACTATCAATACGGGTGTTTTAAACCAATCAGTGACGCTTCTGGAAAAATCTGCCCTAAACAAAGCTTGAATAAAAACTTCAGATTTCTAAAGAAAAAAAAATTCAAAAAAGGATATTTCCAAAAAATAACAAAGGAGGCAGGCCTAAAAAGGTCGAAACATTAAACAAGTCACTTGATGCAATATCCTCAAGTATACACAATTCCATTTTCCAGGTGTTCCATTCAAGCTGAAGGCTCAGCGATGTAAGCTTGGCAGACACGAAAAAAAAGGCTTGTGGGCCAGCTGTGCGTGATTGCAAGTAACCTCAAAACGAAAATTCATCAGCAACACCTTCTAGACGAGTACTTGTCGGGGCAGCGAGTGGGGCAGAGGCGGCGGTGGAACCGACGGGTTGTGTTCGCAGGGCCGGGGCCGCCGCGACGGCGTGGCGTGCAGCGGGGCGCTCGCGTGACCCGGGTCCTCAGGATCGCGTGGACGGGCACTTCCCTCACCGCCGCCGCCGCCGCGCCCCGCCGGCTGGCGGCTGCTTAGGTGCATCACCCGCAAAAAGAGAGGTGATGTCATTGTTAGGACTGTTTGTCACTTGCCCGTTATTTGTCATGAAAAACCGATATCGCCAAACTTGTATGCGTGCCGTGTAATGGTTCCGTGAGGTTGACAGATCGGAAAAGCTGCGGGTTTAACGATTGCTGCGCCGAAGAAATGCGCTTTACAGCGACGATAGACAGTCTCTTCGAGGAATATTTTTAAGACAAAAAAGTGAAAATAAGGGAAAGTATTTGCTGTAGACAGCTCCTAAATTCAGGAATCCTGTAGGGAACTGCTAAGTGAAAAATTTCGCAAAACGGCAAACTTTTTGGGAAAATTCTCTACATTCAAAAGCAAAAAATTAATAATAATAATAATAATAAATAAGTATAATAAAAAATAAACGAGAAAAAGAACGAAATTAATGAATTTGCTTGGAAATGTGCAAAGATGGAAGTCCTTGCACAGCGCTACTTTTTGGAAAAAAAATGAAAAAAAAATGCAAGCTCAAAAGAGAAGAGTAACAGCTCCCAATTGTCAAGAATTACCAGAGAACACGACCAATATTTCCCCAAAATAGAGCTGTTGTTCTAAAATAATAATTATAATAAATAAAAATATTATTTTAAAACAGACGACAAGGCTTAATTTTTAAAAAAATGCGCTTCGAACAAATCTGAAAAGTAGAAATCTAACGACACATAATTGTATATTTTGCTAACGCAAAACCCACTTTATCAACGAAATACACAGTTTAGGTAACGCTAAATCGGCAAAAACTCCTCATCAGCTAAGAAAACAACGATATCAGAATCTATAAGTTCAAGGATTACCAAAGCAAACAGATGCCTTTGAGAAAACCCCTTACACCTCAGAAATAGCGCACTCGTATTAAATAAAACCGTCGACACGAAGAAGCGGCAACAGACAAAGCAGTGTAAATTTTTCACCGCCTTCTGGAGCATTTTTTGCCGCAGTATTGATTCACCCCGTCCCCCAATGCAGGCGATTGACGTGCAAAATCCTTATGGATTAAGCGTCAAAGCGAAATCTATCCGGCTGGCCAAAGTTATTCTTCGGTCGGGTTTAAGGGTTCGGGAACCCGAAGCAAACCCGAAACCGGATTGGGCACGGCGACATTGATTGAAAGCACGACTCCCAGAAGTGGAGGCCGCGGTTTTATCTGCCTCTTCGCCGAGCTCACAGAATCCATAAACACATCGGAGTGGCCACACCATGCACTCCTCCCAGCACCCACCTTCACCCACCGAGACGTCAGCTCAATTGCATTTCCCGGGTTCTCGTGCACTGCCCCTCCTAAAATTATTTTTGAGCTTCTTCGAACCCCTTGGAGAGTTCCTCGTCGACACAAGATGCGAGAACATCGCGGCATTTCTCTACATTAGGCCGTTTTTCTGCCTCAGAAATTTCCCCACACTCAAAATATCCCGTTAAAATATCGTAAAATTTATCTTATTTCTGAGTTTGCCAATGGATTTGGCGAGGAATTTCTTGCTTTTGAAAGCGTATATTTTTTCAGAAGTCAATTTTACACCTATCGAAATTGTCTTCTTAAAACGTTCGAATGGGCATTTTCTTTTTTTTCTAGTAATCGAAAATTTGAGTACTTGAATTCAAAAATTTTGACTGAATCGAATTGGACTTCAAAATTAAGCTACTTGCATGCCAATCGAATCCACTGGATTTTTTCACTGGCTTGTGAACGTTATAAGTGCGTTTGATTCTCGTTATAAAGGTGAACAAAATCATGTGTCTGTCACCGACTAATTTACACAGCCCGAGTTGCAATAAAAAAGTACTATCTTTATTTTATTCAGTTTAAAGAAATAAGGTTCCTTTAGAGAAATAAGGCTTCTCACGAGGTATTGCCAAAAAACAGTGCATATAGGATATTCTTGAAGCATTAGCTCTAAAAACTCGCCAGCTATTCCGAAACACATCACTTGAAAGATAAGCGCCAAGTGGAGATTTCTTTCCTGGTACGAAAAAAAGTTAAGGATATAACACCACAACGCAAAAACCCCAACAAAGAATAATAGCGGTGTAGGCGGGCTCGAAAAACTTTGGTTTCCTTCGTTACGGCAGTCTAGCGTAGGCCACCCGCATGACATCCGTGTCATGCGGGCTGCCGGCCCTGATTGATCATGCGCCCGCTCATTAAATCGTGCGCTGTTTTTCCGCAACTGGAATACCCCACTTTATCTCGGAGTACTCCACGCGTGCTTAACGCGAAATGATAAAACATGTTTTCAGAACCTCACGAATAGAGGTGTGACGCTCGTTACCGATGTTAAACGCCGACCTAATTCTGCGGAGGTCACTGTATTGAAGAGCTCCGCGATGGGACAGTAGTGCAAATAAGCGAAAGTCACTCGTGAGGCGAATTTGCACGCGGGGTTGATGATACAGTGATCTTCTCAATAAACCCTTACTGTGCTGCATGGGTGGGCTAACGTTTCAAATTCTACATTCTTCAGTTTTAGCCGTTTGATTGTCGAACTCTTGCGTTCCACTCGGAAAAATCTCTCATGACATCATGACTACGAACGACGCATACTGCTTAAGTTGGGTTCGGCGTCTTGTGTCTCGCTGCGTCGAAATGATAATCCCAGCAATTTTTACTAGCTGAATGAGAGCTTGTGATCCTGAAACGCAGTGTAGGCAGTACGAGGGTATAAGTTGTAATCTTTAAAAGCGATTTCGCGGCTAAAACTTCACTCAATTTCCAATCCTTCAGTCGAAAGTAACCGACTATGATTTCGCAAGGTAAACAACAACTTTCCTCTAGTTCGTTAGCTGTCAATCATAAGCCGTTAAGTGGGCTACTTTAACGATTAACAAAACGATGTTTAGCAACAAGTGTTCCCGCAAAAAGAGTCAGTTTTTTGCTGGGAATGAGTTCCATTAAAGAGAGCGGGAGGGCGAAATTACTCTTGTGACGTACATCTCGGAATGGTGTGGCAGAGCAGTAGGTAGTTAAGTCGAGACGCCCCGAGCTAGTTGGAAGCTCGACCGAGCCAGCTAAGGGTGGATAGTGTATGATCAACACTAACATAGCTCTTACCTGGGCGGGCCGGGCAGGGTTTACATAAACAGCGAGTTTACATAAACAAAGCACACAGCGCAAATTGAATACGAGTGGAGGGAGGAGAGTCAGACGACATAAAATGTGCGGAGGGAGAAATTCGGCCAAGTTAACTTGCTCACCGGCAAATGAGTACGCTGTCCTGCTGCCGAGTGAACAAACGCTTTTGCGGCGCAACAAGCAATTTACGTTTATACAAGTAGCACATGCTGAAAGAACATTTTAAAACAAGGCTAAACCGAATACTTTCAGGCGGTTTTTTTAGGGAGGCATTGGATAGTTTCGAAAAATATATCAAGCTAATAAACATGGGTTTAATAGCTAATTAAGCTCATAGGCCCAATCAGTGGCACAGGTATTGCTCCCTCTCTTTTTTTTCAAGCCTTCATAACTTGGGAAAGAAAAGAGATACAACAAAACAGCACGAAATGAAATGGATGGATATTTGCTCTAGCTACTTGATAGAATGCTTTTTTGTCGTGTTTTCGTTTTCAAGTAAGAAAGGTGTGAATCATATCAGACGGAACAATATCGTTGCTACCGATAGAACATGGGTCAAGTTAATGTATATTATGCTTAACAATTTTTAATGATCGTTCAATTTTTGAAAAATCAATCAGTTTTTCGAGAATTCACATGAATTTTTGTTGGTTGCCGACCACAAAGACTCAATTTTCTTTAATAGAAATATTTTGTAACTACGAAAAAAATCATTAACCATAAGCATTATCTATAACTTTCAGATGTCCGATGGTTTCCGCGCGAAATGCACGATCCCCCGAAGGAAAATCGACCGAGTAGATGTTTAAAAACTCGACGAGGTTTGAAAAATCGAACAGCAACGTATACGAATAGCAGTTGGTCGATTTTCCAAACTGACGAATAGCAGTTGGTCGATTTTCCAAACTGACGAATAGCAGTTGGTCGACTTTCCAAACTGATGTTCATCTGGTCGATTGTTGGAACACGCATTTTTAGTTGTGTGCTCGTTGTTGGGCGAGATCGCGATATGCCATGATCAGCAACGTCACGGGCGTTGAGCCTCCAGTCAGAGTGGGCCATACCTGTCAGCATCAGCAGGGTGTTGGCCCTTGAGACGTTCCGTATGACGTTCAAACATCCAGTTACTGAGTGCATCAGTTAGGCGCGGGAGTGGGGCGCCTTGCAGAAGACATCCCGTTCCACTGATAAGAGCCGTCACGCCAGCTGAACTGCGCTCGCCGCCTAACACTGCCGCTCTCGTCGCTCACCTAACGGGACAATCGAGAAAATACCCGAATTACACGCGATGTTTACTCAATTATTACAGTCTGCCCACTGTTAATCGGGAGGTTAGATACATCTTGGGTTTCGTCGTTGCCGAGCCGACTGATAGCTGAGCAAAGCACACGGAACCTTAACCAACGAAGGCCAAGCCTGATGCCGCTTACTTCTCAGAGGTACTTACACTGCCTCCGAGGAGTAGGCGGCATCTGCCAACGCAACACCTGAACGTGGCGGTAAGACAAAGGCACGTGACTTATCCTAAGGTAAGATAACCTTAAGATATGCAGATATGAATATCCTTTAGATACATGTGTTGGATATGCATCGAGCAGGTTGGATATCTGCTGGACGAGAACACACGGGCCTGAGGTTTAACCCATAACAGCCCAAAGTATTTGGAGAGATATTTAGCTTAAGAGAAACTCGAAGGATTTTTTCCATCAAAATACGCAATTTTAAGCTTTGGAAAATGCCTAAGTTATTTAATTCCCGGTTTTCAGAGGGGTGATATTTATTAAATTGTACAATACTGAACTGACAAGATCCTCTACAATGAATTTTTCTGTATCCGAACGGCATGGCTGGGCGGTGGTGGGTTGAGATGGGTCAGGCAAAACCAGAGATGACCCATTTTAATTCATTTAATAGAGTTCGTAGCCTAAACCGTTTTAGAGCTAGGCGGAATAAACGGCGTACGGCCTCAAAAGAGTACCAACAACAGCCCGCTCCTTGAGGCTTGTCTTTCTTCTTTTTTTTTTTCAAAGTTGGCGCGTTTGGAGAAGCGGCGGGGGATGTTCCTGTCAACTTTGCTCAAAGTTAGACTGCGTCAATCCTCCACCTTTATCCAGAGGGCGCCGTAAGGCTTCGTGTAAACCGAATTGGGGACCAAGGCACAAGTCGAGCCAAGCAGTTCCCATCGCGATAGTGGACTGTTGTCTTTGTTTGCTAAGGAGACGTCGCATTAGCTGTCCTTGTTCAGCCGAGGTGCGCTAAAGTATCTAGTTGAATGGTTGCGATTCTTTAAAACTGGCTTGGAAAGAAGATAGTTAACTCACTAGATTATGGGTACTGTTTGTAATCTTTGTTGCCCTCGCAAAGGAGTTAAGGAGGTAGGGCGGAAAAGAGGGGACGGTTTGGAAGTGGCCTTAAAATGGGTTATGTAGTTTATGCACGACCCCTTGCAAAGAGGGTAGAGGAGAGGGATACAAGAATCCGAGGGAAGGAGAGTGCATCAGATAATTTGGGAGAGACGCAAAATTGTAAAATACGAGAAGAGAGGAGGAGATATGAGAGAAGAGAAAATATAAAGGAGATATTAAGGAAGTTATGTCAAAAGAGAGGAGATATCAGATGAGATATAAGACGAGATCAGATATTGCAGGGGAGTAGAGAACGCAAAATTCTTCCTTTTACAAACAAAACAATAAAAATAAAAAATGACAAAAAATTCCGTAGATTTTCTCTACGGTGAAGGCTTACGGTACGTAGGCATTCAGATGGAAAATTGCCTGAATGAGATGCTATTTAAATTTATAATACAATCAGTTGTTACGTATAGGGAAACGCCAAAAACGCAACACAAGGACCACCTGAATGTTAAAAAAAATTGTATTCTTGCGAGTCCCTCAGAGCCTAATGAAACTGTACTAGTTGAAAATGCTTGTTCAAGAATGTACTAATTCCTATGCTTATAACTTGCAAGTAGTATAGTTTTGAAACAGCATTTTCAACTAGTACAGTTGCATTTGAATCAATTGCTATTTTTTCCCGGATTTAAAAGAGTTTTCTTCGCGTTATTAAGTAAAACTAGGTATGGTTCTGGCTCAAGTTAATCTATCCAGGGACAAAGTCCGAATAGGTTAGGTTAGGTCAAGTTAGGTTAGGCTAAGTTAGGTTAGGTTATGTTAGTTAAGGTTAGTATTGCGGTTAAGACCTTTGGTGTTTGCGACTTTTCTTGTTTGGCGGCTACGGATTGGCGCTTGCGGCGTTGGCGCTTGTGGTTTTTGGCGCTTATGACAGCTACCCAATTCTAACAAGCAGTGCCCGATACACTTCAACGTCAGACCGACGTTGGGATGGATGCTGGCCAGCGAACCTTCCTCGCCGCGCGCGACACTTTCAAAGAGAAAGAAAACTGCAGTCCGGCGACAGGAGCTTCCAGAGAAGCGACAGCGGCGGCGGACTTAAAAAAAAAAGGACAATAATCGTGACGAAAAATCGGTCCTTTTTAGAGACTGTCGTTTCAAGGTTGCTGAGCTATTACGACAAATGCGGGGAAAATAAGTAAAACGTGTCTAAGATGGGTGATAGGCAACAAATCGGAGCTCCTCGGAAAAGAAACGCTCACGTTCCGCTACATGAAAGCTATGGACAAAAAATCCTAACGTTCAAATTTACATTGTAAGTGCTACCAGAACCAAAAACAGTGTCATCAGCAATAAATGGATGGTGCAGTTGTCAGTAATAAACAGTGCAGTTGGCAACACAGGAACTGCTGGCAACAGTCGCTGCTAACGACTTCACACTGCAGTTGAGTTGGCAACACTGCTCGCGAGTGCAGTTGGCACCGTAAAACCACCCATTGACTCATTCTCATTACGAACCTCCTCCAGCCTCGATAAAGTGAGCTACTGCGTTGAGTCTTCCTTCAGTGTTGCCCAATTTCGCGACTCCGCCATTTTAAACGCGGTTAACTTTTGGAACGGTGAAGTAACCTAGTGATTAACTTCATATTTTGATTACTCAGCTCGAGATCGATCCAGAACATAGCCAACCTGCGAGGTCAAATCTGGTGATCAGTGCCTATATTTTTTGAACTCGCAAAAGGTGGCAACACTACTTCACCGCCTTCGAGTCCGGGACATGCACAGCAGCGGCGCGGCGCACAGCCAGCGCGGGGAGGACGTCTCCCTTCTTTCGGCCGTTCATCCCGAAAGACATGACTCATCCTCACAATGAATAATGTCTCCAGTCGCCTCTCTCCTCCCCTCCCATTTCTCCTTTCCCTCCCCGTCCACAGCCCCGAAATTACGTCAAATTCTTCGTCGCCTAACTTGAGCTGTTTCACTTTTCGGACTATAAACAATAAACGTCACGCTTTAGAAATCACTTCCAACAACAGTTCAGGACGCGCCTAAAATGATATCAACCCGCTACCGCCCAGTGATGCCGTTCGGAAACACAAAAAAATATTTTAGAGGATCTTTTCAGTTCAGTATTGTGACAATTTAAAAAATGCCACCACTCTTGAAACCTGAAATTTAATAATTTAGGCATTTTCTTAAGCTTAAAATTGAGTATTTTAGTGGAAGAAATCCTTCCGATTTCTCTTAAGCTACATTTCACTCCAGAAACTTTGGACTGTTAGGGGTTAACGCAATTTTTGAGACACAAATTTCAGTGATTCGAACAGATAACTCTGTATAATGGGCCACAAAAGTCATGACCCCAGCTTCCATAAGAAATACATGCAATGATTTTTGTGACCCTCTGTACACTATTGGATTATGGATTGGATCTGAGCTATTTCATGTATACATCAAGACCTCTGATACAGGGCCACAAAAGTCACGACCCCTGCTTCTGTGTTCTTATGGATGGAAGGGTCATGACTTTTGTGACGTACTGCGTACCAATACAGCTTTGATGGAAAGTGGCGGGTTTCAGTTGAAGTAGTTGCTTCGGTTGGGCTTTGTACAATCAAAGAGAGTCCTTAGCTTTGCAGACCCGTCCGATAATCGGCCTTACTTAGTCTAGCACGCGACTTGGAGCCTCCAGACGAGAGAGAGGGAAAAAAAAAAGGACCCGCGTCTTGGTGAATTGTTATTCTGCGCAGACGAACCTCGGCAGAAATTGAATAGCGTCCGAAGCCTTTACAACAATAAAACTACTTAAGAAGAGGGAATCGCACCTTTGTACTCCACATCTGCCAACGCCCTGACAATTCACACCGGAAAAAGCTGTCAACGTTGATGTTGCGTCAACAACGCGAAGGGATTCGCTCGCCGCCCCGCGTCGCCCCGCGTCGCCTTTTGTTTGTCCTCCAAACCCAACGAAATCAGGGAAACTTGGTATATGGACACTGGATTTGGGCGCGCCGCCGTCGCACAGCGCTGCTCTGCAGATGGCCCGATAAATGTTTCCGCACATGAATAGCTCTGAAAAGGAAAGACAGTCAACCGATTAGTGCCCAGGGAATGCTTGAAAAGTTTCTATTCAATTAGCTGGAATTTTTCGGGTCGTGTTTGGCAAGTTGGCGGTTTCGGACTGATTAAGTTTGCCTGGACGGTCGAGTTCAAGCTGTTATTTAGTTTCAAATACGTAAAAACTGGAAAAGTATTTTTGATGGCCTTAGAAAAGTTTACATTTAAGATGGACAATGGATTTAGTTCATTCTCTAGCCTCATTGCCAAGGATTACTTCCAAAACAGTCATAATAGGTTTTTAAGAGGTGGATACTTGAAACGCTGATTTGCTTTCACAAGTTTTTTTTATCTCTCTTTCTTAAAAGCTTACAAAAGAAAAAAACTCTTGAATATCTTTAATGGAGATTTCATCCCAACGGACAAGAAGAAAATAATTCATCTATTGGTTATCAGAAAAAAAAGAAAAAGTTTTTAATGTCTATTGACCCGGTCATACACTTACATTAGAGAATTCAACGCTAGGACAAAGGAGGAGAACGCATTTATATGGGAGAAACTTCAACGCACGTAAAAAAGGCTTGCATTTATTTTAAATGGACCGGACGGGTAAATAGCCAATTCTAAACACTCCAACTTCTAAAAAAATAATAAAAAATCTATGAAAATTTTAAAAAATCAAAAAAAATCATACCAATTTGAGATTAACGATTACTTATCCTCGTTCAAAATCCTTGCCTCGCAATAAAAATAATATTCGCATTAAAATAAATTTCACAGGTTTTCCGTTGACTTAAAAATTTCGGAAGTGCCTTTACATTCGCCCGGCCTTGCGTTCACAACGTACATCGAGAAAGAATGTGATTTGGAACACGAACAAAATCAGTGGCTTTGATACCGATCCGAACCGGTGAACGAAACAAATTGAAAAATAAGAGTAAGGCCCAATGAGATGCAGTCAGACGGCCCAACATTGCCAACACACAGCGGGCGAATAAGCCAGACGAAGAATGCACTGGAGCTGACATCCGCGCAAGGAAATGCGGGACAAAGAATGGGGCCCGTCGGGGGCCCGCCAGGCCCCGCCAGGGGCCGCCTCGGCCCGCCCCGCCCTCACCAACAAAAGGCTAAATGATCTCTTGGCCGCTCGCCAAACTTTATGACACTCCTTCATCGGCTTAGGACGCAAAGCACGGTGTTTATTGTGAGAATGTTGTGTTCGGTACCAGCGGAATAGCCAATTTAATTAGCCTTATAAGGACTGAATAAAACTGTGGCCTCACTCCAAAAGGTCCCCCCCCCCCCGACATCTTAAGATTGCCCTTGAATGACATTTTTCATTCAGAGCAGCTGACATTGGTGAGCAGCTAAAAGGGAGACTAAGCTTATTTTTAGCTAAGTTCAATGAATCAAGGGTTATTTGAGCAAGCCCTTGGCTGGGGACAACCAGGGCATTACACTCCTGTTTTCCCCTGTTACTGTTTGAAACAGTTACAGCACATTTGACACCAACAATAATGGCTTTTAAATTTTGGATGCTGCATTAAAAACTAATTACCTGACCTACAGTTTGATACTTAACATGAAGAACCTCCCTCACCGATCTGCTTATATGAGGAAACAAAATCTAAAAATGTTTGGAGGGGGGGGGATTTTTTAAAGTCCAACTTGCAAGAGATTTTTGGTTTTCCACAGATAATCAAGTTGAGGTCATAAGATCCATATAACAGCCGAATGATGAAAATGTATTCCTTTATATCGGTCTTGCCTCTCTTGACTGCATGGAGGATAATGAGTTATTTTTTGTAATCCTCCATGGAGCATGAGTCATGAATGCTATCCAGTGAAAATTCAACATGGGGTATAATTCTTAAATCTAAACAAACTTCTCACTTTCCAATGTATAAAGAACACGATCAACTTCACTTTACTGCAACTATCCCTTTATTTGGGAATCTCAAATCTAGGACATAATTCACTGTAAAGCTGAGAACACAGCTGTGTAGAATGTATACTTATTTCACCTGAGGAGAGTTGAGTCTGCACAGACACAAATACGTATTGGCTGTATAAGCTGTCCT
>Ga0058701_10002437_pt1 | contig 14112 bp, 7 predicted proteins | sample AgamicOrMae_FD_97039 | JGI IMG/M metagenome (GOLD analysis project Ga0058701, IMG submission 97039) | Agave microbial communities from Guanajuato, Mexico - Or.Ma.e | ecosystem: Host-associated > Plants > Phyllosphere > Phylloplane/Leaf | place: Guanajuato, Mexico | collected 2012-06-04 | reverse complement strand
GCCTTTGACATCGTCTACAAAGCAGGCTATCAGAAACACTAATTTCCAGTAGATTGTTCCTCAGTGCACACAGAGGAGGCAAGAATGAGACCTAATCGGTTGCCTACCCCAAGCGCACTCTTGCCGACCAGCTCTTTCTCACACAATATCACACGCACACACTAAAGCCATGCTATTCAATTCCCGATACCAAACAGCCTAATTCTGCCCTGCGTCAAAGGTCAAGTCTCTTGCTTTGGCCGTCTTGCTCGCAATCGAAAAATCGGACGTTTTCTATCAGTTATTCCTTTCCTACGTCTCGAGGAATTCATAGGGAATTAAAACACGACTGTTTACCAGGGCCAAGCGAGTTCGGACGGACAATAAAAGCGTACGTTAACCTTCATGTTGTGACATGTCTTGGGAATAAATATGCGGGTTGGGGAACTAACTTGTTGATGCGCTGGAGTTTTCCGGAATAGTTGGATTGGGTTGGCAGGGCCGAAAGAGAGTCGGGCACGTTTCTGTGATGGTACAAGTCGCGGGTATTACAGTATTTTAGCATTAGAATACATGTAAACATGTCCGATATATGTTTGTGCTCAGGGTTAAAAGTCGTTTCAACCAATCACCAGATCATTTTGGATCGTAATAAACAGTTAACTTGAGTTATCAAAAGCGGTCGATTATAACTATTTTAGAATAATAAATATTATAGTTGATACGAATATTATCCGATTTGTGATCTGGGAACAAGGGGACCAGAGGAATCGCTTTTAAGGACCAGAGGAATCAGTTTGCGGCCGGAATGCTGCGGAGGGAAAGGGTGTACATGATATATTCCACGATCCGATTCGATAAATCGACGAAATGAGCAAACGACGACGGTAAATATAATTTTTAGTTCCCCCTGGACTCTTCAAGTAATCAAACGTTAGAAATTCAACAAAAAGTTTTGGGCTAAAAAATTGAAAAAAAGCAAGGGGTATCCCTGCGTTTTCCTTTCAGTTTTTTATGGGATTTTAATATTTGATGATTGAATCTCAAAGATAGAGACTAAAAATGTTTAGAACCGATGTCTGTTGCTCAACTGGTCGACTTTAAACGACACTGGCTTTGAATGAAAGACCAGTTTTTAAGCGCACTTTGATGCTAGCAAGGAATGAAGCGTACTCTCATATCTCAGAGTAAAGACACCACGTGTTTTTAATAATTCATATCTTCCCTGTAAAAGTTTTCGACTTCGCAGAAACAAAATCCGCAAACTTAGGCACAATCAACAAACAGATTTAAATTTTATATGGATTATTCGACAAAATTCATGAATGAAATGGCACTGTGAACGAGATCTCTCGGAGTTCAATGTCCTGTTGAGTTACGAAAACAGGCGAGAAGTTCAACTCAGCAGGTATTGGGACTTTGTGGGACGCGCTTGAAGTGACCATAAGCCCATAGTGTTGGGTGACGTTTGACTCTCTGCCAGGGAGTTGTGACTTCATTTTGATCCTTTTTTTCTGTGATCATTATCTTCATCAAATGACAAGTCTGTGCTCACTTGACCTACAAAAACCACGACAACAAGCTCGCGTCTTGCACTATCTTGCCTAAACTAAAACATCTAACGATAAGCAGCAAAGCTACTTTAACTTTGGTAATACATGAGATGATGTTAACTCGCAGACGACTGAAAGTGACAGCGCGGATAAGTCAAGACACGCGCCTCATGATGTAAAGATCCTTCTGACATACGAACACCTGCCTCACTTTTAGGAGCGGCTTAGCGCGTTATGTTTCAGAAGGCTATCAGAAAAACGTGTAGCAGTTTTGGGACGTTTAAGTCCGTTATAGGACAACAATGAAGACATTATCAGTGCAGCTTAACCCGTAATACCTCAAAGTATCTACAGTGAAATTTAAGCTAAGAGAAATTGGAAGGATTTTTCCCGCTAAAATAAGCAATTTTAATCTTTGGAAAACACCTAAATTATTAAATTTCAGGTTTCCAGAGGGGTGATATTTTTCAAACTGTGACAATACTGACTGAAAAGATCCTGTAAAACAAATGTTTCTCTTTCCGAACGGCATCGCTGGGCGGTGGTGGGTTAGCTCCTAAATCTCATTTTTTATTTTTGAGGTCGTACAATGAAACGTTTTGAACTCCAGTTATTTATTACGGAGATATTAGCTAATAAACGAGATATATCTCCAAATAACTTTGCATCTACCACAAGTTTACCGAAAGTAAACAGTGTTTAGTTCCGGAGTCATAGGCCAATCAAAGTCTCACGAAAGTCTGCGAATAGTGCATATTGCGTTATTTACACAGATCACAGTCAACACCGCTTTTGGCGAATTGATTTCAAGGGGAGCTGTAAAATCTAGATTACGGTACTAACAACAGCATGGAAATCTTTCCCAGGTGGGGTTTACCTGCAAACCATTGTAATCAACAAGCTTCACTGCACACCTCCTGAAGATATCTAATTACTGTTCGTCTGGCTCTGCGGCGATGGGCCTACGCATAGCTTAAAATACCCCAAGGTCATAATGGTTGTATTCCTCTCAAGTACCAGTTTCCATAGCAACGATCGTATTCAATATGCAGACGAATATATCTGCCCTCGAATGGGATCTATTGTGCTAATAGAGTCAAATACAAAAATAATACCTGTTTTATCAACCACCTTTTAAAACAATGCTTTTTAATGTACGGCCTTTACAATTTTTACAATTACGCTGTCAAAACTTTTAAATAAGACGGTGCATTTATATACTTGTCTAAAAAAAAAAACATGCAATAAACTTTAGTTGTCGTCGTTAAAATAACTATCAAACTTTTGGCTGAAGTGAATAATTAGGGTTGGCGATTTTTCCCCCATACTTTTTTTTTTGCGGGGTTCAGTGAAATTGCTGAATTGGTGGTAACGACGGAGAACCGCAAGCGAGATGAAAATTCACTATAGCCGGGGTGGGGCTGATTTCAGGTGCATCAATCGAACTTGCGTCTAGTCAAACAACAAACACATTGGCGGTTCCCCGATTTTTATCACAGTTGGTAGGCCTGAAAAGCCTCGTTGCGGAAGCGCCAAGCTGTGTGTTTGTTCATCATACATGTCACACATGTCTGCCAAAGTATACAGTTTCCCACCAATCCCCTCAACCACAAACCCCAAACACATTTCACTGTCCAAGAGGGCCTTTCATCAACGCAGTGCTGCCAACTCCCAAACCTCAGACTTCCTCTAACAAGTACTCTCATAAGTACGACCCATTAGCTTTCTCACAACCTGAAATCGAAACAAAAGTAGCCCCAATACCTAGAAACCATACTGTCAGGTAAGATGTACTATGAGGTATCACTACTATTGAAGACAAGTGGTTGCATTTACACAGTATGAACAAAAGCCCCCCCCTCCGATGTACACACAGTAAAAACAAGGCACCCGTTCAAGGGAATGCTATACCTGTTTTGGGTGTGAAACGAAAGAGGGGGTAGCGGGTATTTTGGTTATTTTTCAAGATAGACCTATGTTCAGCCACATCAATGAAAAGCTCTCGCCGAGACCTTTAGAATGATATGGCTGAACACAGGCCTACCTTGAAAAATAACCAAAATAAGTACTACCCCCGTTTTAGTTCCACACCCAAACCACGTTTAGAATTCCCTAAAACAGGTGTTCCGTTTTAACTGGATATTCCCGACTAACACGTCATCTTATGACCTCCTTCAAACACAAGGGGCGACATCAAAAGATTAGTGATAAATCACCTATCAAGTTGCGCATGCGTTCTTACCATTACAACGCTTTTGTCTTTGAGCTTAGCAGGCAGGTCCTTTGTCACAATACACTTGAAAATGCCTAACGTGTTTCCGACCCGAAACGTGTACATACGAGAGTATCAAAGAGCATTACTTCGTGGTCTCTTTTTAAAACAGTTCACAACGGCCCACTTTCCCTTGTGGAGGGTACAGTAGACAAACTGAGTTTTGCATAACCCTCGTTAAGGATTAATGCGAGAATAACTGACGTTAGAGTTTGCTTAGACAGTAACGAGTAATGCGATAAAGACTAGGTCGACAAACACCGACGCTAAGTGCTGTGCACAGCGTTAGCTTTTTTGGACAAGATCAACAAAAATCGCTCCGAAGTTTAACGTCAACATGTAAACTAACGTCCTTTGCGTCAAGGTGACAAAAAGAGTTTTAGTTTTGAAATTGAGAAAAAATTGAAATGGAGACCAAGATACAGAGATCACCTTGCTAGAAAAACATAAGGAAGTCGTGGATAATCCTACTTAAGTTATAGGTCGGCGTGTTGCATTGAGTGTCGACTTTTACAAAACCAAATCATCCCAAGACACTGATTAGATCTGATTTAAATTGAAGCATTTTTATAGACTTGAAGAGAGGCGATTCACTATGAAAAGGAAAGCTTTCTTTATGGCAAAGAAGATAGCCTTGAACACAAATCGATCTTATGAAATGCCATAATTCAAAAATTTATATATCGCTATTAATTGTTGTATCAGAACGACTTCAATGATTATGAACTGTGGCCTCTGACGGCTAAAATTAAAGACGAGGAAATATATTGAGGGATTGTGGTTTATTAAGGCGATAAATCATTAACTTATTCTTTTTATCGCTAGACTTCACCGCAATGCTTTCTGCAAAACATTTCCAAATCGCCGATGTTCATCACTAGTTTTTTAATGAGTTCATGATTTCAAGCTATCAGCAATTCAATGAAGAGAATTAGTTTTGGGGGAAAAAATGCTTTATTTATAAGGTCCTCGATAATTGGGAAGTTGAATTTACTGAGGCCAATCAAGAATTGAGGACAAGTATGTTGGTATGGGAAGCTGTCTGACATGTAGCAATATATGTGAGAACCGGAGATGTATATATCAAAAATAAGCATTTTCCCAATGATGTGAAGGTCATAAAAGTTCGATAGCCTGGATCGGGCTGAGCCGGTGTCGCGACAGGGGGGCCAACTTCATTTAGCCTCCGGGAATTTCTCATTTGCGAGTCAAAGCCGCGGTTTTGACCAAAACCTGGCTCCTGCAGCGGCGTACCGGTACATTGGATTTTCGGAATCATGGTATTATTTGCTGCTACACATTTTTCGCATTTACGTCCAAAGTTGGTGTGCTCTCATGAAGAGAATTTCCAATATACAGTATACAATGGTGGAAAGAGTCAGATGTTAGTATTTCTCTATTTCTTTCTACACAGCTTCGATTTTACACAGCATCAACAATATTAACCCTCTACCGCCCAGCGATGCCGTTCGGAAACAGAAAAAAAATCTTTGAGAGGATCTTTTCAGTTCAGTTTTGTCACAATTTAAAAAATATCACCCCTCTGAAAACCTGTAACGTAATTATTTAGGCATTTTTCAAAGCTTAAAATTGCGTATTTTAAGGGAAAAAATCCTTTCAATTTCTCTTAAGCTAAATTTCACTCAAAATACTTTGAGCTGTTGTGGGTTAGATAATTCGTTCTAAAAATGTTCATACAAACGAATGTTTTTAGCATTTTTCTTGGTACAAAACGTTTAGGCCTAATCTGATAAGGCTTGCACAAAATACATGATTCTTTAGGACACTTCTGTATTAATAGGGTTGCGAACTCGGCAAACCATTTTTGCTAGATCCACATTCACGATTCCATTCGTTAGCTGCTATGAGCCATACATTACATCATATTTAAAAATAGCTGTAAAAAGATGAATGCATTGATGAGGATATCAATAAAATCTTCCTCGGACAAATTGGGTGGTAAGCGAAGAAAATGGTACTTGCTCTTTAGGTATTAGGAGACGATTGCATGGTCAATCTGTTACGCTCTACCCTAACCCGGTTATCCTTGCAGTTCCACAAGTTCCTGGAAACGTAACCTATTAAACTGAGAGTTAAGCTTATTCAGGACATTTCTTGTTGGAATAAAGCTGTTCCTTACAGTAACGAAGTCAGCCCTTATTTTAAGTCTTCACCACTTTGCCACCCTGGTCCCACCAACGATTACAAGAACCCAGCTCAACACGGCAACGGCTAAACAGTAATTTTATGGTCATTGAATCCCAATGGAAGTCCTAAATCGGCCCCCCTCGATGTTCAATAGCCTTTCATTCACACGTATCATACGAAAAGGGAAAAAAAGGCAGATTTATAAGGGTCGTAAGTAAACCTTTGATATTCCTTGGTATTAGCATAGACACATTTGGCGTGGGTTTTCGTTTCACACACGGGGAGAAATGGTTAGCTAGATTTACTCACAAATTAGTAAAAACAGGGACATATAACCAAGTTAGTAAATATTACGAGGTAGACTAGTAAATGTAACCACTGTGCTAGTAAAAGTGACTGACACGGTGTTAGTAAATCCTTAATAAGCTGGTAACCGACTAGTAACATTTACTGACCAAGTTATGTGTCTCTTTGTTTACTAATTTGTGAGTAATTCTAGCTGACCCATTTTTCTCAGAGCACCTTCTGCATCTGCCCTAAAAGTAATTAACACCGCTTTGAGGTTCATTCCAGCTTTTACGAGAATAACATCTTTCAAACAACGACCTCATAAACTTCAGGAAACAACTAATGTAAAATTGGTGCCTGAGTAATTATCGTGGCAATCAGGATACTGTTTACGCCGGCGATACAAAATAAATGACCTGACCTACTCTAAGGTCATTAAATCCGATTCGATAACTATTATCACAACACGTCATCTGAAACAATTAACTTGAAACCGTGAGTATAGCGTACCAATTCAAATGTTAGGTTGCATTCAAATCAAGCGAGTTTTTGATGCTGCAAATTTAAGTTCGCAGTATCGTTGATATGAGCTGACCATGCTGAAAGATGTCCCGTATTTAAATGCAAAATCAAAAAGTTTTTCTAAGATTTGTTACAGTCATGTCTTACAGATTACAGTAAATAGTTGCTGTTTTATCCCCTCGATAGGTCTTAGAAGAGTAATTGCGGAGCAGCATAAATGGTTTATTAATTTAACTAAGCAAGATGAATATTGATTGCAGTAAAACATTTGATCAGCTATGCTTCCAAACTGTATCCAAAACTTGCAGCCAGCACCGTAACGAAATAGAATAAAGAGCAGGTATTAATTAATTGTTGGGGAAAGAATTTTCCCGGGCTATGAAAACAGCTGATAGCTGAAGAACTTCTTTTGTAAATATCTTTCTTTTCTCCTGCTCGGATTACAGAAATTACAGAGAACACATTGCAAAAACTTTGCCGAAAGTTCAATATTCTCGCTATAGCAGGAGATTCTACGATAAAAAGTATGCGACCTCCAACCCTGGAAGTCTCTTCAAAATCCATCAAATTAATTTCATTCGGATTTCTTACAATGTCAAAGTTCTCGACATTAGATCCGTTTCGAATCTGAAGTTAACATTTTCCCGCAATGTTTTTTAATCTGATATTGAAAACTTACGCTACATCATCTAAATACAGACATGGTCACTGAAGTCAATTGTGGCAAGTTCTGTAGTTTTCGGATTAATTAATATTTTCATTGGTAAAAGCAAGAAGGCAAAGATATAGACTGGCTACTTAAACATGCTTTTCGTACATAAGTAGTGTTTCCGAACACAAACAAAGCAAGAGTAAAATATTTTGGACATGTAGAAAGTAGATTGACGTATGATCTTTCATCGTTGTACCAAAGTAGTGAAACATTGGGGGGTATAAAAGGATGATACATGAAAGAGCAATATTGATGAGCGTTTGATAGAACAGAAAAGGATAATAATACCGGTTATGAAATAAACGGGAGTTATCAGAATCCTCATGGAACTTTAATAGTAGAACTTAATAGCAGTTTCGCTTATACTGCATTATTCCTAAGTAATAAAGAGAACACTAAAAAAGTTTTAAGCCAGCAGCAATAATCAAAATTGAATCTCGGATGCAGATTAAGTCGAAAGGAAAGTAGTGATAATATCGCAAAAACGTTCAATAGTCATAAAAATAACTTGCAAAACAACATTAGGCTAAGGCAGTACAAGATTTAGGCTTGACAAAGCTACTTTCCAGAAATTTTCCTCTGTATGACGGGATAAAAAGTGTGAATTAGGTAGAACAGTAGGATAATTTATTTGGCACGACAGCGATTTTCCTTTCCCTCGCCTAATCCTCCAATTGAGACATGATTATATTTCCTGTTGGGAATCACTTGACCATTCTGCGTCCAGTTGTAATGTACATGATTATACCCAAAATCTCATTCAATTCCATCACGCTCGGCTCAAAACGGCAAAAAAGGAAATTACAAAAGAAAAATGTTTCATGAAAAGTGTGGGAGTTTCTCCTACACAAAAAGGCCTGTTGACCACATGGCATATCCAATATGTCTGCCTGTTGCAAACTCTCTAAAGCCCTTTTCAGGATTTTGAATAATACACTGTATCATTTGAATTCTCAAACCATTCAAGAAAACTGAATTGACCACTGATGCAGTTAAAGCTTTCTGCTGTGATAACGTTAAAAATCAAGCCGTGCAGTTTTGAGGGCGAGATATCCCTTACAACTTCTTGAAGTTATATAGAAAGTCCCTTTTTTTTATCCCTTATTGAGTTATGAATGTTGTCACAAAAAATAAAAACTCGTCATTTATAACGGACCTACATGAGTTAAGCAGGTTTATAATATTTGAGATGAGTCACTACTCATGGACCAACAATACTGATACAGCATCGCAAATTCCCCAGTGGATATTGAGCAAGGATTGTTTTGGATGGGCACATAAGCGGGTCACAGTATCTCGCCTCTGAGGAACGAAGACTTGCGCATAAAAGGACTTGCTCCAAAGCCCTCTTTTATTCACACGCATTGTCATTTTAAATCCGAAACCCACAAAAAAGTTAAACCGTCAGCTCCCTCGACTCGGCAGATGATCACTTTCCTCGTCAAACAGATCATTCGTATTCCGCGCCGTAGAAACGGGCTTCGAGTTTCCGGATCCTGGCGTCAACTTCCGGTTTAACAGCAATCTCACACCTCCTTGGATGCAAAGATGCCATTATGCACGCTAATTCGGCGTACAGGAAATGGCGGCGCTGTTCTGTCTGAGAGAAACTTTTTGCGTCCGATTTTGGAACACAGCCATTTAACTTTAACTCGTGTTTCTTTATTCTTTCAACGCAATAGAGGCTTCCTCCTTCTTTAAGGGTGCAATGGCCCATTAAACACCGGAATTTTTTCCCTCGTAGTTCAATTTACAACATCTTTTTGCCGTCTTGTAAATTACGGCAGCGCTTTGGCAACTTTGACCGTAGACTAACAAAAAAATGGACTTGCTCCTTCATCAAATAATTAAGTCCCTGGAATTGACTCTTCATTCTGGTTTTAGTGGACCCAGCATATAATTTACAAAGCTAAGTTGGTAGAAGATTCATCTCTACATTGGGCAAGGCAAATACAAGAAGACCGCACATTTTTTTTCTCTCTTCCTGCACATGCTGACAGAGCATTGTGTTTACACTGTTCATTAATAATACCGACAGCCTTGAACATTTTCATCTGCGTTAGGTAAAAAAAGGTTTTTACGCTATTAGAATGACGCACTAACGACCCACACAATCTAGTCTAATTTTAGAACCAATTAAAAATCAATCTAACACCGAGGGAAATTATTTCATTGGCTTGATTGGGGACGGAGCATAGTGCTTCTGCACGCATAATGGAATTCTTCACCCATTTCACAAGCTTTCGCTACTGCACGCTAAAAATATGCAACAGTAGGCTGCTTTGAAACTCAAAATAAGTTGCACCTCACATAGAATCATAATGTTTGGTAAAGAAGCAGTTTCAGCTTGTGTGTCGCTACTCGAGCGGAAAAAATAACTATTAATCTCAAGAATAACAGCCAGGAGACACGAAAAGTTTGGATAATTCTGTCCAAAGCATTAATGAAGTTTACGAAGCATGGCTCCATTCGGTGCATTTTTTTGTTAGACCCGGGGGAAATGCGCCGATGGAGCCAAGATGCTCCCGAGGGTCTATTTCGAACATCCTCGCAAGTCTGGTCTTTGGAAGTTACAAAACGTCTTATAAAAAGGAGGAAAGAAGACTAACTTGCTTGTAATTTTGACAAGGGGAAGACAATGTGAAACAATACCAACTTGAAATTTTTCGCACCCGTGTCTAGATCCTTCTGAATAGTGACTCCCTATAGATCAGCTAAACGGATATCAACAACTGATATTACCATTCAACCAGAAATCCACTGTCCAGATAGATTGCCATTACCTGAATTGCGATTGATTATCAAATCACAGTTAAGATGCCAATCCACATTAGATGAACACATTCTTGCTCAAATAACCATAGCTTGCTGACGAGATTGGATATGGGTTATATTGAGTTATCTAGGTGGAATAAATTGACCTGGTTTATTTCTGATCAAACACTAGAGCTTCCTAGTTAAAAAAAGTACGAAGAGGCTGTTTCAGCCATATAAAATGTTTCAGGTTGGTTTGCATGCGTTCTAGTCACCTGCTCCCATTTAAAATGCATTGGTTTCCGTGCGTTCAAGTCTTCCCTTGTATTAACATAGGCGTGCGAATAGAACTTCCTTGATAGCGACTTTCTGGATAGGGGGGAATCTGGGCCGGATGGTCGCAATACTTAACGAGCCTGAAATCTAGTGAGTAATTAATTGTCCGAGTTTTGCAGGTCCTGGTGACAGGGATGAGCTAGTCTGGCCCAGGGAGTTCAGATACTCTGGTGGTTTAGGGGTGAATGGACAAGTAGTTTGAGGTGGGTATGGTAGCAGAAGCCTCATATAATCTGCCGGCGACCCTTTTGCTTTCAATCTGCTTGGGACTCTTTACACGCACAAACTTTGTACAGCAAAGCCCAAAACTGCGTTCGTGAATAACTAATACCCATGCCTTGAATATTTTAGGATCGCTCAAACGAATGGAATGAGCCGGCAATGATATCGCCGTTTTCCTTTGGCGGCAAAATCTTCCGCATTTGAAATATGAATACAATTGATAACTCAAAAGAAGCAATTTTCCTGGAACAGGGAAATTCTTGCCTTGCAAACTATGACAAAAAAGGACATGAAAAAAAAACAACAAAAAAAACTAATGTAGAGTTGTGAAGCTTCCTGTAGTTTAGTCTCTTTCCCTTCTTTTTTTTAAATTAATATTTTTTCTTTAATACACTATTTTTAAATTAATATTTTTTCTTTAATACCATAAGGAACAATTTAACATCTATGCTCCTTCACTAAGCAATACATTTTCGTATACAGAGATCGCAAAATTCAATTATTAAATGTTTTGTACCTCCCACAAGAAAAAAAATGCTGGTATACAAATAATGGTCGATTGAAAATATTTTGCTTCTCACTTACATGGATGATGTTCAGTTGATATAGCACCAATGAAAACAATCAGCAAAGCTATATTGACTAAAATTCAGAGAATTTTTATTGAATCTCGCAGACCCTCACTTATGCAAATTTAGAGTATTGAGATTAAAAAAAAAAGAAAAAAATATGCGAACAACAATCATCAAAACGAATATTAACACCATCACCATCATCACACCTTCTTTAAGGCGGAAAATTTTCGGTGTTTTCAAAATAAGCAACTTTGCAGATATCTCATCTTTCAGCGCATTTCCAGTGGTGGCGAGAAAGGCGCTAGGTGGTGCCCAATCGGGAAAGGGCTTGTATTCAACTGAAAACTTTTCACGACAAGGTCATTATCGTTTTTCGCCAGGTGAAATATCATTAGAAGTTTTATTGAAGTTCACGTTGGTTTGAATTCTAATTTAAACTTATATATTGAGCCCCTTTTGCAACGCCCCACAAGTATTAGATTCCGCCTTCTGAAGCGCTTTTGAAATCAACCCTACCTTCACACAAAACGAGTCTTCAGAACTTCGGTGAAAGAACGCCCACCCACCTATTTATGAACTTGATTGGAAAAAATGGCTCCGTAGGGATTATGAGTAGTAATATTTGCGGCAACTGACCGAGGGAATAAGTTTAGTCAAATATTTATAGAGTATACCAAACTTCGATTACCGAAACTACGCAATTTATGACCTCAATTCTTGCAGGTGGAGCACAGATGTGTAAAATTTTAGCTTCAAAAATACCAGTTATGTTTACAAATAATTAGTAAACATTTGTGTGCGTTTTCCGGGTATTACATCCAAGGAGAATACTTAAAAAGTTTGATACTTAGTGGGCGGATGCTGGGAGGGAAACAAAGCACGGAAGAAGCTTCACTGCCTTTCTGCACGGTAACATGACGTCGATGTTGCTTTGAAAGTCAGATTTCACCGTTCCGCCATTATTTTCTCATCCATCACGTCTCATTTCAATGTTTTTGCTTTTTTTATTTTTAAAAAAGAGTTGGTTTCGTGTACTTTAAAAATATGAGATTTTTTTTTATTTTTTTAATTTGTTGTTTAGTATGTTGTTTCCGCGTGTGCCAGAAAAATATGAGATTTTTTTGAAAGTATGTATGAGAAATTTTAGTTAGAGCAAAGCGTTCCGAAGCATTTTTCATCGTCTTACTTCACACAACATTTCAGAATGCATTTAAAAGCGTTGCTATCCACGGTAAAATTAAAGAGAACTTTCATAGCTATTCACCGGCAGCATTCTCAAGCTTTATCGCTTTGAAGCAAGTTGAACAAAAGCTATTATGCTAAAACAGGGAATCACTCTTTGATGATCGCCTCGTTAGAAACAGTTGCGATAAAATTTCAGGATTATGTGTTCGAAAACTAGGTAACACGGAGTATTATTTGAGTTACTTCTCACTTTGAGTTCACCTTTAGAACTTATTTCATTGCAACATCTTTGAATATCCTCCTTTATTCTTCACCATCTCTGCAGTTCGCATTATTAATTAAAATATATATTACACACATAATTATAATTAATTACAACATTTATTTGTAATTATTATTTAGTATTTTCCATTAGTATGACTTCCACTATAAGCTTTATGTTATTTTTTCATAATCCATTGTTTTTAAACAAGAGTTGATATTCTTCATTCTTTTACCGTAACTCATTATACCATTTGACCTCAAATTCTTTTTTTTTTTAAATTTAACATGAAAAAAATAACGTTTCTGACCTGGTTGTATTTGTTTTAACCGATTTTTGCCCACTGGGCTGTTATCGACCCATCAGAAATATTAACCTTCATGCAAAATTCTCCCAAAAATCACTTATTTTAAGTAAAAAGGTAAATCTAAATTAGCCTAAAGAAAACAAAATTGATCGTCTCAAAAAACACAATTTTGCAAAATTTTGATTCAAAACGTTTTAATTATTCCCTTACATTATTTTTTCCAAACTTCCCCTGGACACAAATCGATTAAATATACAGAAAATTTCTCTTTTTGTAACTTTATTTTTTTAATTCTTTTAATTACGGTTTTGTATGAGTCCATACTTTCCCTCTTTTTATCATCTTTCGAGACATTTTTTCATTGTATCTTTTTTTACCATCATCTTGAGTTCGATTAGTTTTCTATCATTATCCTTATATCCTTAGGAGCCGATGACGACCATCCTCCAAAACCATTACATGCCATTCCACGACTCGACGCGCGTTGCACCCGCATTGCAACACCCCCCCCCCTCCATCGCCACTAGATCGGCTCGTTCAGCGCAGCACTCCACCTCTCTAAGGTGAGTCAAAACGCGTCTCAGTCACCATAATGAGGTCACTGCTCCAGTCGAAGACGTACAATTCCACTGAAGTTTAGCACTCGCCGCGCCGCAGCGGAAAACGCCCCGTGAGGCGCCCCCCCCCCACGAAAACACCTTCATGGGAACCTGGAAGCACAGCACAAGCCGTCGCGTCGCACGAACACGCACTGTAATTTTTTAAGGTATCATTTTCAACCTTTTAGTTTAAATTTGGTGCTACCCTCCATCGTCAAGCCGAGCGGAGCGATAGTGAAGCGAGGCACAAGGCACCTAACCTAACCTAACTTAATCTAGGGTTACCCAACTAAACGGTCGCCAAGCCTGATGCCGCTTACTTCTCGGCGCCCGCTCAGGGGTGCCGAGAAGTAAGCGGCATCAGGCTTGGCGACAGCCGAGCGGAGCGAGGCACAAGG
>Ga0058701_10002436_pt1 | contig 14114 bp, 12 predicted proteins | sample AgamicOrMae_FD_97039 | JGI IMG/M metagenome (GOLD analysis project Ga0058701, IMG submission 97039) | Agave microbial communities from Guanajuato, Mexico - Or.Ma.e | ecosystem: Host-associated > Plants > Phyllosphere > Phylloplane/Leaf | place: Guanajuato, Mexico | collected 2012-06-04 | reverse complement strand
GCCAAGCCTGATGCCGCTTACTTCTCGGCGCCCCTGAGCGGGCGCCGAGAAGTAAGCGGCATCAGGCTTGGCGACCGTTTAGTTGGGTAACCCTAGGTTAAGTTAGGTTGGGTTACGTGGCTTGTGCCTCGCTCCGCTATCGCTCCGCTCGGCTTGACGACGGAGGGTGGCACCAAACTTAAACTAAAAGGTTGAAAATGCCACCCTAAAAAATTACAATTTTTTTTTACGGAATTGTTTGAAGACAACACTTAATACTTGAAGCTCGAGATTTATTTTCTACGTAGTCACACTAATTAATACGGCACGACACCACGATTGAACAATAAAGAGAACTGAAAATGACCACACGATGAGAGACTTAAAAAATGTCGAATAGGGATTGACACCTGACGACAAACGGTGTGGGCACGCGTCGACCAACTTGTCTGTTATCATCCGGTTGCTGAGCCGACAGGTTGACTGAAGGTTGAAATATCTTCAAACTTGGAATTTTCTCCTAATTCTAAGTTAAAAAGTTTTGGAACTCCTGGTACCGGTAATGAAATAATAGCACTGAAAAAGTTGGCTAGGTGGGTTTACCTTGAATTTAGTTGAATGCCCACGTTTAACTGACTTGCCGCTGAACTCGGGAATCCTCTTTAATTAAGTTGTCTAATTTAACACTAACACTCACTCACTAAAGCACACGCACTAAAATTAATCCCACTTCACTCAGCACGATTGCTAACCGACTTGCCGACTCAACGGTGCCACACCGAACCGCTCTCGCCTGCTCCTTCACGGGGGCACGCAACACTGACAACTGACAATGGCCGACTCCCGCGCTGACTCCCTGTCGAAAGGGGGGGGTCCGGTGGCGGCGGAGGTAGGCGAACTTCTCCGAGCGCGTCCGAAATACGACCGAGCCCATACGATGCGGCGGGCAGCGCGAGAGCGAATACATTCCTATTCAGTAAGGTTCATTTTAGTTGAATTGCCGTATATGAATATGTCTCAGCAGGGAAATGATCCCTTAAATTAGTATGCAATTCGGAGGAAGGCTGATTTGCTTTGAAGCGTTCCTTGCTTGAAATTACGTGCGGGTCACCTCAGAGGTGCTCAAATGACTCCTGAGCGGAAAAGGCCAAAAGCTTTCTTGATATTTGTACCAGCGAAATGGTAATTACACTGCCCGTAAACCTACGCACCTTGGTCTACAAGAAACCTATGGGGGTCTCCAAAGTTAAACCTAGATTTTTTTTCAAAAAACTTTTAAAAAAATAAAAAAAATATTAAAAAAACAACTTTCGACACCTTTTTTTTGCCAGATTTTAGCCTTTTTCTCTCCTTCCCGTCACTTCGAATCGTTTCCCTGAAAAAGGATTGTCACTAGAATATACGCTGCCGATAATTACATTGAGCAAATATAAATGCCTGATAATATCATGCAGGTTTATCCTCCTGTGACCAAAATACACGCTTTTTTAGAAAGCACAGTTTGTTATGTCATAAAGACAGAAAATATATCGTAAAATGACATGTAATCCGACTTCTCAATTTTCATAGTGATGTGGCCGTCACTGACTGCGCTCGAAGACTTTTGTGTATGTGTGTGTTTTGTTTTGTTTTTGTTTTTTTCATTCATAAAAGTTTTAGGTTCCCGTCTTTTATTTTCTTCCTAAATTAAATGGCGGCATAAATTCATTCAAAGATGTATAAAAAAGTGTAACTGATTAATATACTAATATGCCTCAAACACTTGACGCATTCGAATACAGTTAAGGAACACTCACACTCAAGAGATCACAGAGGAAAAAAAAAGAAAAAAAACTTTATAGGCGGGATTTGGATTAAGCTGGGAAAAATCTGGAGGCCAAAAAAAATCGTTACTGGCGGAAGTGGGTAATATAAGCGGGTTCATTAAAAAAGGGTTTCGGTAGATATTGTAAAGAACTTTTGGAAACGAGCGGGTTAGAGCATGGAGAAGGACTTTCCTCCATAGTTAAAGATAACGCATTCGGAAATGTAAAACTAAAACTCAGTTGTGTTGTATATATCTTCTTAGTTCTAAATCTCTCATTCGTAGAGCCAAATTGGTTGTGCCCCGCCAGAATACTGGGTGTCTCATGAAAGACAATTCTCGGTTGATAATCTCTGTTATTGACTCCTCGCTCGCATATCTAAAAATGAGTGCCCCAACAGCTATAAAATCTCCGTCGTAAAACCGCCAAGTCCTGTGCTGCCGAATTGAGCAGTTGTAACAGCGCCGGAATAACTCATTCCATCTCACAAGACTGCAAACGCCTCAGGAATGGAGCGAAGTGTGGGCGCGTTCGAGCCTGTGAGACCATCCTCCATGGTGAGACGGAACCGCGCCTTTTTATGTCGGAAGAAATTGTAATAATCCTACCTGCGTTTAATATCATTGAGTATGACCGAATGATGTACCGCACATGATGAGTCGCACTCCTTCGACGCAGTCAAAACAGCTAAACATAGACGCCTACTTTAACGAGTACCGGTAGCGGGTTCGCTAACAAACCAACTCCCTGACTGCTTCGTGTTTGTTAGTTAATACCATTATGTTCAAGGAGTTTATTTCACAATTGTGTTGGGTGCCTGCGTTTGCTTGCACCGTAAATTTTGTCTTTAATTTATGTGTTCTTCAAGTCTCATTAATTACTGAATTTATTTCGATTTAATTTAAAAAAAAATAATGTTCTCCGTTGAAAACTGATACTTTGAAGGGAATTACATTCATTATCCCCTTGTTTTCCGCTTTTAATCCCGATCGACACAACCAATCTATGACAAGTGAATCGTCATAAAAGTGGTTGATTAAAAAATCTACAGGTTCATCGTTTTTTCCTTCTAATTTTAAAGAGAGTTTTTGGTTTTAAACCCCTTCCGGTTGTAAATCCAAATTTCGAATCACTTTGGTCGATTATTGATCGACGCTCCGCAGTATTTCTATCGAGGCCCTATTAAACCGGTCCCAATCATGAAGTCATGATAATCCTTTAAACGTCTCTGCTGCCATAAAACCACCGAAGAACATCCAAAAAGGAATGTTTTTATCGAAAGACAGGAAACACTGAAAAGATTGATTGATTGTAATAAAATTAGAGCAGCCAGGGTGAATGCGCACAGATGAATGGTAAACCACCGAAGAGCATTCTGTGGCGATCAACGGTAAGATCCGCCTAACCAAAAAGCCGCAAAAGAATTTCATTTTCCTTTGGGACACATGGAAAAGCGAGGAAAAGTTCATCAAAGCATGGACTGTGTGTCGATAATATTTATTTTCATTGATAGCTCTTGGCAAAGCACATCTTAAGAAAAAAAAATTGCAATACCCTTTCCGAATTAGCTCAAGAGCATCTAAAAGTACACTAACACCTTCCATTTACGGGAGCAGTTCATTTCCCGCAGAAAGTACAACACCGATACAAACATCTTTTATACAACTGATTCTACAACGATCAATAATGACACAGAAAATTAAGTTAATACAATCGAAGCTCGAATGAAGGAAAAAAAAGGAAAAAAAATAATAAAACGATCTCACACTTGCGTCAATCACTGAGTGTACGAAATGCCTTGGGTGAGGTCCGAGTGAAAAATTTTGATGTGACACCAAATTCATGGATTCTTCAACCACTGAGCTGAGAAGCGCTTTTAGAAGAAGTTTGATGATGAATTTCTCATGCATGTTTCAACCACTGAGTAGGTATGTCCATGGACTGAGAATGAAATGCACGAACGGTTATTTAAACACTGTCACAAGAGTTAAGGACCGGATAAAATATCCTCGATTTCCATAGACTGTTCATCGTGAAGAGCCGGATTCGAGAGCGTCGGCTCACTTTCTAGGAACTCTCGAAGTTCAGTTTCCAAGTCCGGCATCGCTGTCGAACTATTTGAGTGATTCTCAGCTGCTGAGACAGAGGCGTTAGTTGCGTCGCCGCTGTTAGGCGTCGCAGGACCGTTACTGGCTCCTTCTGACAGAGCGGCGTCTTTTGATAAGTTTGCTGAAAATACCCCAACAAGACTTTTAAAAACCAGCAAGGAACATAGAAACAGGTGATCCATAAGGGTAAACAATACATCGTTTCTTGCACCGATACTAAAACAAGGAATTACATCAAAAATTTGACCAAAAACCCCTTTTGATGAAAAGGTTATGAGTATATTATATTGAGTCACATATATTCGTCAGTTCATACTCGGTATAGTTGCCCCGGCGTAAGGTTGGACCTCGCAAAAACATTTGCACCAGCCCATTCATACAAGTCGTGACACAGTTTATATTTTTCTGCATGTTTTCTTGGCACGTGATCTACTCATCCACTGTGAATGTGTGAAATGAAGCTGAAAGAAGTGGTGATGTTCGAGTTTTAGATGAGAAGGCTGGTGCAAAAGTTTGCCGCCAGATCCAACCTTTCGATGGGAGGACTATAAAATAAATCCGAAAAGCCAGAACTCTGATATTGTGAGTCCAGGTCGAATACTGCCTGAGGAAGACTTTCAGTGACTATTCCACGTTATTTTAACACAATGGATCGACGTGTGAACCGAAACCCTTCTCGCTTTATCAGTGAGAGCGCATATCGCGAAGTTAGGGGTCGTCCGTAAACCACGTAACACTTAGAGGGGGGAATGGAGGGGTCTGGCCAAACTTCTACACAGTGTTACATGGGGGAGGGGAGGGGTTTGGATGCTGTGTTACGTAACATGTTTCAATTGAAGATTTGCGTTAAACGTACTTTAGTAGTTTCACATAGACGAGAAGTGTGGGAATTTCGGGAATTGATTGTCTCTCGAAACAGAAATGTTTTAAAAATTCCCAGCCTTGTCTCTTTTGTTTCAGTCTGTTTATTTCGTAATCAGATTGTTCAAATAACAAAACTAATTCTACTTGAAAAGGCATGCGTTTCTTTTAAAGGGACTATCAGGCTTCAGTAAAGAAAGGCCTAATTAAAAGCACACGTAATTTAACCAAGGTTTAATTGTTTCCCGTTAATTTGTAACGAGCTCCCCAAAACTATGACTAAGAAATCTGATCCTTCGATTCTTGACAAGTTCTTCACTTAGCATGCCCTGTGACAAATACAATGAAAAAAGGAGTAAAACGGTCAGGTAAAAAGTTACGTAACATAAGGGGGGGGGGATCGGTCGATTGTCTACGTGGCGTTACATGGAGGGGGGAGGGGTTAAAAAGTGGCCTAAAAAGCGTTACGTGGTTTATGGACAACTCCTTAGTAGAGCGGATATTGACCTTCTTTAACATTAAAAATTTCCTCTTTGCGTAAAGGCTTTTCTTTAAGAATAATTTTCCTTTCTACTTTTCATTCAAAAGAAAGGGAAATACTCTGTTAAGCTTCAAGCGTGTTAAAAAAAATACACAGCGCAAGCTTGAACGAGACCTACTCTTCGCGATCAGGGTAAATTGCCTTTAAAAAAATGCGCAAGAGCACCGAAAACTCACCACTTAAAATGGCGTCGACTCTTCCCTTGCTCGTGGTGGGCTCCTCGGGCGCAGAGGACGACCTGTCCGCCGACAAGTCGGGTGCGACGCCCAAGGCTTTCCGAATACCCGCGACAGGCACAATGACGGCCGGAGGAACCCTCTTCGCCAAATCGGTTAGGTTTTCCGTGATTTTCTCCGCTGAAAAACAAAGGAAAAATTGCAATCACGAATACATTTTTCGCGAAAACAAATTCCCACCGAGCGTCCAAATAACCTAGTTAACCCATGATAGCCCAAAGTATAGAATAATTTGCAATGCGTCTTTAGATAATTTCTTTAATTTTAAATATGAAAAATCAATTCTTTCCGAAGGCTAAATTTTTAAGATGAAGGCTCTGAGAGGATACTTTTCTAATTTTCATAAATACACGAAAAAAAGTGACCCTTTGGCCTAGTGCTGGTTGGTGTTGGTTCCAAGTAGCAGCACTACGCAGAATGGAGTTCACTTTTACAAGGTAGGCTAGCTCAGATTAAACTCGTGTCGAAACAATCACCTTTGATAAACTGTGGAAATATGAACACTAGCTTAACTCATTCATATCCAAAAAAAAATATTCTAATTTTCATTATTAAAAAAATGGCACACAAGAAACAAGCGCAAAACTTTTAATTTTGCGAAATCCCGGCCGATTCTTAGAGTACAACAAAAAAAATTGTCTGGTCAGATAACCATTAGACCTGAAATAAAAATCGAAACGAGTAATGACTTGACAAATAGCTTACCTAGTTGCTGCTCCGCAATTGAAGGCTGCATCACTTGGGACAAGTGCGGAGGGGGCGCCTGGCTTAAACGATCGCTTTGGACTTGCTGAAGCTTTTCAAGTAAATTGCCTGTCGCGTTCAATTGCAGCTGTGCATTTCTTTGGTCCTCTGCTTCTCTCTGGGACCGCTCTGCAATTGTAAATTTTTTAAATTACGACTATTTTTTCAGAGGCAAAGTTCTTTTTAATGCTACAAGAATAGGTGCACACGATAAAGAAGGTCACACTTCTCCAGCCTTAAACAAAAAACATGGCAGCTTCTTAACTCGGAGGACTTCTTTAAAATTGAATAACCTTTGCGTAAAAAAAAAAAATAATTATAGTAAAAAAAGGGGGAAACATGGAAAAGACTGCGAAACTCACCAAACACATCTAAGAAGCAGGTATCAATACCGAGTTCCTTGAGAGACTTCAATGAATTGATATTAACAGAAGGTGTGGACGTTATCGGTCCTGCAAGCGCTGAAGGGGCCGTTTGATTCGCCACTCCGCCGCCAGGCGGCGCTGCTTGCGGCACACTCGGTTGTGATTCTCCTTGGTTTTGGTTCGATTGTGGCCACGATTGCTGGGTTCCTTGGGGCTTTGCAGAGTCGTTACTCCTTGCGCCGTCCATCATGGCTTGTAACCGTTCTTCTTCTTCTCTCATTTTCCTTCGCTCTTCCAGAGTCTTTTTCGTTCTCCGGTGTTCACCGTGCGTTAGAATATCCAGAAGATTGTCTACCATAGTGATGGTGTAATCGCTGTCTTTCGTGAAATCCAAAATACTGGCGACAAAATGAAATAACGTCTTTCAGCGACTGATTGATACCAAAAATAATGAAATACAAGCAGCTGCCAATTGGGCTGATCAAAATTCTTAACCTTCCAAATTTTGGAATTTTGCAGTTATTTGGATAATTTTAATTAATTCATAACGTTAGACATCAACCCGCACGCTGTATTCAATAAAGAACCGCATCCCTATACTAAGACCCAAAAACGAACGGTACTCCAATCTTTCGACGAAGGAAAGTTGCTTATAAAGTTTACAAGAGTTACCGGCAATGCGGAGAAGCAAACGTAAAGCTTCCAACAAAATTACCCAGTTTGCTTCAAAAAAAAAAGAAGGAGAAGTCTTACCTTTCAGCATACTGCGCTGATAGTTCGTCACCGTAAGTTTGGTAAACTAGATCCGACTCTTCTTTGCTAAGGTTTGCGAATGTCGAATCGTGAGAGGGTGCGTACGAACCAAAAGCTCCATAATACAATGGTTTCACTGGGAAAAAAAGTACCCCAAATTAGATATGTCTTATTTGTCCACTCTTCCTACTTGAACATTTTCACTCAAGTTTAACCGAGGCAATCAGAACTTACCAGGCTTCGCTAAATTCCGTCTATCTTCTCGGAATCCCTGAATTGTTCCTGTTCCATGCGTTAACTTTCCCGTAATCGTTCCTAACGACACCGGCCGCTCAGTCGTCCCGGGAATGACGCCCTCACCAGGAACAAGGATGTTTAAAGATGTTGTGCCGTCTTTCCGTTGTCTCAGGAAGCCCATCTACCGGAAAAGACAGCATTGTTGATAAACGATAAACGCTGCGATGCCCGGATGCCCAATCGAGACGAAATGACTTTTACGTCTGAGAAAGTGTTCAAGACATCGGGGGAACTCCAGCTAAAATTTTACAGTAAACACTTGGTGAAATTTTATATAACCATGATCGTGTAACACTCACCGAAGTCTTCAGTTTTCTCGCAGCTAGTTTCTGGGTAACCGTATCGTGAACTTTTTGGGCTTGTTCAAGAATTTCCTCCGCAGTCATATCGTCAGCGACGGCTTCAAATTTACCTCTGCGAGAAGAGAGACATAATAATTCTTTCGCCAGACCCCCCCCCCCCAATCTTTTTTAAAATAATAATAATTTAACAAACTGACCCCTGGGAGCCAAAGCTCAAAAAAGAGGGGCTGTTACAGAGATAGATATGGTTAAAGCCAGGCAACAATTACATTGAAAACCATCATAACTCTCAAGTTAGTTCATGGCATAACCGAGACATGACTTGAAAACTGTTGTTAATAAAAAAATCAACTACGGTCGTCAAGTCTTCTTAAGACACTGTGTTGCTCAAAGAATTAGTATATAAATTACCTAGAGAGCTATTTCACCGATTTTCTTTCTTTTTATTATTCTTAAAGTTGTTGTTTTCGTGTTTTTTTTTTGTTTTTTTTCCAAAAAAGGTGACATTATGACAATGATAGAACATTAAATTTATGTGCTAGATTATGTGAGGGTGATATCTTTCATTATTATTACTATTATTGCAATGCTGCAAAGAAAATCCCATCCAAGATAAATTTGGCCGATTCCAAACAGCATTGATGTGCATTACTGAGTGGATGGACTGACGCATTTCATCCCCATGGGATGATCTTAACCTTATCCAAACATAACGTTTACCTTGACCATGAGAGGAATACTGTAGTCCTCTCATGCCTTGACGACGAAAATCTACCCTTAACTCGTTCATGATAAGTAAACATGCGCCCTCAACTTTCCATAATGCAAAAAGTTGATCAGTTTATTGCGCCCATTTTACCATAAGAAGCCAAAATGTTGAGATGGGTAATTCATCTGCTCAAACGCTATCCCCTGACATTTCTCTGACAAATTCTGTGTTTGCACGATCTCCCCTCGCTCTCCCCTAAACTCTTTTTTCGCTCGTTCAGGTCCGCCATTTGTAGTCCGGAGCGTTCTCATTGGATGGGGATGCCCCGGATTACAAATGGTGAACCTGAGCGAGCGGGAAAACAGACTTTGGGGGAGAGAGAAGGGAGATCGTGCAAACACAGAATAATGAAAATCCCCTGACAATTTCGCAATCAAACGGAAAAAAAAATAATGACTTACGTTTGCGTTTTGCTTTTCTTCCTTTCCGATTCCCCTTGCCTGCTGCTTTCAGCCTCCATGGTGTCGTCTCCTTTGTCATCAAGCCTTGCTTTGGTTGAGGGCGTCGCGCCGGCGCCTGGCGCGTTCTTCTCGCCGAGACTGGCCGCGCCGTTGGCCATGTCCGGCTCCAACTCGAAGCCCAGGGCGTCTCTCCCGATATCCACCATGTAAGGAAGAACACTCCTAAGCGGACGCACTTTCTCAGGGGACATCATCTTCAGGCCAGCATGCAACAGCTTCTTCGCTGATTTGTAGTAAATGGTGTGAGGTTGATTGTAAACCATAGCGTTATTGCAGAGAAGCTTGAAATCGTCCTGCAACACAGACAACAAATTTCACGCTAATGTTTGCCTTCATTTCACGACCAATATTTCATTTTTTTTTACACTCTATAATTTATTTTCTTTTAAGTCGACTTTTGTTACAGAATCGCTTCCAAGGTCCGAAAATCCCTGAAACTTCTTAACATTCAGTTATTTAGCGAGATATTTTTAAGCGATCTACCTCGCCAGTTTCCGATTAAGATTAGATTAAGAGGGGGGCGTACCGCTAAGAAAACTTTCCTTAAAACAGTAAAAAACAAGTTTAGTGCTATGATAAGGCACGTCCAGCACCTAAAAGATTTTAGTCAGTTGCGCTAAGTTTTGCCCCGATATTTTCCTTTTTCTGGTCAGACTTTTGAGACAGCCGTTATGCAATTTTTTTAATTTTCTTTTTTTTTCTTTTTTTTTACATTTTCTCATTGTCTAAACGTCCGGACCAAAGACAAAGAGCGTAATTATAAATCAAGCGGAGGTATTCCTCGTTGGCTTCTACAGAAGGGACATGAAAAAGACCTCAGCCGTATTCAATGGTTAGTACAGAGCTTATTATCGGTCCCTTGGACCGTACTATCAAGACCCGACTGCCCCAGGATAAAGTCTCCATCCCACTTATAATTGAGGTTAAAGGCAGAAATGTAAACCTTTTGATGGGCAGGTAAGCACCATCACTGATTTTAACCTTCACAGTAATTGACCCCAATTTTCATTCCTACAGGAACGTCCCTAACACCGTCAAAGTAAATAAACCCAGAGAAAGTTTCCCCATACCACAAATTGCGCTAGGTTGGTGTAAACAATATTATCAATTTTCTGCTTCATCGTGCTGAAATCCATGGGGTTCTTAATTATTTCTGAATATGCAGGAGCTATGTTGTCGGTAACCGGCCAGGCGAACAGTTGACTAGGGTCCTTCTTTTCTAAGCCTTTTAGAAGGTGCTCCAAAAGCCTTTGCAACGGTAAGCGTTCTTGTCGTTGTCTGAGCACGCAGGTTCGCGGCTCTCTGTGCGCGTCTCGACTGACGCCTGAAACAAAATCCAATAGAAATCTTTTAATTTTTCGTACTCGAGGTTGGCAATAGTCAACAGAATGCAATTTGGCTTCGACGTACCATCCGAATCTCTTCCAATGTGGTCCTCCGCCGAAGCCGCGGTTCCAGGATCTTGCCTCTTCGCTGGAACTTCCGATAAAGACTCTTCTCCAACGCTACCATCATCCTGGCTCGATTCATCTCTACGTTTACGTTTTTCCTGTCCAATGAAGAGACAAAACTTGGCCATAAGTGTGATTTAGCAATAGAGGTTAAAAATTTCAAAACCTTTATCTACATATAGCACATTAATTTCACTCGTATTATTTTTATTTATGTATGACCTTTCTAGTTTTTTAATTTACAGTGAAGGATTTAAGTAGAAGGATTTCTGGATAACATGCGAGATATCTCCAGTTTTCACCAAAGTGTCTCCACTAGTTTATCATGACTCGTGCACTGTGATCGCGCTATCCTTAGGCTCTTAAAAATTTGTGCAGCAACAATTACCCCTTTTTAATAACGTGCAACTAGATCGAAGCCTTTTTCATAAAATCCGTGAAAGGGTGATTTGTGGCTGCGTTAGTGAATTTTGCGAAACAATGGTATTTTGTTGTTAATACCCGGGCCAAGATTCATTCTACAGAGCCGTTGTTTTTCGTTTTTTTAGAATATTTTTTTTCTGATCGCTTGGTATCCTGAGCATTTACCTTGTGATGGTGCTTATGTTTTTTGCTGTGCTTCTCCCTGTCTTTTTCCTTCTTCTTCTTCTTTTTCTTTGCCTTTTTATGCGCGCGGTCTGAAGCTGGCGCAAGGGCGTTGTTCGAGGACAACGTGTCGTCCCTTGCGCTAAGCATCTGGGATGAGGAAGTGGCGGACATCCTAAATCAGACAAAGCTATAAGTTCACAAACAAGAATTCATTGCAGCGGCATTCAATGCTTCACGACACAACAACAAAATGAACAAAACAACCAAAGATTAACTCAGCAGAAAGACAATTAGTCACAAACATTGAGGTTCAAGCTGCGACACAGAGAATGCACTCCCAGAAAGGTTTTCTTAAAACAGGGTGTCAGCTAAATTCTAAAATCCAAATCCCCAGATTTTTCCAACAAAATTCAGAGATTTTACAGATTTGAAATGCATAAAAAAAATTTAAGTATAGCAGATGACTTGTGGCATTTTTATGCTAAAAATACTGGCATCAGTCCTTCGTCAGCACAAGATATAACAAGGAAGGGTGCGACAAGGCAAGAAGAATGGAGGGAAGATGAAAGAAAAGGGAAGTAGAGAGGAGAACCGCCAAGAAGGTCAAGCTCGAGAGGTATTTTAAACCTACAGTAGTCTGGTATCCTAAAAATACTTCTTTTACAATTCACAAAATATCCGGATTGTTCACAAATTTTCCGACAATTTCCCGGATTTTCTGACTTGAAAATATTTTCTAAAACTTGAGACTTCCCACAAAATAAGATTGTTGACCAAAGGGAAATTGGTGAACTGTGAAAAATAAGTGGAAAGGAAATTCTGTGAGAAAGAAACACATATCCAGGTCTCGACACCAAAATGATATTGGCAGGAGTTGAAGCAGATTCCCCCCAAGCTGAGAAAACTTTCCTGAGAGTGTCGGTCGTTCTCTGTGAAATAGGCAATTCAACATGAGCGAAAGACAGACTACAATGATATTTTTGAGATTACTTACAAACTTTAATTTTATATTGGGCCGCACTAGACTTAAGGAGAGTAGTACAACCCGAACAAGTTTATGCTTTAGATCCTCCTGCAATGAGTAATACCCAGCTTGTTGTACTTTTTTCCCAAGAATCATTACTTTGTATGAATTACAGTAAAACCCGGGCATAAGGATCCGTTTCACGGCCATTTTCTGCTGACAGCAATTCTCTTCATCAATCACCCCAAACTAAACCTTCCCGTTTATAACGATTCCCCCGCTAAAAAGCGACTTGTTTAGCTTAAACTACAGAGAATCGTTATAACCGGGTTTCACTGTACTTAATTTTCATAGAACAGTTGGCAGGTTGTGATACACACCAAAATTCTTGATATTTCAGTTTGGTGGTGTCTCACCTAAACCTTGCCACAGTACTAAAAAAATCTTTCCCTTAGGCAAGCAGGTAAATTTCCATCAATCACAACATAGGGAAATTAGCAATCAACTTAAATGAATAATACGTGATGCTAAGAAGCATAACGGCATTTTCACACATATCAAAATTACCCTTTTCAATAGGTGTTTTTAAATCCCATTTTTAATCCTCAGCAACCCATATTACACAACATTATCTCTATAAATTTAACAGAAAACAAAAAGGGTTTGTGAGATAAAAGATACTAAAAGATAATTTTGTATCAAAATGAGCAGCTGTAGCTGTGGAAGATGTTTTCTCAGAGAACAAAGTGGTGATTCATGGAGTTTAAAATGATTAGTGACTTACACAATTTAATAAACAATTGTATCAAAGAGTATATGAAGCATATGAAGTATAAAAAGTATAGAAGGCTGTCATACCTGCTTGAATCTTCATCAATAGTTAGTCCCATGGAGTCACAGCTATTTTCCGGAGTAGAACTATTCATCTTTAAGATGAGACGAAGGCCTGGGGGCTTGTTGCCACCTGTTGAAGAAAGAACCTTTATTTTGGGTCTAAGGATGCGGAAGAGGGGATTGTAAAACTAAAGGATGGCAAAGATTTCTAAACACACATCAGATCTGAATTGATCAGTAGTGTACCAGAGGGCCTTACTATTGATTTGACTGACTCACCAAGAGGGCCTCATTTTAACAGCCTGACAATGCTCCTTCTTGACCACACTCATGTATTTCATCAAACTTAAATCAAATCTTAATTGTACTGTGAACGGAATAGTTTCAATTCAAAGAGAGATGTAGATGTCAAATATGACAAGGGGTGCTGCTGCAAACTCTCAGCAAACCACGTATTTACTTCCCGGCAAGCAAATTATTGAGTCCGAAGGCTATCTCTAAGCTGCTACTTAAAATTTAGTGCAAGTATACTACTAGCCGAAAGGAGCAAAGTCAATTAGACGTAAACATCGAGTAAAATTTGAGCAAAGACGTAGGTTATGCGGCCGTTGGAAATTTGTGCGTACCATCTTGTCGATCTCGTTTCTCCGATTTGTGCTTTTTGTGCTTCTTCAAACTCATATTTCAAACCGGGAACACAAAGGAAAATGGCAATCAAACGCTACACCATTCTTTCAGAAATATAAAACAAATTAACTTGACGCCGCTGATCCTTCCTCAAACAACTAACAAAAACAAAAGCTGCGGCAAGTTGAAAGCTCTCCACCAGGGGGCAGCACTCATCATCAATGGCCGCCAACCGCGCTTTTCAATCTGAAATCAAGCGTAACATAGACTAATTGTGCGGTTTTAAAAAGGGTTTTGGTTGGTCTAAGCAGCATTTCTGTAAGAAAGTGGTAAATTTTACCTTTCGAAGTAATGATCAGTTTTGCAGGACAACTGCGACTTTTCAGAGGGATTTTTAATCTTCTCCTGGATATTATTTGTTAACTTGCT
>Ga0058701_10002435_pt1 | contig 14115 bp, 7 predicted proteins | sample AgamicOrMae_FD_97039 | JGI IMG/M metagenome (GOLD analysis project Ga0058701, IMG submission 97039) | Agave microbial communities from Guanajuato, Mexico - Or.Ma.e | ecosystem: Host-associated > Plants > Phyllosphere > Phylloplane/Leaf | place: Guanajuato, Mexico | collected 2012-06-04 | reverse complement strand
GTGTTGACATCGGGGCTTGGAATTAATTGGACATGTCACGGGCTGATTTGGCTCACTTCCAAAGCACAAAGAATTTAACGAGGACCGACTCGGCACACGGATCGCGACAACGACCCTGCACTGCAACCCAGCCATTTTTATGTAAACATTTTATTAGCAGGAAAAAAAAACATTTAAATGTTAAAAAATATTTAGATTAATTTTTGTGCAGATTTAGGACTTGCTTAAATATTTTCAATCGACCAATTTTCCCATGAAAAGCGTGCAAAGTGCACAAAATAGTAGTCTGATTGAAAGTGGTTTACATACAAATAGACAGTGTTGTCAGATTCCGCGACTCCGTCAAATTTAAACGCATCTTACTTTTTAACCGTTAAAGATAACATAATGTTGAATCCTATTTTGGGAATGCTCAGCTCGAGAGCGATCCAAAACATACCCGACATGATAGGTTATCTCTAATGGTTAAAAAGTTAGACGCGATTAAAATTTACGAAATTGCAGAATTTTGCAACACTGCAAATAGAAATGGCTATTCATGAATCATCTTCGACAAAAGAACTCCCTCTGATAACGAGTGAATTTCAGCCGATCTGAGATGGAGTCAACTAAAGTACTTATTTTGAGAAAGAAATTTTCGTCATAAGCGGAAGTACTTGTTTACTTGGCCAGAATTCTCAGTGCGACGCAAAGAAAGTGTTAATGGCAGAAAAGCATTTTGAAGAGTAATTTAAGCCATAAAACAGCCATTTTAGAAGCGAAAATAACTTCGCAGAAATTAACTCAAGATGAATTTTGGCAGAGGTCCCAAATGTTTTAGCCGCAGCGCTCACCACTAACGAGTAGCAAATTAAACTAATTCATACAATGCGAGATGACGCGCCGTAACTAATCATTTTGAACACAAGTGTTGAACTTCAAAACTCGCCACTATCCCCACGGAAAATAGATTTGCTTGAAGCTCAAATATATTTCGTGTTTGAACAAAGCTTCATACGTAATCGACAAACCTTTTAGATATTTCGATTTAAAACTCTGACAAGTCACCGGTCAAATTGTATTCTAAAGGGTTGAACTTGTTTCAAAGACAATTGCAAGGGGGTTGCGTTTTCCTGTCCTTGTGTAAGCGTCCATCGCAAAGCCGAGCAGTGCGATTTTGAAAGGTTGATAATCTAGTCATCTACAGTTTATAGGTGCGATAGCAATGGGGGGTTAAAACCACAAAGTCGTCGTATGTAACCTAATTTAACCTAAAAGTCACCGAGTCAGCAGTATCAGGCTTGGAGACAGCTGAGCGATACAGGAGACTGGCACAAACTCTAGATTTGAATCAGTGAGTGTCTCGTGAGATTCAGAGAAAATTCGCTGAATTTCAATCAATATAGCACTAATTAAAAAATTCAGTAGTGCCATTTTGTTTGGAACTCGCTGAATTTTCACTAATTCAAATTTAGAGTGCAAAGGACCTAACCTAGGTTAACTTAAGCTAGGTCAACCTAACCTATGCGGCAGTGACGTAAATCCTTGTATGTTGAAATATTGAAGCAGTCCAGAAGATGAGAGATGGAAAAACTAAAAGTAGGGGACTTGTTATTTCGAGCGTTCAGAAGGAGCGAGAGGGCTAATTGCGAGAGCCGCTGTTGCGGTGTGCATCAAGACGATATTGGGTTAAGTCAGGGTCGCCCTTATCCAAGTTTTCGTCGAAAAAAGTATCAACAAGGAACAAGGTAAAAGATTTATTATCACAGCAAAAGCAATAAAAGACGCTCCAGCATCAACAAAATATTAACTCAATAGACAAATAATATTGTAAATTATGGGAAGAAAGGGCAGACGAGGAGAGTATGGGCTTTGGCAATCATTCTTAGCCGGGCGTGCCAATATCCTCGCTGGCTTCATCAACACACTCTCCCTTCCTCTCCCACACATGGGCTTGTCTCTCTCATTCCACGCAATCGTGGGTCATTACTGGCCAACATTAATTAAGGGAAGTTTCTCGTCCCCCCCTCCTCGGCCCTCCGGGGGTGAGCGCCTTCCCGCCTGCCTGCCACCCTTGCACGGGTTCCTCAAGACAACGTTCCTACGACTGGCCTCGCCTCTATCCAGCCGTCCAAACACATGTAATTTACGTTGGAGCTTGCAGCGCCGATCCGCGCCGCCTCGGCTGGGCAGCCTGCTCGGCTCGTCAGCCTTGCTGGGGGTCTGCGGGGGTGTCCTTGCAAGGGGCACGCTGCTGGGCGACTGCGAGGATCATCTCTGCTGTCCCCGTGACGAGCCCCCGTGTAATCATACTATCTACGCTAATTCTTTCTCTGAATAAAAATATGTAGTTAGCTGTACACGCTGAAATAAAACTAGGAGTGAAAATTGGTTTAGGAGTAACAATTCACTGCTAAACAGTGAAAAGAGCTCAAATATTAGCTAATTAATGACTTACTTTTCACTATTTAGGAGTTAATTTTCACTCCTAAGGCAAATTTTCACTACTGAATTTTTAAACGCGTAAAAGAGCCCGAAAACTCTCTTTATTTCAGCCAGTAAAATTCATAAATCAGGAAGTAAAAAGTATGATTCAGTCGTAGTCTTTCTTGACACAGTTTTTCATAATTATTATTATTTTTTGGTCGATTCCGACCTTGAAATTTCACTCGAATAAATAAGGGAGTCTGATTAAAATTTGCAAGTCCACCATTTATCAGGATTTTTTTCATTGAAAATGTGCACAAAATGGACTTCAGTTTAGAAATCAGATACATTTTACGTATTTCGATGGCTTCCAAAAACTGTACTAGTTGAAAATGCTCGTTCAAAAATGTGCTAATTCCTATGGTTATAAATTGCAAGTAGCACAGTTTTGAGACAGGCTTTTCAACTAGTACAGCTTCATTTGAAGCCATCGATTTATTTTCGTTCTGCTGATATTTGATTTTCTTCATTAGATCAAATGGTTTTACAATTAAATTACGGAATTATGATGCGGGACTAGAAGCTAAATATCAAATTCCGATTCACAAATTGAATCTTATTCCATAAGTAGGGTCTTGACAGAGCCCATCTGAAATACTTGCTGAGGGACCCAGCCACCCACTGTCACCGAGGCTAGCGGCTCTCGTCACCGGCACGGCTCGTGGCTATGCCTTATGGGCCCCGGGCCCACTTGGTCCAGGGCCCATTTGGTCCAGGGCCCACGTGTGTGGGACATTAGTGAGGCGCGGCGCAACGCTCCGCACTTGGAAAGGTGTAGCTGATTGGCGCCTTTTTAAAACGTCCGATTGGCTTAAAGAGCCGGCGACGGCCCGTAGGCACCAATAGAAGCCCGGCACGGCGCCGCACGGCGCTGCGACGGGGCCTTCTACAAGCGCCTCCGCTTCGCCTTACCCGGTGGTCTGTCTTCCTTTCACTTTTGAACGCTGGCCAAATTCCTTAGTCACAAACAACACTTCGCGCCCACCAAAAAAAGGAAATAAAAAAATCTGAAATTAATTAGGCCTATTTCATTTTCTAACTCTTGTGTTAATCCTTCTGTCACCAAACTGACAATGAGCGATACCAAAGGAAAGTAAATGCTCTAAATTTGAATATAGCACTACTGATTTTTTTTCAAAGGTGCAATATTGACTGAAATTCAGTGGATTTTCACTGAATTTCGGAGACTTTCACTCATTCAAATTTAGAGCAAAGGCAACCTAGCAAGGAAAAAAAATAGAAAATGATAATCATACTGAAAAGAATCAAACATACCAGGAGACGAATTATTATTTTTTTATTTTTTTTAAATTGTGATTTGAGACTACTATCGGAGCATTTTCTCGAGACTATATTTAACAATTAAGTCCAAAAAACCCTTTTTATATTTCAAAAAATCAAATGAGACAGACAGCGCGAGGAAAATATCGCATTATTCGGGGTGTCAAAATACCTCAATCCAAATAAACGGCCGTAGGTATTAAAAACCGATTTATTTGGGATTACCCCCATTCTAGCTCAATTAAACGCGAGGGGCCAATAAAAGAGTTTTATAACCGTTCCGCTGGCTAGTTGAAATAAAATAGAAAGGCTTTTAAAATTAATGACGAAATCTATTTCTTTTCTGACAAAGAAATGGGAAGGGAAATTTACGACTTTCTTCTAAAACGTTTCTTCCAAGAGATGAAAAGATTTCAAAATCGCGACACTCCTCACGCCACAAATGCAATCTAATAGCGCATAATGCGACAAGGTATTTTTAGTTCAAAATCTTAAGATTCTTTATCGCCCACAGGATAAACAAATACCGAAAAAATACTCATCACAAAGGCTATAACTTATTGTATTTCTGAAATGCTCAGTTTTACAGTCGGTGTTAAGAGTTGAATTATTCTGTAAATAATCTGGACTTTAATATTGTTCGTAAATTAACAAACTATGTGAACTAAACTCGTCCGAGTCACGCGGTTAGGTTGCAATCTTTCCGGAGACTGTCGTATTAAAGACCTCTTCAAAACTAGATTCACGAAAATCTGCACGCGATACGTGCTGTTAAAAGTTTATTCATCGGACTGGAGAGGAAGGAGTATGAATCGTTATGATGTATGCAATTCCGCATTCCTTTTGATTGCAAGGTTAAAATGTCGGAAACAGAATTTGATTATCAGTGGAGCCATGTACTGATCCATCTTCATGGGAAGCAGCTTAGCATAGCACTTTGCCAAAGTCCACAGAGTACACAGTAATTTTTAAGGCGATGTTTTACGTCCCTAAGGTTATTCCTTCGCTAAGCCGAGCGGAGCAACAATGTAGCGAAGCTTATGGCATTTAAAATATCCCGCGAAAGGAGCGAAGCACAAGGAACCAAACTCAAGTAAGCGTCACGAGGCTTGGCGAAGACAGGCTAGGTTAACCTACGACAGCCCAAAGTATTTGGCGTGAAATTTAGTTTATGAGAAGTTGGAAGGATTTTTTTTAATCATACGAAATTTTAAGCTTTTAAAAATGCCTTAATTATTAAATTTCAAGGTTTTAAAGGGGTGCTATTTTTTTAAATTGTTACATTACTGAACTATAGAGATCCTTTAAAACAAATTTTTCTGTTTCCGAACGGCATCGCTGGGCGGTAGTAGGTTAAGTAAAGATGCCCTGTGTTAAGGTCCACTCGGCTTGGTAAAGGGAGGTGGAAAACATGGGGTAGAAACTGCATGATTCCAAATTCGAGAGTTGAGGGGTAAGGATAATCGAAGAAAGAGGAGTAGATAATAAGGATTTTAAGGGCAATAATTTTGAGGGATGGTCGGGGTTCCAAGGTGCCCCTGGAGTTGGGCTAACATTCCAGGCAAGTGGCAAAGTTGGTTTGAGAAGGAAGCACTTTGTGAGGAACGGTCCATTGAAATGAAGCAGCACGTCAGTGGGAGGTCCTTTAAGAAAAAGCGAGACACAAGCTAAGCTTGGAATGCGGGTGGGACAGAGAGAGGCGACAGATTTTATAGATCTGGTTCCAGTAATTTTGAGGCCGGATCATTATGAGGTGTGTGGGTGAAGCCGTGTACACTCTCGGAGCGGATGAGCTGGAATTATCAATTTCAGTTTGGCAACACTGGTCCGGCGACATCCTTTATGGGATTTAGAAAACGCGCCTAATTTTATTAGCTTGCTTTTTTATTATCGCCACACATTGATGCCAACTTCGGGAATTTAAATAAAATATGTCTTTTTTCCGTCTTTGCTTTTAGGCAAGATGGAGTGGTGTCACTGATTTTTTTCAGAAATTACTTCGGGAAAAGATGGCAGACACCACTGGATGGGTGGGAACGGCGTCCCCGTGAGATTTAATAGGCAATTATGCATAATTCCGGCGGTGTGCCGTGTCGCAAGTTTGTTAAATATGGTTAAGCTGGCTTTCGCGACGGAATATCATAGCAGCGCCGGCCAACGATGTAGTTGTTACAAGAGCAATCCTGTCTCGGAACGGTAACGCACCAGTTGACCTGATCAAAGCACTGCTACCACAACGGCTTCGTCGGAGCGATTCTTATCAGATTAAGCCAAAACATAGTCATGGTACAAGCTCACGCACACATATACTAGTCTACTAACTTTTCAGACGTCAACAAGAAAGTTCAAGAAATATGGATAATTAGACAATCTCACAAACAAAGCGATGCACGCTAAATTTGAATCACTGAGTCTCTGAAATTCGATGAAAATTCACTGAATTCCAGTTAACATAGCAACACTATTTTTTCAGTGGTCGTATAATGACTAAAAATTTAGTGAATTTTCACTGATTCTCAGACTTTCACTGATTCAAATAGTGTTATATGGGAATCGGAAAAAATGATATCTTGTCTCAATAACTTAAACTAACATAAACTTATCTTGTCTACCAGCAACTAAAATAACTCAACCTGTCAGGGAAGATAAAATTCAAAAAAGTGAAATGAAACTACGTTGCATAAAAATAACATTTAGCACATTGCAGCCCACAGTATTTGGAGTGAAATGTAGCTTAGAGAATGTCGAAGGATTATTTCCCATTGAATTAAGCAATTTCAAGCTTTGGGAAATGTCTAAATTATTAAATTTCAGGTTTCCAGAGAGGCGATATTTTTTTAATTTTAACAATACTGAACTAAAAAAAATCCTCTAAAACATTTTTTTCTGTTTCCGAACGGAATTGCTGGGTGATAAAGGGTTAAGTTTCGAACGAATTTCGGAAAATGTGCCCAAAAGTGTCTGGATTTACATCGTGACTCTGTTTTCAATAAACAGAAGGATTTTATTAAGAGGTCAAAAAATTATATTGAACGAGAGAAACCCCGATCGAGTCAAGTGAGTATCATCGTAAACTGCAAAAAAAAAGTTACACAAAGCCTTTAAAAGCAGCGGATGCAAAACTTTCTTCGGTCGTAAATTTTTTCTTCTCTTTTGGAACAGGTGATAAATCGGCCTCTCTTTTTGCATTTTCGTCAAAGCGAATCGACGCCGTATTTTGGATAAATATTTTGGGCGTGGTTTGCGACAAAAATGTATCCTGAGGTGAGCTGCTCGCAGAACCAAATCCAACTTACACAGCTGCCTTACCTTTTCAAGACAATATCCAAAATTTAAAAAAAAAATAAAATAAAAAAAAACTTAAAAACTTTTTAAAAAAAATTTAAAAAATAAAAATAAAAGATTGCCAACTCAAAAATGTGGTTTTACAAAACATTTAAGCCACAAAAACTACGTTTAATAGGACAGGAGCTCTTAGCTAAATCCTCTACCTAATTCGGTTAATCACACCTAACCTGACATATGCTTCGACTCAATGAAAAACTTCCGACAAAGTCTACTCGGGTGGACATATTTGGACTCGTGATGAGAGGTGGTAATCCTCCGTCGGTGGCTAGCGGGGTCACGTGATGCGACACAGGTCACGTGACGAACAGTGTCTACCTGCTGCTTTTTCCGGTTGTTGGCGGGATTGTCACGAGCTTCCTCTGAATATCCTTCACGATTTGGTCCTAGTTGAAAACGCGTATGTAAAACGGACACGTTCTGTATGCTGACGCAGTGCGAAGCCGCCGCACCGCCGCTACTCTATCATCTTCATTGTTACCCCATTCATTGTTATTGTTGCGACAATCATTGTTGCGCGGATAGAAAGTGGACTTTGTCGGCGCGAACCTGTGCAGTGCCGCCGCACGGCGCGAAGCGGAGCGCTGTGCGCCAAAACGGTACTGCCAACCTTACGCATATTAACCATCAAACAAAATGATTAACCTAATCACAGCCGTTGTGTATGACGGCTGTTGCAACGCAGTCAAAACTAACCCCTGTTTTAAGTAACTTCTTACACTTGTTTTGGGTATGAGGGTGAAACTGGCGAAGGGTGTGATTTGGTTACTTTTGAAGATACCGCTATCAATAACCATATCGATTGAGAGGTCTCGATGATACCTCTTTCATTGAGACGCGTATATACACTCTAAATTTGAGAAAGTCTCTGAGATTCAGAGAAAATTCACTGAATTTCAGTCGATGTAGTACCACAAAAACAAAAAAAAAATCCGTGATTCTATATTGACTGAAATTCATTTAATTTTTACTTAATCTCAGAGACACTCAATGATTCAAACTTAGAGTAAGTTTATCTTTCAAAGTAAACAAATATCGATAGTTTTATTTTAATCCAAATCGCGGTATGGGATTACTAATAAGAACAGAGATTGGTTTTTACTGAAAACGAAGGAGTCTCCAGAAGGGTGAAATGGGGTTAACAATAGCTGCATTGTAAACTTGATAGATGGAATTCTCAAATCTTTGGTTTTCACCTTTCATCGCCAAACCGAATGGACCTGCCAAAAGGCACGTAACCTAACTTAACCCACGACCGCCCAGCGATGCCGTTCGGAAAAAGAAAAAAAATATTTTAGAGGATCTTTTCAGTTTAGTATTGTCATAATTTAAAAGATTTCACCCCTCTGAAACCTGAAATTTAATAATTTAGCCATTTTTTAAAGCTCAAAATTTCGTATTTTGATGGAAACAATCCTTCGAATTTCTCTTAAGCTAAATTTCACTCGAAATACTTTGGGCTGTTATGGGTTAACCTTGGTTAGGCTAAGCTCTACTGACGTTCAGCCGATAAAACAGAGCAAGAAAATGCAATCGTTTCGATCCAATGTCCACAAAAAAAGGCGCAGTTAACGTCTTTCCTAAGCAAAAGGCAGGCCGGAACGGCAGTGGGGCCCCAAACACACAGAGGCGCGAAAGAACATCTTTGGAACGTGCCCAGCAAGTTTGTTTCCGAGGTCTTACTATCACAAGTCGGTATTTATGGGCGAGAAGGGACGTGTCAACTCCGACGTTAATGAGCAAGGCCTATAACAATTATAGGCCAGGCCCGATGATGGCCGACGGCTGGTCGGGCTGCGTCTCCTACTGCCCGATGGGCTGCGTCGCGTCGATGGACCGACCGGTTCGGCTGCAGCCTCGGCACACTCTCCTCGTGGAGGGGGCAGGGGGGGAGGGGCTGATGAGTACCTAATGCCACAGGCGTCAGCCGAGCCCACACAAGCGATGTTTTGTCGTTTTAATCGTTGATCAGGCCAAAAACAACTGATTTCGTAGCAAGCCCGCGTCCGTCCAGCCTGTTTCCCGAATTGTGACGGTAATACGGCCACATTGTAAATCACACACAAAACAAAAGCCGCACACCGGTTCTCTAGACACAAAATTTCCATTTCTCCTTCGGAGGACATAATCCCGATTTATACCGTACAACAAGGCGCGATAGCGGTTAATAAATATACAGATGCTTTTAGCGGTTTAAATGAATCAGCTGTCGTCCCTCTTTGGATACTTATTAGACGGACAAACTCTGTCCGATACAGCCGCACAGCTCTATGATCTGGCTTGATATTTTGCGGTTCGAATGAATCATACATGGTCGTCCTAAATGGAATAGTCACTGAGAGAAGTGGGTTAGTTAACCCATGACAGCCTGAAGTATTTGGCGTGAAATTTAGCTTAAGAGAAACTGGAAGGATTTTTTCCATGAAAATACGAAATTTTAAGCTTTTAAAAATGCCTATATTATTGAATTTCGGGGTTTCAAAGGAGTGATATTTTTAGGCACGAGGCGCAACTGAGTAGCCTCTTGTTAAAATTGCGACAATACTGAACTTCAAAGATCCTCTAGAATATTTTTTTCTGTTTCCGAACAGAATCGCCGGGTGGTAGTGGGTTAACGAAAAATAACTAAAAAGGGCGACAGCCAAACTTGGCTAGTAGTAGTGGTAAACATGGATAATAAACGCGAACAGGTTTGCTAGTTAACCTTACCGTTACAGAGTACTGTTTACAGTTACGTTTACTGGTAAATCTGGTCACGTATATTGTCAATTTTTTTAGTAATTTTTAGTGAACTAACTCAGTTTTCTCCGTGGTTATTCACGAACGATCAATTCAAACACTTCTGACGAGTTCTGAGTTCACTTTTTGAATGAGACTGTGGTACAACCTGAGTGCGTTTCGAGGGGCAGTACCTGTTCGATGAGATGCACCCCCTGGCGCCCCCCCCCCGGCGCCCCGCCCTGCTCCGACGCTTTGGCCAGCATCCAGTAAATTATGCGGCTCTTTGCGATTGAGAAGGTTGGCTGAAAGCAGCGACATTCTGGCTCGCCTCCGCTGGGCCAACTGAAGCAAGCTGAGGCTCCACACAATCCTCATATTTCAGGTGATGAACAAGAAAAGTTTTGTCGTCGGCTTGTTCATAATTTAGGCGACACATTCAGCGTTCGTATTCATAGAAAAATGGCTTTTTGATCGTCCATTTTTATCAACCCTGAATTCTCCGCTTGCTTACACACCAGTGAATTTGTAAATTTTAATTTCTTAGGTGTTCTTACCCTAATTTACCGCCCAGCGATGCCGTTCGTAAACAGAAAAAAATATTTTAGAGAATCTTTTCAGTTCAGTATTGGAACAATTCAAAGAATATCGCCGCTCTAAAAACCTGAAATTTAATTATTTCGGCATTTTCCAAAGCTTAAAATTGCGGATTTCAAAGGAAAAAATCGTTTCAATTTCTCTAACGCTAAACTTAACTTCAAATACTTTGGGCTGTTATGGGCTAATTCAGATCTGGTAGCGTCATTCGGATATCCACACACACACGTCAATAAGTTGTTCAAGTGCGCATAACCGTGGGCGTTATCTACAACTTAAAGTTAATCGTTGTATATGGGCACTAAAATGAAAACTTAACTACGCGAATAGCGATCAGTCGATATTGTGTCGCGACCAGCATAATATTAGAATCGTCTAGTTTCCTATTTCCAGCCGACCCGCTTATCCTTTCTTGTTCCGAGCCAATCAATAAATAACAAAAGTTTCCAATCCGAAGGGGATCAATTGAAATCGTTGATAATTGGACAAGACGGCGCGCCGATGAATTCAGTTGAAAGTCGACTGGGAAAAATTTCCGAGGGTATTTATCCCCCTCCCCCTGCGTTTCTCAAGTCGCACAATGAACGCACATCCCGCATGCTGAGTCCATTTTGGAATCTGAAAAAGGTGTGGAAGGGGGAGGGAGGTTGCCCCCATTGCCAAGGTCATCCCATGACCTCGTTTCCCCAAGGGGGGGGGTAAGTCGCCTCACTTTTAATGTGATATTAAAACGAAATAAATCACAAAAAGGACGAATGAATACCAAATTCACGCCCTCATGAGAGAAGTACATTTAAAAAATGAATACTAGATTGGTTTTATTCACACACAGAATAGCGGATATTCGAAATTCCCTGGCCGCCGCAGGGGTCGTATACTGAAATCGGTATCCTAAGGGAATTTTTACGGAAAGTATGCGTTTATTGCAGATGCTTGTTAATAAGGATAGGTAAGGAGAGATAAGGCTAGGTTAAAACTGACCACGATGGGTTAAGTTGGCAAGTGAACTTAGGTTGAAAATTTGGTTGAGACGAGCTCAATTAGGTTAATGCGGATCGAATTCTGTGGCATTTTAAGTTAACATAAAATAGGTAAAAAAGAGTTCGTTTGACCCACTACCGCCCAGTGATGCCGCTCGGAGACAGAAACATTTATTTCAGAGGTACTTTTTGGTCTAGTATTGTCAAAATTCAAAAAATATCACCCTTCTGGAAACCTGAAATTTAATAATTTGGACATTTTCCAAAGCTTAAAATTGCGTAATTTAATGAGGAAAATCCTTCGAATTTCTCTTAAGCTAAATTTCACTCCAAATACTTTAGGCTGTTATGAGTTAATTAGGCTTATTTAGAACGATTTGAAAAAATATAATTTTGGTTTAATGAGTTAACAGGCGAGGCTAACAACTAAGTTAGCAACATGATCCTCAGATGAGGCAGAATAATCCGAATTATATGCGTTAAATTAATATGGGTTGAGTTCCTACCTAATAGGTTACAATCGGATAGGTAAGGTTAGCGATAAAGTTTACTTAGGTTCCGTTTATGCTGAATGAGACTCCCTTCGCCCTCGAGCATCCATGACATATCCCGGTAAAACGGAATATTCGTTTGAGAGAAAGGCGAGACAATAAAGCAAAAACGGGGGGGGGGGGCGGAGGGGGGGTCCCAGACCCGAAGGAGGAGCGGTGTTCCGGCGCCGGCGCTCTCTATTAATTAGCGCGTACGCAAACAAGGGGCGGAGCCTCGGAAACTGCTCTGCGAATCAAAGTGGGGGGTAAATTATTTTCAACCCGTCGTCGAGGAGGGGGATTTACTAAAGTTTAAAGGTCACATTTTTCAACATTTTCTGCTCTTTCATCTTTCCACGAAACACTCGACCTAAGTTAACCCAGCCCAACGGCTTACATCAGGTAGTTACTGTCGCTAGAGAGTAAGCGGCATCAAGCTTGGCAACAGCTGAGTATGAACCGATAACAGCGCAAAGTATTTGGAGAGAAATTCAGCTTAAGAGAAATTGAAAGGATTTTTTCCATTAGATTACGCAATTTTCAGCTATGGAAAATGCCTAAATAATTAAATTTCAGGTTTCCAGAGGGGTGATATTTTTAAAATCGTGACAAATACTGAACTGAAAAGATCCTCTAAAATAAATTTTTCTGTTTCCGAACGGTATAGCTGGGGGGTAAAGGGTTAAGATAGTGAAGCTATACACACCTTATCAAGGTTAGATGCCCTAGCCCCGCTCATCGTCGCAACAAAGGACAGAACACCGTGGAAAACGCTTTTTAAAATTGACAGTGAAAAAAAAAGCCTATATTCTTTTTACGGTCATAAGCTACCTGCTCTTTGTGATTCCGGTGTTTTGTTCGAATGTGGGTACCTCCTTTTGGGCGGAGTCAGCCCACCCACGTCAGCTACCAGTTATTAGCTACTCGAAAATTCTTCGTTATTAAATCAAGTCATTCCCGAGGTGTCAACCCAAACGCGGTAATATATCTACTCGGTTTCTCTCGCCTCAAATCCTTGCAAAGTATCGAAAATAAAAATAAATTAAGGAAAGACATTTGATAGCAAAGGCAATTTTTCAATGAACGCGTCATAAAAATTTCGATTCTTAGTGCTTTTAAGACAAGTCGGACAGCTTTCTTCTTCGCCCCGAGGTGTCACTGATTACCATCGACAAGAAAAACTGTTAGTGACCTTTTTCTTAGATGCTCATTAATGATAACACACCTTTTAATGGCCAATAGATTTTTATGTTTTAAGTGTTTGGAGACAAACATAGAGTCAAAGATGAACATCCGTAAATCAATCCTGAAAACCTCCTAATTTCGTTTTTTCCAAACGGGACGTGACATGCTTAAGTCACAAATTGTCTTAGTTATTTAAATAATTGTTATTTTTAGGACGTACGAATTGTCTCCTCCTATGGCATTATTACTTTATTAACCCATAGTAGCCTTAAGTATTTGGAGTGAAATTTAGCTTAAAAGAAATTAGAACGATTTTTCCCATTAAAATACGAAACTTCGAGCTTTGAAATATGCTTAAATTATTAAATTTCAGATTTCCAGAGGGGTGATATTTTTTTTTAATCGTGACAATACTGAACTGAAAAGATCCTGTAAAATATTTTTTTCTGTTTCCGAACGGCTTCGCTGGGCGGTTTTGGGTTAAAGAAAAAAAAGGGGGGTCCATCTGCAACTGTATTTTCAATTTGTTTCAGTTTTATAAGTTTCTTAATGCTTTTGTACATACCGATAGTAGAGGTTAAAGCTACTTGGTTCAAATCCGCGATTAAATGCTGTGGGCAGCATTGCAAAGTCGCGAAGATCTGCCTTGGAATCTTTCTAAGTAACATCTCGCCTTCCACGGAGCCGCTGAATTGACCTACCCAACCTCACTCTGACGAAGTACCGGGAGGTAGCGCCTAAAGAGGTCCGCTATTAAACACTTTTATTTTTCTGTTATTTCGTTGGTAGCAAGATCTTTTGTCAAGTGATTCGGAGCTGACCGGAAGCAGAGCGACGATTCTCCTATAGGACCCATAAAATGGGCCCCACACTACAGGCCCATCCTATGGGCCCCATAGAAACGAAAAGAGAAGGGCGTCCTCCTCAGATTCCTTTTCTTCAATTGTTACCTTAAAAGACTGTTAACAAAAATGAGTGGAAAGTAGTCTAGGCGAAGCGACTAGGAACTTGAC
>Ga0058701_10002434_pt1 | contig 14118 bp, 9 predicted proteins | sample AgamicOrMae_FD_97039 | JGI IMG/M metagenome (GOLD analysis project Ga0058701, IMG submission 97039) | Agave microbial communities from Guanajuato, Mexico - Or.Ma.e | ecosystem: Host-associated > Plants > Phyllosphere > Phylloplane/Leaf | place: Guanajuato, Mexico | collected 2012-06-04 | reverse complement strand
CTTACAAAATATTGAAAAACCCTACAGCAAAAAAAAAAAATATTGACTGATGTAAAAAAAATAACCACTTTTTTTTTCCAAAACATGCAAGTTTGTATTTTTTAAGATTTTAAAATCTTTCTTATTTTTTTAATTTAAAAATTTCTAAAGTTAGGTAAAAATGGTGAGAAAATCAACAAGATCAAATTTTTTTGTGAAAATCTTCAAAAGCTATTCATTCTTTCGGAGGGAATTTTAGCAAAAACCGGAAAAAAATGGGAACGCTTTAACTAGTGGTACAGGGCTCCTTGAGATATTCTCAAGATCAATTAGGCTAGGAAAAGTCAGGCGTGTAGTTACATTGAACTACAGGTTCCCTTATCGGAGAATTCGTGCAGCTCGCGTAAGGATAGAGGTATTTCAGGCTCTCAGCCTAATATTTCATGTTTAAATATCTATGTGACACCGAATTTCTTGTAAGACATTTATGCTAATAGGTCTTAAGTAGAGCATTCATTAGTTTGCTCAAAGATTAGTAGACATTTCGAGTACGAGCAGTGAAACCGGCGGTTTCCTGGAAGGAAAAGTTGCTATGAAAGCAGATATTGCCTACAATTTCACTCACCGACTGAAACTTACTACTTCTGCTAATTAATCCTGATGAACGATTAATTGCCTGGTAATTTACTCCGTATCAGTTGAATCGTCCTTAAACTAACAGCTCCTAGCATCACCCAGTTCGCAATCCTACAAACTGGGTGATAAAATCAAGGTGCGAATCCGCACCTGTTGCAGATTACTGGTCGGGCTACTTTATGTCAGGGTAAGATAGGTTAGAATAGATTGTGCTCAGTGAGACAGGGTGGACGTTCACGGTGAAACTTTACTTATTTGAGCCCGAAAAATGCAACCTTATCATTGAATTAAACAGAATAAGACTATTAATACACCCTAAGAGACGGCTGATTCCAAAATCACTTTTCCCTTAAAAAAGGGATTGGCGGTACTATTTACCTAAGGTAATAATGCCTGAATTGTGTCTGTGAATACGCTAATTTGGCAGCTAAATGAGGCCAGCGTCACTTTTTATGATAAAGCGCAACGCTGAAGTTGGCAGCCGTGGCTGATCAGCTATCAGGGGACTTATTAAACAGAGGCCTACAGAATCGGCCGTAATGTCAAATAGGCGGGGCCATATGGGCGGGGCCCCATGGATGCACTTGCCGCCCATAACAGGCTAATCTGCGACGATGCATTGCTCCGATTGCTATGCAATGACCTTGCAATTGTGCATAGGCAAAGTGCTGCGGTAGGGTACCGCTGTCTGACCTTCAACCCACCACGAGACGCAAAGTCACCGCTCTATCGGACAATTGCCGTAAAGATTCGCCACTGGTAGCTACTTTCAAGTTGAGCCCAGACAAACGGGCGTTATACTTTCAAAAAAGCAGTCAAGCGTTTAAGCGACAGCTAATTGCCTGCAATGTGGGAGCAATCTCTTCTCATCGATGCAAAAATTTGCTAAAATTCGTCACCTCAGAATAGGTACTTCACGCGGACGAGCTTTTGAAAACGAAAACGTCTACACGATTGAGCAATCGGAGTTGTTACATACGCGCCCTGCTGGCACTTGCAGGCGCCCCGGTGCTTTTACAGGCGCCATTACCCAAGGCGGGCGCTCGCACCGGAGGAGGCGTCGAGTCGCCTCCGAGGCGATCGTCCTTGAGTTTGGAAAGTGGCGGCGACCGCCCAGATCAACGACAGAGCGACTCACTGGCTTAACGCTCAACGTCTCTAGCGTCCGAGCAGGCGCAAGCTAGGCGCACACGAGAGCTTGCTATTGATGGGGCTAAACATAGGTCTTATGTTGAAAAATGACCAAAATACGCACTATCCTCGTTTTAGTTCCAAACCCAGATATTGCATTTGCCTAAACGGGGGTTTCGTTTTTACTGTGCAAGCTAGGCCGCTATCTCGACGCAAACCTGGCTGTTTGTCGAAAGTGGCAGGAGTAAAACTACCTCATCAGCAGATAAGTGGTCCTCAAAGCTCTCACGGAGACCAGAGGCAAGTCATTCCTCCTTTGCGAAATTCGTACTTCACCACTCAGTTTTAAAGGTTATTCTTTCTCTTCTGTTCAGCTACCGACAGTTAATATCATCAAAACGATTACGACAAAACCGAAGGCTGGGATAAGTTAGCCAGATGAGGTGCCTTGCGCCTCGGTCCGCCATGTTTAGGCAAAACAACTCAAGAAAATGCGACCTTCAAAATTTAGAGACAGCAGAAAGATCGCCGATTCCAAAATAGCGTTTGTCAATGACAAACGATTCTCGAGCCCGCAAAGTCACGCGATGTAAGAAGTATCAATGTCATCGGAGACGAAACATGTCCTCATCACGAAGTTAAAAGGGAAAATCGCGCAACAGCGCCGCGAGCTTCGGCCACGCTCGGCAACGCTCGGCGCTCGACGTGTCTTTAAGTCTGCAATGCAAGCCTGTCGCGTGACCTCTCCTATCTGGAGTTCGACTCCCTTCAGACCTTTTACCGAGATGTCGCAACGCAATCGATTTCAGAGTACATCGCTACAAGTCTGTTGAAAATCACAAGAAGAGAAAAGAAAACATTGGCCACAAGTCTTCAAAAATCGCTTTAAAAAAGTAACATAAGAGGGTGGCCAATGCTAATGACTTTTCAATTCACGATTTACGTTTTTGTTTTGATTTTTACTTCAAAGTTTTTTAAACGTTTATTGAGGCTCATCTTGACTTTCCCTACTGTTTTGTTGGCCTATACCAGATCTAGAAAAAGAATATGAAAAATTAATGCCACATCAGTGTAACGCAACGACTGAAAAAAAAGGTTTGGTTTGCAGAAAACGAAAGGAAAATTTACAAACCGAGCGCTTACATATTACAGAAGTTATCAAAATGAGAGATTGTCAACAGTTAAAGTCGTCAATATTTGCTTGCAATTTGCTCTACGAAGAGACAAAGCTTATGAATCACAACGTTAACACTTCCGGGATATTTGAAAATATCGAGATATCTAGATTTGGTACCAGTTTATCCCCTCTCAATCATTGCCTTTTTTCTCTCTTTCTTCAAGGTTATGCCAATTTAAGGTACTCGAAGTTCGCTGGCCAGTCCGAACTTAAGAATAATTTGGAAACACCGTTACGAGAGCGCAAGGTCTGCTAATTTTGACCAGCGAGAGAAAAATTGCAGAACAAGCAGAATTAATTACAAAGAAATGATCTATCTTATGAGCTAAAGGTAGCCGTTTTTTTAAAAAAAAAGTAAAATTAAGAATTAAACTTCATCAAATCATTACTTCGAATAAACATAACTTGAGCTGAAAAACAATAAGTGAGAAATTTTCTGAGAATTCCTGAAAACGAATTTATCACTGACTTTTTAAACTTTTTATTTTTTACATTACAGAATTGTGTAAAATGACAGAAGAACTTTTGATAAATATCTCCTCAAGTTCTTACACCTAAATTGTACCCAAAATGTATTTTGTACAGTAGCGCCAACTAACTCCCTAACCCCAAAAATATGGAATTATTATTTTTTCTAAGAGATGTAAATCATGAACCTACCTAAAAAAATAATAAGGAGCTCATTGGCCAACCTTTTTACTTTGAGAACAATGATCTCACAGACTATCGGATTCCCGGCCCGCGCTTCCATGAACTAAAAAAATTAACGAGCGCCTGGGTGTTCCACAGACAAAGTATGTGAGGTCAAAAGTTAGGAGAAGGCGCATAACACATAGACTAACGGTTATGAAGGTAAACGGGTCGGGTATGCATCTTAATCGATTCACGGCCCACTCTTCGAGTTGCTCTTATCTCGGCTCGCGTTTCCACAGACTAACTGCTCCCACGATGTGCCAATATAACTACAGGAACATTGCCAATACGCGACAAAATTTTCCGTACTTTACCAACGTTCACTCATTTGATTTAAAAAAAATCATCGTCGTAAAAACTTTGATAAGTCTCCCCGCGAATTTTCACTCAGATATTTCGGGAATTAACGTCCTTTTGTGTGGACACGCACGTCTACAAAAATCATTTTACAGGGAAAAATGTAATAGAAGTAAATTTCCTTTGCAAGAGAAAGAATTTGAATAACAAGGGTTAGAAGATTTTTAACAACGTACACCTACACTCTAAACTTGAATCAGTACGTGTCTCTGAGATTCAGTGAAAATTGACTGGATTTCAATGTAGCACCACTGAAAAAAAAATGAAATTCAGTGAGTTTTTACTGAATCTAAGACTCTCACTGATTCAAATTTGGAGTGATGCTTCATTCACGATAAAGGGCAGCTACATCAAAAAGTAATATATTGATACTTTATTGCTCGTGCGCTCTATATCATGTTAAAAACGATATCGACTCAAACTATTTTTTTAAAAAATGACAAAACTTTCGCTTCTAATACAGACTAGTAAACCTATAATTCTTTGCTGTTTAGTATCAAGCAAAGCTGTGAAAAATTAACAAATCATTGGTCTGATTGCCAAAATATTTTGCAATAGGTTCACTTTTTTGCTTTGTTTAAATAAAGGTTACTTGAGATATTTTTCCACACAGGGTTGCCACTCAAATCCCCCCAAAAAATTCCCTGACTTTCCCATGTTTTTCCAGGTCTTTTTAACGAATTTCCAGGTCTATATCATGCGGCACAAATCCAATATTATCATTTTCCCACTATATTTTCACTGGAGTACGCAATAGTTCATGCCTGTAATTACACTAAAAGATTGTCCTTTTATTTCAATGCTTCCACTTTCGCATCGGTTGTCAGGCAAGTTTTTTTTCCGCGGCAGCTCGTTCCCGGCATAGGGAAAATGCTTGAAAAATAAAAAATCCAGGGCTTAGCGAAATATTCCCTGACTTTCCCTGACTTTCCAGGGCCAATATTTTTTCCCCTGACTTTTCCTCACTTTCCAGGTTTTCCAGGGTGCGTGGCAACCCTGTCCACTGCAACTTTATGGAGCCCGGTTAAATCGTTGAGTAACGTTGGATTTTTGTCTTATTTTTTTGTGGTCTTAACGAGTGAATGCGGTTTGTGTGCATCTATTGTAGACTCGCACAGGCCAACGCGCGCCACCATTTTCAGGTTATTCATCTCCGCTGGTTTCACTGCACGTCCCTTGTTTTGAAACTCTCCTATCAAGAGAGCACCCAGTGAGGTGAAGGTCCCACCAAGTTTTCCACGTATCGGCCATCCGACCAAAAAGCGCCTCATCTCTGGGTGCAACAGTGAGTAAACAACAACACAAGTACTCTGTAACGAGTGTATATTTCTGCTAATATTACTCGATACAGCTCAAGCACAAAGACCGAACAAACTGTCCACAAAAATAAATCACTTCATAAACAACAGTCTTAACGCAAAGAAAAAAAAAAGAAGGGGAAAAAAGCGAAGAGTGCACAAGCGGCACATAAAAAAAAATGAGAAAAAAAAGGTTCAAGATTTAATAAATAATAAATACGAGCCTTCAAGGCGCATTTTTGGGAGATCACATTTTCCTTGTTCTGCAAATAATTACGACAAAGACAATTTGCACTCGATCGATAACACTGATCCCTACCATTGTTACTTCCATGTTTTTAGAACGAATGGATGTATTTACACTTTCGGTTTTACTACACTGTTCATAAAAAAATGAACCCGTTTTCGTCCAATGGGCTGTTAAGTAAAACACCTCCCGCGGTTTATACAACCTCCTCCTGCGGTAAAAAAATATAAGTTCTTTTGTTTCAAAAGTCTGTATTTGATCTATTTATGCCCAATACGCGCATAAAAAAGTCTAAAAATCGCCCAACAAATTAAAAATGGAGACGTTTTTCGGGCATAAATAGATGGAAAAACTGGTAGAATTCTTCAGATATACACATTTTTGAAACTCTTCGAGGGATCAGTGTTGCCATGGGGGTCGTGCATAAACTACGTAACCTTCGAGGAAGAGGAGACGTGGCTTACGAATGATCCCTCTGCGGAAATAAGGATAGCGCCTGGACTCTGATAAAAAAAAGTTGGAAATTTGGGTGTTATCAAGTTGGCAACATGATAACGACCCGCTTCGTTAATCCCTCAGACCCCCTGCAGAGTCAAGCAGTCGCTATACCAACAGTACAACAATGGGCTTTGCCACAACAACATCATTGCTGCCTAGATATCACAGATTTTTAACAATAGTTCTGCGAAGTTTGTCTCGAAACAAGTGTAACAATGTCAAATACCTAACAGTCATTTGAGTGATAACTCGCATTGTTGGCTACTATTTATACATGCCAGCCCTTAAAGTGTCACTAAAGCTTCCGTCCTGCCAACATTTGCGCCCAAAAATAGGTTTCGTTTCATTGGCAACGACAGAGAAATTCACATCCAAAATTAACATTAATTTCTGTTTAAAACCATGGGGAAATGTGGAAGATGTGAAGCCCAAACTAGAAAGGTTTGGAAAGTACAGTAAAACCATATGTTCTTCTTGTAAAGTGGAACTACTGTACTTGGAAGTGTGTTACTGTACCAATCTCTGATGTAGGTTTAACTGAATGGTGAACAATGAAACAACATGGTTTTTACTGTACAGCGCGTTATACACTAGATTTCAACCACAGGAGATGAATAGGACGGGTTCCTTACAGGGTGTTCCATACACTATAAACTTAGGCTAAAGTGACAGATGTTGGCAAACTAACAGCGTGTTAAAAACACTACGTAAAGAGATACATCGGTGCTGTATTTCTCAAGTATAACCAAGCAAAGTCGTCTTCAAGAAAACTATCCCATACCTGCACCAATCGCTAATTAAACAAATTCGTTTTTACAAAGTTGGACGTTGGGGAGGGAAATCAGGGTCAGAAAATGAAAAAGTCCTATTTACAGCCTTGCCGCAAAATGGGGCACTGTTTTCATAGTCTATTGAAGTGCTTTCTTAGCCTACACCAGCATCTAAAAACGATATTTACAAGATTGTACACTTTTCCAGTTCTTCAAGTAGAACCGTTTCATGTTTGATTCGCATCCGCGACAAGAATTTATAGTCGTGTTCAAGTCTACATTCCGGAAAATAGTTTAGACAGAAATTAATAACAGAAAGTTTATCAGATTGAGAAAAAGTGCTCTTAAGTTTTTCTGTTGATCATTAAAAAAAGTTAATGAGGATTGAATATGAACAATCATGAAGAGTATTCAAAAATATCTCGTATACATACTTTGAAGTCTCAAAACAGTATCTTCAAACTGAACAGAGGTACAAAAAAGTCATTTCAAGGTTAAAAAAAGTCATTTCAAGGTTGATAGTTTTTGATTGAAAGAAGAAGTTTTCGGTTGAATTAAAGAGAAATCCCCGAGGCTGACAGTAAAAAAAAAGAAGAGATAATAGGAAAGTAAAAGAGAAAACATATAATAAGGGACATAGGAGGACACGCATCGAGATGGGCTCAAAACAAGATGATGTTCCTCAGAGGCACGTCAAGTTAAAACCTCAGACCACGAAGCCATCTTGACTCGCAAAGAATCTTTCAATGAATTTCTAGGTCCTGCCTGCTTAACCTTTCACCTCGCATAGAAACCTGAACTCTTGATTGCCACGTTTCTACTCTTTCTACCAAGTAGATCAAGCTACTGTCCCAATTGACTACTATGAGTGTCAAGTGTTCGACTACCAGACAATTTCGTCCGGCGACACGAGTTCCTACTCAAAGCATAGAGAAATCCGCTCGTTTAACATTGAAATTGATAAAAGTTTGATAACAATAAAGCTCGGAATCATAAGATTTTGGTTTCAACGACTGAACTTTTCTCGTATGGGACAAAGATGTCTGTTTAGTCGTTATTTGTCCTTTTTTTCGATTTGAAACAACTGAACGGATTTCTAAAATATAAAACAGAACATTTTCGGTTTTACGAATTCAGAGTTATCACGTTGGTTAATGTCTGAAAGGCAAACTTTATTCGCTAATTTCAACCACCGTCATTTTCGTTTTTTCCGCGCTGTACGAAGTTTATTCTTGCAGTAATTGTAAATCAGTTATATACATGTTAATAGTAATAGTTATTCGTCAAGGTGTTCTAAAACCTTCGAGTGAAGTTCGCTGGTTAAAACCAAAAACTGATCATGCTGAATCTTCGAGTGAGTGAGTTTCTGGTTTCAGCGAGTGAATTTCACTAGAAGTCTTTCAGAAAGTACTTGAAAAAAGGTCCGTCGTGCGAATAGTCTCAAGTCCTTTCCGCAAACTTCCCAAGGAGATCCTCATAACGATCAGGGAAAACTGATGCGGGGGTGACATCTTTTCTCCAGCGGAGCGAGAGAGAGAGAAAGAGAGAGAGAGAGAAAGAGATCGTGCAGCACTTTCACTTTTGCAGGCAGGCAGCCCGATCCGGTCGGGGCAGACCTTTCCTCGCGCGCTTTCTCGGCTCATTTCAGTCAAGGGGTTCCCGCTGGCGGAAAAGCTACCTTGGACCCGTTATCATCCGAAACGAAGTGTCAAGGCCACAGCAGGACTTAACTTGGCGTAGATTGAGATGTGGCCCACTGCTACAGATCAGCTGTAGCCCAAGGTCAGCGGTAGGCCAACCAGTCAATTGGACTTCCAGAAAAAGAAGATACAATAACATGAGCGGAAGGTCCCCAGTCGAATGGGACAATGTCGTATTTTATGCCCCGGAAGCTGGTCACCAAGGTTGGTCGTGTGGGTGTCCCGGTCAATTTACCGTCAGTCAACTCAACTAATTCGCGTCCAAGCATTCCTACTTTTTTAATAGGCAATTACTAGGCTCGATATTGTTTAAAATGAAATTTAACGAGTTCCTGGCCAAGAAGGCAAAGTTGGTCGAGGTCAGTACGTTCTGAGGGTCGAATCGGGTCTGTAAACTCGTCAAAAAGTTGCGAAGATTCATAAGCTACTTGCAGTTTAGGGCTGTGGTTCTCCCTGATTAAGTGACCATGTAAAACAAAGAACAAGCCATGGTCACTTAAAGCAGGACTACTGAAGCTACCTCAAATTGAATATTCCTGAAAACGAGAAGAGCTTCATCTCAACTTAGAGAAAGTACCGATCCCGTACTGAGAACGACTTTCGAGTTGAAGAACCAGCGAGCACCCACTGCTTTCCATCAGAGAAACCTCCTCACCTGCCCCCTCCCGGTACCCTTTCAGTTCCCTACCAGTTCCCTACCGGTCCACCAACCACAAAACGACAAACAATACACCAGCGGTCAATTAAATCTCGGCCGAAAGTCGCGCCACTAGTGACGCCACTGTAGCCGCTACACCGCCGCGCTGTCCATGGCCACACAAACTCCTGATTCCTTTTCCAGTGACCACCTGTCCTGTCCTGTTCCTGTCCTCGCCCTGAAACCTCGTGCTTCCGGCCCACAACAGTGAATCTCTACAAGGCCTGACCCGGTCCCCGATGAATATTCGACCGAACAAGTGTGCCGGAGAAATCTTCGCCGATTCCACAAATGTATGCTCTCTCCCAATACGGGACCGGTATACTCTTCGTTTGGATATCATTTAGACCCTGTCAAAACAAACTCCCACTTTATGGATGCTATACCTGTTGGCATGAAACTAAAACGAGGGTAGTGCGTACTTATGTAATTTTTCAACGTAGACCTATGTTCAGCCACATCAATGAAAAGCTCTCGCCGAGACCTTTTGAATGATATGGCTGAACATAAGTCTCTCTTCAAAACAAAAATACGCTTTACTCTGTTATTTTTCAATATAGACCTATATTCAGCCACATCAATGGAAAGCTCTCGCCGAGGCCTTTCGAATGATATGAATAAACATAGGCCTATCTTTAAAAATAACTAAAATACGATCCCCGTTTTTGTTTCACACTGAAAACAGGTAGCATTCCCCAAAATGGGGGTTTTGGTTTTACTGTTTTCCACGATCTTCTGGATTCATCGACGTTCGGGTAGAACTACGCTAATCCCCCCACTTTCAACGTCATATCAACGTCTAGTAGTACTTGGACTGTACTCAAAACGGCAAAATAGTTTCTGTAAGACGTCAGAATGACACTATGACGTTGAAAGGTCGATAGACGGGATTAAAGATTTCCTGTTCTTAGCATTAAACTACCTACCGCTGCTTGTCCTAGCAGTCAAAAAAGTATTGACCGCTCCAAATCGATAAAAACACCGAAACTTTGGAACAAAACTAGATACGACAAAAAAGCAAGAATTACATTGATGGACCTCTTGCAGATGTAGCAATTTTATTTCGTGCTTTTCTGACATACCTCTCTCCGTTTCAAAGTTGCGGAGGTTTGAGGTCAATTCTGGACTGCTAGTACCCACATGACTGAAGCAACGGTCTCCCGATAACATAACCGAGAGCTCTTATCGAATGACGTTTTCAATGCCCGCCCAAAGGAAGACAACGATAGCTCTCCATTCGGTCCGTCTCAGAAATTCACAAAAAAAAAAAACAACAACAAACGAATAAGGAAACAGCATCCAAATCTGGGCAAAGACCAGATATGGGCATCCACGGTCATCCACTCCCTCAACTAGTAACCTACTCTCAGACACTACCTACTTGGAACTATTAGCATGTGCAAGGCATTACAACTGTGCTCAGATGTTCGCATCGAAAGGTCCTATCTCGAGCACGCTCTGCTCCTTCTTTCGCGGAGCAGGTCAAAAATTGCCGCGTTATGACACGGCGTTTGCACAACCAGGTATGCGCGAACTCGGCTCGCGAGATTAATAACAATTAACGGCAAACAGCGACGTTCCTTCATGTACGAGCTCAGGTTTCAATCCCGCCTCATCAGCTAATGTCGTAACAGTCGAGGGCATATACTGCTGGCAACGGCTTTATCCCAAAACAACCGCAAAAGTAAGCTGATATGACATAGCGTCACGCGATCCTAGACTACCGCAAGTGTCGGGGATATCACTTCAACAACTGTTGTTTGTCAAGTCTCGTTAATCGAAGAGTCGGAGGTTTCTCTTGTTTTTTTAGGAAAGTGGGAGCGCCTAGCGTCTGATTTGGACCGGGAGATATGGTCGAGTCTTTTGTAGTGAACTGGGTCGAAAGCGCTCTCCTACGCAACATTCCCACCACGCTGGAAAAAAAAAGAGTACTGCTAGGGCCGGTGTTTACAGTCTACGCAAAACAGAATGACCGTCATTTATCACTGGCTGGGTATCGCCGAAAAGGACTTGAGATTTTGCACTTTCTCCGTCGAAAATGAGCGTCAGTCGGATTAATGCGAGTGACGGCGAGCCTACTCGTGTCTTGTAGGACGTAAGGCCAGCTTATGTCTACCCACTCGTGTCACAGGAAATGTCTGCCAGCCTACGTAGTCACGCATAGCAGAAATGGGGGTAGTGTCCGACAGTATCAGGTCAATTTGTCCATTATGACAGGATGTCGGACATACACGTTGGTGGCAGGAGTAATTCGTGTTTAAAAACAGTAATACTTGTTTTGAGTCGACGTGAAACAGCCTGGTCTATCAGGCGTGTTAATCTACCGTGGGAGATTTCAATTAGCGAAAAGAAAGTTAGGTCCACGTGACCGGCGAGGCGAGACGTTCAGCAGGCAGGACATTAAAGAGATTCAGTGGGCTTGAGGGAGCTCTCGTCACTTGTGAGGAGAACTAACAGGTGTTTTACCGGACACTAAAAACACGGCTACAAGAACTAGGACTGGCTCCAGCCTACCAAAGTACCGTGACCGGTTCTTCTTGGACTTGTTTGCGCCATGCTCGATATAGGAAGAAACATCCTGGAAGAAGGGTTGGACGTGCCACCCAATTTCACTCGTAGTCCGTCGATGGCACAAGAAATAGCGTACGTATCCAGACCAACGGAGGGGATGAGATGGGCACCTTATCACAAAACATGCACCTTCACTTTTCACTGCACTGATTCCGACTCCGAGTGTCGGCGGAGTTCCTCGCCGATGGAGCTTTTTTGATGGGCGGGCGAACACTGGTCTTCACAACACAACGCAGAGGGTGTCGTTGGGGGTGAAGGAGGTGGGGTATCCGGGAAGGTCGCCAGAGGCGTGGCCGGCGGGGTCACGGGGGTCGACGCCGAGAAGAACTTGATCTCGATGTCGCGGTGTCCGTTGTGCGAGGTGACGATCTCCGACGACACTTCGAGGCTCTGCGTCGACACGGACGACAGCGCGGAGGAGGGCGGAGAGGATGTCGCCGACGGCGGCCGGCGCTCGGACGCTGGCGGCGAGGGCTCGCTCCAGCTCCGCCGGAGCACCAGTTCCGAGTGGCCCGAGAAGAGGTCCGTCGTGGGCGACAGGTCGGAGAACAGCAGCGACGACGGCGGCGTCAGGAACGGGGAATAGCAGTGGCGGTCCACGTCCCAAATCAGGCCGGAGGGGTCACAGTACCGACACTGGCATGAACTGGCGTCGCTGCCGGACGAAGGGAGGAACACACTGTCCGCTTCCTTGACGTCCTCGAAGTCGTGGATGAGCTGGGGCTCGTCGGCGTCCTGCGTGGGCGCGGCGCTGTCGGCCAGGGCCTTCAGCGAGACGGTGGGTACCCCTTCGGCGGCGGAGTTGGTGCTCATCGGGGGCGGTTTCCGGTCCTTCTTCCGGCGCTTGCGCGGCTTGATGATGCGGGGGAGGCTGTTCTCAGAGTGGCCCGAACTCTCGTCACTCGCGACACTGAGACTGTCACTGCTTGGGGTCGAGGGGACGCTTTTGGGGGACGCGTTCCCGGGCGGGCTGCCATTGCTCCGGCGCCCGTCGCCGCCCCGGAACACCCTGACCGGGGGGCCGGGGTGCGCGTTCTTGCGGCCGGCGCCGCCGAAGCGGCCGGCGAGGATCAGGGGCGCCCCCTGCGTGTGGATAGCGAGCCGCGACAGGGGCGTGCGGTTCTCCTGCTCCTGAGGGCGGTTCTGGGCCGGGCGCGCAGCTTGCCTGCTGACGGGCTCGTGGTGATCACTCTGTTTCCGATTGCGCCTGTTGTTGTTGGACGCCACTGAGATGAGGGGCATTCCCGACCAGGTGTAGTGGCGGGTCGGCCCGGGCTGCGCCGTCGCGGCTCCATACTGTTGCTGTCCACGGGGGCTGGTGTCCGTCTTCTTGGGGGGGTTGTAGGCGCCCTGGCGCTGCAGGGGCGCGGGGCTCGGGCCGGGCGGCCCGGCCGGGCTCTTCTTGACTCGCGCGCTCGCCGAGATGAGGCAGCTGCCGACGTAGCGCTCCAGACCGCCCTGAGACGCAGGGCTCGTCGCGCACTCACTCGCCGACATGGCGCACCCACTTCACTGATCACGACTCGGTGGCGGTGGCGGCCGCCGGCGGCGGGAGCGGCGCCGCCGTCATACTCGCGGAGGGCGGCAGGCGGACCAGAGCTGGCGCTGGCTAAGCTCTCGGCCGAGCGCTGTCGACGAGCTGTAGCACGCTACTGGCGCGGCCGCCGGCCGCCGCAGCGCAGCGCCTCGTGGCCCTCCCCACGCCGCCGTCCCCCACCACCGGCGCCGCCACAGCAGCAGCGCCCGCTGCGGCGGTGCGGCGGCGGCGGAGGTGGACGCCGCTAACCCAAATAAGAAACCAGGTGAAACACCCACGCTATAGGACTTCATTACATAGTCCTAATCGGAGGTGGACCCAGCTTCCTTTCACTTCGCTTTCCAGGAAGCGAAGAACGAGTGGAGAGCGGCGAACGGCGGGGAGAGTGGCGCGCATCCCTCCGCGCACACCAATGTCACTTGTGTTTGTAAACAAACCACCGACAATCCTGACTCGTGTCTCTTCCGAATGTTGTCACAACGTTGAGGTAAAACCAAGTTGACTCGTTCGTTGAACGGTCGATGACATCGCAAAAACTTCGTGACAACTGCTCGGTGTAAAATGGATTAGCCTTTATTGATCTCGTACATGTACTTTATTAAATACAGTGCTCTCCCGTTAATCCGGACATGCGTTAGTCCGGACAGCGCGGTAATCCGGACTCAGGATCCTGCGTTAACATAGGCAACACTGGTACCACAAGCGGCTCAGCTGCGGGATTCTGTAACTCGGTAAGCCTCGGTAATGCCCGTAGCGACGGCGATAACGAACGGTCCCGAACTTTACCGAGCCCTAACGACGAACGCTATTCTCTAAGCAGCTGGATT
>Ga0058701_10002433_pt1 | contig 14118 bp, 11 predicted proteins | sample AgamicOrMae_FD_97039 | JGI IMG/M metagenome (GOLD analysis project Ga0058701, IMG submission 97039) | Agave microbial communities from Guanajuato, Mexico - Or.Ma.e | ecosystem: Host-associated > Plants > Phyllosphere > Phylloplane/Leaf | place: Guanajuato, Mexico | collected 2012-06-04 | reverse complement strand
GTTGATCTCGCCGGCAGGTAAAGATAAGCCTAGTCTCCTTTCGACGTTAACGTACTGTAGAATGCCAACTGACATTATTTAGAAAACTGGAGATTAGGTGTGATACAAACGCACCCAGTTTCTTTTCCTTTTACTTTTTTTTAAATAGCTTACTTTTTAGGCCTCTTTGGCTCCTGTCGGTCTTGAGAGAAAATATTTCTTATGTTTTCTATGAAACAGTTGAACATAGTGTTGACACCGCACCGGGAAAGACTGCGGGCGTCAATGAAAAAGGGTGAATGTTTGTGCAAGAGATCACAGCGACTGACGTTTTTATGGTTTTGATTTAGCGAGCGCGCGGATGCCACTGGCGCCACAGGCAAGCGGCTAATGGAAGGTGCCCATATTAATAAGTCCCTGGTGACCCTGGGTTCGGTCATCTCTGCGTTGGCCGACGCCTCCAGCCCAGCGTCCGACGGAAGTGCCGGAAGCGGAAGCAGCTCTGGACCAACGAGACGCTCTTGTTTTATTCCTTACCGTGATTCTGTTCTCACCTGGCTTCTCAAAGATAGCCTAGGTGGCAATTCCAAGACGATCATGATAGCTGGTAAGTAAATAGGACAGCGCTTAAAAGCGCCCGACGAAAGTTTGAAGCTCAGATCGTTTTTACGGTCAATACAGAGTTCCTCGCGACATTTTCGTTCTTCTGACAAGTACATTTTTAGATACAATTTTTTGCTGATATGGAAGACCCCTCAACGGAAACGCTCTGACCAAGCCTTGGTGTCTGGCAACCCTTGAAAACTTGAATAAAGCCGTTAATGAGAATTATCCTTGAAAAAGTCTTGAATTAGCATAAATACCCATGAAAAATCGTTAATTTTTAATTATTTTTTTAAATTATTTACCGAAAAATTTTGCCGCGCTCCAAAAGTTAGTTTAAAAGTCGGTTGAAAATGCTTTTTAAAAATGAAAGAAATATTCTGGAAAAAGAGGGAAAAAATGCCCTTAAAACCGTTGAAGAATCCTTAGATTCTTTTGTGAAAAATTGCCGGATACCCGGCAAGCATAACCTAGCTAAATCATGACTTTCAAAAAATAATGGTTTCGAAAAAAAATGTGTCCATACATTCATTATGAAAAAAAAAGAGCGTGCTGTATGTGAACACAACCTATCGTTAAGTACGATGAGTGAGTGAGCTCTTAGCCTGTTACGATCCCCTTTTGTAATTCTTTTGTCTTATCTCGTAGCGATATCCCCGGCAGACTGCAACTACGGCGAGACTTTGAGTACTTTGAGGTACGCCAACCGTGCCAAGAACATCGTGAACAAGCCCACCGTGAACGAAGATCCAAATGTCCGGCTGATCCGCGAGCTGCGAGAAGAAATCGCGCGTCTCAGAGCTCTCCGGGACTCGGATTTCGTAAGGCGTTTTCAAATCATTTCTGAGGCTTTTCTGCTGTGCGTGCTTGCTTTACTTCATTTTTCATTCTTTTTAGGTTGGGCTCGGAGGTCAAGGGAATGGCGTTCTGGCTCAGCTTCATCAAACCGAAGCGCGGGAAAAGGCCTTAACAGACGAGTGGGCTAAGAAATGGCGGGAAACTCAACAGATTTTAACGGAACAGCGAGCTCTCGGTCTGAGGAAATCTGGGATGGGAGTCATCCTAGATTCAGACCGACCTCATCTTGTCGGTATTGACGACGATCTACTCAGCACCGGAGTCAGATTATACCACCTTAAGGTGAGTTTTGCTGAGCTATCTCTCACATTTTCATTCTTAATTTGAAATGAGTCATTTCCTACCTCTTTTGTTCCATCGGTGTAATTTTTATGACTTAATGTGGGTCAGTGACCTACAACCGCGTAGGTTATGTTGACCAAGCTCAGGTTATTTATTCCGCTCGGTTTAACGGCGAAAGGTGGAACTTATGAGGTTTGAAATACCACCCTTGAAATTTACTGTGTCGCTATTTCGAAAAATCGAAGACTGCGGTGCCTGAGTGCATAAAGCCACGTATTCTTTGAGCTTTCAATTTCTCATATACCTGTGCCTTATATAGGAGGGCCGGACGCTGATTGGCTCTGAGGAAGGCGAAGGTCGAGACATCGTTTTGAGCGGAGTTGGCATCGAGGCGGATCATTGCGTCATTGAACTTCAAGAAGGAGTCGCTACTCTGATTCCAATGGGCAACGCTCAGTGCTGGGTCAACACTGCTATCATAGACAAACCAACAAGGCTCTCTCAAGGTAATACTCAGGTTTGCCTCTAAAGCCAGTAAAAATTGTTTAATTTCCTATTGTTAACTTTTTGTTGTTTATTTAGGTTGCATTATTCTTCTGGGCCGCACCAACATGTTCCGGTACAACGACCCGGTAGAAGCGGCCAAACTACGCAAAGAAGGTCCAAAATGTCAACTGAATCTGTCCCGTATGTCTTTATTAAGCTGGTCGACGTCGGATTTAGCTGTATTTGCCGAAAATTCAAACATTTCAAGGTAAGCTCGTTACCTTGGTTATCTACTTTCTCGGAGTGTGGCTTGAAGAACAGAAACACGGGTCTCGATCCTGTACGGGATATATCGAAGTCCGCCGTCTACGATCATGTTCTATCAATTTGCGCTCCATGGGCGTTTGCCTGTTTGCCTATCTGAGAGACAGGGGCAAAATTGAAGAGTTGTGTTGTTTCCACTCTCTTACAAGGGAAAGTACTTTCCTCGAGTATGCTATGAATTCCGAGATTTTGACGGATCTTTATGGCTAGGAACATCAGGCCACGTTGTCCGAAAAAGCTGTTTTAGAAAGTGTCTTCGCTTTCTCCCGTAAATTTAGGGTACTAGTAAACTGATTTCTACTGGTTTTGAAAAAGACCCTTGACATTCTCTTTCTCGTATGTTCCACTTTGGAGTCATCTTTCATTACATTATAATGATTTTTGACGTACAATCGCGTAAGTTAGGTTTGGTTTGCCACGCTCCGCTGTCTTTCTGCTCGGTGACAAAAGGTGGAACACAAGAGGTGGTTCCGACTTTCAAAGTTCGTGTGTTCTCACGCCATTTTTTTATTTACAGCGACGACCATGACAAAAAGGATTCGGCAAGCAGGAAACCGTCATTATACCGTGACGAAAAGGTAACCAACTTTTCTTATCATTAAAATCTCAGTTTGTTCAGTACAGTCTATAATGGACAAAATACGTTTTGTTTCAGCGAGAACACGAACTGAAAAGGCAGGCTCTTGAGGAGGCCCAAGAAGAGTTAGAACTTGTAAGTTCATTTTTTTTTTAATGACGCTCTATCTTCAGAAAATATGACACTTCTTTTTTTATTCAGGAACGGCAGCGAATGGACCAAAACTATCAGCAGCAATGTCAAAAACTTATCGAAGATTGGCAGCGTTTAGAACAGCAGCAAATGGAGGGGACAATGCTATTGCGGCAGAGGGAGGCTGAGATTCAAAGGCTGAGAGAAGCGCTTGAGTGGGAGAGACAAGAAGAGTCGGCAAGGGCAAGTCACCTCCACTTATTCAGTCTCCTTTCTTATTAGATTGCCGTAGTGGAGTTGATGTAGCGGTATCTTTTGTTTTGCTTTTCATACCGTTGGTTTGCATTTTATGTATTTCTGCGATATCTTATGTTTGTCTCTCAGCATTGTCGCAGAGATACAGTATCAAAAGAAAGGAACGGCTAGGTTAAAAAGTTAGATAAGCTGCCTTTTATTCAAGTAAAATTTCAATACTTCGATGCCGAGCACCTTAGGATTGTTCCTATCACATTTTTGTGCAGCAGTATTTAGAAGAATATTCCTTATTTCAAAAGGGAGAATTTGCTCTTCAATAATTCCAACAATACGAAAAAGTTCGATGAAGTTCACTATTAGGCTAAGAAAATTCATTACATTCGTTGTTTTTTTGTTTTTTTCACCTTTTTTGCGATAAATTCGGTCTTTTTTTTTTCAATTATTGTCAGGAATAGTCAAAAATACGTGTCGACTGGAAAAATGTGCTCCTTCCAATCTGAATTGAAGAGAATTTTCGAATTCATAGTCGGGGAAATTTCAGTTTGAAAAGCCGATGAAATTCAGGATTGAACGGCATTCCTCAAGTTTTCAACCGTGAGCGAATCCGCTGAAATTAGAGGATGAAGATACTATTTTTAGCTGTTTTCATTTTGTTTGCTGTCTGTTGGCATTTGGTTTAGCACTTACTTGTAGCTTGTGCATGCTGGTAGGTCACCCAAGAGGAGCAGGAGATCGCACTTCTGAAAGAAGCACTTGAACAGAAACAGCAAGAGCTTGTGCAACTCAAGTCGAAGGTATTGTAAACGTAGCTTATGATGTCCGATTCTCCTTAAAGAAATAACCTCTTGAAAAGTGAGAGTGTTCTGATTGTAGTTTACGTTGTTCAGGCATCACCGACGCCTATGCCAACCCCAGATACGTCTGATCTATCTCCACCGACTTCGCTAACATCACCTTCACCACTCGGCACCAGTGATGCTGAGTCGTGGACCAGTATGAGCCGGGAGGATGAACTTCTAGAGGAAATGAAGAAACTGCGAGATGAACACGTAAGTTGCAGAGAAATCTGTCGAGGGAAAGTCACCCATTTGACCTTGATTAACTAGAGACTGGCTTCTGATTGGCTATAGGAGGGGTATAGGGACAAGTCGGCGACTCACTGTTTATTTTTTTTAGTCTAAACATCTCTTGACACAGCGATGCTGCATTGAACAATGTCCTCTCAGAAAAACTGCTGGTCTTTTTACATTATTTTCAAAGTTCTATCTCAAAGCTATCAATTCAATTTTATTTCCATATCAATGGAAGTATGGTAATGGCGCATAAAATCGAGTTTGGGTTGCTTAATAATGCAGACTGTTCAGGACAGCATAACAGATAAAGCCAAAAATAAACTCCCCCACCTTGTGTCGCTTGTAAAAGTTGACTTACTTTTAACTTCATTTTGCTTCAGGAATTGCGCATAAATCAACTGCGTTCGGATTTCGAACTGAAAATGACGTTACTGGCTGATCGTCATAAACGAGTTGAACGCATCGAAGCTGAACTGGCGCATCTAGGTGACCGTGAGAAAGAAATACAGAAAATGAACCCTCAACAGGTAACTATTGTTCAATCGGATGTGATTTACTGTGCAGTGCCCTTGTTTTACCTGACCTTTGTCCGCAGTTGGATACCAATGACATCAAAATACTCAAACAAGCGCTTACCCATCGATCTCGCGAGGAACTGGAAGAAATACTCAATCGGAAACAATCGTAAGTACACGCTCAGTTTTTGAGGCAAGATTTGAGGCCTCTGTGATCCAACCAAGTTCAACTCATCATCACATTATCTACCAATGACATAAAGAACCGCAAAGGCGAATTTGAAGTTAGGTTATGTTCGGTTACGGTCCTTGTGCGTGGCTTCGCCACCATTCCGTACGGCTGCCGCCAACCCAGCTTACTTCTCAGAGGCAGTATCTGCCACCAAGAAGTAAGAGGCATCAGGCTTGGCGACTGTTCGGCTTATCTATCCTAGGTTAGGTTTGGTTCGATCGGCACCTCCATGGAAGACTCGACCAGTTCTAAATGCTGAGTTTTAAAACCGACCAGTTTAGAGAGCGCGCAAAATCCATTTTTTCAGCTCTTACTATTTGATTGTTTTTCGTGTGATTTAAATAAGAATTCATGGAGATATATTCAGGGGGCCAGGAAAAATGGTCCGTCATTGTCATTCGTTTCAGACGAATAATATAAGAGGTATTCGCAACGAAAAACAACAGTTTGAACACTCGTCGAACTAGTATAGTTTTAAACTGATATTTGAGAACTGGTCGAGTCTTCCATGGAGGTGCCTTGCTCCGTTCGGCTCGGCGATGAAAGGTGGAACACAATTCGTGGAAAATCCTCGTTTGAACTTTATTATCCATCCTTTTTGCGCCTTTCCTCATCGCTTTTTTGTGTCGCAGGTTTACTCTGGAGCTCGCTCACAGCCTGAACCGTATCACCGGCTCTAGCTCGCCTGCCCGCAATCCGCTGACGCCGTCGTTGGAGACACCGACCGTGTATTCGTCCGCCCGCGAAACCCTGTCAACCGACGTGTCCTTTCACACCGCCCCGCCATCGCCGTACCTCCCGTGCGATACCTCCCATCCGCTAGCACTGCCCTCTCGCGAGGAACCCCACGGAACGTCCAACCTCTCGTGCTCCACCAGACCGGATGTTCCTATTGACGGCGAGTCTCCCAGTCCGCTACCGGAAGCGCAGATGGACTCCGGGAGAAGCGGATCAAGCGGACAGGAAGTGGAGGCGAGCGCTGCTGCAGTCCGTACCTTAGCAATACGTGATACGCCCCTCGACTTGGGCGTCATGAGTGACAGCGGCGTGGAGCTGGACGCCAAGTGTCTCCCAGCGGATCCGTTACATGACTGGGTAAGCACAACTCCGGAAAGGAGTGCAGTCAGCCTGAGCGCACAATCAGGTTGCACAAGTACTAGTTGTCCAAAAGTTATTGTCCGATTTTAGTCGCGCTGGAGGGCTCCACCTTATGAGAAATACGGAGGCCACCCCATTGTTGCACGACCAGAACTGGACACTACCTTTTGAACCGATAGTACCTGATATTTTAACATACCCGTTTACTACCTGGGAAGCCAGAGAATTCCCGTTCTACACCTGCAAAATTCAGTTTAACGTCAGTTTTCGCCCCATTCGACTACAAGATAGCATTTCGCGGTTCCAGTGTGTATTGTACAGTTAATTACAACGACGTGATTTATTTATCCAGCGCTTCGTCACAATCCGAGCACGCTCAATATTTACCCTGTAAACTAGAAGGCTCATTCTACCTCTTGTTCTTCCCTGACTTTCATCACATTATGAAGATTATTGATAACTGTTTAGGTTTTTTAGGTTAAGTAAAACAAGGTCAGGCTTTATCACATGCGTGGTGCCTCGCTGTTAATCAAGTTTTCTGACCGTAAGCTAAGATTGACTATGGCTGAGTCGCATGCGTTAACCTATAACAGCCCAAAGTATTCGGAGTGAAAAGATTAAGAAAAATTCGGAGGATTTTCCCCATTAAAAAACGCAATTTTAAGCTTTGGAAAATGCTTAAATTATTGAATTTCGAGTTTCTAGTGGGGTGATATCTTTTAAATTGTGACAATACTGAACTGAAAAGATCCTCTATAATAAATTTTTCGGTTTCCGAACGGCATCACTGGGCGGCATTGGGTTAAAGACGAAAGGTGGAGCACAACAGGTGCCAATTTCGACCTTCCAAAGTTACAGCGTAGAAATTGAGCGTACTCAGATGGTGACGTTTCATAGTTAAAGTGAGCTGAGCCAAGGGATGTGTGTTTTGTAGGCTCAAGCCCCAGCGCGGGCACCGGTGAGGGCCCCGCCGTGCTGCGACGATAGTGACGATTTGTCCAGCACGGAAGAGTGCGTTCGGGCCGGAGCAGCGTCCTCCAGCAACATGCCGATTCTGAACGTCCTCCATTCACCGCTTGGAGAAGGAGCCAACGGAGCACGTCAAAGAACTCACAGATCGAGTAGACATCACGGCAAGGTGAGCATTGTTTTGATCTTTAAGACATTCTTTCCATGCAGACTTGTCAAACTCTAGCACAATCGTAAGATGCTCTAAAAAAAATTACGAGAGAGCTTTGAATATTTTTTCGATCGCGATGCGTTTCTGCCTAAAAAAATGGTTCGGTTATTATTTTTCAAAAATTAATAGCTGCTGATTTGACTTGGTTTTCTCCCATAAATATTTTTTTCGACAGTTTTTCTCAATCTTTTTTGAAACTAAACGGCGAAGTAAAAATTCTACGAACTTGAATGTATGCCTTGACAACGAAACTAATTGAGAAAGATTTTTATTGTTCGTAAATTTGGCACTTTCTTTAAAATACATTGTTTTTGCGTAGAGAGACTGAAAGTTACCAGAGTGGCCAACTATCATGGTGCCACGTTGTTTCTGATTGGCTGGAAGCAAAATTTGGTCGGCTCCGGTTGCCTGATTGGATGGAAGCAAAAGTCGGCGCACGAGCGCCATGACCATTGACCACTCTCTAGTAACTTTTAGTGTCTCTATTTTTGCAGCATATCTATATGACGCCACGCTTTTTTGGCTGTTTTCGGAACGCTGCTACTCAAAATCTAGACGTTCAACTTTGCACTTCCACGTTCAAACACAATAAGAATAATTATTAAGAAGTCGAAACCTCTGCTATTTCGTAACTAAAGTGGAAGAGTAACCTTCGATTATTTAAAAAGTCATAAGTGGGCTTCCATGTGAGGCTACTAAAACTGATCATGATAATGAACATTTCGTTGGGTGACCTGTGTGTCTTTTTTATTTTTCAGTATTCTCTGAGTCGGCGCGTGAGTGAGCCCGACATCGCGGTGCGGGACGCAATGAGAACCCTGAAGGGTCTTTGCGAAAGAGTAGCAAACCAGAAGCTGCTCGTAATGCGGAGCTTAGAAGACGACTGTGGAAAGCAGGAACTAAACTGCCAGATCGCTGTAAGTTTCAATCGATGCAAACTATTTCTTAGATCAAGAATACCTGTCTGACACAGAGTTCTGCTTCCAGGCTCTCCAAGAACTGCAACGCCAGTACTTACGTTTGGAGCATGCGTTGGAAACGCAGTCGTTTCGCCAGCAGACTGGAAAAGAAAATCGCTCGTCTTTAAGTAACCTGACGTCGACGGACGCCATCGAAGATTCGGATGATATGTCGACGTCAGCGGATGATGGCTGTGTTCAAGATGCTGTTCCAAGCTCGTCGAATGACCGGTAAGCCCATCAAGACCCGTCTTCTTTTAAGGCGGCTCCAATTTTGTTGTGTTCGTTTTGTGAACGCACCCTGAAAAGGTGGCATTTTTCCACCAGTTGCGTTCCACCCTTCGTTGCCAAGCGGGGCCTTTTATAAGACATCTAACTTAACCTAACTTATCGTTGCCGAGCCACATGCCATTTACCAAGAGTACCGGTAGGTGACGTGCGTTGGTATCGTCTAGAGGCCCAGGTATACTAGAGAGGAGGCATTGGGCAGCCATTTTGTTTCGTATGGGACCAAATGCTTTGCAGCTTGCGGAGGAAGTTCGAAGACAAGATGGCGGCACCCATGGTTGAGCACCCTCTGATGTGTCCAGGCCTCTAGTATCGGCATCACGCCTAGCGACCGTTATGTTAACCATGCTTAAGTTACTGTAGGTTACGTGCCTTGTATCTCGCTCCGCTTTGCGACGAAAGGTGTAACAAAAGTGGTGGGATATTCCCTCTCTGAAATTTACTGTGTTTTACGGATAGAACTAAGAGTTGAACCTTTCTTTCAGGGATGGCAAATGCTCATCAGTCCGTTCAGTGTCCTCAACGTTGCCGGTAAGAATGCACTTCTTGATCAGCTTTCAGTGTAGGTGATTCAACTCGTTGACGCGAACCGTCTGTTTTCAGGGTCATTCAACAGCAGGAAATGGCATGTACCTGGCAAGATCGATGTCGTCACTTCACTCCTACGGTAAGAAACGCCTCCTCCGTACAACGCTTAACCTATTTTTCTTTTGAAAAGCGGCTTTTGTTATTTAAGCTCCCAGTGTAAGTCCTGGCCGGTATTCAGAGATTTGAGTTCTGAAAGATCGCGTATTGATAATGATCGCTCATATTACCATTTAATCTGATTGAGCATTTCAAATTTTTGGGCTTACATCTGTGAGATATAACTGAGACACTTACAACGGAGATTTTCACTGTAGTTGAAACTTTGTTATCAGGAGCTGATTCACTTCACTGCAGTGCATGTAAATCTTTGGCTGGCTTTTAACTTTAAACCCATTAGTGCAAAGTCAGATGAGTTTGGTATTAGCAGTCAAAAAAGGGTTGGCCGATCCAATTTTTTAAATCCTCTGTAACTTTGAAACGGAGAGAGATACATCAGAAAAGAACTAAATAAAATCGCTAGATCTTCAAGAGATCTATGAATTTGATCTTAGCTTTTTGGTCGTACCTAGTTTCGTTCTAAAGCTACGGAGGTTTAAAAAAACTGGAGCGGTCAATACTTTTCCGACTGCTAGTACCATAGCTCCAGAGGTGAATGAGATTGTATGTGGTGGTTGAACTGGTTTTTGGTTGCGCAGACGATGGTGAAGTGATTCACATCCCCGGATACGTCGTGCGTGGCGCAGGATCCCAAACTCATTACGAATATGAGGTCCGCGTGAACGTCAACGGGGAAAGCTGGTCGCTCTTGAGACGCTACCGCCGCTTCCGCGATCTTCATTTGTCCATGAGAGGGAAATACGGAGCTCCGGTAAGAAAAATGCCAACCACTTCCGTCTTATAATCGCGCTCTTCTTTCGAGTGAACTTAGTTACTTTTTGTTGTTAGGTTGCCGCTCTGGAATTCCCTCCGCGCCACCTTTTCAAGCGATCCGAAGTGGTCGCCAGCAAGCGGAGAACCCAATTGGAGGCTTACTTACGAGCACTGCTTCGTCTTTGTTCGACTCTGCCCCAATGCCCTCTTCACCAAGCAAGGGACAATCTAACGCGGACCGCCATTTTGGAATTTTCGCCCTTCTTCCGGAGAGGGGTATTTGAGTCTGGTAAATATGGCACAAGCTAAGTATAGTTCAGTATTACACAGTGTCAACCACAGTTCCCCAAGTGCCATACTGCTCTAGGCAGTACTTAAGTGTGTTATGCCTTTCTAGACGGTTAGTCTTAACTATGCGGATTTTTCCTTGTGATGTATTCTTTTCGGGAATCTCTTAGATTTAAGATCTTTTCAACTTTTTTCGAGGGGAAGAGAGGGGTGGGGGTCGTCTGATCTTTAGTTCCTCACTGAGGTTCCCATTCATTTAATGATAATTAGTGGTTTATTGCCGACTAACCTGATAGACTTTTAAATTGCCGGGAGAAATCTTCTTTATCTGTTATCACTTTGCATATGCATAGTTATCATTTACGGTAGTGAACTACATTACACAAGAAGTGACCGAAATAGTGAACTGCCATATGATTAGCATAGTGCAACTGTTTTTTAGAATCTTAACTTGACTCGTATTCGTTGTCATTACATCAACGATTTAGAGTAAATGTAGTAAACGTTTGTAGTTTATAATAGTTCTGTGTCACGTTGCAGAATAGGTCTTATGTAGGCCCAGCTTTACGCAGTGTTATTTTTTAATTAACCTTGTGTTTTATGGTTTTAAAAAGAGATATATCTTTTATTTAGTCTATATGATTTCCCTGTATTGAGCAAGTTACGAGCAGAGGATGTTCTGCTATGGCGGTGCAACCCACTCGACACGAGTGTCATCCGTGTTTCCTGCGACGGGCTGAAAAGATAGAAAGTCAGTGTTAGGCAACATGCAAGGCACTCATGCTAGGCGGGTTGCATCGTCATGTTAGAAAATCCGCAGGGGTATGTAATTCACTCGGTACACGAACTGTAACGCCCCGTTTGTTTAAGCTACCAAGGAATATTCACGGTTAAACTGTGAATATTCCTTATAGTTTTATCTTTATATCCTGTTGTTTTAGTCCAAAGACAAATGGTAATTCAACGAAAGAATTCTATTATATTTACCAAGCGGAGTTACTGTACCGATAATTATCTATGACTGGTCAATCTCAAGCACGGAGGCCTTGCCCTTTAAAGCTAGAGTATTTTTTGTTTTAGTTGCCCGTGGACCTTTTTTTAAAGGCAAAAAACTAACCAAGGATTTTATGCGTTGTTAGTTTATAGCTATTTCCGCTCTCGTCGTTAAAATTGAAAGTTGAAATTTTCCTGTTGTGTCACAACTTTTGTCGCCAAGCCAAGCAAGGTGACAATCAAACCGAGACGCAAGACACGTCGATCGGACCTGACGGTCGCCAAGTCCGATGCCGCGTACTTCACGGCCGCAGTAACAGCTGCCGGAAAGTAAGCGTCATCAGGCTAGCGGACAGCCTAGCGGAGCGGCAGCGAAGCGAGCCACAAGACAGATCCACATCAACCTTAGGTTAATATCACACCTACGTGGTTGTCCTAAATAGGTGAATCTCACCTGTGCGACAAACACAAGCTCGTACACAAACTTGGCTTTTTTCTCGGATTCGAGCCTATTTTACTTTTCTAACCTTTTTAGGAGCCATCTCGGTACTTTTCGTGACGGGTATGGCAGTATTGATTCATTGCAGTTCTGTTCCGCCGAGAACCCTGCTACGCTTCGCCCGTAGTTGAGAAACCGACATGAGAGCGGAATATGGCAGGATCTATTACTGTTTCAGGTTATTTTAGCATTTGACTGTCCAAACTGCCATGCGAATTTAAAATACGCGGGATCACGCGAAAGAACGACTGACTTAGGGTAAGGTAGACCTTGTTCCTTCGGCATGGCCTCCGCGTTTGTTTACTTCAGTTATGAAAAATTGATGTGCAAGAAGCTGAAAGAGAAAAAAAAATAGTTGTCTTGCTTTGCGTTTCTGTCGGTATTTCGGATACAACAAATTCAGTGTTCTTGTACGTCTGTGGCCTGGCTTCTAAATGTTGCTACTTATCGCGAACATATCTCAACACATGTCTACTTATACTCTCGCTTGTTAACTACTATTAGAGGCGTTATCTATTTTTGTACGCAATACTTGTCTATTGTGATTACTAATATCTTACTACGTAAGTCTGTCTAGTGGTCGTCTAACCAGGTGAGTTTCCTGGTCTAACTAATCTGTCAATTTCAAACGCTAAGGCCCATCAGTTCTTCAAGAAAGTCAAATTTAAGCTGATTGTTTGTTGTCTCTGTCTGCGTGGACTTCGTTGGCCTAACTCATCTGTATCCGAAGGGATATATTTAGGGAAGGGTCATGAAGTCTTGTAGGTAGACATGCTTAGATTCTTAAAAGAATGTGATGTAGATTTTAAAAGCACTTTCATCGCACCCTTGAGGTGAATGGGCTAATTAATAGTGTTTTCCTCAGCTTTGTTGTTTTAGACACTTTAAAAAAAAAATATTAACACTTATGTGTATTTTTTAGCTCTCAGTGTCATTTGCAGATGAATCCACAGGTAGTGTGTTCAGTATTGTTTCGTTCATCAAGAGTGAAAAGATTACCCAAGGAGGTATGGTCCAAAAACGAACTCGCGATTTGTTTCAATAACTTTTTGATCTTTGCATTACAGGGATTAATGACCCTGTAACCTTCAGTTTGGCTGAAGGGTAAATAATTCATTTTTCGAAAATCCAACTGTGATAATTTCCAAGATTTTGGGAGAGTGACAAACATACTAGACTGCGTTTACTTTGTACAAAGAAACCTTGCGCTCTCCTGTGATAGCGTTACTATGCCGCCATACCTCCTTAAGGGAAATTCACAAATTCATTTTTTTTGAGCGGATGCTCATAGTGCATTATTATTACCTACTAGACTTTGAAAGGAAAAATAATTACCGGTACACATTAGTGTGTGTCGCGAGGTCAGAGTTTTAGACACAGATAGTGAGTACCAGTACCACTAGAGATATCGAAGAGTAGGATTATCGTTAAAGAAAGACAAAGTTTTATGAAATCTATGGAATTATTTGTAGTCTTATTTCTAGGGAATCGTCTTAGTTCGTTGCAAAGTTGTCAAGATGGGCCACATTTTAAGGAAATATGACTGAAAATGTGCGTTTTGCTGCTTGTTATGGCATGATCGGAAGTCCATTGCTTGGACTGTTGACTGCTGGTGTCAGAATAATCATCCAAATATAATATTTTTCTCCCGATTTTCAACAAAGAAAAAAGAAAAATACCCAAATCGACATGATCGCGTAGAAACTTTGTGTTCTTCTTTAAAATATTTAACCCAGAGTCAGTTCGTAAATTTTCAGAACTTTATGAGCATAAGAGCGTATTTTGACTAAAGTCGTATTAAGGATATTCCAGCGCATCCCACTTGTAAGTTCATCAAAAACTTGAAAAAGGGTGTGAAAAATCTGAAAATTGAGAACATTTTTGCTTTTGACCAGCATTTACCCGAGCTGTTTTTCGTACAGTAAAACCTCAGTTATACGACCCTCTGTTATACGACGCATCCGTTTATACGACGTTTTTCTCCGGTCCCGGCGAAAAGCCTATGCTAACAATGTATTTGCATATCCAGTTATACGACC
>Ga0058701_10002432_pt1 | contig 14119 bp, 10 predicted proteins | sample AgamicOrMae_FD_97039 | JGI IMG/M metagenome (GOLD analysis project Ga0058701, IMG submission 97039) | Agave microbial communities from Guanajuato, Mexico - Or.Ma.e | ecosystem: Host-associated > Plants > Phyllosphere > Phylloplane/Leaf | place: Guanajuato, Mexico | collected 2012-06-04 | reverse complement strand
ATACTAATTAAGCCCTTGTTTATAACTAAATGGAGTCTGCCGTATTTTTATAACCTTTAACAGATTTTAATTCGTTGGGTAACTATTTGCAGAGGACCGGGAACACCTCTTGAAGTGAAAAGTATTACTCGTTGAAATACCACGCATGCGTTGATGAGTACTAAAGGACTTGGACATTGATTAAAATATTCGCATTAAATTAAATGTTTTCAGCATTCTCTTCTGCGATTAAAAACATCGTGGGCTTGAATCACACCAATGACAAGCGCCTTAATTATTACAGACGTATGAACCGGAAAATTTCACCAGATGAATACATCATAGTTATGACATGTCGCCCGTATCCAACATTCTCGCGAGAGTCTTTCTGATGATAGTTGTGGTTGTTCAGAGGCGCGTGCAGATATTATTAAAGCATCATTAGCGGTGTTCATCAGGACATATGATGACTCACTGCAATTAATTTACCGAGGATTAGGCATTAATTAATAAAGTCTAATAAGTAAATACTGTTAACGTGACATTAGTGACGCTTAAAGAAGTTAATACAGGTGTTTTATTACTATTTTGTCATCGTTGTTTTCATATACTTTTTCCTCCTTTTTTGGTGTAAGAGGTGGGAATCTGTGCAAGACACCCCTACCGCGAAATGATTGCTTTAAAAATTCCACCGTTTGAAATTTACAGTGAATAAGTCCTTCATGCCATAACAGGTATTTTTGATCGTTTTTATGATAGTTTTATTGATTGCCATATCAAACGAAAGAAATCGGAAAACATCCAGTAATATTACATTCAGTATGTACAGTGATGTCCATAAGTGACGAGCCAAACAAAATCTAGTGACTTTTTTTGTAAACTGATGTGTGTTGGCAGCAGCGCGTGGGGTGGGTCGAGGAAGGTTCCGGGGGAAAGGCGGGCACCTCCTCTTGCCTCCACACCCTCCCACTGCCCTCCCTAGGCAATGCTACAAACACAAATTAGTTTACAAAAAAGTCACTAGATTTTGTTTGGCTCATCACTTATGGACATCACTGTACCTTAATAACTTGTCAGGAAAGTAAATGCATGATTCCGCGTGGGAAACAGTTGCAGAACATATACCGCTATCATTTTTATTTTATCCAAAGCACTCCTCCTTTTTTTTCGGTTGTCCTTTGTAAAAATATTATTTTTTCTGACCCGGAATGACTTCTAAGGGTTCCTAATTGCAAATTAAGGAGCGCCCTTTTTGTTGGATCTGTAATTGCTGTGATGGAGAGTGGCAAAGAGCGTGTTCCCTTGACTCCGAAATAGTTGATACCTCGGACATGAGTCGATCCTGTGGACGTCCGTCTGATTAGAGAGCCACTTTTTGTTTTATTGCTGCCTCATCATTGGTGAGGCTGATGATTGTTTTTCTGTCGCTCTCTTACATTCCCGTTAAAACAGACGGAACTCCCTCTCCAACCAAATTCTTTTAGAAATTGCTCTATCCTTAGAAAGCAAGGTATGATCATAAGTGGTTTTCTATTCGGAGAGGAGCTGTAACATAACCTGCAACCTTGTAATCCGTTCCAAATGCAATGAAATATTAAGCTGGAGCCAAACATTAGAAAAGTTATAACAATTTCAAAATTGTGTGATGTGTCGTTGTCTATTTTGATGGAAGTTAGGTGCTCTATGCCTCACGGTGCTATCGTTTCTTATCACAAACCTATGCCACTTATTTCTCGGTGGCAGTTATGAGTAAACGCTGGCAAAAGTTAGGACACAAGCGCTTGCGAATGCATTTTTTTACACTAAATCCTCGTATATATTCAACGTCACGAATACATGTACATCAGCGGGACTAAAATTATTCTTTGTTCCTAGAATATATCTGTTGTTCAGTTTTCTACGTTTCCGTTCGGTTAGGGGCCACATCCTAAAAACTTGTTGAGTACGAGTTCGGTGACCATGTATAATTCCATTTCGTCACGTAAGAGGGCGCTGCGATCCATCATGCTGAGCCCCACCGCCCACAAAATTGTACCAAGGGGTGCCAACGTGACCAAAGGAATCAGTCTTTTTTCTTCTTTTTTTTATAGGCATCTAATTTGGTGCGCATGAAAATGTCTGCCTGTACTACTCCTCCCAGGAGAAGAGAGACTGAGTAGGTAGCCAGCCACAAACAACTTTTACACTGCGGACCTAGTCAGTCCTATGAGTAAAGAATGGTTTCTGCTGGTGGTGTAACGGTATTTTACGTAAATGATCTTTTTTTTTCGTCAGCTACGTTTGGCTCTTCTCTTGGCGGTTTCTCAATTGCGTCATCTTCATATGATAGCCTGAGAAAATACACTATACATACCCAGCCGTTGCGCTTGTCAACCACAGAAATTCCTCGCTTCGAGTTCTACATAAAATTCCGCTACATTCTTATTTATTTTCATCTTTGTTTTGTGTAAGTTTTGTCAGGTAAATTAAATCCTGTGATGTTTTCTTAAAGGGTGTTGCTATTGACCCGACATGCAATTAAGATAGGGAAATTTGAACGCACGTACCCTTATGCATTTTAAATGGGAGGTGACGAACGCACGGAGCCCAACCTAATACATTTTATATGGGGCAGTCGGGTCAACAGACACTCATTATTAACATTATTAAAATGGGCGAAATTAAAAAAAAAAAAAAACTTGTGTCCCCAGTGAAAAGGTGGTCCAAACCTAAGGGAAGAAGTTGACTTCAATCAGATTTCGCTGCCTCCGCAGCATGGTTTTAAACAAAGACGTTTGAATGACGGAGTTGAATATCAAAGGACAGCAGGAGGAGCTTTTGAAGACATAATAATGATTGGTGATAGCCTCAGAAGAACGGATATTCTATTAATTAAACAGGTGTTGATTTCTATGATAAATAACTTAGCAGTGCGCTTCAAATATAATGGTAGACTTGAATATCTGCCAATCGAAGTTGATCATAGTTTTAATATTGAATTTAAATGAACTAGTAGTAAGATAAACTAACGATTGGAAACGTGCCTTTTGTCCTGAGCACACGTTACCTCCGGAACCTGAGAGGTTGTACCTGTCTGAGAGGTCTGTACTGTAAATGCTCAACACATATCGCATTGAGTTGGGACTAGAAAGATTGAAATTCAAAGGGGAACAAAGAGGCTTGAATATGAAAATGATTCAAAATCGAATTCGAGGGTCGAGACTTGAGAGTGCGTGTGGTGTGCATCCGGTCCTGCCCAACAGAATGCCTTATCCAACAAATTCAATTCACGGCTCAACATAAATGGTCGCCCAGCAACATTTCTTTTTCCGACGAAAGAAAGATGCCCGGCTGCGTCACGAAACAGGAATTTGAGGGGGCACGCTCGACTCGGAATAACAATTATTTACGCAAAATTATAATGCGCAAAATGAAGAAGGCCAAATTGGCAATCACACCGGCAAAATTGATCCAATGTCATAAAGCGGAAGACAAGCAAAAACGTGCCTTTGTCGTACGCGCAAATGCCGACCCATATTTTTGACGGGGCGAAGATGGGAAGATTGCCGATATACGTGGAGTCAAATCAAACTTTGTCGAAGGTTGCCGAATGGGACCAAGTTAGGTCAGTGACTAATGGAATCGATCACAAGATCGGTGTCGAAGGGAGCAGAAGGATACCGAAGGGAAGGCAGTCCTATTGTTTAGGACCAATTGGTTCTGGATTGTCCAATCGTTCTAATGTTACATAAAAGTATTTAAGTTGAGGTAACTGTATCAAAAAATGGCTAAGGTTCATAAAGTGCAGTATTTTTAAAATCTGTCAATTTGCATACAATCAGCAGTTTGGTTTAGTTATATACTAGTTTGGGACACTAGGTCAATGTACGCGTATTCCAAGAAATAAGCTGACTAACGTACGTCAATATGTTTATTTAGGTCACCCTATTTCATGAACCCACAATGTCAGCCATTCGTTGGGGTTAATTAGCAAAAGGTATTTGCGTTCAAGACTGTTTGGTGGTTGTTGAGAGGAAGCGGAGAGGAAAAATTCAAAGAGGAATCAGAGGACCTTTAATGTATAATTTAGTGACAACCACAAACACAGGAAACCGTTTCGGGCACAGTATGCCCAGCGCATACTTTCTTAATACCGTAAAACGCATCTTCTGAGCGGTCTGTCCAAAACGCAATACGGCATTTCGACAAAGAGGAAAAAAAAGGATTAACAGGAAACAGAAACCGATTCTACATACCAAAGACGGGTGTCATGGCAAGGCGGTATTTCTTCTTCATAACCTTCCTCTCCCGAATCCTTTGCGACTTGTAAAAACTTTCCATGGCAGAGATTGCAGGTATAAGAATAAAATGGTTTTCTTTAAAGTTTCCGTACGTGTATCATTCTCAGAAGTGAAAATTTGTGGTTCGACTTCGTAGATATTTTTACCGCTGTACTAATTTATTGGCCAGTAGCGGTTCGCATCTGTACATCGTGCTTGTAACTTTGTATTTAATATCGATGTAAAGTGAACATCATATATGTATAGCTCTAACATTGTATCCGCATCGAGGAGATCTACCAGAAGGTGGAATTGAATATTAAGGAAGGCAATCTGTGCAAATCATGTTGATATTGAAGCTAATACAGCATATTTTTTTTTATTCCTTTTTTCGAAATTCCCATCAAGCATTGGGGACAAGGTAACGCTGCTTGGGTAGTCGTCCATTTTTCTGCAGAAACACTTGGAACAGAAAACATTGTCATATGATAATACTCCTAAGCGACTGGTTGTATTCGCAAAGTAACGATGCTTGCAGTTATGAATGAGGAGTTAGTCGATGAGGCCAATGACACTACGGCGTCTTGTCGGGGCGATCAATTAAGGAAATCATTTCACAGTCCGATTAGCCTCCGTTTCAAATGTTTGCATTTCTGTCAGATACGCTTTTGCAGCCAAAGGGAGCAAACACGTGGCAAATTAATTGTAGAACGTTTCTTCGTGGTACAAGAGCAAGAGCGTGCGAGCACTCTGGAAACACTTCATCAACATTTTCAGGACTTGTGTCGATTAATCTCAGGATTTGGCAGCACTGACGGCCACCCAAACCGCCAAACTCTGCAGCTGATGCCCAGCTGCCCATCCTGACCACGACGAGGGAGGAAAAAGGTCTTGACCGAGGAGAGGCCAGGATCAACCGCGATATCGCAAACAAAATTATTTTATGAAGCGTAATTGGGATCCTCTTAATTGAAGCAGGGTTCATTAATTCGAGAACAGTGGCAATTTCGTCTCCAAACAATTTTGTGGTGAGCCTTGTTTCACGTGTCCTATTTGGCGAACCCGCTAATGTCGCACTACCTGTCTCAAATACAATGTTCTTTAGTGACCTTTCTTTTGTTTAAAAGAAAGGCTTGGAGACGAATTGATGTTTGGCATATTTTCACAAGAGATAAGCCTCATGTTTTCAACAAAGTGTTTCAGGAAACTTTCCTACACGCTCGACCCATATTATTTTGTAACTGGAATTTTATTATGAAAACTAACATAATAAGATTGTCCTATAATTACGTGGTGTCGATCAATGCGGGTTGAAGGCCCTGTTCGTAGACGTAACCTATCTTAAAGTTGTCCGCACTTCTTGTAATTATTCTTGAGACGAATGTGGAACTAGGACAATGTGTTGAATCCATGCCTATGTTACGCTGACCGCAAATATGAATCATACATCACCAAAAAATATTAACTACGCAAAATTTCAAAGAAATTTCCTCCTACGTGATCCACCATAGTGCAGCGTGTCATCTTCACATTATGAGAATCACCAAAGTGCAATCCCGTAGATTGGGTTGATTTAGGTTAAGTTGCCACGGGCTTAAGCTCCGCGATTGCTCTGCTTGGAAGAACCATATGCCCTCGCTTCGCTGCCAATCCGCTTCAGGCTTGGAGACCTCCAAATTGAGTTAACTTGAGTTAGGTTAGGTTTTACCTCCGCTCTCAGCCATTGTCATTCCGCTCGGCGTGGCGACTTACGGTGGACCACAAGAGGTGGAAATGGATCGTTCTGTTCGTTGTGAATGCACGCTGAGAATTCACACGACATACTGCGAAAACCTCGTTAATCAGAAGCTTTCAAGCTGGCGTTTCCTAAAATTGGAAGTTGGAGAATGAAGGTAAAGACCCAGCCGTCACCTCGTAAACACATACTAAAGTGGTTAGGAGAGCACCTTTCGGTCGGGTCGGGCAGGGTCGGGAGACGAGGCGGGACAGGTCCTCGGACGAGCCCCATCCCATATCTCCGACTCCCCCTTGTTAACACCACCGAGGTGCACGACGTGAGGAGAGCGGGGAAGGGGGCAGGGGCAGAGGGGCGGCGCGTATGCAGGTGGCTCCAGAAGCCGAGGGCCCTGTTTAGCCTCAGGAATTTCAGAGATGAGCTGAGGCAACACAAAGAGGACCCAGTCGCACGCTCCGGGCCCCTCATCAAAATCCTTAGATAAATGTGTACTCACCCAGGGTTGTAACACTTTTCTAGACACTGGAGGTGTTGTAGTCCACGGGCGATTTTCCTCAGCGGTGACTTACTGACCCCGAGGAATGTGATCAGTTGCGGGCGGCGAGGTGCTCTCAGAGGCATTCGACGAAAGTCGCTCCTGACGAGGCGCGGTGGCCACTTGTGCCGCACACCTCACAGGTGTGTCGAAGCGAACGGGTCCGCAATTAGTAGCGATTCACCCTCGATTCGGCAACGGAGCCTGTCAGATATTCATCCTTTATCATCCTAAACAAAGAGCCCTGTGCTGATGAGTTCGACCATCACTGGAGTTTCATTCAATCTGCCGATACAGTTTCCTTGCATCATGTTGCAACGAACATTTCGGCTGTGTGCACTTAATGCTTGCATTCATTTACTAATCTAGTTCAAAGATGATGTTGCTGACAGTGGTAGTCTTATTTTCAAAACCTAATGTTAGCCTAATCCAGGTTAATCTAATGCTATAAGTTCGTCATCCTCAATATTGACTGAAAATGTAAACCAGAGTGAAACACAGTTTGTGAATCCATACTTCAAAAATTGAGCGTGTTCTACGTTTGCACGCTCTCCCCTTCTCTCTCCCCCAAACTCTGTTTTCTCGCTCGCTCAGGTCCACCATTTGTCATCTGGGGCATCCCCATCCAATGAGAACGCTCCGGATTTCAAACGGCGGACCTGAACGAGCGAAAAAAATCGGAGTTTGGGGGAGAGAGGGGAAATCATGCAAACACAGAACAGGATATCCAAGTAAAGAAACCAACATACTCGATGCAGTATTGTCAAACCCTCTTACCATCATAACCAATATCTTGTGCCTCGCTTCAATTAGTTTTACGATTGGAAAGAGGGTTAAAGTGAAACATTGTCAACACACATTGTGCAACAAGTCTCACACTGCAGGACGACCCAACATGTGTTTGAATATTGAACACTGTGCTTATGTTGAACGACCTGAACTTTGTAAACCTACAGCGCTCATCGTACTTAAAATGAGATCACAATCAGTGGCATTGGGACTGCCTGCGGCATGGCAAAGTCTTCAGCTCTATTGAATCGACACTAATTAGCGAACGATCTCATTCTAGACCAGAGATCGAACTCAATCAGTAAGACCTGCCTTGTTTTAGTGATAACATCTTTCTTCTCGAAACATAACCCTCTTATTTATTGTTTCAGGTAAGTCAGCTTGGCCTTGCTGCGCACTTCCTCGGTGAGTCTGCAGCCCCCTTTTGAGTACTTAAGGAAAGAATTTCTTCTACGAAATAGTTTCTTTACCCAACCGCAAGGCGGTCCGAAAAACAACCCAGTGAAAATAACTTAATCGCAGCTAAGTTGCTCGAAATATTCTCTGAATATTTTTCCAGCAAGCTCATGTGTGTCGTTTTGGGACGATACAGCCCGCATGTTAGGGTGCATTTCCTTTGTAATAAGCTGTATTTCTATCCCAAGAATCTTTAAAAAACCGTAATATATATTTCCCTTTTCGGGGGGTAAATATTAATAGTGGTTTTTAAAATTTTAAGAGTTATTAAAAAGTTGCCCTAGGAAATAATTCTTGAAAAACAATTTCAAAATCAATGTCAGAAATAATTTTAAAATATATTTTTGTTTTCCTTCCAAAATTGAAGTTTTACTCATGTCATACCTGCAGTTAACTGTTCTGGATCTTCTGCAAAGTTGTACTCAATAACGAAAACCTCCGCGGTTATGAGTGTATTTTAAATCAAATTATGACTCCAATCGTATTAAACAAGAACTCAGTTTCGATTACCAATTTTAAGCAAGAGACCACAGCCTTTCATTTTGAGAATTCTTATCAACCGTTTTTAAGCATATAACTTTATGAAGTAATACATTTCTTAGCATATCCGCCGAGTGCGGATTTTGTCGTTTCTGCGTTGAACGTTTAAATATCGCCTGGACGGGAAGGAGTAGGTTCGTACATGGGATATTTGAAACAATTTGTTCGACGTGGGATAATCTGTTGCCACAACACTCGCTGTATTTTTTTTCAGTAGGATATGACGGAACGCAAGTGCATATTGACTAATATGAGAACCGTACTTAAATGAGCTCTTGTTTGTCTAAGTGCCTATGTCTAAAAGAACGCCTTGGCTGGGAATTTCACGCGACCGCGCACACGCCAACATAAATTTACAAATCCGAGATACCGCTGCCGTTTTGTCTACATGCTTTGTAACTCGCGTAATCGGAATTTATTGTATGCCAGATTCATTTTACAAAAGCACTCATTGTATAATGAACGCAGCGCGCCTTTTCGTACGCAGATGTATTGCACACTTATCTTTGCTCCACAGCATGTGAATGGACCGACTTTTTTTTCCGGGATTACTGATCGTTCGTACGAGTTTTTAACGATAAGAGCTGTTAGTAGGTCTACTGATTATCCCTTCCTTCTCTTTTGATGAACAGCATAGAGGAAGAGGTTTTTGTATTTTCTAAGAGGGAAGATAGAACATCATCGTGAACACAGTGTATATACTCTGAAGTCGAAAGATGAATTTTAGTTATTCACCTGTATGAATTCAGATTCTTAAAAAAAAAGTAAAATAAATAAAACGAGTAGAGTAAGCAGCAAAAATAATTAAGCACGTTGAAACCAACGCCCCGAAAATACGACTATGTATTTCATTAAGACTGATCTAAAGTCACTCGTGGAAAAATGACATCGATGTGGGTACTTCTCTGCAGGTTATGTGTTTTGTAACGAATGGTTCTCTTTATGAGTGAACACCTCTGCAAATGCGAGTGACGCACCGTTGGGTGTGCTACTTAGGATGCAAGGCTGATGAGAAATTCATAGACGCCTTGAATCAAAAACGGTATCGAAAGTGTAAACACTGACCATAAGATTAATGAAGACTTCGGGATTTTTTTATTTTTTTCCAGTTAATCTAACTTAAATATTAGAACTTCATTTACTCTGTTGGCAATTCTTTCAGTTCATTACATCTTTTCTACATTGCCGACCTTTCGTGTCGCATCCTTAAAAAATGCTATCTGAGATGAGAAGCTAGTGGTTTTTAAGAAAACGAAATCAGTGTACTAGTGTTCATTCAATCAATTTAGTGTGAGTGTTTCGTGGACTAGAAAGAATTCGTAGAATACCTAGTTGTTTTCTATGGCGGGAAGAAGTGTGTGAAAGCGCTTCAGTATTATTGCTAGAACTGTTTGACCCGCTGGCTTACATTCTCATTATTTTTGCACCTGTATGAAACGCCCTTAAAATAACTCCATAAGTGTCCGTACTCGCGCGCATTGTAGCAATTGTTTTTCTTCTGCCAAAAAGTTGAAGGCCTGGGAGTCAAAGGCTTGACGAGCTTCCAGCTTTCTTTTGATGTTAATTAAATCAGATTCTAGCCCAGATCGGCCTATTGCGATTTTGGGCTTCCTGTTTATCACAATAATTATGATCAGTGTGCAAGCTTTCTACGGTCTAAATTTTAGGCGATACGTTGGCAGCTTATTCCTTCTAGTTTCTTCTCTTCTTTTTTTCTCTTTTCTTCTTTTTCATGTTTTTTCTATCACTGTAAACAGAATGGGTAAAATTACAAGGCAGCGGTTTTAAACGAAGTTGTAATTTTACCACCATGGGATGTAACATTGCCTCATGCCTGCGTAATTCAAATCTCCTCAGGAGTAATATTACTCATTTTTGTAAAATAACCCCAGATTGAAAGTAGTAAAACCTTTGTGTGGTTATAACTTTACCTAACGACATGTTCTATTCACCCGCAACCCTGCTTTAAATAATAAGAACTTGGGGGTTAAAGCCCTTGCGTAGTAGTTTAACCCATTTTGTTTACTGTGATGACGAACTTCGTAGGTTTTTTAATAAGCGTAGAAAAATGAAGGAGCGGCTCAAAGTAACAAGCGAATTAGTAAAAGAGCGCTTCGGCTTTGCGGTTGTCTATTTTTGATCAGCATTAATGTTGAGCCGGTCTTGCAATTGCGCGCGCTTCAAAGGGGTTACTTGCTGCTGGAACAAGTTGTATGAACCTGCGGAGTGGAGGTCGAGCCGGGTTGCCGTTGCCCGGCTATGGAACGGAGCTGCGGCGTCGGTCACTTGCGCCAGGCCTGCCCTGCCCTGCCCCGGGTCCCCTGCTGCCTGCCCGCTACAAGCTAAGCTAAGCCAAAGCTGAGCGGTGTTCGAGAATCGATGATGAAGCCGAAGCGAGCCGGACCCGAAGTCTGAACAGACAGGGCTCAACGACGAGGTCGGCGGAGCGGCGGGAGAGAGAGAGGGAAAGAGAGACGCTGGTGGGAGAGACAAGCGAGCGAGCGTCCGACCGGTCCGATCAGTTGAGTAGTTTCCTCTCCTCAGTCAGTGGGTTACCAAGAGGCCACGAACGTCGACGGGGACCCTGCGTCAGTGCGCTCGCGATCGAAACGTAGGCTACGCGCTGCGTCGCGTTGTGTGCTCGACATTTGTGCTGTGCTACTGTGAAGTGTTAGTGGTGAATTCCAAAGTGTTGTGCAAAGTGGTGTGCTCTTGTGACATGGGGTAGGTGACATAGGCACCTGCTGGCGTGGACCCCGACAGTGAAACTTGTGACACATGATCAGCCATCATGTTCGGCAACCTCGTTTCCAAATTGCACACGTTCAGCCCCATCGGCAGCCCGGTCACGAGCCCCGTGTGCTCGCCCAAGAACCAGAGGCGCCGGTATGTCCGTCCGGGCGGGCACTTCATTGCGTCCCCGCCGCCGGCGCTGCATCACCACCACCACCACCCGCCCCCTCGTCAGGCGCCGCCCCGCCAAGGGCAGCTCCAGGGGCAGCCTCAGCGCCAGCCCCAGGGGCAGCTCCACGGGCAGCCGCACCATGCGCCGAGGGCTGGGCGGGCTGGGCAGGCAGGGCAGGCATTCCGGGCGCCGCCCGTCACCCGCGTCATGCGCAACTGCAAGGAGGAGTACCGGGAAATCCAGTCGGACCCCGAACTGGATGTCGCGGATGACAAGATCCGCGGCCGAGCTCCTGCTCCTGCCCCCGCGAACGCCAATGGCAAGAGCACCACCGCTGGAGGCAGGACCTCCCGACACCTCTTGGACAAGCGGAAAAGCAAGGCACGTGCTGCCAAGGACCTCATCATCACAGAACCGGTGCTCATTCACAATGGAGGAGCCTTCTTCCAACATCCTGGATTTGCTCCTCTTCAGGGATCCAAATCTCTGGGCCGGTTGGACGGTCTCAAAGAGGTAGGTGCACCTGTAGCCGCATGCATGCAACGCGTTGCGTATGTGAGGTTGAGGCGAGGTGAGGCCACGCCGAGCTTTTTCTCCTTAAACTTGTTCTTCTGCTTTCACAAGGCTCGTTCCGAGTGTGCAAGGCGCTTCGACTGGAAGCTCAAGTCTCGTAGGGTAGCTTGCGTTGCGTCGCACTTCCCAAACATTCCTAGGTGACATCAGGCTCTCCTCTTGACGAATGGACTGGATCGCCAGATGAGAGCAGATCATGTGCTGCGTCATAGAGAAATCTCTTTTACTGGATAGGGACGGAATACGCTTAGATCGGGAAATTTGGGAAACGAATGAAGCGGCGCGTTTGCCTGTCACATGGAATTGAAATTAGCATTTGGAAATCGGCACGCACGAGAGGAGAAGCGAACCTGGTCAGCCGCGGCCCAACATCTTTCCCCAAAAGAACAACCCAGGGACGTCATCCGATTCAACGTGCAGATTTTGGTATTCTAATTCGTGATCAGCAAACCAGCGAGGATAACACACCACGTTGGAAGTACGGTGGGCCACAAAAGTCATGACCGCAACTTCCATGTATTTCTTATGGAAGCAGAGGTCATGACTTTTGTGGCCCACTGTAACCTCCTCCGTTCCACCTTTCGTTACTAAACCAGATGCCTTTTACTGTCGACGACAGCGTAAAGGCGATAGCCGATCGAACCATAGGCGAACCGAGGTCCAAATTTCCAAATCTTCGCTATTGTCCCTAATCATCATAATATAATAAATGATTAAACAAGGACGCTAAAGAAAGGAAATGCCTTTGAAAGTAACGGCTCTTTGTCAGACTATCAAAAAAAATTCAGTAAGCGCTCTTGAATATTTTTGTTCGACATTTTATACTTTTCGAAGGAAGTATGTCAGCACTAATGGTAAGCAGTTAGGCTGAGATAACGTTCAGTGACGGACCTTGTCAGGCCTATCTCAAAAAACAAATCCATTTCAGCCTCGGTTGAATGGCGATATTGCAGATTCAACAAAGCTGCCCCTTGTCGGGTAGGAACCGTGATGCACAGTTTAGGATGAACGATTAAATAGTCGTGACATAACTTGACGGACGGCTGCAGTTCAATGGTCGTGCCAACAATTTGGACCTGTCAACAACCCTTACGCTTACCTTCACCGTAAATTTGAAAGGTTGAGTCATCTTCCTCTTGAGTTCCAACTTTTGTAGTCGAGCTGAGCGGAACATTCAACAAAACACAGAACCTTTCGCCGTTCAGATGTTCTCGATGTTCTGGATCTCTTTTATCCGGTCACAATTGTTTTATAGTGCGTTTTATTGAGCATGCTCATTGTCACTCTTCCTAGGCCAAGCTGTAAACGCTTGAATTCGCACCTTTTGTTAAAAGTTTCTGGGTATTTCAGATTGACAGAATATCAACATGATGATTTTTGACCGTGATATTCAAACTTAGATATCGTAATTTTTTCTACCTGGTTTAACCATCATTACCGGTGACTTTTTATTTAGTAAATGTAAGTGATTCGCTTGGGACTATCCGCAGAAAATCTTAAGCTAACACATTTTACTTGAAGAGAAATCGTTAGATGTTAAGTATACCTGTCAGGTTTGTACGAGCTGCGGACATTTCTGAAACGGAAATTCTAAATTTCTTGAAGTGAAGTGAAAGTTAAATAAATATATTATATCGCTTCGTTTACTGGACTTGCGGGAAACCAGACGGTTTTATGTGTGAAAATTAAAGTCTTCGTCGATTCTATCCTTCGACGTTGATGATGTCTGCATCGCAAGTACTTGTTTGTGGCAATGTCAAAATCTTTGTTTTGTGGAAATTGCCGACAATTTCCTTTCGGTTTACTAGTTCGCACAATATTTGTGTATAGCGATTCTTGTTTCAAGAATCAAAAATAAAGTTAACTTAAGTCACCCAAAATAACGAAATGCGCATTGGCCAATCCGTGGGCTGTTTCGCCCGGGTGTGAACCTTCTCGACCACTATGAATTTCAATTTGAATAATAATAATTATCATTTAAGAATATATTTGTTTCAAATACCATTTTACCAAATTTTAATCGGAGAATCGGAATCATTTTTTCTAATGTGGAAAAAAAAAACTTCCTGGTGATTCACGCCCGATTCGATTACGAGCAGATTCCGATTGCTATAATACAGGCTGTGGAGATGTAGAAGCAGCAGTTTTTGCTGCAAGTATGAGATAAATAATTTGACCTTGGGTCCCGCTGCTGTATTCGTCCCGGGCGAGCCGCAGCCGCCGCCGCAACAGCCGCAACCGCCGCGCGGACGATCTCTGGGCAGATGTCTAAATGCCTCCAGGAGCTTCATCTCATCTCTTTCCACTCCACACTCGCCTCCTCCTCCCTCTCACTCCTGCACTCATCT
>Ga0058701_10002431_pt1 | contig 14120 bp, 8 predicted proteins | sample AgamicOrMae_FD_97039 | JGI IMG/M metagenome (GOLD analysis project Ga0058701, IMG submission 97039) | Agave microbial communities from Guanajuato, Mexico - Or.Ma.e | ecosystem: Host-associated > Plants > Phyllosphere > Phylloplane/Leaf | place: Guanajuato, Mexico | collected 2012-06-04 | reverse complement strand
TGCTTGAAGAGGAGCTTCGATTGTTTGCATTTTTTTTTCAAGAAAGTTTTCTTGAAATTATAGTTAGTATTGGAAGATGGCACTTTAAAACCGATTTATTTTTATTTGAAAACGAAATCAACGCCGCTTTTCTTTTTCCTTTTTTTTTTGTCTTTTGGAAGATATGAGAGCGTTTTGTCTTGATTTTTTTAAAATATTTAAATTATTAGTTAATCTGCTCAGGCCTGTCATAGAATGCTCTTTAAAACTGATTAAACTCCCTTTTCGGGACAAGTTCATAAGATGCGTTTTTCTTTTTATTATTTTGTTTTATTTTTTTGTTGTTGTTTTTTTTTAATCTGAGAGGTTTTGTATTTTGAAGAGACGGGAAACTCTGAGAAAATAATCGAGCGATTTTGGGTGTGACATAACAAACTGACTTTAGACAAAAATCAGTCTGTGTTAAAACGACAAAGTCACTCTAAAAAAATAACTTTTAAGGGTGGAATTTAGTTGTATATAATTTTAGGGTCAAGAAGAGGCCCTGGGTATGATGGGGCCCTACGGTGAAGCGGTGGACTTTCCTGTACCAACGTTCTTGCAAATGACCTACCGTATCATGAATTATAACCATGCACATGTCTCTAGCGGTATAGGAAAATAATTTATACATACCTTTCACCGGTAACATTTCTTGAATTTTCAGTTGTCCACGGTTTTATGAATTATCCTTGTGTTCTGAAAGGAATGCTTTAGGGGTTTATGTTTGTAAAAAAAAGAAAAGAAAAGAAAAAGAAAAGAAGGTATTAATGGTTTCTTTTCCTAGTGCTTTCCTAAAATGTCTTCTTGTGACTTTACTCAAGAACGTTTGAATACCACTCGATATTAAAAGAGCTTTTTCCAAGGACATTTATTTTTTAATGTTGTCAAATAAATATCGAATTTATGCACGTATACTCTTCAAGGTACGAGTTACAGTGGGTAATCGAACGGTGATGCGATGACATGGTTTCTTCGATTTAGTTTCAGAAAATACTTTTTGAATATTTAGCGATATCGTGAGTTCCGGAAGAAATATTAATAACCATTTCTCATCAAAATCTTTTTCCGTGTGAATAAAACGGGCATGCATAAGAATGCAAGGAAACCTTAACACTAGCGGACATGTGCAAGTAAGCATTTATGCAGGGAGACTTGCACGTAAATGCCACTACAATGGTAAACTGTCGGGTGGATTGATAAATATTGCCGCTAATGACATTGCACCGCCGTCCATCATACACACCGACATGAAAATAAATCAATTTGATTTAAAACGCGCATCGTATTCAAATCTTTGCATTTTTTTTATATTACAGACGCTTCCCAGCAGTTAGAAACGATAGCGTCCAGCTATTTAAATCTAATTTCGTTTTTTTTCGCTTGTTCTAGGTGGGTCGCCTTCATGGGGTACGAAGTAAGTGAACTGCCACCGCACACAGCGCGATCTCAGATATGTATCAGCACTTAAAAACCGTTTAAGCACAAGTTATTTGAGATGAACTGTGTCGTCTCGTATTTGCACTCAGGAAGTGCAATTAAGATCGTGTGATCCTAATCGCACGCAGAATGATGGGAGGGTATGCTTTCCGGTTTGAGACATTTACGCTTGCGGTTTATAATGGGCACAAACTGCTGGCTTTGAGATTGTAAATAGTAATTTTGGAGAATTGAGTGCCACGGTCGACTGTACGGTCTTTTAGACACTTGCATACTAATTTTAGTTTGTGAACAGCATCGAGTTTGGTGACCCATTCCTGACCTTGAAAACTCACAATCAAAACACACAAAAAAAGTGTTTTGTAACTTACGTGCATAATAGATATCACTATGAACTCGTGTTTTATTCTCAGATACAAGGAAATATATTTTTGGGGTTAAAATTACTGTTTTTCAAGGTGAAATGGAATTAAAAGTTCACTGAAATTACATAATCTGACTTGGATGAGCTTCTTATTTATCGGGGTGCGCAAAGCCGTTCTCAATTTCTCTATAGCTACGACAGTACGGGTACATATTTTTGAACGAGTCTTTGTAAGATCTCAGAAACGGGTAAAGAATTTAACTAAAAAAAAACTTATAACAAAAAAAGAACAAAAGCTTTGAAGGAAAATATCCCTGTCTCATAGCTAAGCATCTCTCAGCGATTGAGCGTAGCGTTTGTCTCCACCAAGTCATCAGCAGAATAACAGTATGTCGTCTCGTACATCAAAACCGCGCATTCGAGACTTGCGTTGAAGTCTCCTGTACAGTACAATAAGACAAGAGTTTGCGTTTAAGTCTCCATAAAATAGGATAAGTTCCGTCTTAATGCCCAAGTTAGGTTGCCTCTTCTGCCGACTCGGGGTCGAAGGGTGGAACTCAGGAGGTAGAACATCCAACCTCCCAAAGCGAGAGCGCATGCTCTCTGTGGGCGACCGTTTTCAGCTTTTCATGGTATTTCACGTCCGCTTCTTAGCCAATATTTCATTTCTAGGTTAGCTTTGTGGAAAGGCGTTAGAGGAAGCGTTTAAGGCGCATCTGTTGCGTCGGCCAGCGTGCGAATAAGAGCAACCTTGTTTTTTAGTTGTCATCCAGTAAAAGTAATGCAAGGGAACAATGCGTAATGAGTGGCTTTTTTCTCAAATGCCGGCGCTTTATTGTTTGTCAATACAATAAGCCTGCCTAAAAGCCACGGCCTCGTTTTTTTTTACGCGTTGACTATTTTTTTGTGGTTTGAAAAGGTCGGTCGGATGATCAACCGCGACCCATCGGACCATTGTAGTCTGCCTTAACTTAGTTTTCTTTCGGGTATTTCTAGTTCACTGCTGATGATATATGCAGCGAAAGTGGTCTATATCCTGCTTGAAAAGCTATAGCTTAACCGATTTTTTGTTTAGAGAAAAGCCTCAAAATTTTGAATTTTAAACTTTCCAAGTGGTTTGTGACTAAAATGCCATTTTGAAAATTATTAATCTTAAAACCAGTGACGATTTTTGTGTACGATTTTTGCAGTTAACTGCAGTATGTTGGAAAGCTGATCGGATAATATGATCTAAAATGCCATTGTTTTGAGAGGAAGAAAATCTTTCGAGACAGACTTAAAAAGACTATCGCAGGATTTTTTTCCATTTTTTGGCTAAAAAATACATTTTTTTGTTGTTGCTTTTTTTTACATTTTTTTGCTCTCAGCGAAATTAATCTGAGCAGGAATAAATCAGAGGTCGCTGCTTAGTCGCTGAATGTAGAAGTATCTGCTTTGAAAGTAGATTTTTAATTTTTTAAACTTTTGAGTATTCTTTTAGTTGCACCGTCCGTGTTATCTTCCAAATAACTCCTATAAAAAAAAATAAAATTAGAAACTTTTTGTACAATATTTTAGTTTCTAAAAAAAAGGTTTCGTTTGCAAACTTATTGTTAAAGGAATTTTTAAGAGAAAGAAAGGTTTTTTCACTTAAAAAACAGCAGACGTAGAACTTGGTACGGCAGATGTAAACGTGCAAAGAATGTGAGAGGTATGATAACTTTTGCGTTCAAAGAATGAAAAATTTCGGTACCGCAACCCGGAAACAGATGTTTCTGTCAAGTGCAGCCAATTTCGTTGGCGTAACATTCTCTTCAGCAATGTTTAATATTGCTTTCACCGGATTATGCCTAAGTGTGTGTTCTTTTCTCCGTGGCGGTTAATTTGAATTTGAAATGTGGGGAATTCTGATGTAACGTAGGATAACTCAAGTGACTTATGGAACCGCTGCTGTGCTTTGCACGCACTTATTGCCCGTTTAAACAAAGACGTTACGTCTGCAGCTGTTCTCATGGCCAATAAAGGTCTTACTTTCTCGGAGGAATTCAGTTTTGCATTCTCTCTCTCTCATTCCGATTTTTACTAACATAGGTCTGTCCTTTTCTTTCAAGGACGAAAATCCTCAGACCGTAACTGAGTACTTCTAACGTTTGTTGTATTAAGGGGAAATTCCATTCTAATTTTCTTTTCTAGTGCTACTTAGGTAATACATTTCACGAAGAAATTTCAGGTTAATAAAATTTGGTATTTTAGGGGGAAAATGCTCCAATTTTTCTGGGAATATGCTCATTTGAAATTTGGTATTCTGGGATATTTTGGCCCTAAATTTTATTGTTATGCATAACAATTTCGGGACCATGGTCCCAAAGTATGCATTTTGGGTAAAACGAAACATTTATTTTCGTGACAGCGAATTCGGGATCAAAAAACTTGTACTGGTATTAAAAAAATGTCTAAAATTTTGCCTTATAAAAATTATTTCTCAACACTTTTAGTTTTGCTCTTTAAAAATTGGTTTACTTGAGCGTTATTTTTGCAGTGGAATTTAAAAGAAAATACAAATCTGATTAGCGCTTGATTGAGGTTTATCAGGCTTACGATCGAATTTTGATGGGAGGACGAGGTGCTTAAAATATCACTTAGCGGCCGGTCGCTTCTTCAAATCTCCTAAGACAAATGAAGTTAGACATATTTGCGTGGGCACGTCTACGGCACGGCCGCCATATTGTCAAGAGCCTAATAACGGGGCAACATGAGGAGCTATTTATTTAGTTCGCAAAGGAAATTGGAATTACCTTTGAGTTGAATGCTCCGAGAGGTAGCGACCGTTTTGCACTTATGGAATTTAAGCCAATGACCTCTGAAAGATGCTTTACCCACAGGTGGTCTTACATGAAGCCAATCGTACTGAAATACTTGAAGCTGCAGTGTTGGTTACTGCTGACATTGGCACTTCACTCGTGTTGGCGAAACCTTTACTATCTTTCCATAACTTTAACTTAATCCAACCCTTGCCTACCTGACCTTCCCTTCCTAAATGTCCCCCGAACAAACCTTTCAACATACCCCTCTCACATACTCTATTGACCTTTCCTTAACTCTCAACATATGCAGTAAAAACTACCCCCTTTTTTGTATAAAGGTTAGTTAAACAGGGAAAGAGCGTAATTTGACTATTTTTAAAGATGATCTTATGAACAACTATATCAATGAAGAGCTCTCGACGAGATATTTTCATTGATATGGTTGTTGATAGGTTTTTCTTCAAAAATAGCTATATTAGGCTCTCCCCAGTTTCATCCTCATACCTAAAACAGGTGTTGAACTAGAACAGAGGTTATTTTTTAGTGTGTGCCTCACTTGCCTCGCAGTCATTCACAAGTATGACACGAAACTAACCAAAACTGGCACAGAACTACCCAAAACACTTATCTTAAGCTCTTTGAAATCCTTAACACACTAAATCGTGACTGTCAAGCATTTATCTCGAAGTATCGACTTCTCACTTTGATTATTTGCATTGTCGGAGTATCCAGCTCCTTTTATAGGAACTTTCAAACAAGTTTTCGCTTGAGTGAAGGTCTGCGCGATGTTTGCGTGTTCATAGACATGCGGGACTTTAAACGATTAAAATCAGTGAACAACTGATTTTCTCAACTCGTAGGCGAGTTGCTTTTTTGAACCGCGCCTGGATTTTCTGACCACGTGACTATCCCTTTAGAGAAAGCAAAAGACCTCCTCTTCGATTGATTACATTGTTTGACGAACTTTCACCAGTTAGGTATTTTTAAAGTGTCAACTCATCAGGCAGTTTTTCTGTGGCTGTATTACAAGGCCTCGCTTCAGAAGGCGCGAACTTTAAACGAGCGGATTAATCGCCTCGTTATATGAATGTTGAAGTGTGGAACCAATGGGGCGGATTTTGTTTGTCTTCACGCTTGTTAGAACGAAATCTGTGACGGTAGGTTTCTTGATCTGTTGGAAGTTACGGCACTAATGTGGTAAATCGACCGGTGCGTTTTCAATTAAACTAAGTGTGAATTTGATGAAGGTTTCGGCATTTCGTTCGTCGAGCTCTACCGGTCCAATGGTCCAATTTTGTAATCTATTCTAATTGGCGTCGAGAGAATGCTTCATAACTAGCCAGAAATTATCGAATCATTTTTGGCTGACAATTTGTGTGAAGTGCTCTTTTTTTGAGCAGGTTTAGTTTTTAAAGTTAAGGTTGTAATTTTTGTCAAAATTCACGAATGGATACAGTTTTTTCAAAAAATATTTTTATTAGTATTTAGAGTGTAGCGCACGGGAATGAGAAGTGACTCTTTAACCAAATGGATTATTAATTATTTGATAAACTTACCCTACTTCGCAATCAATTTTCTTGATCAGCTTTGGATGAGCTAATTGCAAGTCTTCTTAGGGGAGACTCGATGCGAGTTTCGGAGACCCCCTGCAGTCCCATTGAATAGGATTTTGCCTGCGAAAAGAGAGTTTGAACAAAGGTGTTCGAAAATGCCTTAATTTTGGAAGAACAATAAGTTTTTTCAGGAACTGGACACATTTTCGCGACATCAGGAGAGCCATTATTATTGGATAATATTTATTTGGGATGACGTATCACATTAAATATGGTTTACCAGACTAGTATATGTTTTGTAGAGGCGAGCCGGCCAAGGTGCGAAGCACACAATCTAGCCTTGCCCGTGTTCAGTTGGGAATCGCCAAGTCTGGCAACGCTTACTTGTAGCAGGTGAGCATCTCACCTGCTTGTAGGCAGCTGCCACTATTGCGGCCGACACGTAAGCGGAATCAGACTTGACAAGTGGGGCAATTGCGAACCACATAGAATATCCGATCTTTGGCTTTTTCGATTTGACGAAAACCTTGCTTATACTCTAATTTTGAATTAGTGTAAGTCGCTGATATTCAGTGAAAATTCACTGAATCTCAGAGACTCGCACTAATTCAAATTTAGAGTGCAGTTTGCAGCGGGAGTACATCCATGGGTGCCTTACTGCTGGAGAAGACAGTCCTCTAGGACGGAGATAACTCTATGTTGAAGAGTGAAGATTATGTGTAGCTAGGTGAACATATGTATATCGTTGGGCAATTAGGTGTCGAGTTTGTGGCGTGTGCATATATGGTTAGCGGTGCGGTGCGCGCGGTGCGTCGCATAGCGCGGTTCTGCTGCGACCTTGACCCATAAGAAAGTAGCTGCAGCCCGGCGCGGCGTGCCGCCTACTGCCTACTCCACTGGCTTCTCTCGTTGGGCCCACCGGCCCACGGGCCCACCACAGGGACCTAAGATGCCAGCCTGCCGCCGCGCTGCGCCGTCCCGCCCGACCGACCAAGCTGGTCGCTGATCACGCTAAACCTTCAAAACAGCTCGATTCTGACAGTTCAAAAAACCTAACCTGACCTGGTCTAATCTTCAACCCAACCTTACCTTATGTATCTGAACTTAGCCTTGACTCAATAAACATTACATTACCTTTCCGGACTCTACGTAATTTACCCTTGCTCAACCTTTTTTTAACTGACGTGCTTAATTTTACCTAACCTATCGTAATATACCCTAACCTTACCTAGCTTAACCCTATCTAGTTTCTCTTCTCCTTACCGATCCCTCCCTAACTCATTCCTTCGTAATTTATCCCTCCCTAACTTATCCCTAGCTCCATTTATCTAACCTAACCTAACATCAACTAACCTCAACTAATCGTTCCTTGCCTAACTGAATCTGGACCAAAGCTAACGTAATTGTTCCTAAGTCAAGCTCATCCGATCAGCCTAGCCCATCTATCGTAACCAATTCAACCATCCCACGCGCATACAATCTACCTGACGTCAACCCAACTAGCTACCCTTAACCCACTACCTCCCAGCAATTCCGTTCGGCAACAGAAAAATTTATTTTAGAGGATCTCTCCAGTTCAGTATTGTCACAATTTAAAAAATATCACACCTCTGGAAATCTGAAATTTAATTATTTAGGCATTTTCGAAAGTTTAAAATTGCGTATTTTACTCGAAAAAAGAAATCCTTTCAATTTCTCTTAAGCTTAATTCCACTCCAAATAATTTGGGCTGTTATGGGTTTACCTAACCTCGAGTTGTTTTCTTTAATATCCCGCTCGTGAGGGATTAAGTGTGAGCAATTTTTCATACTAATGTACGGTACAGTAACGAATTTCTCCTAATGACAGGCGCAGGTTGGTTCTACTGTCCGCGTGGCAGCGCAAGGCGAGCGTTAGTGAGTGCCAGCCGATCGTTTTGTTCTCGGTAATTAAAAACGGGCCTCGTGATGTCATGTTTACATTCAGCTTAACGGTAATCTTTGTTTTCGAATCCGTGGGCGCTTTTGAACCAAGGCGGCGCGGTGGCAGCAAAGACGCGATGGATGGACAGGACACAGACAGGTGGTGTTGAATGGGACGGAAAACGTTGCGGCACTTTCCGCTATGTCGTATGTTCAGCTTTCTAGACTTGCTGTCCAGCTAAAAGAATATAGCTAAAGAAGATATCCCCCTCCTGAAAAAAAATATAAAAAAATGTTTAATTTGATCAGGCCTTAGAAAATATAAAAATGAGCCACTTCATGACTATCATAAAAATTGACATTAAAAAAGTTTACATAAAAAAATGAGTACTAATAGAACTTCAAATGGAGGGATACACTTTCTAAATCGGAAAACTATCGATACTCTGAGAGATTCAATAATTCTCGCTTCTGTAAACGATACTCGATCTATCACTGCTGAAGCCCATTGAATTTGATCACAACATGTTAATTCAGCAGTGACTAAAGCTGATTTCATTTGTTATATTCTAGTCTAATCTGGACTCATGTTTCATTATTTTGGGCTGTGAGGGAAAGTGTTTTGTTGATGGATATTAACAAGGCAAATGTTGAACTATATCTGCAGTAAATCTTCTCAAAACGGATTGTCTATTCACCCGACGGTCTATTTAAAATACATTCAAGCCTTTTTACGTGCGTTGAAGTCGCCCACTTATAAATGCGTTCTTGTCATTTGCCAAGCGTCGAAGTCTCTCAATGTAAATGCACGTCGGGCTAATAGCAGCTCCCTTCTCTAAATTGTAATTGATGATTTGGTTTGGTGGTATTTCCTGATTAATTTCATCGGCACATAATCTTAAAGTTTACGGCAGTTGTCAGAAATTTTAAGCAAATAGATTACTTTTTATTGAGGTTTTCTTAAGGCCGCACTTATGATAGATTTTGAAATAGGCTATTAAGTGATACAAGTGACTTTGAGAGAAATATTTTATGGCTAATGAGACGAGGCGTGATTTTTTTTAACCGCTCCATAAAAACCAAAGCCCTCCTAATGTACTATGAAAAGGTTAATGGCATGGCCGTAATTCATATGCGACGAGTAAAATCCGAAGTTCGCCGACAAGGTAGGCGATAACACTCAAAACTATCATTTATGGTTCGTTTCAGTGAGTTCATCCTATTGTTAAATGTGAGAACACGATCTTTTTTTCTCCATAAAAGATTTAGTTCGAAGTCATTGCTCTCATTTGGCCTCAAATATTAGACGTAAATATGGTTTATGTTTTAATCATAGTTTCATTCATTGTTTTAGAAATAAATATTTCCCTCGGTATCGTGTTTCTATGCGTAGTTCAAGGAAAAGTTTCAAATCTGTGACATAAAAATATTCAGTTTAATTTTTTTCTATTATCAAAAAGAACAGTTTCACCAAAAAAAAAATGTTGTTGAAGAATTTTAAGCAAAATATTTCGGAAACACTACATTCTTTTATCTTCCGTAAAAGGGAAAAAAAAGTATGTTGCTCAATTTTGGACGGCTATGCGGTCTTTATCATCTTACTCGTAAAAATTGGCCAATAGTTATTCATTTGCTTTTCTTTAGAAGTGTTGACGTTATAAGGGGTGACTTTTTAGGTGCGTTGACATTTGTAGATATAACATAAAAAAAACGTATAAAAATACTCCGAAATAACCGTTAGATTCCTGTCTTCAGTTCGCCAGTGTTTTATTGATACCTTTGACAGGTTCGATAATTTATTAGCTTCGGAAGTCCTTTCATTCAGAAATTCCAGACAATGGCGGGCATAGTAGTAAAATTGTGCAATAATGAATGACAAACGAAGATGAATGCCTGGAGACAAGTTTTACTGCTTGTTTTATTTTAAATATAACGCCTTTGAGATGTTATTCAAATCGGGTAAACTGTGAATTTTTTAACAGTGTTCTCGTTTGTCGTTAATATTTGGTCGTAAAATAACAAGTTTTTTCGAAAGTCGTCAAAAAAATCCTTTTTTTTTGACAGCGAAGCTAATTTTGAATGAAATACGAGTCCGGCTGATCCATAACATTTCCTTATCCACAGACCTCGAATAAAAGTAGGACAATGACGCGTCTTTAGGTCGCGGAGTTCGAATATATCATATTGGCCTAAAAACTTAGTTCAACTTTCAAATAAGTGCTTTGTGACAGCACATGACATCAGTTGCTTACATTATAAGGACAAGTAGCACGGAAATTAATACGGCGCTAAAATGGAAATAACAGCGTCGAAGGCCCCGAGAAAAAAAAAGGTGATTGCTGCGCACGCTCTTCTCACACGCTGTAGCTGCCACAAGACGAAACATAACAATGTATCTGCGAGGGCACACTGTTGCTGATACAGCGTTAAATATTGCCGCGCGGTATCTACAGCGTTCATAGTAAAAACTAACCGCTATTTCAGGGAAGAAGGTAAAACAAGGGAAGAGCTTATTTTGGTTATTTTTAAAGATATCTCTTTGAATGACCATGTCAATGTAGAGCTCTTGACAAGAGCTTTTCATTGATATGGTTGTTAAGTTTATCTTCAAGAAGAACTAAATTACGCTCTTCCTCTGTTTCACCTTCATGTCCAAAACAGGAAAAAACTATCTAAAACAGGGGTCAGTTTTTACTGTTACAAGAAGAGCGCGTGCAACATTAAACTTGTTCACGAGAGCTATCGATAATGTCAGGTTCCCTTCAGATTTTCATAGATTAGGTTTTCACGTATTAGGGTATCATAGGTAACATACTTTACACACTATCATATGTTATCCTAGGAAAAAGATCAGGAGAGAAAAAAATCAGTTTTGGTTACGTTTACATAGGTTAGGATTTGACATCAAGTGAATATTCTTGTTCAAACTCCTTCGCGTTGATGGTTTTGGGGCTTCATTAATAACAAACATTTGTCGCTAACCGTGCCACGCCACGTTCGCGAAATCAGTGGCCAATAGCCAAGATCCCTCCAGGAAAATATTAATTCGTCGTGAAAAGATATTGTTCAACAATGGATTCGGTGGACTGTTGCGTCGGACGGTCGTTCGGTTTGGTTTTCCGGGAAATGGCGTCGCGACGCGATGGTGGGCGGGAACGCCGCGCCGCGCCGGCGGCTGTGGCTTCTCTGCTCAGCGCATCGTGGGCAGATCGTCCCTTCCAAGAATCCGCGTATTTGCCCGCTCAATTTCTCATAACTCACTAATACAATGACCTACATTGTCCTATCGAGAGGACTGTAACCTGGTCGTCTAGATTTCACTCTGTCCTTACGACGAACTGAATTGACAACGAGGCCTAACTACAAATTTTCTTTGTAGCTTTTCGATGATCTGCTAGGTTTGGCTTATAAATATAAGGTTGTCTTAGATTTGAGGTTGTAAAAGACAGATTATGTTATTTAGTTGAATTAAGATCAGGAGAGTCCGTATACTGCGTTTTATCTTCAGAGAGAGGGGGCTCAAGGGTAAGGCACTGTCGTGAGTTATTGTCTTGTATGGGAAATGCCTGGCTTCATAGGGCATGAGAGAGGGGGTTAGGGTGTCAAATAGTGGACTAAAATTAGGTTTGTTATTTGACGGCTTCTTAGGTGAACTCGACTCAGGATGGATGATATTAAGATGAGAATAGATGTGAAATTAATTTTAGACTCATGAACATTCCAAAAGGTTGGGGTAATTTTTGGGGATCTCCTCAAGGTTACGCGTCAAGTCTACAAAACCTTCCGATGTGCTGCTACATCATGTGCACAGCTCATTGCGGCTCACGGGGTCCGCGGACAGTGTTTACCTGAACGGATTGCGATTGGAGACTTAAAAGACCGGTAAGGACTTGTCAGATAGAAAGGGTATCTGAGGGCCTCTGGTCAGAAGACACCCTAAAAGAAGTTATGGGGATAGAAGGTGTGTGGACGGATGGTATTTGGATGAATAGAGTTTGGAATAAGCATGGAGTTTGGACGGATGGTGTTTGGTCGGATTTTTGGACGGATGGTATTACTGATGGTATTTGAACAGATCGTATTTGTCTTTACGGTATTTAGACGGATGATATTTGGACGGATGGTATTATGACGGATGGCACCGGTATTTGGACAGATCGTATTTGTCTTGATGGTATTTAGCCGGATGATATTTGGATGGATGATATTTGGACGGATGGTATTTGGACAGATTGTATTTGTCTCGATGGTAATTAGCCTGATGATTTGGACGGATGGTATTTAGCCTGATGATATTTGGACGGATGGTACCTAGTATCATGGTATCTGGACAGCGGGTATCTTCGTCTGAGGGCCTTTGGGCAGAGGGACGTCTGAACCGAATGCCTTGGTTGAGGGTCTGTGGACGGTACCTGACCAAGTACAGACATCTGAACAGGTGGTAAGTAGAACAGAGCAAGTATTGCAACTCGTCGTTTTGTGTTTCAGGTGGTGGACTCGCGAGCCCGAGACCTCGCCGGAGGTTTACAGCAGCGGCAACAAAAACAGGTGGAAGTTTACGAAACGAGTGTTCCAGGGGGATCTCTGCAAGTGTTCCGCTCCAGGACGGTGAGCAGCTCCACGTCAACGAGCGCATGGCAGGTCAGTGGACACCCTTAGCTTTATTGCTTGCGCCAGTTTATCGAATTTTAAGACGATGTTCTCTTGTTCCCAGTGGGGCGGAAATAAATGGACGCAGATGGGGACTTCGAGCACTGATAAGACGGAGCCAGTGGCGGATTCCCTGACAGCGGACTTCGAAAACTTGCGGGTAAGTCCAAAAAACTGCATACACCTATTTTTTGTTTCAAACATTAGGTTATGGGCCCAGTAAAAAGAGCTTATATTTCCAACGAAGATGTTCTCCTAAAGATTCCTTTGTTTCAATATTGGATATGCTGAAAGTACTTCTGAATTCTTTTTGTGAGTTACAGTAGACATTCATGAAGCTAATATCTCCAATAGAGGCATATTTTCCTGCCGGTATTACTGCATACGTTATTTTTACTTTTTTCTCAATATATTTATACTTTAATGTTATTTTCTTGTAAAAAGCGAAATTATCCTCTCAAATCTGACATCCAAAACATTTTATTTCGACCATTCGGAGAAATCGCTTGATAAGTTTCAGTAACGGCCGGTCGGACCGCACACCTTTCCATTCGAACTTAAAACGCTGTAGTGATATAGCGTGTTCCTTTATCAAGATATGTTGTTTGAAAGTTCCATCACCTTCGAAATTATCCCTGAAATAAACGACTTTTCGATATCAGAGATGGCAATGACTCAGGTTATGGAAGGCGTCGGCTGAACTGAGGTGTGATATCGGTAACAATACTTTACTTAGCAATTATCGTTTGTGGGAGGAAGGAGGAGGGGTGACACTTGTAGAGCAAAGAGTCTAAATAGGTTGGGTATAGAAAATTGCCTTGAGGCAGATAAAGGTCTCGTTGTCAGGAATGTATGATCGAGGTTGTAATATAGATTGCTTGGAAATATAATCGTAGGTGCGTTTGAACAGTTTATGATTTTACGGATACCTAGTAAAAATTTAACCGGTTGGTACTCTGAAAGTTCGTAAAAGTTGTTAAATAATTTTTTTTTGGGCATACATTTTTGTGAAATTCCTTTATGAACAAATAACTTTTGTTCTTTATTATTTTTTTACCAGTATATAAGTTGAGATCGTACTTTTTCTTAATAATCACAACTTGAGTTGAGTTTTTATCGATGAGTATGCTGTACATTTGAAGTGGATCGAAAAATGCTTATTGGAACAAAAGGAGTGAAATGATGCCATTAACTGTGTACAGGCCTTCCGATTTTTACGACTTGATGTCAAGTTTGTTACTTGAACTACTTTTTCCTCATAAACTGAAGCAAGTATTTACATTCGTTGTAGCTTTTTATATGTGATTTTCTTTTTTTAACTTTTATTTCCTCCAGCGATTGAGTGTTTCTAACTATAAGTGCAGTACACCGTTTGGGTTTCTTTTTCAAAAACAAAGTTGATTCGACGGCG
>Ga0058701_10002430_pt1 | contig 14121 bp, 14 predicted proteins | sample AgamicOrMae_FD_97039 | JGI IMG/M metagenome (GOLD analysis project Ga0058701, IMG submission 97039) | Agave microbial communities from Guanajuato, Mexico - Or.Ma.e | ecosystem: Host-associated > Plants > Phyllosphere > Phylloplane/Leaf | place: Guanajuato, Mexico | collected 2012-06-04 | reverse complement strand
TGTTTTTGAAATGATCAAATTTTTTATTTAGGCTAATTTAGAGTTACCTTTTTACTTAAAATAAGTGATTTATGCGAGAATTTTGCATAAAGATTGATATTTTTGATGGGTCGATAACAGCCCAGTGGGCAAAAATCGGTTAAGCTAAACTGCACTCTAAATAATTTGGGCTGTCATGGGCTAATTTTACCTACTCTGATGTATGAGTTGATTCTCGTAATGAAATGCAAAATTAAACGCTGATGTGGAATAAAAGAGATGGAAAATGTCACTTTTTGAAAGTGGACCTGATGAAATTCTGAACACATCGGCTGGGAGCGAAAGACAAAGATCTTTTGCGGCAGCCTTCTTTCTTTAGATATTTCCAAAAAGAAAGTCCTAGTTAGTTGGTACGGGAAAGGCTTCGAGTCGATCTCAAGAAAATTTATTAGGAGAAACCGGGCCGTTATGCGGATGTCAGCGCCTTAGCTGCCAAATCTCCTAGAAGTAGGTGGGCAACCGTGTAGACACGGCTGTCCAGGCGGTTGCCTAGCTCCTCACTGGTTCTGATTTTGATTTCAAGGTTAGGTAAGGTTAGGTTGGCCCTGTTCTCCAAGAATTGGAGGACTTGCCTGTGGGCGGAATCCAAACGGAATCCTCTTCAATTCAGGATAAGTCACTTGCTAAACTAATTCTCATATACACTAAAACATATTCTCGCATTCCTGTTTTGTGTTTAGGCCTATACGCAACCCACACTCCCAATCGGGCTATAACGTTTCCGCTACATGTCCAATATTTCATCGGGTATAACGCAGTTTTAACAACAGACGTCATGATTTTCTCTTTTAATGAAATGACTAGGAATGCTGCTCGTTATTTTGATGAAATAAAATTTAAATCAAATGTTTTTCTTAACCCATAAAAGCCCAAAGTATTTCGAGTGAAATTTAGCTTAAGAGAAATTAAAAGAAATTTAAGCTTTAGAAAATGCCTAGATAATAAAATTCCAGGTTCCCAGAGGAGTTATATGTTTTAAATTGTGACAATGCTGAACTGAAAAGATCCTGTAAAATATGTTTTTCTCTGTTTCCGAACGGCATAGCTGGGCGGTAGTGGGTTAATCACAAAACTAATATTAATTAAAACTATGAAAACAACCCAATTTCTTGACAAATTAGCAGACAAAGAGACACGAGTTTTTCTCACATATCTTGAATTGTGTTCCAGAGACTAAAATCGCACCTCGCCACAAACGACGAAAAAGTCGACCTCATACTAATCGACTACTCCAACCGAGATGCTCTCATAAGTATAAGCATAAGTCATTTAGTCGATTACCCGCCCATCGTGGTCATGACGCCATTCAACCATCCCGCAACGTTCAACACAATCATGGGCAATCTCCAATCTCCTTCCATGGCACCCTATGATCTAACTCCCTTCACGCTCCTATACCGCCCACGTATAGCGGCCATTTTTCCTCATGCGTCCATGGATGCATTAGCGTTTCTTTAACTATACAGGACTTTACCACGGAGATGGCGTGATTTAATTATTCATTCCAGCGGATGCGAGTTTATATTTGAGGGCCAAAGTGGACCTCGAGCAGGAGGTCACTCGGATCTGTTTTGGCGGCGAAGTAGCGTGAAGAAGGAGCTATGAAAAAATCCGCATTCATAGCCGTATGGGAAATTCCCCCGAATAAGGATTGTTTGTTTTGATAATTTGTTTGCTTTTGTTGTTTTGATTTGAAGTTATGAAATGCAATAAGAAAAATTAAGCGTTTAAAACTTCAAAAAACTTTGCTTACGATCTACATTCGATAAAATAGTGGCGAACAGGGGCGTTGAATAATAAAAAAATAATAATAAAAAAATCGGCACCTGTAAATAAACCATTGAGAAATTCCACATTCACGGTTGAATTTTGATAGCGGGTAATTTAATTAGGGAAAAAAGCATTTTAACCCATAACAGCCCAAAGTATTTGAAGTGAAATTTAGCTTAAGAGAAATTAAAAAGTAATTTTCTCTTTAAAATACGCAATTCTAAGCTTTGGAAAATGACTAAATGCTTAAATTTCAGGTTTCCAGAGGGGTGATATTTTTTAAAATGTGACAATACTGAACTGAAAAGATCAAGTACAATATTATTTTAAACTTTTCATGCCTTCAAAAACCCTGCTGAAAAATACCGCAGCCGTGATCAGTACGACTCGGCGAGTATTATTAGCCTATCGCGTACCTCTCAAGAGGCAAAGTGCCGTCGATCGCGAACTGTTATCGTCTTGAATAACGTCACAATAGGTTCCAGTCAGTCTGCCAAGAAATGCAAACGTTTCACCATCTCTCATGGTTTAACAAAGAAAGACGACTGGGAGCGAGCTCTCGTAGCAAAAATAAAAAGACTTCGTAAATGCACATTTAATGAGTAGAATTTTCCACGTCTTATTTGTGTTCCACCTTTCGTAAGCCGAGCGGAGCGACATATAAGGCCCGTACCGTAACCTAGGTTAACTAAGCATCGTGCATGCCTAGCCTGATATCGCTTACTCCTTAGCGGCAAGCGGCGTCAAACTCGGCGATGGCTCTCCATTGGTCGAGCGGAGCGGCAGCAAAGCGAAATAAAAGGCAGGTGACCTAAAGTTAACCTAACCGACTCCCACCCAGCGATGCCGTTCGGAAACAGAAAAAAATATTTTAGAGGTTCTTTATGGTTCGGTATTGTCACAATTTAAAAAATATCACCCCTCTGGAAACCTGAAATTTAAGCATTTAGTCATTTTCCAAAGCTTAGAATTGCGTAATTTAATGGGAAAAATCCTTCGAATTTCTCTTAACCGATTTGTGCCCAGAGAAAGTTTGAAAAAAATAATTTAAGGGAATAATCAAAACCGTTTTTGGTCAAAATTTTGCAAAATGGTGTTTTTGAAATGATCAAATTTTTTATTTAGGCTAATTTAGAGTTACCTTTTTACTTAAAATAAGTGATTTATGCGAGAATTTTGCATAAAGATTGATTTTTTTTGATGGGTCGATAACAGCCCAGTGGCAAAAATCGGTTAAGAAAGGAATGTTTTTTTTTAATCTAGAAGTCTGTATCTTTGCTAATTATGAGGTTATATTTATAAGTAAAGAGGAGAAGCAAGTATGTTGTACCTACATTTAAAAATCTCATGACTTCATAATTGAAGAACACCCAGTATAATTCCAATTTTTCCAAGTCGGTTTCTTTCTTTTTTAAGGAATAGAAGACAGAGGAACGTACTAATAATTGTTTTATGGTCATTAAACAGTACAAAACTGGGGAATTAGTAAACAACTCTAATGGTCGATAATCGTACAACACTTTTCTCAATCAAATCAACTTTGTAATGGTGGCTAAAAATACGTTGTCTTCATGCATATTACAAAAGCTGAAAGTGATCATTAATAATTATATTTCGCAAAAGCCTCTGTTTGGCGTTCTTAAGGTCTGTCTTGATGAATTCCTTTACTGTCGACGGAACTGTGGATGGATGGTGCATCGTAACAGCGTCTGTAAAAGAAAGAATTTTTTTTAGAAAAATGCAACAATTCCTGATGTATCCAGACTCAGTTTTAAAGGTTGCAGTGTCACTCATTTTTTGGGGGGTTGCATTGCCTGCCTTTTCGATTCCCCCTTGTTCAACCTATCATCACATTTACGACATACAACCTTGAATGTGGTGTAAGTAAACGTAAGTTGTGCTATGTGTCTCGTACAACTGCTCCGATATCGCCAAGCCTGATCCCGCTTACTCCACGGCAGCAGCTAAAAGTAACGTCAGGCTTGGTAACCGTTACGTTAGGTTATATGCATAACTAAACTTTGCGACCAAAGAGGGAACACAAGAGGTGGGAAATGCAACCCATAAAATTCACAGGCTGAGATTCCCAACGTGAAATCACCTTCTATCGCTTTTTTGATGTTGGTGAGAGAGCTGAACTTGAGTTTGCCTCGTTTACCATCCCAGCTGTAAAGATCTTGCACATTGTCAGTGAGGATTTTCCTTAAGGTACCCCTTGTCGTCGCCCCAGGGTCCGCTCCGCCATATTGCGACAGCACATGAACCTGGCAGACAAGGAGCCACGCTGTTAAAACGCATAAATCGCCTGCAAGAGCGACAGAGAAGGGCGTGCTCACCAGTCGAGTCATCAGCGCGACATTGCCGAGATCTCGCTCCAAGGCATCCACATCAGCAACAGTTTTTGCTGGAAGCCGTTTCAACAGCTGATCCATCTCTGGATCTGCCAGACCTGAAATACTATGGCTGAATGAAACTTGATCCAAAGATAACGTTCGCTGAAAGGTCTCTGAAACAACGAAGGAACAAAGACCTCAGCATTTTAGACCATTTCACAGACGTCTTGTAACAAAAGCAAAGCTCGTTATGAAGAAATTGAAAATATGAAAATACGATATTACTCGAAGATTGACAGAAATGTCATCTAATGCAACGGCATTTCCATGAATAAGGTTGGCAAAAATTTTAGTCTCGACAGTACAGCGTGTTTAGTTTATTGATAATAGAAACGAGATAAAATGTTCCGACAGCGGCTCACGTCAAATTATACGAATTTTATTAAATATACATATTTTAATTTTAAGCAGCCAGTATACAGCTCTTTATGTTTCAGTTGATGATGTAAGAGCGATGCCGAAGTAGTCGCGGAGTATACAATAAAAAAAATTCAGTCATTCGCATGATTGATAAAGGAGGATTATATCAGACCGAATACCTCCATTTCCTGCGGGAAAATTGCGTAAATTACACAGTATATTTCTGAATAGACTTTATTTGTGAAAAGACATAGATACTAACAAAACAAGAACTCAAATGAACATGAGTACAAAAATATTCATTAGCGTTTACAGTACATTACGAAAATCGCAGACACACTTAAATTCACAGGATTAGATTCCAGTCTTTGGCGCACAAAATCTCAGAGCACAAGTTGTCAAGAGATAACAAAAACAAGAAAAAGATATGTAACGCTATTCAAATCATTGAAATATAAATTGGCTGGCAGTTGGTGCTAACCTAATTCATCTCATAGATCTAACGAAAATAAAAGACTTCTTATTTTCTTTGGATTGAGGTTAATGAAACAAGCTCCGGGAAGCTTTACCCTACTTATGTAAAATTTTAAGTCAACGGATACATAAAAATCAACATAACTTTAAACTCTTGAACTTTTTCTAAAAGTCAAGCCGAATATAAGCAAGCAAGGAATGGAGCAATAGAGAAACTTTCATTTGTCATCCATAAACAAAAAAATATATCTTTCTAGGATATGCTGATATTTTTGGCGGAAGGAGTCTCCCTTATTGCAATAGAACACTATGGGACTTTGCGAGGAAAAATCCACCAGTGAAAGAGTTGGAGGGGAAAAAAAAGCTATTAAAATTGAAAAGTTTGCGATGAGAGAAAATGCAAAAACAAGCGAATAGAAAGTTTAAGACATTCTTTAGGGTGAAAAATTATAAGTTTATGGAACAATTAAAGGCACAAGTGGTGTTTAAATTTTCAACTTGCGTACTTAAAAATAAATAATTCTTCCGGAGGAGAGTGCGTCATTTTCAGACCAAATTTTGTGATCTGCAGTGTGCTTCGTGGCCCATGACATGAACGTGATCCGCTAGCATATCATAACTGCTAAAGATTGCAGGACACGACGTGCAAGCGAATTCCTCATGTCTCAACATATGGCGCTTCAGCGAAAATCCGTCAATGTAGGAAACATTGCAAATGACACATTTGTGGGGCCTTTGTCCCGAGTGGATCACTTCATGTCGCCGGAGTTGCGTCTGATGACCAAATCTCTCGCAGCAGAATTGGCAGGCATAAGGCTTCTCCCCTTTGTGGGCCCGCTTCATGTGGGTGTTGAGATTTCCACGGTTTGAGAAACCTGTGCCGCAAATATCACATTTCACGTACTTCCCCGAGGACCTGTCCCACACTTCGTACTGTTCCGTGGGCACAGAGTCCTTTTGTCCATCACTCATCACCAACCGTAACAGCTCGTTGCTGCCTACAGGCCCTGGAAAAAAAAGAAATGTCAGCCGACGTCGCATTCAGCCACAGCGGCTGGCTGTACTCACGATCAGTTCCAGCCAATCTTAACCCGCGTTCGGCGACCCACCGAGTAGAGCGATAGCCAATCAGAAGCCGTGGCTGCGAATGCTCGGCCATCTTCAGAGCTCGACGCTGGAGCTGACAGGTTGCCGAGGACGCTGAACTCGGTGGCTCGATGGACACGAGTATAGACCTTTATCTTAAGTACAAGGTTGTGTGAGCTCCCCTCCAAGAACAAGCTCCACCCCTTGGAGGGGAGGTGCTTGTTGTGTGATCGACCGTTCGGCTGAATGCACCGGCGGCTCAACACCGGACTCCTTGATTGGATTTACAGAAAATCGAGCGTTGAAAAAAAAAGAACTCAACAATTTCTTATGTGTAAGAAATAGGTTGATTTACGGGTCGTTCATGTTTGGGATATAGGTAGCCTACTGTCGCACAAAATTAGTTTTTTGACAGAAAAAACTTCGAGAAAAAAAATGAAAATTACAATTCTAAAATTGGAGCTACAAGTGTTCAAGTTCCTTTCCAACCATTCAGCGATGTATTTCGAGAATACATGAAAAGTTTAGCCATGAAAGTTGCCGTCCAGTGGATTCTAATCCACAGTCGCGCAAATCTCTCCAACCAACGGAAAAATAACAATACTTCGAAACTTTCGTCATGCCCTTTTTATTCTCTGACGACATACAATCCTGTTACATTAAAATTATTTAAATAAAGACAGAACATTTTGTGCAGTTTGTTGAAATTCATAGAGGGTACGCAGTTAGAATCGTCGTTGTATCAGTGTTTTCATTCGTTGGTTTGAAACCATGCACACTGATTTGATGTCTTCGAAGACTGCTGGCTTGCGAAAACATTGCTCCGCAATGGCCACAGCTGAAAGAGACAACTGCCATAAGTGAATGAACACTATACTTCAGCAAAGTAGGCTGTGCGAAGAGTATTCACCTGAAAGGCTTCTCTCCAGTATGCGTTCTTAAGTGCCTCTGGAGAGAGAATTTGGAGGCTAGTTCCTTGCCACACAACGAACAGGACCAGGCACCCATCTCTGAGCCTGCCAACAGACACGTTCAAGCCAGGTTAGGAAGGCTAGGAAAACACCCGGTGAAAAAACAGCTAATCAGCATCAAAATACTTACGAAGTGAGGTTAATTTTTTCTTTCAGTATGAATCGTCTAAAAGAAGTCAGAGATGGTTTCTACAGAAACTGATTTGAAGCCGTGTATTGGTTAGAGCGACACTCTTGCAAGATAGGTCATAAACCTGTCTTATAACAGGCACAGGAAAACAATTAGACCAGTCCGATATTTCTCGCTACATTTATTTACTAAATCATTACACGCATAAATCTGTGCAGGTTAACATGTCACCACACCCAATACAGGATAAGTATACATCGAAGCAATGCACTCAAAAAGTGAACCCGACATTTGTGCTGCAGTATAAACAAAGTAGCGGCTCTAATTCAACAATAAAATCGATACAAAAAATCTAAAATAACCACTAAATTTTCATGAAATGATGAAGATATACTTGCAGCCCAAGGCCTTAAACACAGCCCAACCTCTACGATGATTCTGTCTTTGCTAGAAGACGACATCCCTAAGAATGAAAAATATTCTGGTAAAAGCTGATTCGGTAGTTCAAAGCCTTATGCTATATTTAAATGGCACGCGTCTAGAAGGACAATTATCCTTCGTGGACAAGGTAATGACAGGTTCGCGTTGCGATAAGCCAACGAATCCACTTTCTCGGTTTGAAAGAGGTGAATTTACCGTGCGATTCGTCCTTGAACCTTTCATTATGTTGTGATGATTGACGATATGAGTGAGGTTACGAGTCTTGGCTTCGTTACTCGTGGGCTTGTCGAGACGCGGGTCTACCGACACCCTCTTGTATCCCTTGACAGAACAATCGCCTCAATGCGACAGCGCTGGTCTTCAACAAAGCGAGTAGTCTCACTGTTTTTCGTTTCTCGCAACCCCCAGTACTCCGCTAAACTTGCATGTCTGTACCAGCAACTCGCACCAAAGTCGCAGAACTCAAGAAGTCAACCCAACAATTTCAAAGATTATCACACATCGTGCTGCATAGGTCAACAAAATCCACAAGGCCGCACAAATTAACCTTAAAGGAACCACAGAAAAACAAAGCGTAAACTGTAACACGCCCAACCAAAAGTCCAAAGACAAAACAATCCACTAAACCATGGAGGAAATATCGTACCGGATCTGGAACGATAACTCTGGTCCCTGAAGTACTTGTGGGATGATTTGTCGCAACTGGGGTTCTAAACCGATACGACACTTTATTTTTCAACAGAACATGACTATACGATATCTCCTCCACGACTACAATATTTTCCATACAAATCAGACTTATTCGGGAAATGCCGCAGGCTCCCGTTCATTTTCATGTATAGTCTTGAAGCAGCTAAGGCACATGTAGGGCTGATCTGGGCAGGTGATACAACGTGTTGCCACTTTCTTCGCTTTCTTCTGCGCTTCTAAGCTTCCCATAATCCTGGTCAGCCTGTAGTAACAGCCCCGACAGCGACCACGTGCTTTCCTGGAACAGTCAACCGTTGCTTTCAAGATGTCATGGGCGGGGAAGAAAACAAGACTGTTCCAGAGGAGGAGGGAGCATGTCTGGAAAGGATCTTGACTCGAGGCTCACCTGCCAACATTGCCTTCCCGTTTATCCGTCTCAGCAAGATAATGATTTTTTGGTTTTGGAAGGATAACATCGAGTACCACCTCGTCATTATCATGAATGATTGGTTCTGTCATATCTTGCAAAGATGGCTCGTCGAGGCTCTCGTCTTCCTGGTACCCTGCAAAGAAATGGCGTGTCAGTTCAAACGGGACGGAACTTAGTCGGTAGGCTCGTTGAATTAGCAACTAGAACTTTTCGGTAGGGAGGAGGTTCATCGCCTCAGGCGTAGAATTGATCGTGTTGAAGACGGGTGATGTCGAGTCTACAGCCATGCAGAGATCGAAGGCGCCATAGACGGGCCAAGAATTTCTTACTTCTTCGCCATACAAGAAACTGCTGACTTGCCCCGCAGTTGAAAGCACCCCAAACATTAAGACTATCAATTAAAGGTTAAGTTTTAAGTCAAAGTATCTAAGGTTTTCGATGATTACTAAAAAGTGTTTAAGTGTTAAAATTTCTGAGAAAAAAATTGTTGGATGTTGTTCGTCATATGTAAAGTGCTGTAATAAATTGGTGTTGCAAATTATGTGTTTTAGAAAAAACCAACAGTTATCGTTGAGCATTAAGGGAAAAACACAATAATAAGTTTCATATTAGTAGCCTCTTTACTTCACCTCAGTTTCCAGATACAATATTTGAAAGTATAAAAGTGGAAATCGTTTCGTTTCCTCACACTCTTTGTTTGAAATACCTGCAAAAGACTGATTTCATTACTTCAATAGCGAGGAGATAATAAAAACATCTCAATATTAAAAAAGTTAACGAATAGGCCTACTCATTATAAAGGAAGCGCTTATTTTTAACGCTGTCGACCATCTAGCTACTGATAACTAATAATTACATTCATGTAGGCAAAAAATATCCAACTCCAGATTCTAGATTATGCAAGATGAAAAAGTTATAGCTCTTTTCCCCGTGGCTTTAAAATATCAAGAGAAAATAAAGGAGATATTAAGGAAAAAAATTAATTATATCTTAATTTTATGCGCGTCTTAAATATTAGAAGTTCATAAAAGTTCGTTTGGATTGCAACTTGTTCAGTAAATCGAACTGGAAGATTAAGGTAATATCACTCGAGTTTCTGAACAAGGCACAACGAGAAAAACCCGCACAGCGATAATATTATCAGTCTATGTTAATGAATATCTAATTACATTTTTATTCGCAGTCCCAATTCACCAATGTCATATCAACAGCAAATCTTATCGCTGCTTTAGAGAGTCTTTCAGATCAAAACATCATTCATGCTTACGAAAACATAGCTGATACATAAATGATAAACAATAACAAAGTCTATAAAATCACCACGGATTATTTACGTTCTGGATGGAGAAATTTCTTATAAAATTTCGCATACATACTCGTAAATGTGCAGTACAACAAATTACCATAAATACAAAGATACAATACAATACAGTACATAGAGTTTACAATTTGACCGTTCTTTTCCGAGCCGCAACAAAAACGGCTTTCAGAATTAACTGTCAAAAACTGCCCACAAATTCCGCGGCAGGGATGAGGTCTCCAATCAGTGCGTTATTTAGTATGAGGAAGCATAACTTTTAATTACTAATTACATATTCAATTACTAATGCAGTATTTGAGCAACGGTTACATTTAAGCCATTCACGTTTCGTTTCCATTTCATGCTGCGTTTTACCTGTAATATCAACAAATTTCGTGGCTCATTATATTCGAAGTATGGCTGAACCACAGTACTGTTCATGTCGTTCTGATTTTCATTGCATCGATTTAGTCGGCCGCGAAGAGCATAGCTGAAAGCCTTCCACAAAATCGTCCGAAATTCGGACGGTATCGGAATAGGGTTAGTTTTTCCTTCGACTACGTCGCAAGCGGCGTTTCCGATTTCTAGAAAAGAACTTCCTAAAGGCCTCTTCTCCTGCCTTGCGCTGCCGGAAGTGGTATCCGCCTGAAAACACAACAGTGGCGATAAACTGCTTGCGTACGTCACCATAAATAAATAGAAAGGCCTGACATATCATCCGCAGGTTGCGTGTCTTACGCCTCGCTTAGGTTGGCTACGAAAGGTGGAACTATGGGAAATTCCACCTTAATTACATGAGAGGTCTCACCTTCACCGTCAATGGCCGCTGGGAACCACACCATCGGTTCCGCTAGACATTCGTTGTGCCGGTGCATCCGAGCGTCTGTGGCTCTCAGGATCTTCGGGGCCAGCTCCTCGTGGCGTCGCACCCTGATGACACTCCGGACGACCCTCGACGACCCCCCTTCTGTGGACGGTCTCCGTTGGAGCCCCAGAGTCTCTTCGGGGCAGCGGCATGTCTCAGGAGATCGTCCATTCCACTCGCTTTCGGGTAGTCCTCCTCTGGGCTCAAATCGGTCCAGAACAACTCTGCAGTTGCGTGGACTCTTAAGTCGCTCTGGAAATAAAAACCAGCGTTAGCTTCGAAGATAACGGGTAAGAACGATGCAAATGTCACTGAGGAATAAGTTTCACTGCCTCAAGTGAAGTGGTCGGTGATTCGAGAGTAGATGAAGTTTGAAGATCGTTAAGCAGCTGCACAAAGTGGCGCGGAAGGAAACCTACACGGATATTCTTGGATAGTGTCGGTACTTCAAGGAAGACAATGCACGAAGAATACCTTACACATTACTATGAGAAGTTGAGGGAAAAAGAAATTAAACAAAGAGGTTGATTTCAACAATTTAACTGCGGTCGTTTTATTTATACGATAACATCGATTGAAAAACAACGAATGCAAAATCACAGAGCACTGAATAAGGAACACATTAATAATAACCTAATTTGACACATACTAATATCACACAATGGACGCTACACTTTTGTCAAATACCTTCTAGATACAGGAACATTTTCAGACTTTATTCAATTTCATCTCAGGAAAACATCAATATCACTTGTACACGAAAGTATCGTAAAGGAAAAACCGACACTAAACAACGAAGCGGGTTTTTATTGGTCGCACACCCGGCGTGTTGTACCAGCTATATCGTCCGTCTAGAAAGCTAGAACACCAGACGCGCTTTCAGAATGCTCATCGGCATGCTTGCCTGAAGGCTTGCGAACCAGGCGTGCTGTAAGAATGCTTGCGCAACAGGTGAACAACCAGAATGCTAGAACGCCTGGCTTTTTGAACACCGGGCGAACTACCAGAATGCTTGAGCACCGGTTGCGGAACACCTAGCATGCTGCCAAAATGTTAAACGCCGAGGATGCTGGTGGCACACCGGGTGTGCTGCTAGAATGCTGGCACACTGAGTTCACTGTTTAGATCGAGGGGGACTAATTGCTCTGGGACGTGACTCCGGCTCTTGTCGCGGGCCAGTTGAGGGAGTGCTTCAACACATGTCTTTTGAGGTTGTTCGACTGCGTATAAGTGACACCGCATAATGCGCACTTGTAGGGCCGTTCTCCAGTGTGAGTCATGTAGTGTCTTCTAAGGTTGCTAGCAGACGACAGGATTGTGCCGCACATGGAACACTTGAACGCCCCATACCGTGAACCTGCCCCAGGAACCTGAAGGTGTGCCAATATGGGTTCTGAAGATAAATCGTCTGAAAAAAAAGCCAACGCGAATTAGATACATTTATTATGAGAAATCGTGCTGCTGTATATTTACTATGGAGACTTCTAGAGTTTAATCCAAAATATATACAAACCGTAAGTCAAAAGAGGTACTAGAAACCTCTGCCGAGCATAGGACGGATAACCTATGTAAAAAAACGATTAAAAGGCATCGAAGCTGTACATTTAAGAGGTAAGACTTTCTTTCTTCAATGATCCACCTTCAGCCTCCAAGCCGAGTGGTGCGACCGTGAAGCGAGACACAAGTAGCCTAAAATGACCTAACCTAAGGTCATCAAGCCTGCTGCCTCTTATCTCTTGAGGGCTCTCACTGCCGCCGAGAAGTAAGTGACATCAGGCTTATGGCGACAGCCACGCGGAGCGATAACAAAGCGAGGCATGCTTGACGAAAACTTAATTTAGGAACCTAAACTATAAGGTTGCATGCCGATAATCCTCACTGTAATGAAAGGTTGACACAAGGTGGAACAAAGAGGTGGAAATACCTTTCGAACTTGCTGAGAACAGGATACTATAGTCTCCTGCTGAGAACAAGTCATTTTTCTTTCTCAGGTGAAGAGTTTGCTCCAAAACGTCAACGCAAAAAAAAAAATAATAATAAGAAGAAAAAGAATTTTGTATCCGCAGCTTTCTTGTCTTACCTTGGCAGTTTTCCTAATTATTAAATTAACTAAACGGTTAGATAAAAAGTAGGCCGTGAAGTTTTTTTTCTGATTACACCTTGAAATTTATGTTTATTGGACTCACCGTTTATGACTATGCAAATTTAGAGTTGATTTCAATTTTTCATGGTTGTCGCAAGATTTTTATAGCGAAACTGATTTTGGGTTGGGTGTCGCTCTACAGTCAAGATTTGACAGCGGTTTCTTTTAGCATAACTACCGGTTGTAGATAATTATTGACCTATAAAACCATAAAAAAAGGAGAGCTCGTTGAATTGAATCTATTCGGTATTCAACGGACTTCTGAAATAATGAGTAAGTAAATTGTGCTTCATAAACTCGATATTTATTCAACAAAAAACGAAACTCCATAGCGAACAAACTAAAGTTGAACGATTCGTAACTTACAAACCGGTTGTAAATACCCCTTTATATGCAAAAAACAACAAAAAAATAATACCTTTTTTGAAAAAAAAGACAAAAAAAGAGAAAAAAAAACTACTTTGCGGATGGCGATTATCTAAGTCTATCTTTGAGTAGACTCCTGCGAGGATCCCCGCGTAGTGTTCTTTCAATCAGCATTTTGTTAACGCTGGATACATTCTTGATTTTCGGTACAGATTTTGGCGGCGAAGGCAGAAGTACGGTTTCTTGGGACAGTTGACTGTCCTGGGACAACCTTGCTTGGTTCCTTTGAGTTTCCCTGTGATCGGCGAGACTTAGGCTCTTGGCAAATCTTCCCCTTTTTCCGATGGGGACCAAGGGCCGGTTTCTCTTGCACAACAACCCGTCATCTATATACCGTCCGCAGTTAAAGGCCGGTTTCCTTCGAAATGTTTTGCATAGTGCCTCGAACATTGTTTTCGCCAGGGGACACATGTCCCCAACGTCCTTCGCCGATACTCCTGAACCTGTCAACCGAAAATTCCGAGATCCACAAAAAAAGTTTCCAAGTTTAGAAAAGGCCCATTTCGCGGCACAGAGGGCTCCCTTTGTGTACTAGCAGTCAATAAAGTATTGCGCGCTCCAATTTTTTTGCCCCTCCGTAACTTTGAAACGGAGAGATATACG
>Ga0058701_10002429_pt1 | contig 14124 bp, 10 predicted proteins | sample AgamicOrMae_FD_97039 | JGI IMG/M metagenome (GOLD analysis project Ga0058701, IMG submission 97039) | Agave microbial communities from Guanajuato, Mexico - Or.Ma.e | ecosystem: Host-associated > Plants > Phyllosphere > Phylloplane/Leaf | place: Guanajuato, Mexico | collected 2012-06-04 | reverse complement strand
TTCAAAATTGAGTTCGGTGACAGTGGGTTTTCTTGTGAAAAATGGATTCGGCGCGTCCTAAAGAGCTTGCCACACAAATTTTAAGCGATTCTGATCACTCGACTAAGGTCGCTCCTACTACCTTAAATAAGGTTGTTATGTTTCGACACAATAAAGAAGCGCAAACATAATTAATAGTAGCCTAGACAATATTAACAAAAAATATGTTTCAGTTGGGTAGTAAGCATATTTTTTTTTTTGAAAATACTTCTCGCTTTGTATCTCTTCCTTGTTCTAATAACTTCCAAGCAAGGTCACTGATGCTAAAAATGCCTCAAAAACTAGGATGAACAATTCAGTAACATCAAAAAGCCGTGTTAACTACTCCAAAAGCTTACAATAATTTCAAAGAAGCAAATCTTTGATGGATAACTCCACGGAATGTCTATTTTAGCTTCAAATCTAGCTCTGTGCAGTCTCCGCCATTTGCCATGAACGGTTTTTGGTCAGTATTTGCGTTAACGTATTTATGCGAGACGTCATTTATAGTTCTGTCCCGTGCAAAAAGCTTCCGCCCGCGCGTACTCCATCAATATTGCAATAATAAATAATGCTTCCGATCCAAACTGAGGTACTTTGGATGGATTTCAATCACAAAAGATCTTCCGGTATCTTTACAGTTGAGGACAGTGTGGCCACTTTCAAACGATTGCAAAAGGGTTGTGTATGACAGCTTGCGCGCCTATACATGCTCGCCAAAGAAAAATCGTTTATTGTAGAGAGTTTGACACAAGCGTGCATTCGCAAAAGTCGTGTCCCTTGAGTTGGCACCATTGCAGACCTCAGCGCAACTTCGGTGCATTATGACCTTTAGTAACTTCCGAAGTAGGCCAACTCATGTAGTTCGACGTCTTCTAACACACATTTATTTATCTTATGCATTTCTGTCCCATTTTTCTGAAATATAATAAAAAATGTTTGTCAACATTGTCTAGGGTATACCGGTAGGAGAGTATTATTCATACCTGAATTTACTGCAGAACATCAATTTCTGTGTGAAATATTCCTTAATCTGTTCTTGAAATTCCACTTTTAATAAAGAGTTGTCTACATGTTAGTAGTTAAAAAAAAGAATCGGCTAGCCCAAAGTGAGGATGCACTGTATTTTGCATATTTTTAGCGTATGCATGATTCCATTCCATGCGGCCAATCAGAAAATCAGGTTATTTATTTGTAAATACGCTTATACTTTCAACCAGAAATATGATGGAGGCAAAGTCGAGGAAACACACAAGGACTAACCAACACCATCAATTAATTCATCGTTCTGACTGAACACATTATTCACAAGCAAAACCAAAAGAGCTAAAAAAATGTTAAAGGTAACTTTAAGTACAAATTTATTAAGTTCCTTGTACCCGTTTTGCAACAGACATCTTGAAGACGCACAAACTCAGATAAAACATAATACGACGATTTTTCCAGACAGTTTTCCATTTTTCCGACGCAAGCGCCGCCTCGAAACCGGTTTTAAACTGTTCCAACAAATGTCGTAAAATGAATACCTGCAGAAATACAAATCGCAAAATTTCTAATAAAAACGGCAATAAAACCGCTAAACGTGTCTGAGACGAAGAAACTTCAAATAATTGGGGGAAAAAATCGAGAGATAAGGAGTCCGGACGAGAAATGCAAGGCCTTGCCGTTTTCTTCTCGTGACACGACATTAACCGCCTTCTCAAATAACCACTCATCGCTCGGTTTAGTTTTTATTTTACTTTTCACACATGCGCTCTGATGTGAACGGCGTCGCATCTGCATATTCAAGCCGGATAAGACACAATTGTGAATTGACCTTTTCGTACATTTGTTCCCATGATTAATGAGCTATAAAATGGGCTAAAACCAATTGTCAATTAGGTCATTTTCAGATTTGTTACGAGTAAACGATCATAGTTATATTTCAACTTTACGAAGGTAAACTCGATCTGTTATTTACAGACCACACCTCATAAATAAAATATCAGCTCACAATGATTAAGGTTTCAGTAACTCTGCTTTTTACAAGAGCAAATTTATCCCCTTCAACTAAATCTCACCCTGTTCTGCACTAACTTGCTCTGCACTAAATACATCGTGTACGGTGCGCAGCACTTATGTCAATCCGGCAGCTCATCTGCTCCCCCCCCCCTCCAAACAAAAAAAGAAAAAGAAAACTTGAATTTTCGGCTAAAATGTGCAAAGCTGGCTTTGAAGCCAATAAAATGTTGGCCTATCGAAAATAATCTAAAAGCACCGCCTAAACTATTCCGTTTCGCATTGTCTCCTCAAAAATGTACTTTTTCTAAAAAAATATTTTGGAAAAAAGCAACAGAGACACAGCCGAGTCAGGTGAAAGAACAATTTTTGCCGTTGCTTGATTGCAGCTGATTGGAGAGAAATCAATCTTAAACCACACATCGTAAGAAAAGGTTATGGAATAATTACTTGAGATTGAGGCACTGTGTGTAGGCCCAGAAGGCCGCCTCCATAATTATTTTTTTTAAATGCCCGTGTCTTAGGCTTATCACAAACTAAATCAAAATCAACATCTGAGTACTCACTGGAAAAGATTTATATGAAATCTATGTTGCCACGAATTTTTTTTCCTCAAATTAGGTCGTCACCTTTTAAGAATTTAATTCAGAAAAAATCATTCATGGGCAACAGGTCTTTTTCTTTCTATTCGTACCGGATTTTTCTTCCATGTACGGTCGCCTGAAAGTACAGTATGAAACAAATCTGGGCAACGAGCGACAAATTTAAACATGCCGCTTCAAGTGTCTAGTGAGTCACAAAGAATGCGAACCTCTGCAGTGAGCTGCCGCCGCAGCAAAAAATGACGCAAGAAAACTTGCACATATCGCAATCAAACACAATGATTCAAAAATCAAAATGTCTACCGGCGTCTTTCTTTGCAGCCTTCTTTGCAGGAAGGTGTCGCCAGGTAAAAGTACATAAAGTAACGTTCGGAACAACAAATAATATGATTTTTAATTGTTGCAAGCGTATTACTAAATTAGCTCATATATATTTATCAGCCGATTGTATTATAAATTGGGTGATGTATTTATCAGCCGATTTCGAACATAAAAATCAGCCAATTATGCAAAGAAGTATCGAAGACGAAGTAACTGATCATGAAACTTGCAAGATGGACTTATAAAACATTTACGGGGGTTCAAATGCTCCCACAGAAACTTGTTCCCCATTTTTCACCACGTTTCAAAATTTATTGAGCGAAGTAAATATCGGTTTAAAAAAGGCGCAAACATGTATATATATTCCTTAACGTGTGTGGACTTGTTTTCATTTTTAAAGCTTACCATGGTTAAGTCTTCGGATGATATCCGCCTGTTGTAAATTGTCAATTAACCGAACATGGTGAGGTCTTCTTCGTTCACGTTCTAACTTCCCTTGGCAATTGTGTTGTTACACCAAAACGCCCAAGAGTTCAATATCAAATACTGTAAATTTTTGAACTATTCTTTAGTTTTATTTAATAACCCGTAACAGCGCTAAGTATTTGGAGTAAAATTTAGCTCAAGAGAAATTGGAAGGATTTTTTTCCATTTAATTACGCAATTTTAAGCTTTGGAAAGTGTCTAAATTAATAAATTTCAGGTTTCCAGAGGGAAGGTATTTTTAAAATTGTGACAATACTGAACTAAAAAGATCGCCTAAATTATTTTTTCTGATTCCGAACGGCATCGCTGGGCGGTAGTGGGTCAAGAGAGTGTCTCTCCGACGGGGGAGGGAATGAGATTGCAGTAAAATAGCGAGTTTCATTTTAATACTCGAAACTACAGAGTGTCTGTAAATATTTCAGAAGTCAATTTGACGCGAATTCCATGAGTTGCACGCAAAACGCCCGGGACTTAGTGAAATTCGGGAGTAGTGTTTAATTATTGAGAAGACCAAGTTGAATGAGTTCTTTGGGCGGTTTGGGGCGCTTTGCTGGGCTCGAGGCTGCTGTCAACTATGAACCCTTTCAAGGTCACCAATTTCGTAGCATAAATATTCCTAGGCGTGCCAAAAACACTGGTACTTTTCCAGAGGAGAGTTGAACTCACTACAGATCTCACTCCAATAAACAAACAATTTTTATTACGTCACGTTAAACAATTGACGACAGAGATGCAAAGAAAATGACGTCAACCAATGACAACAACGTAGCGAAAAATCGCACTATTTTACTAAACAGACGCGCGTCAAATCCGGTTAAGTGATGCTGCTATGGGAGGTTTGGTTTAGCTTCTTGAGAGTAGTACAAAGTTCACAACTCTACCGGCGATACCGAAAAAGGGTTATAGCGTGGAATAGTTCGTTATTATAAACATAATAATTATAACTCCAATTAAAAAGAGATTTTCAATAAATATGCCGAAGGTGGCACATTCTTGAGTTCCGCATGATCGACTTAGATTGCTGGAAAAACTCCGTTGCAGCTATTGAACTATTACTTGTTATGATCACGTGATAACCCAGCACTTTATAAGTATTTTATTTTGGAATGCAACTTAAGAGATGTACGCCTACTTACACCCGAGCCAAATCCTATAATGGTTAATAATAACAACTGAAAAAAAAATCATGCACCGTATATAAAAACTGACACCGAACAACGTGACGCATGTACAATCAGTGGCAAAAGTACTGCTCCCTCTCACAAACCTCAAACCTCTATAACTTGAAAAAGTGAAGAGATACGACAAAAAACATTCCATGAAGTCGATAGATAGAGCAAATATCTATCGAATTCATTTCATGCTCTTATGTTGTATCTATTTCCGTTCCCAAGTTATGAGGGTATGAAAAATTTTGAGGGAGCAGTACCTTTGCCAATGATAGTACAATAGGTTAATAATACACGTGTCACCAAAGAAGACAGCACAATTCATAGTACGAGATACATCTCTTATTTTAGGGCAAGTTGAAGCGGGCATATTGACTACTCAGCAACTCGAACCAAAATTTAAGACCGCTCCACATAAAGTAGAACACCGTATGTTCTCCGACATTGAACCGAGGAAAGCAAAGTTGACATATTTTGAATAAATAATATTAGCGCACAGTTTCAAAAACCTTGCGACACTTGGATGCAACAAGTGCGAGTTGATTTTTGACCAAAGTAGATGATTATCACGGCGAATAAATTTGGATGCTCATGTTACACGGAAAATAATTTAAGAAGGGATTGCTTCCGACCAGCTGATTAGAAACTTATTACATGCGGACAGTTCGATAATTTGCAAAAATAAGAAAAAAATACACTCGAGTGTAATTTTTGGTAACATCTAAAAAATGAAACTTGCGATTCAATTTTGAAAATTCTGATGTAATGGGGTTTTCCTTAGAATTCGAAAGTAGTTCGGGTACCTATCATTTTAGGTATTCTTCGTCTTCATCTTATTTTGCAGTATAGTCCACCTTCATTAACTAAATCATCAAAATAAAAATAATCGATAACTTTCCATTTGTCTATTACGTCAATAAGCACGAAAAAACATTATACCTCCTCCACTTGTTTTATTAAAATGAAAAGCTTTCCTGACGGGTAGTTCGTCTCAACAATGTAAGTACAGTTGAGATCAAAAGTCGTAACACCTTTTCCATGGACTTTTCCATTGGTGACAAGACTTTTGATCATCACCGTACTAGGCGAGAGCGCCCCCGTCATTTCTGAGATATGGTGCACTTCCTCCACGTGCCGGGATGGTTGCCTAAAAGCAGGAGAAATAGAACTAACCCCTCACTTTTCCTGCACACAGGAAACGTTCCGCATTTTGGGAAGGACCGTACAGTACTTGAGCTTAAACTGCACGTCAAATCTCTTCCCCAACCCCTCGATGATACTCATAGCAACCCTTTCATATACCACTCTGGCCACCGCCGGCACGTGCTAAGAATTTTGAATGAGTTACCTGAGCGGAGAATGAATCCTTTCAAAATTTCGGGGGAATGCAGCCGTCGGCAGCACCGCACGCCGCGCGTGCCCAACCCACAATCAGCTGGACAGCTGCGAAGCTACGTCCAGGTGTCGTCATGTAAAAGCACCCTACAGATGTCGGCTTGCTCGGCATCTCAGGAAGTGGAACATACTTCCTTTAATTCTTCCCTTCTTACGCCCTTCATTCGTCCTTCACACTACCGGCACATATTTTTGGCTTCCAAGGTCGCGCACGGGACAGGAAAGAAGGTGTGCTGGTTGGTAAAACACTTCCACAGGACACGCCAGAAAACTGAACCGGCAAATGTTTTTCACGCAATTTTAGGCTCGATGAAACTGCCTCCAGTATGGTTGATGTAAATTCAACACGGCGTGTTTTAAGCTTGAATTACGGTACTTCCTGCTTAGTGAGAACGATCGCAGAAAGCTTTCTATAAAATGATGATCATAGATCGGGGATTATGCTCCCATCGAATCAGGGTAGGTCACTAGGCAGAAGAAGTTTGAGCAGCAAGCCTTTAAGGATTTTTTGTCGACTTAGCTAGTCAAATTCACAGACAAATTGTACAAAAAATGACAAAACTGTGTTTAAATATCTGAAAAGCACGATAAACTATGACATTTGGCCAAATGAACAATCACGATCAATTGGCAGCCTATAATTAAGGTTATTTCAATTTTTCAATATTGTATGGCTGATATGACTCATTTTTCTCAAAAAAATTACTATTATTACGGACGTTTATCAAATATTTTTCTTAATAAACGACGGTAAGATACTAGTTTTTTTTCTCAATTTGTTCATTTTAACTCGATCAATCATGTGGAACGTTTGTAAACAAACTTATCGAGCAAATTTTCTCGTAAAATATGTGTACATATATGAAAAAAACTGTAATATTTTAGTTCACGTCCATACAACGCCACGTAATTCTTGCTATCTTTGAATGACTAAAACTCAAAAGTTAGGCCGGCGGCAGGCGGCATGTCATTTTTAGTAGTCAGATGTGTGTATTAGCATCTTAGCTGCATTTCTGATTCATAAAAAGAGCCTGTTTTCGGCACTCTTCACCTCGAGGAAACGTCCTTAAAATGTATCTCGCCCCCCCCCCCCTGCTCCCGAATCACGACGGTCTTAATTGGGTCAAAGGTACATTAACTTAAAAAGCTTTCCTATAATGAGTACCTATCTTCTTGACGCAAAACTTGAGCAAAGCGTCAGAGCGAAATCGCTCCGCGGAAAATCAAATTTAGCTGCTTTTGATAAATAATTTCAAAACTTAAATATTCTCTTTCAGTCGCGAAGAGCTACGGACAATGGGACGTACAGTTGGCCACAAAAGTCATGACCCTTGCTTCCATAAGAAATGTATAGAAGCAGGGGTCATGACTTTTGCGGCCCACTGTACCTCTTGTGGAAGCTGAAATATAAGCTAAGCACCCGTATTTCTATTTAAAGTTCCATTTGTGGAAAATTCAACACGCTTGGCGTGATAATGGACCTACTGCGATAATTTTAGCACGCCTCTGAACGTGGCGATGTGTAAATGTCCCCCTATTGTACGTGTGTTAAATTTTCAGACCACTTTGTGTAAAGAAAAACGGCTATGCGAACTGTGTATAATTCCGCTTTGGGGACAAAATAAAGGAAATGTCAGACCTAGATTTGGGTTTCGACGGAAAATCTTCTCTAATCCATTTACGACCATTACATAAGTAGGAACATCTCGCAATAGGAACTCTTTTTGTATTATATTGGGATATTATTACAAAAAACACTCCATAGGTGAACAGGCTTCCTCAAATTCAATATTTGGAATCTTTGAGGGTCGAACATGAAGTCAGACGGTAAATTTGTTCCTACGGACGAATGGCTCAGACCGCGACAGAGGTTATGAATTTTTTATTACGAAGTGACTATTCACACGCTACCCCATTTAAAATGTATTAGGTTGGTTTCCGCACGTTCAACTCTCCCTTGTACCGTATTAACATAGGTATGCGAATAGAACTGACCTTATGACATGTACGCAGAACGAATTAAAACTGTGGTACCGAAAATTCGAACTTATGAGTTAATCACTTTTTCTGATTATCTTTAAAAGAAAACTCAATGAAAATTTATTCAGGATAAGACCTTGCCGAGAGCTTTCCATTGATCCGATTATTAATATGTGCATTAACGTTACCTACGCGAAAGTGTACCAAACTTAAAAGAAAGGAAAAAAAAAGAAAGGCGGAATGACAAGCGGTTAAAAAGGCAACCTTTCGGAATGTGTATTCCCTTAAGGTGTATTCTAATGAGTGGTCTATTAAGGGAACACCCTTCGTTACACCTATCGAAAACTGAGACACGAACTTTTCCATCTTGGACTGAAAGTACACCTGATCCTGGTGAAGAATCTGATTTAAAATCAGCCAAAATACTAAGACGCTAACATCCTCAATAAAGCTCCAAATTTGGGAATAAACTGCATACTTTTGGGCCATAATGAGATTCTTATTGCCAAGAAAGAATCGTGCTCCTGAACGGCATCTCTTTTTTCCCACTTCCATAATTACCATGAATAACGACTACCATCCTTATTAAATGAGGGTCATAAGCTTACTTTAATCTCTCCACGCGCGTTAAGTTCGACGTTCTTAAGTGTTCCAGGAGATCGAAAAATCCTCTTATTCTATCTGAAAAAAAGAAAGGGTCCGATTTTGCATCGCAATTTTATGACTCAACCAAAACTTCAGCACCGGTGCCAAACGTTTAGGACATATTTTTGCATGCATTCCGAATTGGAACATTAAAGCGACGTTCAATAAGATCGCCGAGACTCGAGAAAAAGGAGCTTTTTCGGTTTTAAAAAGGAAGCCAAATTTTGTTCAAGCTGTTCTCTTTTCCGGCGACGTTGACAAATCTGATTGTAAGTATTTTTAAATTGAGAACGCTAACATTACTGGGAGTCCGTAAGTTAGGAGCATCTTGAGACTTAAGTTAATTTTTGTGAAAGGTATAGGAAGTTGCTTAAAAATGCACATGCTCATAAAACATGAACGCCATATGTTGTCAAAGAGCATATTTTACAAGGGATGGCTGCCTTTTGAAGGAGCTAAGCAATAAGCGTATAAACTTCTTGAAGGAAAATACAGAAACGCAAGATAAATGAGCGGGACTAAATCGTTTGATGCAGGCTTATTAGTGAACCTTAATCAAGACCCTCACTTACGATATTTCTCCATAGTACAGTCTGAGCCACTTCTGAGAAAAAACAGTCAGTATGAAAATAAAGAATTAATAAAAAGAATCAGCGTTGCATGCGCTTATTATTCTGCTACTTAAAAAAATTAGAAGGAAAAAAAACCTCAAAAAGCGAACAAACCTGTGATTGTAAACAGTTTTTGGTAACTCAGGGTTATTTTCAAAAGAACCCAAAAATTGGGATAAAATAAAATCAAGCCTCATTGAAACAGCATCACTGATCAATTAGAGACCAAAAAGGTATCACTGATTTCTATAAGTGCAGTCCATTAAGGGACCTTTTCCAGTCATTAAACAAAACATATAATTAATGGCTAATATTTTCTAAGAAAAATTGTCTTACGCCAAAAAGGCCATCATCATACACTACCCTCGGTCACACATTTCTTGATACCAAGTAAAGGCAGTCACACGTTGACCCCCCCCCTCAAGAGCGCAAAGTTATTGGACGGTCCAACGGACGAACAACATTATAATGAAATTCCCATAATTTATTTCATTTCGTTCAACGAGAATTACCCTTTGAATGTAAAATTCAGCGTAGTCCAAACCAACGCGGTAGTGGAAGTACTGAGTTCCGAGCTAAAACGAACTAGTTGCGCTGAAAAGTTTCCAACTACAAACAAGCCATTCGGATATCTCAATATATATAAAATCTACACAGAGAAAATGACTATGTTGCCTCAACATAACGTTTGTTAGTAAACCAGAATGGTTTGTTGCGGTGACAATGTCAATTGATACAACAACGATATGAATTGTTACCACAATTACCGTCCTCGTAACACGTGACATTGTCACCTCAACAATTCTGGTTTGCTAAGGTACAGTATTAACCCACTACCGCCCAGCAATGCCGTTCGGAACAAAAAAAAAATTAAGAGGATCTTTGTAGTTCAGTATTTCCACCATTTGAAAAAACACCACCCCTCTGGAAACCTGAAATTTAACAATTTAGGCATTTTCCAAAGCTTAAAATTGCGTATTTAAATGGAAAAATCCTTCGATTTTCTCTTAAGCTAAACACTCCAAATAATTTGGACTACTATGGGTCACTGTAAACCCGTGGGGTGAATTTTGTTTGTGTATAAATTTCAACGATGATTTCGCAGGCTCTCCATAGATTACTGAATGAAGACCAAAGCCATGTAGACGCAAATTTAACCTCGTTGGAGGCTACTTTCACTGATTTACCCCATTTGGTGAGGTTCACTGCCCTGCAAAAAGGTTAAACTAATTGTGGTTGAAAGTCGAATTTGGGGTGAAAAAAGTTGCATATTAAATTCACCCTATTTTTGGGGGTTAAATTAACCCCAGAACTTAGAGAGGTTAACAAACGTTTTGTTAAGGCACCTAAGCAGTCATTGTCTCCTGCTGTACGGCAGAGCTTTTACGGCGTGGATGAGCGCAGTTGGCGCAATGGAGGTGTCCAACACTTGCTGAGTGCGGTACTCAATGAGACGCGAGCGAAGGCGGTGTCGCACAATAAGAGATCTGAAGGGCTGAAATACTCCCCCAGCCGACACGACAAACGGAGCTGGAAAAGAAGTTTCTGATAAATAGCAAGGCAGTGGGGAGGGAAGCGGGAAGAGATTTGCAGGCACCGCCTTCTCTTTGCTTCGTGGGGGATCCTCCCGTATCAAGAAGCTATTCGGGATACAAGCAGGCTCGTTATTTAAGCACGGTCCCTCCTGCTTCCCACTAATCCCCGAATTGTGTCCCCTGTAATGATAGCGGCTTCAAGATGGGTTTTAGCTGCTTCCTTAATTCCTGCAGTCGTATAGTATTCCAAGGCTACCTTCCAGCCAGCACCGCCTTGGTTACCAATGCTTCGCCTAACTCTCGGCTAAACTAGTCACGGCGCTGAGTAGTAATCAGCAAATCTAATAATATTGGATTTAACGAGATGACGCATTTAAAAAACCAAGACGCCTTTGCTTCCCGTGAAATGTACTGAATTTCTCATCCCTAACCGATCCGCGTATATGGAATGTTCACGGAGAAAAATTGGTTCGGAGAAGAATTTGGGGATCTGTCTGAGGTAGCCCGGGCTCGTAAAAGATAGAGAACACACTCATGGGAATGGGATAGTCTCACCTATTGGCGATACTCTTCGCTCCAATGCTGCCACCTTTACTGACAAAATCAATTTCAAGCGGCAAAGCTATCCACGAGGCTAATTTGCGAAACCGGGCTGTTTAAGTGCAACTACCAACTCAAAATGTTTGAATATAGCTCGACAATGAGCACTTGTAGAGCTACGTTACAAACTTTTTTTCTGTGCTCGTGAACTGAGTGAACACAACACTAAACAGTGCCCACGAGCATATCCACATTTGAGAAGTATATTAACAAAGTAAATATGGGAAATTCGTTGAGATTGGAACAGGGGGCAAGAGAAAAGTGATAAAAAATATTCTATCGACGGTTCATCATCAAACGTAGTTTCAGTGACTCGTGCTGCGAAGACACAAGTTGTGAGAATACATTCACCTGGCGTATGAAACATTTAGCGCTCATTTAAGATTCGATTCGTGCTAAATGAGGAACGGGGGATGACCGACAATGCACAAAGTTACCTCCAACCTCAGCTAATATTCACGTCGTGCTGGAACATAATCCCTGCCGGAAGTGTCAGATCAATAAATTTTTCATTATGCCGCCCGGACTTGAGGGACTTGTCCGATTACTTAGGTTACTTGTGTTCAAAGGAGTAATACATTAGTGCCGCCGAATTGGGACGCACGGATTTACTCAAACACTAGCTGCTCTCGATCTAGTGTATGTACACCGAAAAGCTGTACGTTTGATTCAAGCATCAAGGCTTTGGGGATATGATAAATTTACTTATACCCTAACTAAGTAAGTATAATATGCCTGAATCAAGCCTACTGTACGCTTGATTCAAGCATACGATACTTAATCCAAGCATACTGTTACCTTAATATATTCCCAAGGCTCTTATGCTTGAATAAAACACACAGGTTTTCTCGGTGTAGACGTAAACTGACTGCATCGGCGCAAATCCATTCATTGGCTATGGACACAAATTGACATAAAAAAAATCTTAATTATTGATCCACGACTGCACATTTTTGTTGCCAACTCTACTTTTGTGTAATTCGAAATTCCTGTATATCTTCAAGTTAACAACGTATAAATAGTCTACTCGATGAAAAACGATTTGCTAAAAAAATAAAAAGGATACTAATCTTTCCCATGCCTGAGGTTCTTACCTGTCATGTCCTAGAGGGTCCTAGGCTAGAAACAGACAATTTCGTTCGTTTTTAAACTATCTTGGGTGTTGAGATACGACTGTGAATTAAGCGAAACAATGCTGGGCGTTTCACGAACGCCTGACGACGCGCACGACTTGGAGTATACGAGGCGTGGCCGAAGAATCATAAAGAACACTCGGTTTCCCTAACCTGAAAAGTAGGTATAATCTGACATGCGTAAAATAAAAGCTGATCACGAATTAATTTCTCGCTGCGATCCACTGTTATAAATCTCAACCCAAAATGAGTCATATTTTTACCAGCTAGTTTTACAGCAATTCCCATCATATTTTGATGACGTCACAGATTTTAAGTGGCTTTTGATAGCGTCATTATTTCCAATCGTGAAGCGAAGGGTGTTATTACGAAATGAATTGTGTTAACAATGTTTTCCTGGTTACAGATTACTTATTCATACATACCACTTTCTCGTCCCATAAATTGCAAGCCCCAGATTTAGAAACACCTTCATATAGCACGCATCGCCAAGATTTTTCAACGCCAATTAAATAATTTTGACCATTGTTACAAAAATAAAAAATGGACTGTACCTTACAAAAAGAAGGTGCACCGGAAATAAGCCATTCTTAACAGAAAAACTGTAACTCATGTCAAGAAGCTTATGGATGTGATTTTAGTTTCAACAAGAACGCTCCTTAGTAAACTTTCATGAGTAATGAAATATTCAGAGATTCCCTTAATTTATTTCGCTTTTTTTTAACCAAACAATAACATCAAGTAGTTCATAAACTTCCACCGTTCAGAGTGGCCAAATTAAAAATAAAAAATAAAATCTAAAAGAAAAGTACTTTTTGTTGAACGAAGCATCAAACCTACGCAAACTCTTAGTTTCTGGTTACTAAAACACTTTACTCTTTACCTCGTTTTTGAAAATATCTACATAAATATCCATGGAAAGGATTAAAAAAGAAGTCAGCTCTCCGATATTAACAATTTCCCTGCGAATCGAACGGCCTTTTTCGTGGCTAATCCTTTTCTGGCCGAAAACGTTCGCTGAAAATCGAAGAGCTAGTTGAGCAGATGAATGGGAAACGGTGCGTTGACTATCAAAATGCAGTTTGAAATTCGCGGGTGTCAAGTAAGGTGGCGTCTGGGCGTTTAATTACTGTGTACGTTACTTTGGGCCGGTTTAGCAAAGCACACTTTAAGCCGGGATTAACCTAATCTAAGTCTGATTGAAGTCGTAGGTTTATTAGGAGATTGTCGACACGATTCGAGACACCGATTCCTTAATTTGCCATTGGTTTTAAGGAAAATATTTGGCAATACGAACCTAACGCATGTGATTCTCCAAAACTTTTCAACGAAGTATTTGTGTTACTGTGTCATTCAAAGTGTGGACCTCGCAGTGTCATTCACACTATTTCGTCCCTATGGACTGCTATCGACCACTGCAATTACCTTCCGGATATTCCTCTCATGCGCAATAGTAAAGCGCACCTAAAATTGCTAAAAGCATTTTCAAAAATATCTGAAGCTTTTAAGAATACAGTGCTCTCCCGCTAATCCGGCACGAGCGGGAGAAGAGGCTGTCGGATTAGCGGATTTGTCCGGATTACCGAGTAGTTTCTGCGTTTTGGTCGGAGAGTAGTCTAACAATACACCCC
>Ga0058701_10002428_pt1 | contig 14128 bp, 8 predicted proteins | sample AgamicOrMae_FD_97039 | JGI IMG/M metagenome (GOLD analysis project Ga0058701, IMG submission 97039) | Agave microbial communities from Guanajuato, Mexico - Or.Ma.e | ecosystem: Host-associated > Plants > Phyllosphere > Phylloplane/Leaf | place: Guanajuato, Mexico | collected 2012-06-04 | reverse complement strand
TTTGGCCAACCGTCGCGTCTTTTCAAAATATTACAGAATGTTTTGTTTTTATTTCGAATACATTTTTTACCGTCTTGGTGTCTTTATGCCGGTTTAAGCCGGGTTTGTTAACGCCAATTTTTGACCGGAGAGAAGGACGCGGTCTCTTGGCGACCGATATCATTACTTTTTCATAGGAGAAAGATAACGCACGAAAGCGACGTACAAATTTTACATTTCCGATGTTTTTTGTCCGGATTCTCGGTTTCGAAAAACTCTCCAGATCGAATTTCGTCTTTGGTGAAAAAAAATGCGAAATTGCCTTAAAAATATGATAACTGATTGTGAGAATTTCGAGCCTTGAAAAGCCAGATTTGGCTCTGATTCCTGCAGGATCAACTTTTTGGAAACTGAAGTTGACCGCCAAAATGCGACAAATCAATCTGTATCGATTTGGCTGTTGCAATAAATAACACTGTGGAAAATTCATGTCCTTGAACAGCGTGATTCGATTCGGGAATCCCTTCGCGATTTTAAAACTAAAACTGCAGTCGAAATGACTTTGATTTATAAGGTTGAATTTTCCATCCCTTTTGATTCCATTTCAATCTTGTTCAAACCTTTAATTTTATTCGCGAGGACTGATTTAGTCCTCACGAATCTGTGGTCTAAAATTTAATGATTTGACTAAATTTAGAGAAACTTATATCTTAAGATGTACAATACGGCATGAATTAGGAGGCCTGTGCTTAGTTTTTCTTTTGCTCCGCTCGGCTTAAGCGACGGAAGTTGAACACAAATGGTCGAAAATGCCTTTTACATGAGTAGGCTACATGAAAAAAACCTTTTACATGAGTGAACTCGATTCATTGCACTGTAGAGGCTTAAAGTGAGTTTTCGACTCGGAGTTCCTGCGTATCGACGAATGGTAGCACAGCCGAAACCGAAAGTGCCAAACTTTTACTTGTCCGCAAACCACGAAATGACATATCGGTAGTCTTGGACTCCATCCGACAACACGACACACAACCCAAGGCGGATGGTCCCCTCAAAACAACGCACACCTTAAGGTTTACGTGACGTGTAACTCTCATGTTAACTTCCGTCCGCATGCCGAGCTGAGCGGGAAGGCACCTCACCTAATTGTTGGCAAATCCTTGCATTTTATTTCTCTTGTTAAGAGATTTGTGTGTCGCTTCTTTAGAGCTCCGCTCCGATTGGCGACGCGAAAGTACGCCAAATAAGGTATAAAGTGCGACCTTTAAAATGTTAAGCGTTGAATGCCCCTCGCTGAGTGAGGCGGCAACGCGACGGAAGGCGCCGGCGCTTTAGCGCGTCCCTTTCGACCGTTCCGCTCCGCTTCGCGCCTTTAATGCCCGGACTCGTCCGAATCGGAATCGACTCTTCGGTGTCGATGAAAATCGAACTTAATATCGATGTAAAATTAGTAGGGTACTATCGCGTGCGCCGCTCACTTATTAGGGACTTAAGATACCGTAATCGAATAATTTAGATAGACGAGATGTGATATTAAAATGTCACTTTGATTTTATGGCTATCTGTTTCAAAGATATTACTATTACTAAAAAAAAACTGTGGAAAATGCTCGGGAAAATGCACCTCTTTCACTATGAAACTTGCATAATGGAAGTTTATTTGCAATTGAGATTATAGATTTGCAGTGCGAAACGTAAGAATTTCTTATATTTGTTGGCCTAGCCTAGCAAAGTGCACATTGTCGCAACAATCCTTTTTTTAATTTGGATAAAAAGTTTGCCAATATTTTTTTTCGGTCTCCTTAATGTCGCATTCATACAGATTTTACTGACCTTATTTTTTATCATATCTTTTCACATCTTTTGATTTTCGTATGTTTTTAATTGACGTTTATATCGACAAAATATTTATAATAAGAAATTTGCTGTAAAAAAACTGTGAGATTAATAATGAAAAAATAAAAAAAAACTTTTTCCCATTAAAAAAAAAAACATATACTGAACGAACCATTTTAGAAATGACAATACTACAATAATTCGGGTATAGAGAAAGAAATCACGATTTCGTTAAATCACAACAGACATTGTGCTTTGACGAAGAAGTAATCTTGCAAGCATGGCAAATTTTCTGATTTCCATCCTGACTTTTAATAGTATTGCACAGCATCTTTCAAAAACCAGCATAAATCTTTTGTCAGGACATTGCAATAAATTTCGAAGCAGTCGGAACAACAGTCATGAATATGTCCACAGATTTTGTTTGAGAACATTCGGACGACTTTCGGGACCGAGTCCGAAAATAGAAATCGGCCAATTAGTATAGGCTACGGCCGCGCTCTCACGAAAAATAATCTTTTTTAGAACATTTCGACGGTTTCCGAAACCGCATTCAACGAAATCTAGAATGGCGTACTGTACAGAAAACTGGTGGCTGTGATTTTATTTATTTTCGTTAAGGTGATATTGATCCTTTTAAATGGCAATGCACTATTTATGTATATTACAATTTTAATTAAAATCAAATATTTTGTAATTTTTAAAAAAAATCCCCAAAAATGTGTATACTGTTTTGAAACTTGTTGCTTGAAATCCGAAACGTATTTTATGAGAGTTGTTAAAAATGCCTCCTCAAAAGAATTAATAACTCAATCGAAACAAGTAATCTTCATTTCAAATTTCTATCGGGCAGCAAATTTGGGAAATTGGAAGACTATAACCCAGAAAAACAGCCTAAGCCGAAGAACAGCTCGAGCTCAAATAATTTCATAAAACGTAATCTATGAAAATATGGAATTGCACTGTCCAGCTCTTGCGAATCAGAATCTATATGAAAATATCCAGTTGATTTTCCAAACGGTAAATCCCACCCAAATTATAGCAGACACCGGCTAAGTTTGCGCCTGTCCTTCCGTAGTTAATTAAAGCTATCCGCGCACCCCACCCTCCCCCACTCCAATATTAATTACTCGTTAACAATTTAGAACGCTCGCTCAGCTCAAGGTGATTCTTCGAGTGGCGAGGCGAGGTGGTTAAGGACCGAGTCCAGCCGAGACCGCGGAATCGAGCCGAGCCATCAGCTTCGCTTCACAGACTGCGCTCCGCCACTCAACAAAATAGGAATACAGTCAATTTCGAAGGTGGCATTATCCAACTCTGGAGCCTCACGATTCGTCTCCAAGATGGAGAGGAACGGTTACAATTAGGAACGTAACCTAGCTTGAGTTAATCTAATAGTCACCAATCCTGATGTCGCTTACTCCTTCGCGGCGGCACTGCCGAAAAGTAAGCCAAGAAGTCGGAGCTTGGGACAAGGTAAACCGGAGTAGACGCAGAGCGAAGCTCATGGAACTTAAGTCATCCACGAGGTTGGTGAGTCACCCGTAATGAAATGAAAAGGTTGAATCATGGTGGAATAAGAGGTGGAAAATTTAACCTTTCTCAAAGAGTAAGTTCCACCTCTGCTTTTGAAAATCAGTCAAAAATCGTTGTGAAAACTTGAACCGCAGCATAGGAATAACCATTCATGTATACACCCATGAAACAAAAAAGATAGCTTAAATCAATCCAATGTTGTAAGGACCCATTTCTTCTCGACCAGCTGATTTCAAACCTCAACTGGCTCGTTAATAAGTTCAATTAATAGTTCTTTCAGGCTAGTTTTTAAATGGGAGTGTCTATAGCCCTATTTAAAGTTATTTGGTTGGATTCCATGCGTTCAAGTCATGTTCCATTCAAAATGTATAAGGTTGGCTACGTGCGTTCAAGTCTCCCTACAATAATGCATGTCGGGTCAGTTGCAACACCCTTTTTAAATGCTTTTCAAACAATTACGGAAGACAATCATAAACGATTTGACAAAAGGGCCGTAAAAAAATAATAATAACTTCCAAAACCGTTAATATTTTTAAAGTATTTCTTGGGTTTTGGAAGAGTTTTAAGACTGGAAAGCATCTTTATTCAAAGAAGAGAATCCATGCGAGAACTCATATCTGATATATCTTTTACGTGATACACACAATCTCTGTAAGAGATCTCTTAGCGCTTTCACGACGAAGAAAATAAAGGTACTGCTTGATTTCCCCAGAAAGCGGCTCTCTGCCGAAGCGCCCTCTGAAAGGTTAAACGCTTTTAATGCTCTTTAAACAACATGGAAGAAATGTGGCATTGAGGCGAGTTCTAAGGCTGAGTAATCCGAGCCTAAGGTAAACATCATTTTTCACTATAGCTACACCTTGCCTTAGCTCCTCTATTAATAACGAGCTACCGCAAACAGCTCTCTTCCTGCGACTAGTCCCTTTTGATAGTGACTTTGCTTGACGGCATGGTTCGTGTCTGGAGTCAGGCTGTTTTTCTTAGACTCTATGGTTAGTGAATATTTATCCGTTTGCGATGCATCCTTATTGAAAAAAAAAGGTACCCCCTATTGGAGGTAGTGCGATAGCTAAGGTAGCCGGGTAGCTGTCATAAGCGCCAACGCCGCAAGCGCCAATCCGTAACCGGCAAACGAGGAAAGTCGCAAACGCAAAAGGTCTTAACCGCAATACTAACCTTACCTAACCTAACTTAGCCTAACCCAACTTAACCTAATTTGACCTAACCTAACCTGTACGAACTTTGGCCTTTGCGACTTTTCTCGTTTGGCGGTTACGGACTGGCGCTTGCGGCGTTGGCGCTTGTGGTTTTTGGCGCTATTGAATGTTCCCCAGGTAGCCTATATATGAAGGTAAAACAGGGGAAGTTCGTAATTTGGTTATTTTTGAAGGTACTCCTATGAATGACCATGTCTACTAAGAGTTCCTCGACGAGCTTTTTTTTTTTCATAATCGTCAAGTTAATCAATAAAAATAACCGATTTGCGCTCTTTCCCATGTTTTAACTACATCCACTACATGTCTGGCACTTTAAACCGGGGCTACGATAGCTTAGGTCGATATTTTCAATGGTCTAACATTTCGCTCCAGTAAAATAACTAATCCGCACTAGTACCGCAAAGTAGTCGCAGGAATTCCGTCGTAATCGGCAGTATATCTACTCCTCGAAAATCGCCGTGACATCATTCCTTATTCACATATTTATAATATGAAACTTAAAGATGTATGAGTGGTTTCGCAAGTGAAGGTAAACTTATGTCAGACGAAGAGTTCTGGAAAAACATCAAAAAGGCTGCGGATTCCGGTGTGAACACAGGCATCGCGATTTCAGTTTTTTTTTTATGTTTTCCTGTCCTATCGCAAAGTTGGCAAGCTTCCATTTTATCTACTTTTCCGGCCAATTTGAGCGTGCTTCCGGTGGGTTATGGCCCTGCGCGGCGCGAGCCGATCAGCTGAGAGCCTCATGTCGTCATAGGCTGTCCTTGTCCGAGGACACGATCCAACAACACTCGCACTTTTAAAGGCGAATCGGGCTTGGTAGTTAGGTTAGGTTGCCTAACGCCACGCTCAGCTCGGCTTGGCAACGAAAGGTGGAACACCAGAGGTGAAAACCTTCAACCTTCCATACCGAGAGAGAGGGATGGCGACATGGGCTGTGCTAATGGGCGCGACGCGACTAGACTGCATGGCGGCGACGGAAGGAGGGAGGACAAGAGTTGCTAAAAAATACACATTCCTTGGCTGTTTTCTGGGGAAAGTTTGTAAGTTACCGCAGCAAAGAAGAACCATCGTCATGGCTGATTTTAAGTGCTCCAAAAGACACAGCTGGCTAAAGGAACTCTGGCTCCAAGAAAAGGAAGAGCAAATCCTAAATTTACATTAATCTCCGGAGAAGTCCTTGGAGTCCTTACCTGTTTGGGTTGTGAACGGGGGCATTCGATAGCGCCAAAAACCACAAGCGCCAACGCCGCAAGCGCCAGTCCGTGACCGCCAAACAAGAAAAGTCGCAAACGCCAATGTTCGTATAGGTTAGGTTACGTCAAGTTAGGTTAGGCTAAGTTAGGTTAGGTTAAGTTGGGTTAGGCTAAGTTAGGTTAAGTTAGGTTAGGTTAGGTAAGGTTAGTATTGCGGTAAGACCTTTGGCGTTTGCGACTTTTCTCGTTTGGCGGTTACGGATCGGCGCTTGTGGTTTTTGGCGCTTATGACAGCTACCCGTTTGTAACCAAACGGGGTAGAATGTTTTATGATTATTTTACAATATAGACCTATGTTCAGCCATATCATTTAAAAGGTCTCGACGAGAGCTTTCAGTTGATGTGGCTGAACATAGGTCTATCTGTAAAAATTACCAAAATACGTAACTTCTAGCCTTCTCTAATACCGCACTACCCCCGTTTTATTTTCACACCCAATAACAGCAGGCTAAGAACACAGGAGAACTGAAACAGGTGTTTCGTGCGAAGAAGTTCAGTTGATGTTGAGTCTGTCAATGTTAGTAACAACTATTAAAGTCCAATTTTGATTCACGTTGGCGTTTGAAAGTGTACCCAGCAATTTTTAATCGGACAGTGTGGAATTTCACTTTTTTTAGCAAAACCTTTGGCAAAAACTTAATGAGCTTAAAGCAGCTCCTTTTTTAGCGATGACCAAGGCAGCGTTTCCGCTTTCGTTAATTTTCCGACGTGCAGAACAGAAGTGGAGAAAGTCTTTTTCCACGGAGCGGGAATCGAACTGGGGACCCCTCGGCAGGCATGCCAAGGAGTTACAATGCGTGGCTTCACACGGCCGGACCGGAGCGGACCGGACCGGAGCGGACCAGACCGGGCGCATCCGTTGACTCTCTCTCAAAAACCGTCACGAAATCGCTACTAAAAGCCGCAATTACGCAACGTCCGTTCGGAAATCACAACTCGATTCGGGGCTCAACTCGGTTCGGACAATAGCTGTCTTTGAGTCCACCCACCCCGCACTTTATCGCGACCCAAGCCTTCGCCAAGATAGCGTTCGAGGCCAGCCTTCATGGGAAACACATTGAGGGGCTCTTTCGAAGACGTGCAACTTCATTTGGCCAAAGGAACACTATCAAAAACTCGTATTTTAAGAAACGATTTTTTTTAAAAAAAGCTCCAAAACTTGAAACTAAACAGAAGGCTTTAAACAAATTAATTACAAAATCATACTGACGTCTACGAGCGTTTATAAATCTATTTCAGCTTAGGCATTTTTTCAATGTGTTTTTTTTTTTCGTTTTTGGAAGATTAAGGGTCTTAAAACCACGTCTTGAGCGAAACCTTTCCAAAAATTGCGTCTTGCAACATACTAGATTTTTTCTAATGCGTTATTGATTGTCATGAAGATTGTTCTGATCGCAACTTTGTGAGTACACTGAGAAACCGCCCAAATTTCGCAATTTTAAAACTAAGACTTTTCTAAGCTAAACAATTTTTAGGGTACCAACCCAATCGCGCAGTTAATCACCCAAATCGTCTAAAAAAAAGTCCACATATGGTTGTATTCGAAATACATGATAAAACTGCTGGACGAGATTCCGGGATCGGTGTGATGGTTTTCCCGAAGTATCACGACACTGTTTAAATTAAGGTTAATGGGCCGATTTGATAAGAAAATCTTAACCCACATCGGAAGACCGCTTTCCTCAAATCACAACAAACTTATTGAAAAACATTTGATTCATAATTCGACGAAATCGCGCGTATCCCATTCAATGTATGTGCAGTTGTGTTGTGATCTAAACAGATTCATGATATTCGCCATAAGTTTTCTAAATTTTTATTTGTGTTCGAAATACTCCTTTAACAAGGATAATTAATTTACAATTATTATTGTTAAAATTATTAAATTAATAAATTTTAAACTTAATGTTTTTCCGAACTGAATAATTTTTCACACTTCATATTTTTAACAATTATTATGAAATATTTCAATTTTTTTTAAATAACCTTTTCAAAGAAAATAACAATTCTTTTCTAGTATTTTAGAGCACCAAATTTAAGAAAGTAGTCATTTTTCAAGTTCAATACTCACAATAAACTAAACGGGGAAAAAATTGGCCGGTAACATACACTGTAGTAGGTTAATATGTTTTGTGTTATGATTTTTTTAATTTTATTTTATTTCGTTTTGTGACGAAATCCAACTGTAAGAATGAGCTTTACTCAGAGATTTTTCAGAGATTAAGAGCGGTGTACCCGCCCCTCGCAGTGGGCGCAAATTCCAGATTCAATCTCCGAAGTAGAAAGTCCCTATTGAAATCTAATTACATTCAAAGCTATTTTTTTACGGCAAAACAGCAGAATTGTGGAGTAAGCGAAGGCGGTGCGGTGGTGACGCTGCTTGACGCGGTCGGTTCAATTAGTCTGTCACGTCTTAAGGCTGTTCTATAAGGCGGTGGTTTTGCGTTCTTTGGCGCGAAACCGTGAAAAATGGGGCACGGAACAAAACACTGTCGAAAGAGGTGAAATGGGACGTACTGCATAATTAGGTATTTATGAGCATAAGCGCGACCACTTCTCTGAAGTCTCTCAGTCCGATGACTTTTTATTCTTGCTGATATTTCAGACGCTGAGGCGGCGTTTTACAGAGGGAAAAAGCGGATTTTTGAAGAGAGCTTGTAAACAAGAACTTCAAGTGAAAAAGGCTTGACAGTTGGAGCAAAAAAAGTTTCGATCCCTTTGTCAAAGGCATTCCATTTTTATGTGAGTATCCCATTAGCGCGACAGTCTAAACTTTTATTAGCAGCTACCGAATATCCACATATACCATAGCAAATACCTCGATCTCCTATCAGGCTTTAAAGATACTTTTTGGCATTAACAATTTATTTTTTACTTTTTAGAAAAAAAAAACTTCATTAAGCCTTTTCTGTAAAAAATATTAACGATTTAAAGAAAAAAAGCTTGGAGATTTATAATGCAAAATTTGGTTTTCACCGTATTCTGCACCATTTGAATCAGAAAGATCTTTTAACATAAAAACTCTTTTTTTTCAAATGAACATAATTTTGACGCTTTTAAACTCATGATGTTTCCTAAACCAATTCATTTCTTTTCCTACTTGAAGAATGCCCAAATAAGCTGCTTACAGAGCCAAACAGTCAAGTCCTGCGATCCCGTTACCGCTACGCTTAATAAGGAATATGCTAATTACATATTAATTACTTGGGTCATGCTCCGAATAACACCAGAAATCGACTACTGTTTACTGCATTCCGCAGCACGCGGTGCGGTTTACAGACCTCGAAATAGAAAGCAAATGAACATGTAATACAACTTTTCTGTCGTTTTATAAACGAGGTATTTGACGTGCCTCACGAATTCCCTTAATAGGATCATTTCCAAAGATGTCTTTTATACTTCAGACGGCGCTATCTTTCACACCATTTATCATCTCGATTTAATTACGGTGTTCGTCTCTGAAAAGGAATTAAATTTGATTTCAGAATGAAGAAGCTGCTGTTGAATCTGATAAAAGTTCAACTCGTTCGTCAATAATCAGCAAAGTTTGCAGACGAAGCATTTTGTGAAAAACGATTTCATTCTTGAACGCCGACCGGCGCCGTGAAACTTCGCAGAATAAAACCTGCTAACGAGGTAGAAAAGTGGTGTGAAATTTCCCAAAATACCGACCGGTAAGTGTTATTTATAGCCTTTTTCTCCGGCCGGAGAATCAAAAGTCTTAAAAAAAGTTTACTTTCCGCGCAGAAAATTGATTAATAACCTTTAAAATTATCTTCAAATATTAGCCTGAGTGCTTTGATTACCTTAGCTTGATTGATCGAAAGTGATTCTGCTAACATGGACTCTTTTCATGGGTATAGACCGGACCATGAAAACGATAGTGTCAGCACAACTATCGAATCTACACGGAGTACGAGGCCGTTAAGGTAACTTTTCTTGAACTGGGATCAATAAACTGCATCATTTACTAAAATTCAGAACTTCATCCATTATTCGCGCGAGCCGAGGGGTCTTTCTAATAGGTTTAATTTCCTTGCTCTTGGGTCACCAAAACGAGCGAGGCAAATCAATGTCCAGCCAATGGTCACCAAGCCTTATGCCGCTTGCATCACGCCTGCCGTATCAACCGAGAAATAAGCGGCATCAGTCTTAACGAGGCGGGGTACATGACATTTGCCCTAATCGAACCTAATTAGCGATTGTCAGTCGTTAATTTTCACAATGTAATGAAAGATTGAATCGTGGTAAATCACTGCGAGGTCGAAAATACTACACCTTTATCGAGACGAAAGAGCAGTGCCCCCGGCACGCCACGTTTGTTTCAAATGCTCATTTAAATGCTATGACATCAGCTCTCAGTGACGAATACACACTATAAGGTTTAAATTTGGATTTTCCAACTGTGTGTGTGTTCCACCTTGGTTAAAGCTCTCATTGTATTTCGAGGATTAACGAAATACAACTGCGTAAGTTGGTTAAACCAAGCTTAGGTTACGTTAAGTGTCTTGTGACTACCGCAGCTGTTGATCCGCTCGGAAGTGCCTTAAGCCTCGCTTTGCAGCCGCTCCGCTCGGCCATTGCTTAAGTTACTTCTCGGCGGCAATAGCTTGGGGTTGAGAAATAAACGAACGGAATCAGGATTGGCAACGTTCAGTTTCAGAAAAAAAAGAAGGGTCGTGGCTTTAACTGGATATTATTCATTACTCAGCCAAACCCACCGATCTTTATTATACTCGAACATACACTTAATGCCCGCCAATGGCAATTCCATTCAATGCCCAATGTCTAATTGGTCTTTGTTTTCCATATAGGCACAGAGAGTTTCTCGGAAGTAAGCTTATAAATACACGGAGACTGGAATACTTAATACCTGTAAGCTCCACCTTACCATTCACCGGGTTCAAGCCCCAGTGGGGGGGGTCCAATATTGCGCTAGTTAGGAGGTCAAAGCGGTCCAGTGACCCAAGATAGCCCATTTGGCAACCTCCCCAAGTAATCGTTTCGCACTGGTTCCCATAGACAAGAAATATTGCCTTTTGGGTTTCGTAATGCCCAGTCGGTCACGACTTTCCGAATGGCACGATTTGCCGGCAGTAAGATTGAAACGGGATTTGAGCGGCAGGATGTTCCTCCCAGCGCTGACCAACATTCTTAATCTAAGAATAATCAGGTGAATGACATGTAACACCACGTGGTAATGACTTACCTGGCAGTAAGAATCAATCCGATTTTGTAAGAGAGTGCTGTTTGACACTAAACTTGACGTGTCGCCGCCTTCCTGCTTCATACGAGCCCTTTCGACCCTCGCGAGGGTAGGGGAGTTGAGGAGGGAAGGGGAGGGCGAACCCGCTCGGGCCGTATTCAGGTCTACCAACATCGCTACAAACTGCACAAAACACGAATGTGTTCACTAGCACTTCACAACACTAATTCCATTCAAAATCCGCACATTGTGCCTGAACAATGTGAAGAGAGCACGGGACGACGAGGCGCAACCGGCGCTTGGAGGAGGTCGGGCAGCGACTGACAAACGGGCCAACACAGGCTCAGGCGTGTTGTGTTGGGCTGCTTCCAGCAGTGGCGCTGAGCGAAAGCCAGGGCGAGCGGGGGGCGGGAGAGGGGAGGGAGGCCGAGTAGTGGGGCGCCGAGTCAGCTGATCGCGAATGCATGGCATGGATGTCGCCCGTTTCTGGGAATTTTACTGTCATTGATTACGCTTTAGTTGTGATTTGATTTCCTTCGACCGCGTTCGGGAAGTGCAGTAAAGATCCTCTGGGAATTTCTCAATGGAACAAAGCCCGAAGCTCTTCGGAGAGGAGTAGCGATCTAGTGGATAACGGGTTACTCGCTGTTTTGTTGGCGCTTCGCGCTACCTGAGCAAAGACGACTTGCCCGATTTCTTACATCATATTTTATTGTGACGGTTACGAATTACGTTTTTGTTGTTAGATTACAGAGTTTCACTGATAGCGCAACTGACTTCTTTTGAAGAGGAGGGCACGGTTCCCTGGATCTTCCTTGTTAGATCTTTGCCCCCAAGCTGATATAATAGTGAAAACCATATAGGCCTAGTCGACTTGAAGATCGAGAGAAAAACGGAAGGTTTAATACCACTCCACGCACAACAGCCTCATTGGGATTTTTTGAAATGATCTCAGATCATGGATATTTATAATCGATAGAGGGGGAGGGGAGAGGTTAACGTGTCAAGAGCCTTCATGGCATGAGAGGGATTATTGTCTGAACATCAAGAGGGCGGGAGCACTCACAACCTCTGGTACTGTAGCGCCATAAAAGAAAAAAAAAGGAGTGAAACTATAAAGCCCTTCTCCGTAGGAGGCGGACTTTTAAAAAAGGAAAACGAATATGCTTGCGGGATTTAAACGATATATCGAGTGAAACATTTAGCATGACGAACTTATTTGCAGAGGGTGTGCGGTAGCGGTACCGTCTAGAGGCAATCGCTATCGCAAGTAGTGGTAATCGCGGTAAAAAGTATGTACCTAATCAAGGACCAGAGTCTCACGGTTTGACCCTCTTCTATCGCATGAGACTCCGTGAGTTATAAAATGTCTGAGGGCTTATGCCCCGAGTGTGTAGTTTGATCACGTGTTCTCGTGAGGCAAACAACCGTAAGGTCCTTTCCTGACTAAGCGATAAGGGCAACGAGTACTTGCTAGAGAGAGACCGACGGTTGCCGCGCCCTGTAAGGCACTAGTCGTTTCGAGCTACCAAACATAACACCAAGTGTCTACTAAAGACTGCGACGGCTTTACTAACAAGTGAGAAAATAAGTCAAAAGGTCGAAGAAATGACTTGCCGCTATTCTTTCAGCCGCAGACGTGAAAAATTATTTATTACATTTACAAGCAATGGTAGCGAGATATCGCACGATTCACACCCACCCACTTAAAAACCCACCCACCCAAGTTACGAGCATTATTCTGCGTGTAGCATGGTAATCATACGCGTTGAGCTACCTTACAAACGAAGACTGGCCAGTTTGATAATATTGAGTCGATCTCTAAAGGGCGTTTCATTCCGTACTATTAACTATCGGAAAATTTGCATCTCCTGCCTGGAAATTTGAAAGGTTACCTACCTCTAGTGCCCCTTTTTTTTCGTCACTATGTCAATTGTGAGCGGAGCGAGGCGCAGGGCATCGAACCTAATCCAAATAAACCAACCCTATTTATGATCAACAAGCCTCATGCGGCTTACTAAGGTTATCTCTTGTGCCTTGCCTCAATAACACCCTGTCGCCAAGCCACATGCCACTTCTCGTAAAGCGGCATCAAGCTTGGCGACCATTAGGTTAGGTTGGGTTGGATCACGTGCCTCGCTTCGCCTGGCGACGCATGGTGGAACACAGGTGGAAATTCACAGTGAAATCAGCGTTTCCGTTGCGAAAGTTTAGCGACGGGCTTTAACAGACAAGCCTTTAATTTTATCATATTCTATCATGACAGCTGCATAAAGAGAATTCAGTGATAAAGATCGGAGCATTAAAAAGAGGCAGTTTTTTATCTCATGTTGTCTACTTCCGTCCGTGCCACTTTTGAGAAGGGAAGTTGTGATGTAAGAATGTCCGCAGGCAGAGCGCAAGTTCTCTAAAATGCCGTCAAAACGACGACATTCGTTTTACTGAGCCACTTCAGCGGGTAATGCAATTAAATTTAGTGGAGATCCTTCGGTCTACGACCTCAGCTAGCTAGAAAGCGTACTAACATTCTGCACGCTATTCGCTCTACTCTAGGATTAAGGGGACGTTTATTTTTCGTCGCAGAAAGTTAGCCATACGTAGTGTTGACTGTCGCAAACAAAACTGGTTGAAGTACTTCGCATCAAAGCTTATTTGGGCCACCAATAAAATATTGTTTTAAAAATAATAACAAAAAGGGAGGCTTGTTTCGTTTCTTCATGATTACAAAGCAAACTTTGAAAATCTTGCTTCTCCATGACCCCTATGAAAGATGACTGATCAAGCCTAAAATTTCTCAAAACTCAAAGAAAAACAAGACAAACAAGTAGCGAATGCTTACTGTAAAGTAGGCTCATTGTTGTAACCACGGAATAAAAAGTTTTGTTATACCAACAAAATCATTTGTTAAAATAGGAATACAGTGGAATCTCGGTTATACGTCCAAGTCGGGACTCAAAAGTTTGGACGTAGAACTGAGAGGGACGTACCATCAGTCAATAAAGTATTGCGCGCTCCAATTTTTTTGCACCTCCGTAACTTTGAAACGGAGAGATATACGCAAGAAAAGCACCAAATAAAATCGTTCGATCTTAAAGAGATCTA
>Ga0058701_10002427_pt1 | contig 14129 bp, 9 predicted proteins | sample AgamicOrMae_FD_97039 | JGI IMG/M metagenome (GOLD analysis project Ga0058701, IMG submission 97039) | Agave microbial communities from Guanajuato, Mexico - Or.Ma.e | ecosystem: Host-associated > Plants > Phyllosphere > Phylloplane/Leaf | place: Guanajuato, Mexico | collected 2012-06-04 | reverse complement strand
TACTTCTCGGCGGCCCTAAATCGGCCGCCGAGAAGTAAGCGGCATCAGGCTTGGCGACAGCCGAGCGGAGCGATAGCGAAGCGAGGCACAAGTGACTATAACTAATCTTGGTAAAAAGCAAGGGGCCTTGTTATGATAGGTTTAGTTAGGTTAGATGTTTCTTGCATTGCTCCGCTGTCGTTCCGCTCGATTTCACGACAAAAGCTTGGACTAAAAGGTTAAAATTGCTACCCTAAAAAATTAGAGTGTAGGAAAGCTAAAAGTTTTAAGTTGTTTATTAAAAAAATAAAGGAAAGAGAGTGAAAAGCCCTCCTTTGAAAAGGGGTGGGCTTCAAAATATGGAAATATTTCCAATAATCTTCTTTTTCCGTGTGTTTGTATTTTTTACAAAACATTTTTGGTTTTGGAATACGTCTCGGTAAGAGAGAGGAGCGATGACTGAGAGTAAAAAAAGAAAAATTGTCCCTGCTTAAGAAAATTATGAATTTCTAAAAGTACTTTTTCCTTTGTGTAATATTGGTGCTGTGACGTTCATTGTAAATATCTCATTGACCACATTGGCCGTGTCGTCCCACCAAACGCGTCGGCGTCAGGACCAGAAATGAATGAAGTAAGGTGCATTCAAGAAGTAGCGGATGCGTCACTTCATTCATTTCACTGATTCGACACTTTTTGAGGTCATTCACAGCTTCTTAATCAATGATCTCATTGTCACTATTCCCACGGCACGTGGAAGCCAACGCGCTATTGAAATGTCTTGTTCTGATTTACTGTTAGCAAATCCGCTACGAAAACATAACGTTTCTAAAGAAATCTTAGTTTGTCGCGGCAATAATTCGAAGCTGTTCTTCGGCCGATTAAGTTTCTACCGGTTGAAACCTTTCTAAAATTGAAATCAGAAGTGGACTTTTGAAATATTTTAGTTGATTGTTTGAAAAGTGTTTGTGCTTTAATGGGCTAGGGCTAGATTCTAATCTCTGCTGATAAAAAAAAAATATCGGGGTAGTAACGTATCCGCTTTAAGTTGAAAGATAAAACGAAAATGTCATTTTTTTGTTATTTTTCCCGATGGACCTATGATTGAACAGAACTTTTTCGAAAGAGCCCCTCCATGATACGGTAATGGATTGGTCGATATCGAAACCTTGCCTAAATGTATGGAATATCATCAAACAGCTTTCGCGAAGCCCGTCCGTTGATAGGTCATTTTGAAGTAACATAAATCTTACTTACTGCTGCATTGGCTTGCACCCAAAACAGGTTAAGGTCCAGCCTACTCAAACGTTTTTTTTTTTAAGATTGGTAACTATTGCTGCGTTGGTATTAACCCTTTTAATCGCGTTTCAATATCATTTGGAAGACCTTTTCAAAGATCGTTAATAATAATTAAAAAAATATCGCGGTCCTCTCAGAAACATTTTTTTTATTTCATTATCAATATTTATAATCAAAACTTAAATTCAATATTTTTGATAAGCCAGATTTGCCTACTTTAATACAAAAACCGTGCCAAGTAATTGCTTATAAAATAGTTTCTTTACTTCAAAACTTTGAGATGTATGGGGCTGGAAACGATTTGAATTACCTTTACAAAAGTCGTCGACAAAACAAGTTGTTCACGGCCAAGATGGCGCCTAGAAATCAAAGGCATCGTGTGAGATTTGCAAGAGGCATCTGTTGGTTCCCATAGAGATGCTCCTGCGGAGGCACTGAGCAGAGAAGCGGAGTTGCAGGAGAGGAGGATGAGCCCGGCGCGCCGGCCGGCCACCTTCTCGAGGCAAGCCTTGCCTTGCCGCGGTTTGGTTATTCCCCATCCCATCCCAAGCCAGCTGTAAGTCCGTCAGACTCCTACAGCGGTTAAAAGACGCGTATTTCTGTCAGCCGAGGAGTTATTTTGGGGCAATTCACACGGGAAAGGCAAAGGGTGCGTAACTGCGCAGGTTTCCCTTTTAACTTCCACTCGCAAGTCTTTAAAGATTTTAATTGATTTATTTCTAGTGATGAGCCTCATCGTTTCACTTCGTGCTCGTATTCGCGTGTCCCAGATAAACGAGGCATTGACTACCTAACCTACAAACCTGAGGCATTGACTACCTAACCTACAAACCTGAGGCATTGCCTACCTAACCTACAAACCTGAGGCATTGACTACCTAACCTACAAACCTTAGGCATGGACTACCTAACCTACAAACCTGAGGCATTGACTACCTAACCTACAAACCTGAGGCATGGACTACCTAACCTACAAACCTGAGGCATTGACTACCTAACCTACAAACCTGAGGCATTGACTACCTAACCTACAAACCTGAGCCATTGACTTCCTAACCTACAAACCTGAGGCATTGACTACCTAACCTACAAACCTGAGGCATGGACTACCTAACCTACAAACCTGAGCCATTGACTACCTAACCTACAAACCTGAGGCATTGACTACCTAACCTACAAACCTGAGGCATTGACTTCCTAACCTACAAACCTGAGGCATTGACTACCTAACCTATCGTCAAACATGGTCTCGCTTACTTCTCGGCGGCGCCGTACATTTCACATTTGATGACCTCATTTTGAACATCGAGCGTTCTATATTTTCTGTGGTAAATTTAATACATTCTGACCACTGACACGATTTTACTGTTGCTGCTTATGAATGCGAGAGGGTTCAGACTAACTGACTTCGATTGACACTAATACCTCATGAGTTCCTTTTATTTATCCTGAAGTTTTTTTTTGTTATTGTTGTTGAAAATGTTTTACAAGTGTACAGTAAATGTAAGACAATTTGGTGAGCCTTTACATCATTTTTTTAACTTACTTTCTAATTTTATGAACTTCTGTAATTTTTATTGTTTTGTAGTTACTATATAGATATCTGAAATAGTAAAAAACGTAGCATTGTACTACCATTAAAAGACACTTATTAGTCAAAACTACTTGCCATGTGTCTCCCAAAACAATATGAACCATTATATTTTTTTCCTTATTAAGCTTACTCGTTGGCCTAATCTATAGTTTATATTAGCAGTGAAAAAATGGAACGATAGCGGAGAGGCATACGTAGCCTAAATTATTTACTGTGTGGTCTATTATGAAATACTTTGTTTTCATCTTGTAAACGGGATGATTGTTTAAGCATTGTAAAGGGAGTGATGGCTAATTCTATAATTAACACTGATTGAAGGATGGTGTTCGGATATTTTCCCCTCAACTATTTTAGTGCCAGCAGCTAGAAATCTTGAGCAAGCCGGCCAGTGCATTTACCGATTAATGTTTTTTGAAAGTTTCCCAGCCGCTCGCCGATTTTTCCGCAGAAACCCTTCCCTTTCTTCATTACAACACGGAAGTTTGTAATACTTTTTATCCTTCAAAAGTTCATTTAAAAAAAGGAGGAATGGGGTTAACTCTGTAGAAGTGAGCATTTTCGCACTTAAGTTGTGTTCTGGCTGATCAAAGGATTGCCGACTTTTCCAGACTATACGGCTTTGTTGAAACCACAAAATTACGAGCGATTTTGCGGCGAGTTGCTGTTGACTATTCAACATATCCAGAAGGCAGTTTGATTTTTGGGCCTAACCGCGACAAAACCACGGCTTTTATTTTAAGCCAAAATTAAAATTAGTCCGTTCGAGTTTTCTCGTTTTCGCGTCTGTTCACTGTTTCTGTACATGTTCTACTTCCTGTTCCTGTAACACACGAAATATTTTTTTTAAAAACACTGTGCTCGAGAATGGAAATATTTCGTAAGATATCTCGCTTTTGGTCTCCCGCCGCCTCGAATAAATCTTCCGAAATGATAATGATAAAAAATGAAACCAGAAGTGTTTTTAAAAATTGAGTCAAAATATTGTTAAGTAATTTGGTTCTGACATTTTAAACCGTTCAAGGCATTTCTCTTTTGGGAATAGTCTTCAGCTTAATTTTTTTTTCAAGATGGGACTGTAAAACCTATTTGCATGTGAAGAAATCAGCTAACCGCGAAGAAACGAATCCTTGATCTATACCAGTGTATTTAAAACATTGTGTTGGATTTCCATTTTTGTATTATTGTAACACCCTTTCTAATATTCGAGCTTTATTGTATGTTTTTGTTGATCGTACGTAGGTTGTAGACTTAAGCAAAACATGATGTAAAAGGAGCATAATAAAATCGCCAACATATCAATTACAATGAAAGTTTATTTTAGCTTCAAATTTCCTATATATTATATAATCACACATTGCTTGTCTATGTACATTTATACAACAATGTGTGGTAATCTCTCGGATAACTATATTCACAATAAAAAAGAGCACTCCACAATTAATAAAAAATCATACACGTGTCTTGCGATTGTACTCAATATAAATTATATTCTTCTTGTATACATCATATAACCCACATAGGTTTACCTTTGTATTCGGTCTTTTATATAATATTTATCATGAACATTGACTTCTGTCTTATATACACAGTCATCCCGGTGTTATATGGATAACTTTAAAATCACAGATCATTTTTGATTCACCTACGGTTTTTACACCGAGTGTTTCATCATTACTCAACGTGAGTATTCACTGGTATTTATTTTTGCAACGCGAATCTAAACACGTTGCATGGTTGGTGAACCCATTTATGTCCAAAGATACTAATTACGTATATAATACGTAAAATAATGATATATGTCGTACACATATGTTTAAATTAATAAAATATAACACGGAGAGCACCATTACCCCGATAGGTTTTCTGAAACTTAACTGATGTTAATTTTGACTTGGGAGATTTATTGGGCAAAAATGGGTTCATTTTTTTATTTTATTTTTTGTCTCTCTTATCGACGGCCATATTTGGAATGTTTAGCTCAAATAAATTTCCTTATTAAATAGGCCATCGAAGGTAAATTATCACTTTTCGTAGTGCCAACACTTTACTGTCAAGTGTGTTTGAGTGCGTTGTTAACTATACAGCTTATATCCAGTGGTGCCACAAAAATTCATTCTTGGGACACTATCTAGATTTGGTACATTCGCCTGGCAAGAAGTACAGATCTTACAGCTTTTATCAAGTGCTGATGTGGAACAATTTCTTAATACCAGTAGACCCTAAAATTACGCTAACAAAACCAAATGCAGATCATTCGGAATTTTCAATGTCGAAGTACATATTTTAAAAAATATTGCACAACCTATATTATCCTCACTCTCATTAAGCCTAAACATTACGACCACAATTTTGATAGATAGTCCGATGTCTGCCGTGGTTCGTCGGATTTTTGTCGTTTTCTTTTTCGACCTTTCTTTCATTTTTGTGTTACGAGATATCATGTAAACCTTTGTCAACAAAGAATCAGTCTGTAGATTTCAAGGAAATTAAAAACACTGAAACATGTAAGGCCAGCGACATGAATAAGGGACCATACATAAATCATGTAGTAGAGAGAAAGGCTAGTCTCGCCGTTGAACATCATGGAAAACTTCGGTTACTGTGATATCGTTTAACATCTTAACGATCCCCTAACGTTGTGTAACTAAACAAAGGATAGAGATTGAGAAATCGTTCATTCACCTGGAAAACCTATTAAAAATTCTCTCTAAATTTGAATGTTGAAAGTGACGCTATCAATTCAATTTAGGCCTAGTCTTTTTCTTGTAGTATTTTATCGTACAAATCGTCTTTATTTTTATTTGTTAATCGGTTGAAGGTACTATTCGATTGGTCATTTCTAACAAGTAAGGTTGTCAAAAGAGTGATGAACTTCAATCTTCCTATAATTTTGGAATTACCTTTTCGAGTAGTGTGATGCAGAATAACAAAACTCGAGCGTTCTAGTTTGTGTATGATCCCTTTTTTTGGAATGTGACTTTTATAAATTTACAAGAATGCAAAATGATTCACTGATTCAGCAAACGTAATGAATATTCGCAGTTCATGTCAGAAGTGACCGAGGACTACGATCAACAAAATCCGCATTTTATGTCTTGTAACATGTTCTTGAAATTTAGCAATCTTACCCTCTAAATTTGGATCAGTGAGAGTCTCTGAGATTTAGTGAAAATTCACTGAATCTCAGAGACAATCACTGATTCAAATTTAGAGTTTGTTGTGTCGCACACGTTAATCTTGGTTATATAACAAACATCCGAAACTTAAAATAATTTCCTTTTTTTCCAAATTACTTAAACTTGGAACGTGCAGTTTGTGTTAAACGGACTTATTCGTTTTTTTTCCTATGAATGGCCTTTGAACGTTAGAGTAAAGTTTTGGCAGATCTGAATTTGTTACACAGCCTTTGGCTATTATTTAGTATGCGCGTAGACTCTCCTTGTCTTGTTAATGCAGAAAAGGCCTGGGCTCAAGCGGTGTGCCTTGTCTAAACAGATTACCCCTAAGCGCTCCAGGCCAAAGAATTTTCGGTGCTATAACCATTACCGACTACCAAGAAGATCATTTGCCAAGTTTGTTAGTTATTCTCCTGCTTTCCTACTCGAATCGATTTTGTGCCAAGTCTTTGCAAAAGGCTTACGAGCGGCTCAACTCAAACAGGATGATAGATTTTGTCAAAAATGCAAAGCTCTCTCTTCCATTAATAATATCTCTGAAGTTGCCATTATTAGTTATGACGCTTTTATACATAAGGGAAAAATAAATTTAAATACATATTTTTTTTAAAAAAAATGGAACAATGTTCCAAGCAGCTAAAATGAATATCAATGGAAATCGTGGTAACATAACGCGTGATTGATCTTCGACGAAGGAGCAGACTATATTACGAAGCTCACTATAGAAGACTTGCCAAAGTGACAGTGACCGATTTTAAATTAAAAAATACACCTCACGCAGAAGAGAAGGCCCATTCATAATGGTATTCTCTAGAGAAATACTCAAACCATTTCTTTGGTAAAAAATTACTTTTACAAGCGTCTGCTGAAACAAATGACCTCATTCAACTATTTAAGCGATTTGACGAGCTTTTGCTATGCTTATACGTTAGTTTTCGGATTAGAAAATTGATATATCGGTGGAAAATCGTATGACCAGGAAATGTGTGTTAGAGAAAAAACTCGCTGCTACAGAATTGTTCCCTCGGATCTCAAAATTATTTTTTATTTTGTTAATATTGATAGTATCTGACCCATTGGAAATAACCTATCAACGGCGGAAATCTACTCTTAACGTGAATATTTTAAGTAAAAACCAACCTTGAGTTTGCCAAAAGCAAAATTAATTGAATTCCGTGAACAAAAAGAAAGAAACATTTCACCAAATTTTAAGCCGGAAAATCGTAGATTTTTCAAATTAATTTTTTTAGGCAATCTACGGGCACATAGGCGAGTTCGGAGAAATGACTCGCTGGAAAGATGATTTCCGCTAATTTCCTAAACTAAACCAACTTTAAAATGGACAAAGCAAACACCGCTTTAAGCCTCCAAAAGAAATGAAGTTGCTCATTGTATGCGCATTAAGAGTGTTTCCTAAACCGAATCCCTTGTAGAAAGGACCGGGCACGTCGGATAGTCGGCACGTCTGCTCAACTGACAAAGAAAAGGTCTGCGGGAAATATTTTTCCGGTCGGTGAAACCCATTGAGCAACAAAACCCACAGAGCGACTACGTAAACCAATGATAATGGGGCAGAGCCGAGCCACAGACCTCCCCTCTTCATCGTAGCTTCTCTGTGGGTTAAACGGGGCTGCCACCGAGAAAAGGGGGAGTGATGCTCCGTCTCTTGTTAACATAATTATGAAATTGGGGTGAGCTGTCCTGTCAGAGATGAAAGTTAGATGTTACATTTTCAGCAAAATTGATTTGCTGAAACGGAGCCTGCCTATTTAGTCTCATCAAGATTTATGAAGTGCCTCTTTCTGTGTGGGATGCTTGTGCTAAACATGCCAGGGAAATTCAAAAATTTGCTCTGAAAACTGTAATTTTTTTTTCGTTTTTTAAAACGCGAATGCCAAAAAAAAGAATACGCACTGTTATTAGTTGACAAGGTAAACAAAACTGGAAATACATGTGACTCGGAGCTCCTCATTCCTGTCCTGCGAAACTGACAAGAGATGCCCATTCGAACATCGTCCAAAAATACTTTTCGTATCAGCGTATGCTAATACCATTATTTCAAAACCGATAAGAAAATTCCATCATTTAAATCGTACATCCTGCATTTTATTTAAATGTATTTGTTGCACTGTTTTATTGGAAAAGGTTTTAGCTATTCCAGTTTGCAGAATTGACTCTGAATTGATTTACGAATGGCACGCGTAACACGTTTGGGCGAAAAGTCATTCTCCTATCATTAAAAGCAAGGTTTAGTTTGAATTAAGAAGGTTCATTCAGTTGCTGATTCGAATCATATTTCAGCATATTGCTGATGTTTCCAAAATTTTAAAATAAGGAAACAATACAGGGTCGGCAAACTCGACATAATTCCTCGCACTATCCGATCTCTATTCCTATGTGAAATAATTCTCATTTTGTTCTTTACCTAATGGAATCATAATTCATATTCAGGGGAATTGTACTTCATAATTCCCCTATGCCGTCCTACTTATGAGCTCTTTTAAGAGGTAAGGCATTTATCCCCAACTTCGCGATTGAATTCCGTAAAAAATTGAACACCCATATTTTTTCCCTGACAATGTTATGGGGCATGTAAATTCATTTAAAACAGTTTCCAAGATTCCAACATTCTATTTTTAGCTGCAACCACCTCAAACAGGTGGAAATGGCTTGTAGCCGCTTTCACCTGGTTGAAGTGTTGCTGTCATCAGTTGATTCTTTAAATATGGGGGGGGATATCCAATCTATGTTAAATTTCAGATATTGCTGCTTTTGGAGTTTTTGTCAAACGGATTGCTACCCGATTCGCTAGTTTCAGCTTTTAGCTGCATCTGCAAAATTGCTCCTAGTTAACCTTAGGGTCTTGTCCAAAAAGTTTCAGGTGTAACTTTATAGAAGCTTCTTAATGAAAGAGTAAGTACTTAATCATTTGCTGGGGAGAAACGAAAAAAAAGAACAATTTTAAAGAGACAATGTGAAAACTCCGGAGCTGGGCGAGATACTTTTCTTTGTAAGATCCAGTTTTTACTCTAAATGTCACGATCGGATCGAGACATTTTGAATCCCTTCGTCTATCTTAAAAATATTTGTAAATAAATTCTTTGTCAAAAATAAAGGATTAGAAATTGACAAAGAGATACGTTATTGATATAACGACGAGCTTTGTCTCTCTCTCTTTCGACATGCAGATTGTCGACATTGTTACATATTATCTTGATAACATCATCTGAAGAAGAAATGTCTTAACCATTCGGATGACACCTGCGTCGTGTCTATTGAAATTGTGCCAAACTAATATCTATGGATCTGTACCTCTTGAGTAATACATCCTAATTCTATTCGTCTTGCGTGTCGCGTAAGAAGACTTGTCTCAATCTCTGTATTAAGCACTTCGTTGGCTTTGACCAGTTTCAGTAATGAGCGTTTCAGGGGTGGTGAAGTGCATCTAAATCGTGGAACCACCCATCTATTTACCACTCGTGACGTCTTTATCTGAACATTCTTCAGAAACACACTGGAAAGCAAGCCTCGTAAAATTACGCATCACTTACCATGTCTTTAACAACGACTTTTTTGAAAGAAAAAAGTATGATCACTTCCACCGACAAACGCTATGAGTTGGTGAACTAATCAACCATGGAAAACACGAATATGCTGTTTCAGCACTCTGAGAATATGTTAGTGATGTGTAAACTTGGCCAACTATGGCCGCACTGTGAAGACAGGCAACACACTTCCCACTGATCACTTGACAGCTGAAGGCTCAGGCTCTCGTCTGCGAGGAGCACGAGGCGCCCCGCCCCCTCAACCTAAGGGCCCGGAGGTGATTTCACTCAAAACAACTCATTGGTGCACACGCGGTTTCACCGTCACTTGTAGGCTAACCAGAATCACAGTCAATACTTGCAGTCAGCTTGCGGGTAGTAAACATGGTGCGGGCGGTAGGCCGCCGCGGCTGCCGCCGCCACAGCCGTCGTCCGGAAGCCCATTTGACAGCTCGGGTTTTCGAAAAGCGTCGCGTCGGGAGAGGCTGACGCGGAGGCGGTGGCCGCGGACGCCTCCACGGGTGACACGGGAGTGTACCAGCCACGAGGGAACTGCTGCTGTTGATGTTGCTGGTGATGATGACCGGACAACATGTCATCCTCATGTTGTAACTGGTTTGGCAGCTGCTGTTGCGTCTGCTGTAACTGGTGGTGCCCCTGTGGATGGCCGTGGAGCTGTTGGTGAGGATGCTGCTGCTGGCCTTGGTGTAAGTGGTGATGGTGATGATGGCTATGTTGCTGGTACTGGTGATAAGGATGGTATCGGGTATACGAGGGTGGTGATGCTTCTCGTGGCCCCGTAACCAACGAGTCCACCGAGAACGGAGGCCCGTCCATCGCCGGTAGGGATTCTAGAGGTGCCGGTTTGACGTCATACTTGCAGGCGCCCAAGTCGTTGAGATCAGCGACCTCGACCTCGCGTTTGACGGCGAGAGCCGCTTTGGCCGGCTTCATGTCGGCGGTTGGGATCACGCGTAGTGCGGCGATGGCGGGATGAGGAGGAGAGTCTTCCTGCGGCGGGTGGGCTGGGGTGCCGTTGGCGGTGCTGTTGATGGACGTCGCCTGGCTCTGGCTCTGGTCGGCCTGCATCTGGGCCCGCTTCAGCGCTTCCTCCTTCTCCTTAAGCGCGTCCTTCTTTTTGAAGCGACGCCGACGCCGGAGATAAGATCCGTTGTCGAACATGTTGTACGAGTCTGGATCCAGCGCCCAGTAGCTGCCCTTGCCGGGCTTCTTGTCGTCCCGGGGCACTTTGATGAAGCACTCGTTGAGGGATAGGTTGTGGCGGATGGAGTTCTGCCAGCCCTGCTTGTTGTCGCGGTAGTAGGGAAAGCGCTCCATGATGAACTGATAGATGCCGTTGAGGGTGATCCTTCTTTCAGGCGCGTTTTGGATGGCCATGGCAATGAGCGCAATGTAGGAGTAGGGAGGTTTGACCATGTCCTTGTGGGTGAGGTGAGACGGGTAGGGCGCGGCTGTGTATCCATACCGGGAGTATTGGTCGTAAGGGTAGCCAGCAGCGCCCATGGCCGCCACGCCAGTGTGGCGGTAGTAGGCGTTCTGGTCAGTGAACAAGGTGTGCATGGTGCCAAGTAGCCGGGTCAGATCAGGTCAGGCCATGCGGTAGCTTACACTCACTATCACAAACACGACACAAACACTCGCTAACGAAACGAACACAACGCGAGGCAACGCAACGCGACCCGACGAAATAAAACGGCGTGTTTTCCTCGCACCTTTGCGAAAACAAAACGGCGGTAGCGGCCTTCTCAAACTAAACACGTCTTCTTGTTATGAAACAACACGAAGCCACTTTGCTTTTCTAGAAGGCTGCTCGCTGCTGGGCGCGCGAACTGCCCGCTTGCCGTTTGTTTCCTTTCGCTACAAAGACTCACAATCTAGTGAAAACAACGAGACAGGGACCTGTGGGCTCCGTTGCGGCTCGGCTGCGGCTCTCGGCGCTCTGCCTGCCTGCCTTCCCTCACTCTCCCTCCGGCTGCTCCGCCCCTCCTCCGCCCCTCCCCGCCCCTCCCCCCCAGAGCGAACGGCCCCAGCGCGGTATTAGCCGGGAGGTCATAATGCAATGTCAACAACGAGGGGAGGGGTGCCTCGTGTTAATCGTCAGCAGCACCCTCTCTCCTCCGCTCCTTCGCGCTCGCCCCTTCCTGATTGGCTGACAGTGCCGCGTGGCTCCTCCCCCTCCAGTATACGCCAATAGGGCGCTCCCCTTCGATCGCGACGCCCCCCACGCTACTTGCGGGCGAACCGTTAATTTGGCCGGATGTCAGGCGACGCGACGCCATGGTTTGACACTGATGCAATTATGTTGCCCCGCCGCGTCCCGCTGGACGCCCCACTCACACTCGACGTCTTATGTTTTCAACCCCTGATAAAGAAACATAAGCACTCGCTCGTCTTTAAATAGTTAATCTTAAATATCTAATCTAATGATGATGTTTATGCGTTTCAGGAGCCGCTGGGTGACGGTTCACCTCGCCTGCTGCGGGTCGCCAGTCTCACCGAACACGGAACGGTAAGCCTAAAGTAAACAAGTCTCGCCCAATATTTTTTCCCTTCACTTCCCTTCCAATTTTCACGCGTATTACGTAAATATTTTGTGACGAGTGGTTAGGGCCGGTATTATGGACGGCGTCGAAACACTTCAGCCATTCCAGTTATTTTGTTAGATATCGTTTGCTTGCTCTTATATGAAAGCAAACTAGCAAACCCTATCCCTCTCCATTGACTGGGTTTGGTTTCAGCCTAACAGCCTGATTATTTTCATTACGTTAAAGAGTTCATTCCACATGAAAGCAAATGGGCCTTTTAACAAATGTTTGTTTGCTTCTGGCAAATTTGGAAGATCTGCGAATACATCTTTCGCCCGACGTTGGCGCCTCTCTTGAACTTTTGTACCCAATTAGTGTCGGGGCTCATTCAACCTTTCCCCGGCCTAATCCCCCTGCTATTTAAATTCGTCGATTGTACTGGTCGCTTCGCCTGCTGTGCTTCGCGTCTGCATACGAGGTCGCTATGCTGCTTAGTCCCGGCGCTTTGCATGGCGCTGTCGACGCCTTGTCTAGTCGACTTGGGTGGGGAGCGCGCGTCCCCCGACATTTTGCTTCCTTTTTTTTTTTTGATCGGAGAAAGCCGCCCAACTTTGTTATTCTTGTCTGATCTTTATCCCCCAAGAAAATCCGGAGCTGTCGTTCCCTTGCCTACTCCTTTATACCCCAATATACGAATCCTCGTCCCCAGGATTATCGAGGGAGTGAGTATATACCCCGATATATCCCTCTACCTATCTAAAATATATCGTTTTGTCCGCGCTGATGTACTCTGGGCGCTCCGCTTGGTACACGGAAAGCAATTAAGCCTTCGCTTCCCTCTCCCCCCTCCCGAGATCCCTGCGGCATGATTGGATGATAGAGGCACGGGTGCGCCCTTCGCTTTTGTTCCGTGCCGCAGGCAATTTTCGCGAGTTTTGTGCTCACTCACCTGAAGTACTGTATTTTTTCCCCTAGACATTTAAAATTTTTAATCGACAAACGCGATAAAGCGCGTGAATACAGCGAGATGTGTTGTTTTCGTTACTTTGTGCCGGAATTTTCCGCCCGGTACTGTGAACTTACTTGTTAGAAGGAAAGATGAGTGAAACTCACGTTTCCGCGATGATCAAATCACTCCAGGATTGGCATCGCTAACGAAAAATTTTAGCGCGCTAACGCTAAGTCGCTGAGTCAAGCTCGTTAGCGTGGCACTCTAACGCTAACGGGCAAAAAATTAGCGCGCTAACGCTACGTTAGCGACATAGCGGCGCTAACGCTAATCCCACTTGTGTCACCTAAGACAAGTCGAAAATGAACGCGTTTTTACACAGATAAGAACCATTTCTTGCCTATACAGTGCTGAAGGGCCTCGCTGATTCTCGCGTAACTTGGGGGGTACGTTTGAACTTGAAAAAAGTGTGATAAGTCTGTATCATACATAGGCAAGAGTCATAACCATATACGGTAATATATGTCTAGCCCTTGTATATAAATCAATTCGTGCTCCTTCAAGTCAAGTATCCTATCAAACGAACTGGCAAGAAAACAAGACGCAAAGAAGCAAGGGCCACGCCCTCGCAAAAAAAAAATCCTCTTGTTCTTCACTAAAGTAACCGAATGTTTCTCCGGATATTTTGATCTCATATCGACTCGACACTTGCTGGGGCACTTAAATGTTACCATAAGTCATGGAAGCCAGGTTATCGGGTCTAAAAAGTCGTTGCCAAGGTAATAGCTAAACGGCGGCGTGCTGTTTACGTTCTCTGGAGTGCACGCTCAAGACTTTGGGTTCTCCTCTATGCAGCTCTGGCGCAGTCGTGTCTTTTGTGAGGGCGGCAGCAAATATGCGGTGAGGAGACTCGTGACCGCATCCTTGAAAGAACCAGGCTTTGTTATTAATGCGTACATTTGAGCTCAGCGCCAACAAGGCGTCGTGGCTGAGTGGTCAGAGTGTCCGGCGGTGAAACTCGCGGCGCGGGTTCGATTCTTAGATC